>Ga0207954_1000390_pt1 | contig 14597 bp, 8 predicted proteins | sample CryBogmetaGMA0M_FD_184547 | JGI IMG/M metagenome (GOLD analysis project Ga0207954, IMG submission 184547) | Freshwater microbial communities from Crystal Bog, Wisconsin, USA - MA0M (SPAdes) | ecosystem: Environmental > Aquatic > Freshwater > Lake | place: Crystal Bog, Wisconsin, USA | collected... | reverse complement strand
TCTTGGGTGTCCTCGGCTGCTTCCTGGCGATCGTCCTGGGCGTTGTCGGGCTCTACTTCTTTCAGATCCACCGCAGCGCCGACACGATCATCGGAAAGGTCGACAAACTCCGCTCTGAAGGAAAGCCCCGCGAGGCACTCGAACAACTCGCCCGGTACCTTCAATTCCGTCCGCGTGACAAGGAGCGGAGGGGCCAGTTCGCCAGGCTCGCTATCGAAATAGCCAAGCAACCCGGGGCGTCGGCGGACGACATCCGAACGGCCATCGGCGGGGTGCAGTCGGCGGCAGTACTCATTCAGGATGATGAAGAACTGCTGGAGAACGGTGCCGCCTTCCTCCTGCTGGCCCGCGAGTATGAAACGGCATATTTGTATCTCGCGGATATCCGGGTACGTCCCGGTCGTGACGAGGGGCCACTCGACGATCCCGGCGAGGATCAGAAGTCGGTCAAGATCAACACGATGTTTGCGAAGGCCTGTATCAACCTCAGGAGGGACGACGAGGCGGTCGATGTGCTCTCCGGGATAGTCGGGTATGTACCGAGCGTGCGGGCCTTCGACACGTCGATCAAGCTGCCTCCTGGGCGGGCCGAGGCGTTCCTGCTCCTGGCTGGCATGTTGGACCGGCAGTACAAGGAGCCGGAGGCAGCCGAGGGCGTGATTCAAAGGATGACCGAGGTGGCTCCCGACGATCCGGTTGCCTGGCGCTACCTGTCGTGGTGGCGGGATACTCACGGCGATCTCGATGCGGCCGCCGCGGCGATCAACAAGGCGGTCGAGCTTTCTCCCCGGGACCAGGAGTCTCTCTACCAGGAATTCTGCGTCGCGATCCGGCAGCGTCGCTTGGAGCGGGCGGAGACGATCATCAACGGAATTCTCGGTGACGTTGCCGATAGTCCGGCTTTCACCATCGCCCGCGCCGATCTCGCTCTGGCCAAAGGGGATCCGGACGGCATGATCCGCGTGCTGGCCGATGGAGCCGAGCGGTTTGCCGACGAAACGCGTGTCCTCACGAAATACGTCTTCGCGTTGGCTGACCTGAAACGATTCGACGAACTCGAGATTGCGGTCGAGCGGGCCCGCGACTTGATGGGGAGGGGGTGCGTGCCGGCGCTCTATGCCGATGCCGTCGTGGCAATGGACGAGCACCGGTGGATCAAAGCCCTCGGGCTCTGGCTCAGGCTCCGTCCGCTCCTGACGGGCGACGTTGCCTACACCCGGATGATCGATCTCCGTCTCGCCGCCTGCCACGACGCCCTCGGCGAGTCAGATCGGACCCTCGGGGCCGGATTCAGGCTCCTCAACGAAGATCCGAATCTCATCGAGGCGCTGCTGACGCTCGCGCTGACCTACGAACGGGCGGGGTGGTCGGAGCGATCGCTCGAGCTCTGCGAGACGATCGCCCGGGAGATGCCAGTCGAGCAGTTGGCAGGCAGGCCGGCCGTTTTCGTCCCGCTCATCCGCATGCGGCTGTGGGAGCAGACCAGACGCCCTGCTCCCGAACGTGACTGGGCCAAAGTCGAGACGCTGATCAACGATCTCAAGAACGCGAAGCCTGCCGAGCCGATTGATTCGGCCCTCCTCGAGGGCCTGGAAATCGACGTCATCGAGGCGAAGGGGCTCCGGGATCAAGCGATTTCCCGTTCCTCGATCGCGGTCGCCACCCATCCGCGCTCGCCGATCCTGCTCGGCCAGCGGGCGGTGCTGCTCGGGGGGGATTCGGCTCTGCAACTCATCGACGGCGCCCCGGACGAGTTGCGCAACGCTGCTGAAATGCTGCGGGCCGCCATCCTCATTGCCCTGGAATGTCCGCATGACGAGGCATCGCGTCGCCTCGAGGACGTCGAGCAGCGGGCCGGCGCCCTCTCCGTCACGACTGGAGGAAGAGTGCGGCAGGAGCTCGTGGCCGGATACCTCCAGATCGGAGACGTCTCCGGGGCCCGGCGGGTGGCCAAGAGCATGGCAACCGTGAACCCCGAGGACCTCTCGAGCTTCATGATGCTCATCGATCTGGCGTTCATCGAGGAGGATTTCGCTGCCGCCCAGGCCCATGCAGAGTCGCTCGTGTCGATGGCCCATCCCGATGACGCCAACGGCCGCTACGCCAAGGCCGTGAAGCTCGTCGCCTCGGTGCTGGAGCGGCGTCGCGACCGGCTCGCCGGCGACGCCCTGGGAGCAGCGCAGACGCCGGACGAACAGATCGATCTCGAGGAGGCAAGGCACCTCCTTGTCGAGGTGACGAGCGATCGCCCACGGTGGGGCATGGTGCCGAGGTTGCTCGCCGAGATCGCCGAGATCCGTGGGGATCGCAGCCTGGCAATCGGGGAATTGCAGCGCGCCATCGATCTCGGGGGCCGGCAATGGGCCACGCTCCGTCGCTTGGCCATCATGCTCCATGCCGCGGGCCGCTACGACGAGGCACGGGAGGTGATCCGCGATCTGGAAGGGCACGGCGGCACCGCCGTCGAGCGGATTGTCGCCGACATGGAGGCCCGCGGAGGGAGAGTGTCGGCGGCGCTGGCCAGGGGGGAGCGGATCACCCCGGAAAAGTGTCGCGACCCGCTCCAGTGGATGTGGTACGGAAGGCTCCTCGGCAGCTGTGGCCGACCAATCCAGGCCGAGGCGGCGTTTCGGAGGGCGATCGACGTCGCGCCCGATCGCCTCGACGCCCGGTTGGCCCTGGTCCGCTATCTCGTTTCGCAGGGTCGGCGCGGCGAAGCCCGGGAATCGATTCGCCGGGCCGAGCAGGCGATCCCAGCGGAGCGTCGGGATCTGTTCACCGTCCGCGCCCTCGAGACGCTCGAGGACATCTCCGGCGCCGAATCGTTCCATCGCGAGAAAGTCGCGGCCGCTCCCGGAGACCTCGACGCGGCCAGAGGATTTGCGGAGTTCCTGATCCGCTCCGGCCAGGAAAACCAGGCCCGAGTGGAACTGCGGAGGATCATGGCTCTCGAGGCCGCCCAGGGCACCCCGACCCTTGCCTGGGCGAAGCGGATGCTCGCCATCCGATTGGCGAAGGAATCGTATCCGGAGTTCCAGGAAGCCCTCAGATTGCTCGCCACGAACATCGATGCGAAAGGACGCCAAGCCGAGGAAGATCTGGCGATCACGATCGACCTGTTGCAGTCGCGGAGCGAGCCCGTCCACTGGATGCAGGCCATCGAGCTGCTCGCATCCCTTGCCGAACGGCGTTCACTCACCGTCGATGAGCGGTTCACGCAGGCTCGAATGGAGGCTCGCCTTGGTCACTGGGAGGAGGCCCGGAAGGTCCTCCTCGACATTGCCCTCACCGAAGACGCAACGCCGGCCCTGCGGGCGTTCTTCGTTGATGGGCTCATCGATCACGGTGATCTTCTCGCCGCGCGGCAGTGGATGGACCGGGCCCGTGTCGGTGACAAGGATTCACCGTCCCTGCGCCGACTCGAGCTGAAACTGGCGGTTGCCCAGGGAAACCAAGCCGACATCGAGCGGGCGATGAAGAGCCTGCTCCCCGACGAGCGGCTGCGGAAGGAAAACATCGACCGGCTTCTGGCGGGGGCCAAGATCGCCGAGGAACTCGGCTTCGTAGAACCGGCAGGGAGATTTTACGAGGAGTATGCGTCGCTCGCCCCGCTCGGTGGGCTCGACCGCGTCGCCTTTCTCGGTCGCCAGCGGAAAACGGCTGAAGCGGTCGACATCCTCATGGGTCTGCTCGGCGATTTCCCGGCCCCCCGCATCCTCGGAACGCTCCAGGGCATCATCAAGCAGGTTCCCGGGCCGCTCGATCAAGCTGTCGTCGCTCGGGTCAACTCGATCATCGACCGGGCGCGGCGGGAGAATCCCGGCAACCTCGAGCTCGAGTTTCGGGCCGCATCGATCTCGGAGCGAATCGGCAGTCCGGCCGAGGCCGAGGCGATTTACCGCCAGCTTCTCGCTTCCGGGAGTCTCGATGAGGAGCAGATGGCCAGGGTGTCGGCGAATCTGGCTTGGCTCCTGACGAGCGATGCGACGGCCCAGGAGGCCTTCGAACTCCTCGACCGGGCGATCCGTCGCCTCGGTCCCGATCCGGAGCTCCTCGACACCCGATCGTTAGTCAGGCTGTCGCTCGGGCAGCCGATCCGGGCGCTCGAAGACATCCGCGAAGCGGTGCTCGAGCCGACGGCGCTGCGGTATCTCCATCTGGCGATCGTCGAGGCGGCCAATGGCCAGATTTCCGAAGCCCGTGCTGCCCTCGACAAGGCCCGGTCGAAGGGCTTGGCTGATCAGTGGCTCTCCCCGGCCGATCAGCGACGCTTGGACGAGATCGAGAAGCTCGTCGCGGAGCCCGCGGAAGCCTTTACGCAAAACGGTCCGCCAGATCTTTCCCCGGAATGATCGATCGGCGAGCGATCGCGCTGGGGAAAAGACGGCAAGGGCTGTCGGCCTGAAAACCGGCAGAAGAGCCGCAACTTCCCGGTCCCCGGGGCCCACATCACGGCCCGAGTCAACGAACTCAACCGCATCTTGCCGGCGGGCCGTGGGTCGGCGGCCTTCAGATCAGGCGCCGCAGCGGACGGTCCGCGCCGTGTGCCGATTGGCGGCGGCCCGGGCCTTGTTGAACAGCGAGACGAGGGCATCGCCAGAAACGCTGCCAGAGAGATGGCAGAAGGCACCGTGGCAACGGGCCCACACCTCGTGCTCGATCGCATCCTCTTCCCCACAGACCACGAGGAGCGTCTCGGGGCGGCTGGAGATCTGCTCCGCGGCCTGCTGGGCCAAGGCGAGATCGCCGCCGAGCGGATGGACCAAATCGACGATGACGAGGTGGTAATCGCGGTGGGCGACCGCGTCGAAATCAAAGCGGTCGGACGGAGCGTCACAAATCGACCATCCGGCCAGTTCCGTGGCGGCCTCGAGACGTCGCCTCACCGAAGGATCGGCCGAGAGCACGAGCGAGGACAGGTTCCCAGGCACGCAGGCGAGCCGCGAAAGAAGAGCCTGGCGACTCCGGATCGTTCCCCGGTCGACCGAAGCCTCAACGTCGAAGAAGACCATCATGATCGGATTCCTTCACGAAGCAGGAGTGAGAGATCGGAGTCTGAATCGAACGGCACGTCAGCCAGCAGTGATTTCAACGACGGGCGATCGCGAGCCGGAGCCGGGCGAGATAGCCACGAACACGGCGGTGGCGAGCCATCGCGGCTACGACAGCCATCCCACCCATGGCGATCGTCGACGGCTCGGGGACCGACACGATCTCCATGGAGACACCAGCGATGGGCGGGTTGGCGAAGTCTGCGCTATCGACCACCCTCGTCCGGAGCACAAAGCCCTGTCCGCTTGAGGGCAGAAGGGTTGCAGCTCTCGCCTGTGATTCAGTGAGATACCAATTAGTGCTGCCAGGGAGAAACTGACTCCCCCCAGTAGTACCATCCGCGACCTGGAAGTAGTAGGTCACCGTCGCTCCAGCGATAGCCGATGCCATCACCTCGGGATTGGTGTTGTCGGTGAAAAATCCACCTTGGAGCGTCGTCCAGGCTGCTGCCGTAAAACTGGAGGTCACACCCTGAGAGAAGTAAAAGTTGAGGTTGGTAGGAGGCACGATCGGGTCCGCGGTCGCGTTGCCCGCCATATTGTTATTGGAGAACGGAGAGGGGATGTTCGTGAGCCGCCACACGTCGTTGCCAGAGTCGCCGGTACCCGCGTTCCAAATGGGCGCTCCAGTCTTGGTAAACTCGAAATCGTAAGTTGCGCCCACCGGGTTGACCTGGGCAGTCGTGTCGATGCCGGGACTGTTACCGGGGCCGAATCGGCCTGGACCTTCAACAACACCGTTGAAGTTGAAGCTGCCGCCGAGCGACGCTCCGGCGTCGATGTAGATCCGCGGCGAAGAGAGCGAGCCGTTAATGACAAGCTTTCCGCTATGGATCCAGGTGCCGCCAGCGTAGGTGCTGTCGCCACGGAGGGTCAGCGTGGCATTCCCGTCCTTGATGAGCCCGCCGGCACCGGAGAGGCCGTGTTCAAAGACCGTGTCCACGTTCGTCGTGATCGTCTGGTTGCCCGCTGCGAGTTCGTTGCTGGTACCGAGGAAGCGAACGGCTCCGCTGTTGGTGTTTTCGCCGATCGTCGCACTTCCGTTGAAGATCGTGTTGTTGGCGATGGAGCGGGCGTCGTTACTGGCCGAAGCCAGGGTTCCACCGTTGAAGGTGATCGTGCCGGTACCGAGGGCGGCGTTGTTGGCAAGGCGGAACGTTCCCGCCTGAATCTCCGTGCCGGCGTCGTAGGTATTGGCGTTGGTGAAGGTGAGATTCCCCGTCCCCTGCTTGACGACGCTCGCTCCCGCCCCGTCGATCACGCCGCTGAACGTGGTGTCGGCCACCGTGTTGAAGACGTGTCGACCGGACGCAAGCGAGGTGTCACCCGCGAACGTCAGGGCATCGAGATGGGAGGCGTCGCCAAACTGGACCGTTCCGGCCGCCATCGTGACGAGGTTATTGAACGATCGGCTGCCGCCGGCGGAGCCGAGAATACCGCCGTTGAGGTTGAGGATGCCGGTGCCGAACGCGAAGTCGCTGCCAGCAAAAAGCGAGCCTTCGGAAAGCGTCGTGCCCCCCGCGTAGGTGTTGTTTCCGGTGAGGGTCAAGGCCCCCAGACCGTCCTTGGTGATCCCGCCGTTGCTGATGACGCCAGAGAAGGTCGCATTCGACTTGGTGGTGATCCGGCGATTCTCGCCGCCGAGATCGACCTGACTCGTGAACGTAAGTTCCCCGAGTGAATCGATGGAATCTCCGGTCGTGAGGTCGCCGACGAAGACCACGGAGTTGGCGAAGGTGTGCGGCGTGCTGTCGGCCGAGCCGATCGCACCACCCTTGAACAAGAGGGCCCCGGTGCCGAAGGAGTTGTCGGTTCCGGCGCGGGTGAGTCCGGAAGCGAAGGTCGTCCCGCCGGAGTAGGAATTGCTGCCAGAGAGGGTCAGAATGCCATCGCCGAGCTTCGTCAGGCCGGCGCCGCCGGTGATGCTCCCGGCGAACGTTGTCTTCGCGTTGACCGTGAAGGCTCGGTTGTCTCCCGTGCTGCCCAGATTCGCGGTGGTGACAAAGAGCAACGCACCGTTGTTTTGACCGTTCCCGAAGGTGACGTCGCCATTGATCGTGACGGCGTTCGCGAAGGTGCGGGCCGCAGATTCACCACTCCCGTCCGACGAGATCGTCGGGGAGGTCGTACTGCCAAGAGCCAGCCCGCCGGTGCCGAGGGCACCATTGTTGGCCGCGAACAGAACGCCCTCGGTCAGGGTCGTACCGCCGGCGTACGTGTTGATTCCGGTCATCGTGAGCGCTGCAGCACCTGCCTTCACGATGCCGCCGTTGGTGACCACGCCGTCGAAGGTGACGTTCGCGCTGGTCGTGAACGTCCGCACGGCACCTTGGAGGTCGATTCCACTGCTGAACGCGATGTTGCCGGGGTTGAGGGTGTCACCGAAAGTCATGTTGCCGCCGACCAGGACGTTATTGGCGAATGTCCGAGTGTTTTCTTCGGGACCCGCGGAGGAGAGCGTGCCTCCGTTGAGAGCCATGGCCCCGGTGCCAAAGGCCCGGTTGTTGCCGGCGACCAGCGTGCCCTGAGAGAGCGTGGTCCCGCCGGTGTAGGTGCTGGCATCGTTGAGCAGCAGCGCCCCGACGCCCGTCTTCGTGATCTTCGAGACGTCGCCGAGGGGATCGACGATCTGAGCATTGACCACCAACCGCCCCGATCCATCGATCTGCCAGTCCCCGGAGCTGGTGATCGTGCCGGCGTTCAGCGACTGGCTGCCTGCGGTCAGCCCCGTGCGGATCACCGAGGACGGCCCTGAAAGCGCCAACACACCGGAGTCCGTGGCGCCGATCACCAAGCCGTCGCGGGAGCCATTGAGTTGGAGCAAGCCCTGGCTGAAGGTGGTCGCCCCGGTGGAGTCATTGAGCCACAGCGTCGCGGCCGGGGAATCTGTGGCGGCGGGAGAGGACCAGCCCACTTCCGCCGAAAACGCTGCCGTTTGGGCGAGAAGGGAGAGGCTTGCAGCAATCAAGCCGGCGATTCGGAAGTGATGTGAACTCTTCATGAGTCAACTTCTCTAAGGGGCTTCGTGTCAGAGCGATGGTGCAAACAGTGGACGCAGTTTGAAAAACACCGCTTCCCCCCTGTCACTTCGCGGTCAGCACATTTCGCCTCGTGCGAAGCGAACCGCGAATCGAAGGAGAGGATTTTGAAAATTGGGAGGGATTGTTTACTTGTCTTTTGGTGCCCGAGCATTGGGCCTTGAAGAGTCATGCCCGAAACGATTGCCAATGCAAGCACCCCTCGCTCGCTTCTCACGATTGGCTTTTCCGGCAATTCCAAAGACTTGCGTTTTCATCGGGAAAACCGCTGGTCTGCGACCGCCCGACCCTTTCCCGATGCGAGGATGCGAGGGTCGCCATAAGACACTTTGCGCAATTGACCAAGCGCATTGCGAAGTGCAGAAAGCGCAATCCCGCGTCACGCGTTCTGCTGCGGGCGATCTACGTCGCGCAGATCACGGCGCGTGTGCTGCGGTAAAAAGTCCACTCCGTGGCGGTCTGCCGCGGGCAGAGTGCCTCACGCAACGTGCCTCAAGCGAATCGCTCGGCGGCATGAGACCAGGCGAAGAGAAAATCGCGATCGGCCTTCGTCTGCTCGCCGCATTCGTGGCAGCCTTCGGCACGATCAGGGGCAACGCTCGACGAGCCCCCGCGATCTAGCCGGAGATCAGGCGCGGCGGCGTTCGAGGGCTTTGGAAGGTTGTTCGCCGAAGCGCGTGGCGTATTCGCGGGAGAACGTGGAGAGGCGGGTGAAGCCGCAGCCGGTGGCGATCGCGGCCACCGAATCATCGGGCTTGGCAGTCTCGAGCCGTTGGCGGGCAAGATCGAGCCGATGATCGCGGATCCAGCGGGTCGGGGAGACCCCGAGACGCTTCAGGAAGGCCATCTGGAGGCTCCGTGCCCCCCTGCCGAACACTTCCTCCAGGTGGGTCAGGGTGAGCGGCTCGGTGATGTGGGCCTTGATGTGCTCGCAGACCTGACGGATCCGGTTGGCGTCGTCATCCGACTCAGCCGCCAGGAGCACTGACGGCAGGAGGGTTTCGGGGGCCAGAGCCATGGCAATCGTGCGATAGAAGGAATCGTCGATGCCCATCATCAGGAGCACCGCCGGTTGGCGGACGTGGGCGTCGACGGTGTTGCAAAGCCGGCGGATCGTGGTGTCGAACGAGATTCCGCCGTGGATGAGGGGGACGGTCCGGTCGCGATCGAGGTCGAACGGGAGTTCGGCGTCGGGGGAGAGGCCGAGCATGTCGCGGACGGTGCTGGCCAGGCGGTTGACATCGAGGGCGATGCACAGCGACGAACGCGGCCCCCGGGTGACCGTGTCGCCGGATCGGTGACGGCCACGGACGAAGATCGCCGATTGGCCGGCAGCACTCGTGAGGCTCAAGTTTCCTGATCGGAGCGTCGTGCTTCCATGGAAGGGAACGAGGAGGAGGGTCTGGTCGTTTCGTTCCGCCTTCGCACTCATGGCCGACGTTGCCGAAGCGACGAGGCACATCTCCTTGATGCGGACCGCGATCGCTCGCTGCCGGAAGTGGTCGGGGTTGCCGATCGGATCGCACGACCGCAGGGACGGGATCGCCTCACTCAGCGCCCGTTGGCAGCCGGAGGTGTCCTTGCTGACTCGGGCCACGGAGTCGCCGAAAGGAAGGGGCGGGAGCCAAGTGGAGCTTCGTGACATGAGAAAATTGCAGGTGCGTGGGGGGCTGACAGGCAAAGGCAGGGTGCGAGAAGACGACGCGAACGATCCGAGTGGCCCGCGCGACATTTGCCGCGTCGCGGCACTGGTCTCTCCACTGGAGACTTCGACGCCTTCGGATCGCGTCAGACACCCAAAACCGATCGTCCGTCATCAAAAAGCCAGGGGAGGACGAGACGCCGATGGTGCAGCCACTAAGTCGGGAAAAACCGGACCTCAGGGCCGCTGAAGGGGCGGAATGGGCCGCCCGAAAAAAAGATCAGCCGTACAACCCGCTATCGCGGACTGTACGGCTGACCTGTGCCAAAACCGAATACCCCCACGGGGAGTCGAACCCCGGTTTTCGGGCTGAGAACCCGACGTCCTGGGCCACTAGACGATGGGGGCGTGAGGACCTTTGAACTTTTAGCAGCAGAGCCGCGGGTGTCAAGCCGGCGATTCTGCAGAGAGGGCCTTTTTCCGGCGGCAAAACCCTCGCGAGTGTTCATCGACGGGCCCGGGACTGGAGCTTGATCGAGCCAACGATGGGCCGCAGGACCGATGCGGGCGGCACTTTTTATCGGGAAGGCAGCCGAAACAACCGACTGCGTCGGGGCGGAGTTCGGCCGAGGATGAATCCCACCCCGAGTGCCGCGAAAGCCACCGCAGCGACGCTCATCCACGATCGACGGGTGGCCTCGGCCTCGTAACGCTCGCGCTCCATCGCCGACTGGAGTCGGAGCGTGGCGTTGCGCACTTCGTTCGTCGCCAGAGAGGCCCTCCGGTCGGTCGTCCGCGTGCCGTCGTGGCTGGAACGCTCACGAAAATCCTCCACGCCGGTGCGGAACCGGCCATCCGGCGGGGAACTCCCGTCCGACCAGGCCAGAGGGGATTTTTGTCGACGGAATCCAGGAAACGCGGCCTCCTCAGCCGATTCAACCGCGTGGAGGAGGTCGCCAGGCGACTGGTAACGCTCGTCCGGCGATTTGGCGAGGAGCCGGAGAACGATGGTCGTCAGGGATGCGGGCAGGTCGTCACGGTGGAGTTCGAGCGCTCCAGGCATCTCTTTGAGGTGTGCCAGGGCCACTGCCACGCTGGTCGAGCCGCCAAACGGGGGCCGTCCGGCGAGAAGATGATAGAGCGTGGCTCCGAGCGAATAGAGATCGCTGCGCGTGTCGACCGCACGACCCTCGGCCTGCTCCGGGCTCATGTAGAGGGGAGTGCCGAGCGCCGTGCCGTCTTGAGTGAGCTCTGGCCCCTCCGCGACGGCCGACAACACCCTCGCCAGGCCGAAGTCGGCCACCTTCACTTCCCCGGCGGGCGTGACGAGGAGGTTTTCCGGCTTGATGTCACGGTGGACGACCCCTTGCTCGGCCGCCCGCTCGAGGGCCGAGCCGACCTGGGCCAGCACGGCGAGGGCCTGTCGGGCATCGAGCGGGCCACGCTCCTGCAACCACGTCCGGAGGGTCGGGCCGGCGACGTATTCCTCGGCGAGAAAATGATGCCCGTCGATGCAGTCCACCTCGTGGATCTGCACGATGTTGCCGTGCACGAGCCCGGCCGCAGCGCGGGCCTCCTGCGAGAATCGGAGGACGGCATTCGGCCGGGCGGCCGTCTCGGGCCGGAGGACCTTCACGGCGACCGCCCGCGACAGCGACGCCTGTTGGGCGAGATAGACGTCGGCCATCGCTCCACTGCCGAGGCGACGGAGCAGCCGGTAGCCCCCCAGACGCGTGCCGGACAGGTCGCTGGGGCCGGGGATGGGAAGGTCGCTGTGCATCACTCAGCCAGTATCGGACCGCCACGCGGTTTCGGCAATTCAATCATCCCCGATCCAATCGTCGCGCGTCGGCCGCCGGCGTCGGCCGCCGCGTCTTCCCCCGAGCACCGTTTTCAAGCCGAAGAGAGTGAGCGCAGCGCCCCCCGCGGCCACGAGAATTGCCCGGCCGTTGGTGCGGACGTCGAGGAGCTCATCGAAGGTCCTGCCGACCGGTCTCCCTTCGGGGAGCTCGCCCCAGGCTGGAGGCGGCGGCGGAATCGTCGCCGAAACCGGGGCCGTCGACGTGACAGGAGGCACGAGCTCCGGGGAGACATCGGAACGATCGCCAGACGGAGGGATGGCAGGGACAGCGCCAGTCGATAATTGAGAAGGCAGTGCCGGGGCCGCCGACGCCTCCTGGGGGGCCATGCCGATCGCCGCCGGAATGGCCGGGGGCATCGGCGCGGACGCTGTCTCCGGCGGGAGTGACAACGGCAAGGTGGGGGGCACCGCGGTTGACGGCATTCCGGGCGGTGCGGCGGCGAGGACTGCGGCCCCCCCTGCCCCGACGGTGCCTGAGTCTGCCGGAAGGGAAGCCCGCAGGGATGCGGCCATCTCGGGAGTCAGCCCCTTCGAGCCAACGCTGGCGAGGAACGTTTGGACGCGGGTGGAGCAGGCCCCGATCGTGTGCCCCTGGGCCTGGCCGAAGAGGATTCCTGCCAGCTCACCGCGGGCGTTGAGAATCGGGCCACCGGAATCACCCCGGCGGGCAGTGGCCTGGAGTTCAACGAACTCCAACGGATACCCGCTCCCCGGAGCCAGGTATTGAGTGCAGGGCCCGGCCTCCGATCGGAAGGGACCCTTGCCATAGCCGGCGATCGAGAGTGGCTCACCGATCGCCGGTGGAGCCGGCGCGATCGGGATCGGCACAGTCCGCGGTCGCCAGATGGCGACCGCCGCGAGATCCCAAGGCTCGTCGTGGCGGATCACTGTTCCAGCCGTCTGAAATCCGTCCGGAAACTGGACGAGGACCGCCGACGTCGCCCCTCGGATGACATGCCAATTCGTGAGGACAAGGCCCTGCGAAGGGTTGATATCGACAAGCACGCCCGAGCCCATCGAGGTGCCCCCGTTCTCCGGAGCGATGATGCGTACCACGGCCGGGTGGGGAGGCTGCCCGCTGCCGAGGTAATCGGCAAAGACATCCGGCGAGAACGATTCCTTGGCGGGAGTCTGCGGTGACCAGCCCCAATTCCACGGCGCGAATTGAGCCGATGCCGTCGGGGCCGTCGCCACCAGCCATGACGTCACGACCAACCGCGCCAGTGCCCGAGCGAGACTCCGCATCGGATTCCTTCCCCGGCGTCCATGTCGGCGCGACCTCAGGTCCGCCCCGATCGTGTTGGCTCAGCGTGGAGCGCGCCGCATCGCCTGCCTGCGGATCTCCCTGGCGAGGATCCGCTGGAGGAGCTCCTCGCGGAGCCGGGCCCGTTCCTGCTCGACCTCGGCCGCCGCGCTTGCCGCCTTGCGTCTCAAGCCCTGACCAGAATGCGTCACCATCTCCCGGTCTCCTGGAACGGGGGCGCGCGCCGCCTCCCGATGGTCGTGTCATCGGCGGGGACGGGGACACGGAGCCAGCCCCAGCCCATGGAGCGGAAACGTCCGCTTGGTCGTCATCCCTTCTCCAGCTAGCCCAGAGGGCCCAGAGAGAGCAGGGAAGAAAGCGGGAGGAGAGAAGAGCAGCCGCGCGTGCTCGTCCGCGTGGGATCGCTCAACATCCAGAGGCTGGCGAGACGGCGAAGCCGTCGTCGAGGAGACGTTTTTGGAGCGAATCCACCTGGGCCTGATCGGCTGTCTGTACCGTCACCTCGACGGTCACCGAGAACACATCCGCCCCGGAAAAGGTGCGGTCGTGAACGATCTCGAGAACGCTCGCACCGGCGGCGGCAATCGTCGCGGTCAGCCTGGCGATGCCACCGGGACGGTCGACGATGCGGGTCCGGAACCGCCACAAGCGTCCATCGACCGCCAGGCCATGGTCGATGACCCGTCCGAGCGTCGACATGTCGATGTTGCCGCCACAGAGGAGGAGCACGACCCGCTTGCCGCGAAGGTCGGCCAATTCGTCGCCGAACGTGGCTGCCAACGCCGCCGCCGCTGCTCCTTCCACGACCGTCTTCTCCAGTTCGGAGAGCCGCAGAACGGCCAGCGCCAGGGCCTGTTCGTCGACCGTCACGACCCGGTCTACCAGCGGCGCTGCCAATGAAAATGCCACCTCTCCCACCTTCCCCACCGCCAGCCCATCGGCGAGCGTCGGCCGGAGCGGTACCTGAACTGGGTGACCGGCCGCGAGTGAGGCCGAGAGGCTTCCGGCGGAGGCTGGCTCCACAGCAATGATCGAGATCGACGGTCGCAGGGCTTTGGCCGCGATCGCCACCCCGGCGAGGAGCCCGGCCCCGCCGGTGGGCACGATGATCGCGTCGGCATCTGGCACGTCCGCGAGGACCTCCAGGGCCATCGTTCCCTGCCCGGCGATCACCCGCGGATCATCAAACCCGTGGATTCTCTCGAGCCCGTCGCTGGCAGCAATCTCGACCGCCTTCGCCCGAGCGTCCTCGAACGACTCTCCCTCGAGAATCACCTTGGCACCGAGACGGCGGCAGGTGGCCACCTTCACCAGCGGGGCGAAGCGGGGCATCACGACCGTCACGGGAATCTCGAGCAGCCGCCCGTGCCAAGCCAGGCCGAGGGCATGGTTGCCGGCGGACGCGGCGACCACGCCGCGGGACCGGGCGTCGGCGTCGAGGAGTTCCAGGGCGTTGCGGGCGCCTCGTTCCTTGAACGAACCTGTCCGCTGCATGAGGTCGAGCTTGCACCAGATGCGCAAGCCGGTCAGGTCAGAGAGCGGGATGCTCGGCGGACAGGGGGTGCGGGCGATGCCAGACGCGATCCGTTCGTGGGCTGCGCGAATGTCATCGATGGTCACCGCCGGACGTGGTCGCCGGCTCGTCATGGTGTGATCCGTTTCGGGGTGTGGAACGAGCGGACGTCGATCCAGTCCATCCCGGCGCTCGTGGCGGCGGCGATGCCGAGGTCACTGTCCTCCC
>Ga0207954_1000389_pt1 | contig 14598 bp, 9 predicted proteins | sample CryBogmetaGMA0M_FD_184547 | JGI IMG/M metagenome (GOLD analysis project Ga0207954, IMG submission 184547) | Freshwater microbial communities from Crystal Bog, Wisconsin, USA - MA0M (SPAdes) | ecosystem: Environmental > Aquatic > Freshwater > Lake | place: Crystal Bog, Wisconsin, USA | collected... | reverse complement strand
CCCACGGCGCCTCCTGGCGGGGGCGTCCGGCGGGGGGGCTCGGAGACGTCGGCTGCTTCAGCTTCCAGACCGGGAAGCTGATGTCGGCGGGGGAAGGGGGCGCGATCACCACGCACGACGCCGCGCTGGCGGATGCGTGCGCCGCCGTCGTCGACTGCGGCCGGCCCCACGGCGGCGTGGCCGGGCAGACGCGTCTCGGGATCAACCTGCGGATGACGGAGTTGCAGGCCGCCATCCTCGTCTGCGCGGCCGGGCGGTTCGACCGGGAGCACGCCCTGCGGCAGCGGCGGATGAACGCCTTGCGCGACGAACTCGCCGGCATCGCCGGCGTCCGCCTGCCGGCGCGGGACGAACGGATGACCGCGCGGCCGGCGTACGGCTTCCAACTGCTCTACCTGCCGGAGGAGTGCGGCGGCGTGCCGCGGGAGCGTTTCCTGACGGACGTGCAGGATGCGGGGTTTCCGGCGACGCCATCGTGGTATCAGCCCGTGTACCGCTCCCCCGAGTACGGCCGGCTCGACCCGCGCACGACGCCCGCGACGGCGACGCCCGCATGCCCCGTCGCGGAGTGGGCGGCCGACACGGCGCTCGTGTGGATCCCCCACCCGTTCTTCCTCGGGCCCCGGCGGCACGTGACGCGGCTGGCCCGGACGATCGGGAGGCTGGTGGCGGCGTACCGGGCCGGTGCCACGACCGGGGGCCGCTCGTGAGCCACTTCGACGCCATCGTCGTCGGCGCAGGCATGGCCGGGTGCCTGATGGCCCGCGATCTGGCGGCGGGCGGTCTGCGGGTGGCCGTGCTCGAGGCCGGCCCCGAGCGGGCGGCCGCCGACGTCCACGCCGACGACGGTCGGCCGACGACGCGATCCGATCGGCACCGCTTCGCCCGCGAGGGGCAGGCGGTGCAGGCCCGCAACGTGCTGTTCGCGGCACACAACCGCCGGTTCTACGTCGACGATCGGAAGCACCCGTACCTGGCGGACCGGCCGTTCCTCTGGTTTCGCGGCCGGCAGGTGGGGGGTCGGTCGATCCTCTGGTCGCGTGCCTGCCTGCGGATGTCGGACCGCGAGTTCGTGCCGCACCCGGGCGTCGATGCCTGGGAAAACTGGCCGTTCGGTCACGCGGAACTCGCTCCCTTCTACGCCCGGATCGAGCGGGAGTTCCGCGTGACGGGCGAAGCCTGCGGCATCGAGGTGATCCCCGACGGCGCCTTCGTGGCGCCGGCGGCCACGTCACCGCGGATCGACGCGGTGCTCGAACGCGTGCGCCGCCAGGACCCGGCGCTGCGGGCCACACGCGCCCGCACCGCCGCCCTCGACCGCGACGCGGTGCCGGCACCGTCGCGCGAAGCCGTCCGGCACGGTGCCCGCGTGTTCGCCGACTCCCCCGTCGCGCGCGTGCTCTTCGCGCCCGGCACGCGCCGCGCCTCCGGCGTCGAGATCGTGCGGCCCGACGGCAGCCGTCAGACGATGGCCGGCCGGGTCGTCGTGCTCTGCGCGTCGACCATCGAGACGGTGCGGATCCTCTGGCAGTCGCGGAGCGAGGCCCATCCCCACGGCCTGGGCAACCACGCCGATCGGCTCGGCCGCGGCGTGCAGGATCATCTCGCCGTGAACTGCGCCGGCCGCCTCGCGGCCGACCTGCGGGCGATTCCCCATCGCAGCCTCGCCGATCCCGGCGACCCGTGGCGCGAGGAGCCGGCGCACGCCCTCGTCTGGGGCCGGGAGCCCCGCGGGGGTCAGCACGCAGCCAGCCCGCCGATCGACTGCCTGGCGAGCGTCGCGTTGTCGCCGCAGCGCGCCGCCTGGTCGATGCTCGTGCTCGGCTCGTCGCGGCCGCTGCCCGCGAACCGCATCACGGTCGACCGCAGCCCGGACGGAGGCGTCGAGGCGACGGTGCCGCGGATCACGTTCACGCGGACGGCCGACGACGTCGACCGACTCGCGGCGCTCGGACGGTTCACCCGGCGGGTCGTCCGGGCGGGCGGCCTCGGAGGAATCGGTGTGACGTGGCTGCAGCGGATCATGCACCGCGCCGCGCCGGGCTGGGCGATGGCGCGGTGCCGCCGCGCACCCGGGGCGGTCATCCACGAGACGGGCGGGGCGCGCATGGGCGTCGATCCCGCCGAGTCGGTCGTCGATCCCACGGGCAGGTGCTGGGGCGTCGACAACGTCTTCGTCGCCGACGGCAGCGTGTTCCCCGGCTCCGGCTTCCAAAACCCCACGCTCACGATCCTCGCGCTGGCGGCGCGGACGGCCGAGCACATCCTCCGCGACCGCGCGGCATGGCAGGCGCAGGAAAGCGACCGACCATGAGCGCGACGCATGCGCGACCGCCGGCCGAGCCGTCCGCGGACGACGTGGCGGCCACCGTGATCATCCCGTCGTTCAATCGGGCCGCGCAGCTGGCGAAGGCGCTGCGGGCGCTCGCCCGGCAACGGCCCGTGCCGGGCGGCTTCGAGGTGATCGTCGTAGACGACGGCGGCGATCCGCCGCTCGACGAGCGGTCGCTGGCCGCGGACTCGGGCGGCGCCTGCCGGGTGCTGCGCACCGCCAACGGCGGACCGGCGGCGGCCCGCAACCTCGCCGCCCGTCACGCCCGCGGTCGCATCCTCGCCTTCACCGACGACGACTGCGAGCCCGATCCCGACTGGCTCGCCGGTCTCGTCCGGCGGCACGACTCGTCGGCCGCGCCCCTCGTCGTCGGCGGCCGCACCGTCAACCGGCTCTCGTCGAACCCGTTCGCCGCGACCAGCCAGAATCTGATCACCATCGGTTACGCCCACTACAACCGCGACCCCGAACGGGCCCGGTTCTTCGCGTCGAACAACCTGTCGATCCCCCGCCGGGAGTTCGCGCAGCTCGGCGGCTTCGACGAGCGGTTCCGCACGGCGGAGGATCGGGATCTCTGCGATCGCTGGCTGCACGCCGGCCGCACGATGACGTATGCGCCGGAGTGCGTGATCCACCACGCGCACGCCATGGGCCTCGCGGGGTTCTGGCGGCAGCACGTCGCGTACGGCCGGGGCGCCTACCGCTTCCATGCCGAGCACCGCCGCCGTGACCCGGACCACCGCATCGTCCAGTGGCCGTACTATCGGACGCTCTTCGCGAGCCTGCTCCCGCCGCGGGGCGCGCACGCGACCCCGGCGCTGGCGTTCGCGCTCGGCGTCGCGCAGGTGGCGAATCTGCTCGGCTTCCTCCGCGAGCGGTCGACGCCCCGGCCGGAGTTCGACGACGGCCGTCCGCTGCGTGCCGGCGACGACCTCGAGGCGTCACCACGACGACGCCGCACGCCCGGTGAAGCGGGCTGACCGGCGGGCCTCGACGAGCGGTCTCGGCCGCGGATTTCGCCGCTCGAGGGGTGTGCTACAACAAGGCGACCTGCCCGATGGTGTAACGGTAGCACAAGGGATTTTGGTTCCCTTTGTCTAGGTTCGAATCCTAGTCGGGCAACTGCGTCGTGGACCGGGGCGGGCCGTCGCCGCGCTGCCGGGCACCCGACTGCCGGGCATCACCGGCCGATGCCGCCGTCGCCGTTCATCTCGGCCCGCATGAGCTTCACGTGCTCGACGGCGTCGGGGCTGAAGCCTTCGAGCCCTTCGTTCTCGTGGAAGTCGAGATCGGCCCGGACGTCGGCGTCCACCCGCTCGAGCCACCGTCGCGTCCGCGACCACCACTCACTCCGACCGAGCCACGATCCCCGCGCGTCTGCCGAGCCGTCGGCCTCGTCGGCGGGGCCACGCTGCCGCGACACGGCGGCCACCGGATATTCGTCCTCAGCCGCGGCGAGGTCGGCCGGTGCCGCGCGTCGCCGCGTCCCGGCCACCGCCTCGGTCCGGCCGCGCAGCGGCGCCTGGGCCGCGACGAACGGCGGCAATGCCGTGCCCGGCAGCGTGCCGCAGCCCGAAGCCGTCACGACCGCGAGGCCCACGACCGCCACCACCGTTCGTATGCTCGTCACGAGAATGCTCTCCCTGGGCTGTGGCGCGGCGGTGCGACCCACGCGTGCGGCGTGGCGGATCAGCGGACCGGCGCCTCGAGTCCGGCGGGCACCACGCCCGAGCCGGCGCCGTCCGGCCGGGCCGCCCCGGGCTGTCCCGCGGCCGGCTGCGTCGCGCGGCGGCTCCCGGCCCGCGGACGGCCCGCGTCGGGATCGGCGATCCCCGCCGTCGTGCCGGTGGCGGGGGGATCGAGCGACATGCCGCCCGACGGCGGCGCCACGGCCCGGGATGCCTGCATGCCGCCCGCGGCGGGCGGAGCCGGCCGGGCCCGGTCCGCCGGCGACTGGCTCGTGCCCGCGAGAAAGTTGTCGATCGCCGCCGATTCCCGCAGGTGGGAGAAGTAACGGCCCATCTCGATCCGCTGCTTCTTCTCGTGGATGTCGTCGTAGAGCTCGTCCCGCACCTCGGCGAACTTCACCGCCGCCGGCTCGGTGTAGCCCTCGCAGAAGAGCACCATGAACCGGTCGGCGATCTGCACGATGCCGGAGAGCTCGCCGGCCTTCAGCGCGAAGGCCTGCCGCTCGAGCGCGGGCTGGCCGCCGTGGCGTTGGATCGGCGGCACCTCGCCGCGGAGCGCCCGGCTGGTGGGATCGGCCGAATACTGCTCGGCGAGGTCGCCGATCCGGTCCGCCGTGGGATGCTGCCGCGCCAGCTGCCACACCTCCTGGGCCCGGCGCTGGCTGTCGAGGACGATCACGCGGCACCGGGCCCGCGGGCCGAAGGTGGCCTCGAACGCCTTGTCGAGATCGTCCTGCGTCACCGGCACCTTGCCCACGAGCTGCTTGAGCGACACCGTGGGCTTCACGACGTCCTCGATGTAGTGCCGCAGCGGGATCTTCTCCTCGCGGGTCACGCGGTCGAACCAGGCCGTGACGTCGGGCGAGCCGTCGGGCTTCTTGAAGCCCATCATCTCGGCGGCCCGGGCGATCTCGGCGTCGATGTCGGCCTGCGCGACGGTCCGCTGGGCGCGGGTGAGCGCCTGACCGAGGAGCAGCCGCGTGATCATGATCTCGAGCACCTCGCGACCGTAGCGGTCGACGCACTTCTCGCGCACGACGTCGAGCGGGATCGGCTGGCCGTTGACGCGGGCGGCCACGCCCGGGCTGGCCGCCGACTGCTGCGGGTCGTTCAAGACGTTCTCCACCTTCGCCACGTCCTGCAGGCCGCGGAACACCTGCCCCGACTGTTCCCGGCTCTTGCGCTCGCGCAGGTCCTCGACGAGCCGGGCCTGCACGTCCGCCAGCTTCACGCCGGCCGGCGGCAGCCGGTCCTCGCACTTGACGACGATGAACTGGTCGGCGACCCGCACCACCGGCGAGATGTCACCGGGCTGGAGCGCGAACACGGCCTGCTCGAAGCCGGCGTCTCCGGAGTGGTGACGGACCGGCTGCACCCAGCCGTTGGCGCTGGCGCTGCCGACGTCGACGGAGTGCTGCCGCGCGAGGCCGCCGAAGTCTTCCGGGGAGGCGATCGCCTTCGCCCGTAGCTGCTCGGCCTCACGCTGCGTGCGCGTGACGATGATCCGCGCCTTCACCGCCGCGCCGAACTGGTTCTCGAACGCCTGCTCCACCTCGCGGGGCGTGGGCTCGGCCGTGGCGTGGGCCAGCCGCCGCAGCGCGATCATCGGCCAGACGATGTCCTCGGCGTACTGCCGCGGCGTGATGCCCCGCTCCTGCTCGATGAGGCTGATCCACTTGTCCCGCGGCACGCTGAACCGCTTGGCCATCGAGTCGATCTCGGCGTCGACGTCCGCCGTGGTCACCGCCACCCCCTGCCGCTGGCAGGCCTGGGCGATGATCGCCTTGTTGACGAGCGCCTCGAGCACGGCGGTGCCGTGGCGGGCCAGGCACTCCTCGGCGAGTTGGCCGCCGCCGATCTCCACGCCGTTGACGAGTGCGGCCGGGCTTTCGGCGGGGGCCTTCGCCCCGGCCGCAGCCGGTCCGACCGTCGCTGCGGTTGTCGCTGAGGCCGTCGCGGCGGCCGGCTTCGGGGGCCCGGCGTCGGCCCGCGGCTGGGCCAGCGAGCGCCACGCGAGGGCGGCGGTGACGACGACCACCATCGCGGCGATCTCCCGCACCGGCCCGGGGCGGAATCCGCGCCGGCGGTCGATGCCCCGCCGCAGCCACGCGACGCCACGCTCCCACGCTCCGCTCATGCTTCACGCCCTCCTGGCTGGCCGTGGCACGCGGCCTCTCGGGCCGTGTGCCAGGCGTCGTCATTCTCACGTGGTCACGGAAGCCGCGCTTCCGGGATCGCCTCCGTGCGATCCAGCAGGCTCTCGATCCGCGGCCCGGCTCGGATCCGGGACTTGCGGGAACCTAGGGAATCCGGCGAACCGGATCAAGGCGAACACGAGGGCCGCAGCGGCCTCGCGGCCGCGCACGAGGGGGTCTGGCGGGCCGGCAGGCGGCCCACGACCGGCCGCCGAGGGGGCGCGTTGCACGCGGTACCCGCCGCGTCTACCTTTCCCTACAGGGTTTTTCCGTCTCCGGCGGCCTCACGCATGTCCTCCCCGCGCCCCTCCGCCGCCGCGCCCGCCGCGGCGCAGCATCCCCGCTGCCTGGTGGTGCTCGGCCTCCTGCCGCCGGTGACCGACGAGGACGTCAAGCAGGCCTATCTCGCGAAGGCCAAGGAGATGCACCCCGACCGCGGGGGCGACCCCGCGAAGTTCATCGAACTGCAGCGGGCCTACGAGGAGGCGAAGGAGTTCGTCAAGTTCAAGGCGGGCAAGCTCGAGTGGCTGGCCGCGAAGATCGACGCCTACGCTGAGCAGCAGGAGGTCGTCACCGAGACGATCGAGCGCGGCGGCGAGGTGGAGATGGAGGAAACCGACTGGCTCAAGAAGTCGTTCGGTGAGGACTTCGGCCACGTCGCCGACAAGCTCGTGGCGCTGCGGCTCAACGGCCCCCGCGCCGACGATGTCTTCGCGGTGCTCCTCGGGTTTCGTGCCGAATCGCTCAAGGATCTCGCCCGCCTCGACCTCGCCGGCGGCGGCATCACCGACGAGGGGCTCCTGCAGCTCAAGGCCCTCAAGAGCCTCCGCCACCTCGACCTGCGGGGCACCGCGGTCTCGAAGCTCGCGCTCGACACCGTGCAGTGGTTCGAGCAACTCGAGTTCCTCGGGCTGCCGGCCGCGGCCGTCGGCTTCTTCACGCGGATGTCGTTGCCCCGCCGTGTGAAACTCGCCGTGGGCGACGCCCCGCCACCGGAGTGACCGCCATGGCCCGCGGCCGCACGACCGTCCCCGCCGCCGATCCCCCGCACGCCGATCGCGGGGTGCCGGCCGACGGCGTCCGCTCGCACCGCGCGGGCGGCCTGCTCGTCGCCTTGGCCGCCGTCGCGTTGGCGGGCCTCGTCCCGGCCCTCACCCCCGCCCAGGAGCCCGCCGTGCAGACGCCCGCCACCGCCACCGAGAAGCCGCAGCTGCCCGTGGATCTCTACGAGTCCCGCACCGTGCGCGTGCGCGAGGCGGACACGACGGTCGAGTTCGCCTACCGGCTGCTCAAGCCTGACGCGGCCGCGACAGGCGCGGACGTCCGCCACCCGCTCGTGGTCTTCCTGCACGGGGCGGGCGAACGTGGCGACGACAACGCGTCGCAGCTGAAGTTTCTGCCGGCCTGGATGGCCGAGCCCGACACGCGCCGGCGGCACCCGGCGTTCGTGCTCGCGCCACAGTGCCGGATGGACGAGCGGTGGGTCGACGTCTCCTGGGCCGACGGCCGGAGCACGCCGCAGTCGCCGGCGCCGAGCACCGACCTCGCCGCCGCCATCGCCGCGATCGACGACGTCGTCGCCCGGGAGGCCGTCGATCCGGCCCGGATCTACCTCACGGGTCTGTCGATGGGGGGCTATGGCACCTGGGACCTCGCCGCGCGGTCGCCCGAGCGGTTCGCCGCGATCATGCCGATCTGCGGCGGCGGCGACGAGCGGACGGCGGCGCGGCTGGCGACCCTGCCGCTCTGGTGCTTCCACGGCGACGCCGACAAGGCGGTGCCCGTGGGCCGGTCGCGGGACATGATCGCCGCGGTCCGGCGGGCCGGCGGCAAGCCGATCTATTCCGAGCTGGCCGGCGTCGGGCACGATTCCTGGACGCCGGCCTACCGCGACGGCTTCGTGCTCGACTGGCTCTTCAGCCAGCGGAAGTGACACCTGCGGCACGGAAAGTCCCGGGCGTCACCGTGACAGGATCGCACCGCTGCGCGACCCGCTGTGGTGAATCCACGGCGAGGGGGGCCGGCAAAAGTCTCCTCGTTCGGCCGCAGCGGCCTCCACTCGGGAAGCGTTCGCCGGCCCCCCTCGCCTGAAAGCAGCGGATGGCGGTCTCGTCGATCTCTCGAATCAGCCGCCCATCGCGCCGTCGATCCGGTAAAGGGGCCGCCCGTTGCCCCGTGAGACGGCGTAGGCGGCAAGCGCAGGCAGGATGCCGAAGCGCGGCCGGCTTCGAGTGAGCCGGAGCCTGGAAGGCGGAGGCGAACGTCCGGCGAGCGGGGTGACGGGCGGCCCCGCGCGTCACCGAAACCGTGCACACGACACTCCGCCACCGCCCTCGGGCGTCGGCGCGGGCGCACGCGCGGCCACGAACGAGCCGCCAGCGGCCGCGGTGCCGTCCGTTCATTCCGGGAAGAGCCGGGTCGAGAGGTAACGCTCGCCGAGGTCGGGGAGCACGACCACGATCATCTTGCCGGCGTTCTCCGGCCGCCGCGCCACCTGCAGGGCGCCCCAGGCGGCGGCGCCGCAGCTGATGCCGCACATCAGCCCCTCGCGCTTCGCCATCTGCCGGGCGGTCTCCATGGCATCCTCGTCGTCCACCTTCACCACCTCGTCGATGATGTCGAGGTTGAGGATGTCGGGGATGAAGCCGGCGCCGATGCCCTGGATCGTATGCCGTCCCGGCTTGATCGGCTCGCCCGCGAGCCGCTGCGAGATCACCGGGCTGTTGGCCGGCTCCACGGCCACGACCTTCAGTCCGGGACGGCGCGCCTTGAGCACCTCGCCGCATCCGGTGATCGTGCCGCCGGTGCCGACGCCGCAGACCAGGATGTCGACCTTGCCGTCGGTGTCGGCCCAGATCTCCTCGGCGGTCGTCCGCCGGTGGATGTCGGGATTCGCCGGATTCTTGAACTGCTGCGGCATGAAGAACTGGCTGCTGCCGTGGGTGATCTCCTCCGCGTGGCGGACGGCGCCGGGCATGCCCTCGGCGGCCGGCGTGAGCACGAGTTCGGCACCGAGGGCCTTGAGCATCCGCCGCCGCTCGAGGCTCATGCTCTCGGGCATGGTCACCCGCAGTTTGTAGCCCCGCGCCGCGCACACGTAGGCCAGGCCGATGCCGGTGTTGCCGCTCGTGGGCTCGATGATGACCGTGTCGGGGCCGATCCGCCCCTCGTGCTCGGCCACGTCGATCATCGCGGCGGCGATCCGGTCCTTCACGCTCCAGAGCGGGTTCATGTTCTCGATCTTGCCGATCACCGTGGCCACGCAGCCCTCCGTCACCCGCCGCAGCCGCACGAGTGGCGTCCGGCCGATGCACTGCGTGATGTCGTCGCGAATCCCCATCGGCGTCGTGGACGTGATCATGGCTTCACCTGCATCTGGGAGCGGGTCAATCTGTTGCCGAACCGTGGCCGGAGCGCGGACCCCGGCACGGCCGGGCGATGCACCCGGCCGGCTCGGCACGAACGAGGGCGACACTGAGACCTTCGGCTCCAGTGTCGCGGACGGCGGCGACGTCGTCGCGTCCGCCGTGACAAAAAAATCGTAACGCCCGCCCGGCCGCGGCGTAAAGCCCGTTCCCCGGCTGGAAAACCTCCAGCCGGGGAACGGCGCGCATGCACGACGGCGTTTTGTCGGGCGGAAAACCGGCGGAAAAACGCTCGACGCCCTCCTCCCCGGCCGGTCAGGGGAGCGGCTTCACCCGGATGTTCCGGTAGTGCACCTCGCTGCCCGGATCGTGGGCCTGCAGCGCGAAGGTGCCGCTCGAGAGTTTGCGGCCGTCCTTCACCTCGGCCGTCTTCTCGCGGTAGTCGACGATGGTCTTGCCGTCGACCTTGATGACGATGTGATCCCCCTCGACGATCACCTCCTCGGTGAACCACTCGTCGTCGCGGGCCGGCGGCTCGAGGTTCTTGACGACGTTGTAGAGGCTGCCGGTGCGGACCGGGTCGCTCTGGGAGTTGTTGACCTGGGCCTCGTGCCCCTGGGCCGGCCAGCCGTCGGGCTGGAAGCGGGTGTGGAAGTAGATGCCCGAGTTGGCCTTGGGCTTGGTCAGCACCTCGGCCTTGAAATGGAAGTTCTTGAACTCGGCGGGCTTGGCGGGGTCGGCCCCGACGTAGAACAGATGGCTCCGCGGGCCGTGGCACACGAGTTCGCCGTCGACCACCTTCCAGCTGTCCGGGTTCTCATTCACCTTCCAGCCTGCCAGACTCTTGCCGTCGAAGAGCGTCGTGAAGCCGGGCTCCTCCGCGCCGGCCGTCGCGGCCGCTCCGGCGAGCACCGCCACCGCGACGCACGCCCCCGCCAAGCCGACCACCGTCCGTCGGCGAACCAACCAGCCCCCGACCGCGTAACGCTCAAGCGCGTGAACCATGAACAAGCTCCGTGATCTCGGGAAAGTGAGGGACGCCGCGATTCCCACGTCGAATCCCCTGCACGACGCGTCCTCGGGAGAGCATACGGCGGTCGCCCCCCCGCCGCCAACGGCCGGCGCGGCCCCCGCGGCGGTGCGGCTCTGGCTCGACCGGGCGGGGCTCAACCACCGGCCGATCCTGCTCTCGATCGACACCGACGTGGCGCTCGACGGCAGGCCGGCCCGGGAATGGCTCGTGGTGACGTCCGACCACCTGTCCGTCGTCCGGGATGGCGGCGACGCCGAGTCCGCGGCGGCGGCCGGGACGGCCGCGGGGGTGCTCCGGTCGGTGCCCTGGGAGGGCGTCGATCAGATTCGCACGACCGCCGGCGTCGGTGGCGGCACGCTGCAGCTCCGCGAGGGGGGCGACTGGATCGATCTCGTCCGCTATTCGAACTCGCTCGCCACCCGGTTTCACAAGGTGTCACGGGCGCTCGAGCAGGCCCGTGACGCCGCTCCCGCCGGCGCGAAGCCCGAGTCGCTGCCCCCGGGCTGGTTCGACGGCGATCCGCGGAGCGGCCCGCTCGATCCGCCGCGGTGTCCGACGTGCCGGCTGCGGCTCGCCACCCGCGACGACCTCTGCCCCCGCTGTGTCGAGAAGGGGCGGATCCTGCGGCGGGTCGGGGATCTGCTCCGCCCCTACGCCCGGGGCGCGACCTTCCTCTGCCTGCTCACCTTCCTCGGGGTCGTGGCCGAGCTCGCCCCGCCGAAGCTGCAGCAGTACATGGTCGACGACATCCTCTCGGGCCGCGCCGGCGACGCCGCGGCGGCGGGGCCGGCCGCCGACGCCACGCCCGACTTCCGCACGGCGCTGCTCGTGGTCGTGCTCGCGCTGGCCTTCTCCCGCGTGCTGCTCTCGCTCGTGGGCGTGCTCAAGGGCCGCCTGGCATCGGCGATCGGCACCGGCATCACGGCCACGCTCCGCGACGAGATGGTGACGAAGCTGCAGAGCCTCTCGATCGCCTACTACGACCGCCACCAGGTCGGCTCGATGATCAGCCGCGTGGCCCACGACAGCGAGGTGCTGCACGGCTTCATGCACCAGCTCACCGGCGGCTTCCTCCTGCAGATCGTGCAGCTCGTCGGCGTGGGCGCCATGCTCGTGTGGATCAATCCCAAGCTCGCCCTCTTCACGCTCATCCCCGTGCCCCTCGTCATCCTCGGCTCGTGGATCTTCTGGCGGCACGTCTACCCGCGGCACTACCGGCTCTGGGACGCCTCGAGCAAGCAGATGTCGGCCCTGTCGGGGATGCTCTCCGGCATCCGCGTGGTGAAGGCCTTCGCGCAGGAGCCCCGCGAGCGCGACCGCTTCCACGCCGCCAGCGACCACCTCCGCCACTGGCGGCAGTGGGTCGAACACACCAACACCACCTACGCCGCCTCGATGCAGATCGTCTTCAGCCTCGGCGGGCTGATCGTCTGGTACGTCGGCGGTCGCGACGTGATCGGCGGGCAGATGACGCTCGGCCAGCTCATCGCCTTCCTCGCCTACCTCGCGATGTTCTACGCCCCGCTCGGCGCGCTGTCGAACTTCACGACCTGGCTGACGAGCTTCCTGTCGGGGAGCCAGCGGGTGCTCGAGCTGCTCGACACGCCGGCGCTGGTGCAGGAGCCCCGCGCGCCCGTGCCCTGGAACGCCGTCCAGGGCGCGATCCGCTTCGACAACGTGACCTTCGGCTACGACCGCAATCAGCCCGTCCTCCGCGACGTCTCGTTCACGGTGGCGCCGGGGGAGATGGTGGGCATCGTGGGCCGCAGCGGGTCGGGCAAGACGACGCTCGTCAGCCTGCTGACCAGGTTCCACGACGTGCAGGAGGGAAGCATCTCCGTCGACGGCATCGACATCCGCGACCTCTCCACCCGCGACCTGCGCGAGAAGCTCGGCGTCGTGTTCCAGGATTCGTTCCTGTTCCGCGGCACGATCTGGAAGAACCTCTCCTACGGCCGGCCGCAGTCCACCGTCGAGGAGGGCCTCGCCGCCGCCAAGGCCGCCGGCGCCCACGACTTCCTCTGCCGCCAGCCGCTGGCCTACGAGACGCTCCTCGGCGAGCAGGGCGCTGGGCTCTCCGGCGGCGAGAAGCAGCGGCTCTCCATCGCCCGCACGCTGCTCTACGACCCGCGGGTGCTCGTGCTCGACGAGGCCACGAGCAACATCGACGCCGAGGCGGAGAAGAGCATCCAGGAGGCGCTGGCCGTGCTCGTGCGGGGCCGCACGACGATCGCCATCGCCCACCGGCTCTCCACGCTGCGCAACGCCGACCGCATCCTCGCCTTCGACCGCGGCCGGCTCGTGGAGCAGGGCACCCACGCCGAGCTGCTCGCGGCCGACGGCATCTACGCCCGGCTCGTACGGATCCAGACGCAGGTGTCGAAGCAGCCCACCGTCGACAGCCTGCTGGTGGAGGATCGCCGGGCCGCGGCCGGGGAGGCGACGCCGGTCCCCGCCGCGGCCGACGCCGCTCCGGCCGACGGCCCGCCGACCCACTGCATCGAGTGGCTCGATCCCGCCGCGCATCGCCTCGCGGTCGGCACGCACGACCGGCTCGAGCTCTGGCGGGGCGACGACCGCCGCGCGGCCGGCGTGTTCGTCGTGCGCACCTTCCCGGCCTCGCACCCCGAGGCCTATCTTTCGGTCCGCGGCTGGACGGCCGGCGGGGAGGAGGTGGAGCTGGGCATGATCCGCGATCTCGCCGCCTGGGCGCCGGCCGACCGCGACGTCGTGCGGACGGCGCTGGCCCGGCGCACGCTCGTGCGGTCGATCGACCGCGTGCACGACGTGCGGCTGGCCCACGGCTACCTCGACTTCGACGTCGACAGCGACGCCGGCCGGCAGACGTTCACGATGCGCTGGACGCAGGGGCAGGCGATGGACTTCGGGACCGACGGCAAGCTCCTCGTCGACACCGACGAGAATCGCTGGGTGGTCCGCCACGTCGACGACCTGCCGCGGGCCGACCGCGAGAAGTTCCTGCAGTACGTCTACTGGTGAGCGTCCCGGCGAACGCATTGGCGGGCGGCACCGGGAGCGGGGCCGGGAGCGGGGCCGTCCGACCCGGCCGGCGTGGCCGCCGAGGCGACGGACCATGAAAAAACCCGCCCGGACCGGCGGGTGCCGATCCGGGCGGGCTGCGTGTGCTTCCTGTCTGCGGGGGATGGACCGCCCGCGGAAGGATCAGCCGATCAGGTGCCGAGCTTCGAGAGGGTCTCGACCATCGGGGTGACGACCGGGCCGAGCAGTTCCTTGACGCCCGGGATGGCCATCACGGTGTCGATCACCTTCTGCAGGGCGCCCATGTTCTTGCCGACCATGTCGACGACCGTCGTGCGGCCCTCGGCGGGCAGCTTCGCGGTGGCTTCCGTGATCGACTTGAGCACCGGGGCATACTCCTCGAGCTGCGGGATCGCCGAACGGGCCGAGGCCTCGTCGGTGACCGTGCCGAGCACCTTGCCGAGGTTGCCGAACAGCCCGGTCAGGTTCTCGCCGACCTTGAGCGCCTCGGTCATAGCGGCGGGGACGGCCAGCTCGATCTTCTCCTCGACGGCGTCGGCGACGATCTTCTTGCCCTCGCGCTCGATCACCTCGGTGCGATCGACGACCACCGGGCCCTCCTGGCGGACGACCTCACGGCGCTCGACCGTGCGCACCGGCTCCGGAGCGGGGGCCTTCGGCCACATCAGCCAGCCGACGAGGCCGAGGATGGGCAGCAGCAGCAGCGGCAGCCACGACGGGAAGCCGGAGCTGGCGGGCTCCTCGTGGCGGTGCACGGCGCCGCGCTGCGGCTCCGGATCGCGGCGGGCCGTCGACGTCGTGTCGAAGTCGGCCAGCGACAGGCCGCGGGGCAGGGCCGCGCGGATGTTGTCGCCCTGCTCGCTGAAGAGCCGCTGCAGGCCGGAGGCGTCGGGCTTCGTGCCCTTGAACTGGTTGGCCACCGTGCCGAGCACGATCGGCGCCAGGTAGGTGAGCAGCGTCTTGG
>Ga0207954_1000386_pt1 | contig 14615 bp, 14 predicted proteins | sample CryBogmetaGMA0M_FD_184547 | JGI IMG/M metagenome (GOLD analysis project Ga0207954, IMG submission 184547) | Freshwater microbial communities from Crystal Bog, Wisconsin, USA - MA0M (SPAdes) | ecosystem: Environmental > Aquatic > Freshwater > Lake | place: Crystal Bog, Wisconsin, USA | collected... | reverse complement strand
GGCGTAGTCGCCAGTCCGCACCGCGGCGTCGCGCACCGGCCCGAGCGGACGGGACGAGACGCCAAGCGCCCGCCCCGTCCACTCGGACGGGTTCGTCCGCAGCACGCGTCCCCCGAGGGGGCCGCGGCGTGCGGACACACTGGCTCAGGCCTTCTGCGAGCAGATGAACAGCGCGTAGAAGGTGAAGCCTTCGATGAGGGCCGCGGCGATGATCATCGCGGTCTGGATGCTGCCCGACACCTCGGGCTGACGCGACATGCCCTCGTAGGCGGCCGAGGCGAGCTTGCTGATGCCGTAGGCCGCGCCGATGACGACGAGGCCGACGCTGAACGCCGACGTGAGGTCGATCAGCGAGCGGCCGGCCACTTCCTGGGCGCTGGCCATGTCGGCACAGAGAAACGTGACGGCCAGGGCGGCGACGGCGGCAATCGTGCGGGTCGAGAACAGCGAACGGATCATCAATCAAGCTCCTTGGAAAAAGGGACCGGGCGGGTGCCCGGATACGGGTGAAGGAAGAACGAACAGGTTGGGTGTGCGAATCGCGAAAGCCGTGCCGGGGGGCAGCCGCGGAGCCCATGTTCTAGGGAATTCGCGGCGGCTGTGTAGGGCGGTTTCCAGGGATCGCGGTTTTTGTCGTGGCTGGGTGCTCAGTGCTGGTGGACGGAGGCCCCGATGAACAGGGCCGAGAGAAAGGTGAAAATGTAGGCCTGCAGGAATGCTACGAAGAGTTCGAGCAGGCTGAACAGCGTGCAGCTCACCACGCTGATGCCGGTGACCGTGGCCCACATGCCCATCGAATAGGTGGCGGCGGCCGAGATCAGGCCCATGATGCCGAGCAGCACGAGATGGCCGGCGACCATGTTGGCCAGGAGCCGCACGGCGAGGATCAGGTGCTTGATGCACAGGCCGAGGATCTCGATCGCGAAGATCATCGGCTTGAGGATGATCGCCAGCGGCAGCGGCAGATCCATCGAGGGCACCTGATTGGCGAAGAAGCCCAGGAAGCCGAACTTCAGCATCCCCGCCACGATGACCGTGAGCATCGTGACACCCGCCAGGGCGAGTGTCACGGAGAACGACGCCGTCGGCGATCCTGCCCAGGGCACCATGCCCAGGAGGTTGCAGCCGAGCACGAAGAAGAACAGGGTGAGCAGGAGCGGCACGAACCGGTCGCCCTCGTGGACTTCGCGATGCACCGTGACCGCCGGGCCACCGGCGCCCGCGAGGGCCGGGGAGCCATGGCCACCGTGATCGTGGGCGTCGTGGCCATGGTGGTCGCCGTGATCGTCATGGCCGTCATGGCCGTGATCGTGGCTATCGATCGCCGGCCGGGCGATCTGGTCGCGGACGAAGAGGATCATCGCCTCGAAGAGGTTGGCGAACGGTCCCTTGGCGGGCTCCCCCGAATGCAGCCGCTTGGCGAGCCGCGAGAAGAGCAGCAGCATGATGCCCGCGAGCAGCAGCTCCAGCACCATGTACTTCGAGATGCAGAAGCCCGACTTCTTTTCATACAGGCTGTCGAGCGTGCCGAACGGCTGCGGGATCAGGACCTTGCCCGCCAGCGCCTCGTTGAACTCCGCGACCGAGGGCATCGGCAGGTGGTCGCGCTCATACGGGGCACGCAGGAACTCGGGCACCTCGTCGAGCGTCTGCCAGGTCCGCGGCCAGAAGGCCTTGGGAACCTCGAAGAAGTAGGCGTCTTTGAGGTGGTAGATCGGATTGTGGTCGGACATGGTGGCCGGTGATTCCTGAGCGATCCAGGCGAAGCGGGCGGCCGCGAATCGGCACCCGGGGCCGAGAGTGTGCTGCACCCGGCCCGACGGCGTCAATTCGCGGTCGTCGGGCCCGCAGCCGAGCCGCCTCCGCCGGATCCCATGATGTTCAGAATCACGTCGGCTGCAAGGACTGCCAGGTAGAAAGCCAGCAGCATCTCCCCCGCCCCGGCCTCGCGAAGCCGCGAACCGCCGGGCGTCTGGAGCCAGCCAAGCGCCGCCAACGCCGGGAATATCCGCAGGCCGACCACCGCCAGGGTCGCGGAGACCCGGGCCGCCGGGGTGCCCCCGCGCCACTGAGCCGCCGCCCAGCCTCCGAGGAGCCCCACGAGACAGGCCGCCACCGCAAACCCCACGGCCTGGTTCCGATCGGGCCGGTCGCCCGCCGCGGCCCAGGCGACGGCGGCGGAGGCCGCGAGCACCGCAGCCTGGACGGCCACCCCCACGGGCGTTCCGGCGGCGATGGGGTGACGCGCTGACGTCATGCTTTCGGCCCCCGGCGGGGTGTCAGGCGACTGAGCGCCAGGATCGCCGCGGCCAGGCCCACCACGAAGCCCACCGGCCCGAGAAAGCGGGTGCCGAGTCGTGCATCGACCCAGCCTCCCGCCACGCCGGGCAGGAACATCGACAGGCCGATCGCCATGATGCGGGACACCCACACCATCGCTTCGCCGACCGGGGAGACGTCGGGATCGCGGACCATGAGATCAGAATACCAAGACCCCCGCGGCGTCGGGTATCGTGACGCACCGTCCGAGGAACGCTCCGTGGCATCCCGCAAGCACCGCCGTCGCCGCCGCCGTCTGCTTCCGCACGACGCCTGGGCCGCGACCGACGCCTCAGCGATGGCGCCGGTCGCCCCGCTCGTGTCCGATGCCGGGCAGCCCACGATCCTCCGCCTGACCGCCTGCGACGGCAGCACGACCCACGAATCGACCATCCGGTCACCGCAGGAACTCACGATCGCGCGGGAGAAGTGGCCGGTCGTGTGGCTCGACGTCGACGGCTTCGAGGATCTCTCGACCATCCGCGCCGTGGGGCAGATCTTCGAGATCGGCGACCTCGCCCTCGAAGACGCGATCACGCCCGACGAGCGTCCCAAGGTGGAAGTCTTCGGCCACCAGGTGCTGATCGCGGTGCGGATGGCCCGGACCGACGGGGAATCGATCGTCACCGACCCGATGACGATCTTCCTCGGCGAGCGCTACGTGATCACGTTTCACGACCGCACCGTGCCCGACGGCTTCTCGAGCGTCCGCGAGCGGATCCGGCACGGCCGCACGCGGCTCGGCCAGCTGGGGGCCGACCACCTCTGCGCCCTGCTGCTCGACGCCGTGATCGACGGCTATTTCCCGGTGTTGGAGCGGTTCGGCGACTCGCTCGAGACGATCGAGGAAGAGGCCCTCGACAACCCGTCGCGGCAGCTGCTCGGCCGGATTCACGACGTCCGCAACGACCTGATGACGCTCCGCCGTGCCCTCTGGCCGACCCGCGACGTGCTCCACGCCCTCGGACGCGAGGCGACCGCCTTCGTGGGGGAGCATGCCCGCCAGCACTTCCGCGATTCCTACGACCATACGATGGAGCTCCTCGACCTCACCGAGGGCTATCGCGAGATCGGCAGCGACCTCCGCGACATCTATCTCGCGAGCATCAACAACCGCATGAACGACGTCATGAAGGTGCTCACCGTGATCGCGACGATCTTCATGCCGCTCACGTTCATCACCGGCTACTACGGCATGAACTTCAACACCGATTCACCCTGGAACATGCCGCTGCTCAACTACCGCTACGGCGGCCTGGTGGCGGTGGGGATGATGCTGCTCACGACGGTGGGCATGGTGGTGTTTTTCTGGCGTCGCGGCTGGCTGAAGCGCTGGCACTGAGACCCTTGAACGTGGCCGCAGGTTTTCAACCTGCGGATGCCCGGGGCGCAGCCGCCGAAACCTTCGCCTGTCAGGCGCGGCCGAGAAGGAAAAACGTGTGCAGCGTGCCGCGGCCTTTCACGTTCACCTCGCCGCGGTCGGCGAACCGGAAGGCGTCGCCGAGCAGGGCCCGCGTGGCCGGCGACACGTGGATCCGCGACGGCTCGCCGTGCGACTCCATCCGGCTGGCGATGTTCACGGTGTCGCCCCAGAGGTCGTAGGTGAACTTCTGACGGCCGATCACCCCGGCCGCCACCGGGCCCGAGTGCATGCCGATGCGGAGTTCGAGCGCCAGGCCGCGGTTCCGCATCACGCCCCGGAACGCTTCCTGCATGCCGATCGCCATCCCCGCCATGGCCTCGGCGTGGTCGGGTCGCGGCACGGGTAGCCCCGAGACGGCCATGTAGGCGTCGCCGATGGTCTTGATCTTCTCCACCCCGTGGGCGTTGGCCAGGTGGTCGAACGTGGAGAAGATCTCGTCGAGCAGGGCGACCACGTGCTGCGGATCGACCCACTCGGAAAACTCGGTGAACCCGCTCAGATCGGCGAACAGCACCGTGACGTCGGCAAAGCTCTCGGCGATCGTCGCTTCACCGTTCTTGAGCCGCTCGGCGATGGCCGCGGGAAGAATGCTGCGGAGGAGCCGCTCCGACTTCTCCCGTTCCCGGCCGAGTTCGGCGAGCGACTGCTCCAGTTGGGTGAAGGCGGCGTTCCGCTCGAGCAGGCGGCGGTAGCCGTCGGAGTGGACGCGGATCCGGGCGATGAGTTCCACCTGGTCGGGGAGCTTCACGAGATAGTCGCTGGCCCCGGCGTCGAGCAGCCGCGCCTTGACGACCGGCTCCTCGCGAGCCGAGAGCACGATGATCGGCACATCGGCCGTGGCGGGATTGCGGCGGAACGAGAGCACCATCTCCAGCCCGTCGATCCCGGGCATGATCAGATCCTGGAGGATCACGGTCGGCTGGAAGGCGGTCGCGACGTCCACCGCCTGCGTCCAATCGCGGCAGAACTCGTAGGCGACGTCAGTCTGATCGGCGAGCAGGCGGCGGACCGCCTCGCCGATCAGGGCCTGATCGTCGATCAGGAGCACGCGATGCATCGGGACCGTCATGGGGGGGATGGGACGGGCCCCCGGCGCGTGAGGGATAAGCGACCTGACAAGCACGGACAGACCTGCCGGACCAGCCCCCCGGCGCGTGAGGGATCAACATGCGGGATAAGCAGCGGAACGAGTGCAGACGGACCTGGCGGACCAGCCCCCCGGCGCGTGAGGGATCAACATGCGGGAGAAGTAGCGGAACGGTGACGGACAGACCTGCCGGACCAGCCCCCCGGCACGTGAGGGATCAGACTGGGGAACTAGGATTCGAACCTAGACTAACTGGTTCAGAGCCAGTCGTGCTACCGTTACACCATTCCCCAACGTGGGTTGGAAATGGCAGATTACCCGCGGTGGTCGCCGCGGGCAATTCCGGATCCTCTCCCCCGAGGGGCACCGCGAATCGATCGCTTTCGTGCAGCCCTGCCGCTGCCTGTCTCGTGCCATTCCTCGATCTCGTCACCGCCGGTCGCCGCGTCACACGGTTTTCACTCGCCGCGGGGCGGACCGTGATCGGTCGCCATCCGGGCTGTGAGATCGTGTTCGACGCCGCCGCCGTCAGCCGGCAGCACGCCGTCGTCACGCTCGGGCCCGACGGGGTGTTCCTCGAAGACCTCAAGAGCCGCAACGGCACGCTGGTCAACGGGCTGCCGCTGACCGCCCGCCGCCGGCTGGAGGACGGCGACGAAATCGGCGTGTGCGGGCAGCGACTGGTGTTCGTGGAGGCGACGCGCCGCCGGCCGAGGACCGCAGCGCGGCCGGTGACCGCCGACGGCACCGGGCACGTGATCCTCGACGGCGACTCGTCGGGAGTGATCGTCTCGCAGGTCGATCTGCCGCAGCCGGGGGGCGAGGTCACCGGCCAGCATGCCGAGGCGCAGCTCCGCGCGGTCATCGGCCTCAATCGCGCGATCGGGGCCTCGGTGGCGGCCGAGGACGTGCTCCCGCGTCTGCTCGACGGGCTCCTCGACGCCTTCCCGCAGGCGGAGCGGGGATTCGTGTTGCTCGTCGATCCGCAGTCGGGCCGGCTCGCGGTGCGGGCCCAGCGGGTGAAGCGGCCGGCCGCGACGCCGCTGCGGGTGAGCCTGTCGCTGGTGACGCTGGTCGCCGAGACGCGGCGGGCGGTGCTGTCGGCCGATGCCGCCGCCGACACGCGGTTTCGCGACAACGAGAGCATCCTCGACTGCCGGATCCGGTCGGTGATGTGCGTGCCGGTGGTGCGGGGCGACGGTGGGCTGATGGGCGTGGTGCAGGTCGATTCCCGCGACATCAATCCCGGCTTCACGCAGGCCGACCTCGAGGTGCTCGCCGGGGTGGCGGGGCAGGCGGCGCAGGCGATCGAGCAGGCGCTCGCCCACGATGAGCGGGTGGCCCGCGAGCAGCTCGCCCGCGATCTCGAACTGGCGCATCGCGTGCAGCAGGGGTTGTTGCCATCGCGGCCCCCCGAGCTGCCCGGCTACGAGGTCTTCGACTTCTATGAATCGGCCCGCCATGTGGGAGGCGACTTCTTCGCCTACGTGCCGCTGGCCGACGAACGGCTGGCGATCGTGCTGGCCGATGTCTCCGGCAAGGGCGTGTCGGCGGCTCTGCTGATGGCGGCGCTCTCGGCCGACGTCCGCTACTGCCTCGCCAGCGAGCCCGACCTCGGGGCGGCCGTGGCGCGGATCAACGAGAGCTTTCTCCGCGGCGGCTGGGACGACCGCTTCGCGACGCTCGTAGTGGCCGTCCTCGATCCCCGTCGGCACGTGGCGACGATCTGCAACGCCGGCCACCTGCCGGCGTTTCTCCGTAGCCCGACGGGCGACGTCAGCACGGTGGCCGACGACCTCGGCGGCCTGCCGCTGGGCATGGCCGGGCCCGGCGCCAGCTTCCAAACGTGCGAGGTGCCGCTCCCGCCGGGGGCCACGCTCGTGCTGTTCACCGACGGCATCAGCGAAGCCCTCGACCACGAGCAGGCCTGCTACGGGTTCGAGCGGGTCGAGGCGGCGCTTCGGGAGGGCGGACCGGCCGCAGCCGAAGCCGGTCGGGGGATCCTCTCCGACGTCGCCCGACACACGGCCGGCCAGCCGCAGAGCGACGACATCTGCCTGATCTGTCTCACGAGGTCGCCCGAGCCTTCGGGAACGTCAGACCCTGCCTAGAGTCCGGTTCCGGCCCGTCACGGCGGTCGCGTTCAGCCCCGGGGCCGGCCGGTCGATACGTGCTCTGGGGCCGGCGACCGCAGCGGGCGGTGCCGGCGAGCGAGGGGAACCAGGGGGGTGTCGCGATGAGCTTCTTCCAGTGGGTTCGTGAAGGCGTGCGGCAGGCGGTGGTGCTCGGGCTGGCCGACGCGATCGACGACGTCGGCACGCGGAGCCGCGACGAGGATCTCGGCGCCACGCTCGCCCAGACGCTGCGGGATCGCCTGGCCGTGACCCGGCAGCCCACCGTGCTGGAGGCTCCTTCCGCCGCTGCCGCCACCGCCACGGCGGCGACCACCGCGGGCACCGGCAGCCGCCGGCGGCTCGGTCGCTCGATCGAGGGCCTGCGGAAGGCCGCGGCCTAAGGCCGTCGCTCAGTCGCCCACCGGCAGCACGACGTCGACCGTGGTGCCGCGGCCGGGGGCCGACTCGATCCGTGGCTTCACGCCGGCGAGCCGACACCGCTGCCGGATGCCCTCCAGGCCGAAGCGGTCCTCCGACACCGTCGCGAGATCGAACCCGCGGCCGTCGTCGTTGACCCGCACGTGCACGCCCGCGGGCGTGCGCTCGAGGAGAATGCTGGCGGATCGAGCCTCCGCGTGCCGGCGGACGTTGTTCAGCGATTCCTGCACCACGCGGAAGATGGTCGTCTCGACCGCGGCCGGGAGGCGGCTTGCGGGCAGGGCGTGGCTGAACGACACCTCGGGGATCTCGAGCCGCGCATCGGCCACGAGCGACTCGATGGCCTCCACGATCCCGAGTTCGTCGAGCGCCGGGGGCCGGAGGCCGCCGATCAGCCGCCGCGACTCGTCGGCGGCCGCCCGCAGCAGCCGCATGCCCTCGACGAGTTCCCCCGGCTCGCGGCCCTCGTGTGCGTGGAGGTGGGCTTCGAGGTGCATGATCGCGCCGGCGATGTACTGCGCCAGGCCGTCGTGGATCTCGTACGACACCAGCTGCCGCTCCCGCTCCTGGATGTCGATCAGCCGACGGAGCATGCCCCGCTCCCGCTCGAGGCTGCGCTCCGACCGCTTGAGCGCCGTGATGTCTTCGGAGCAGAGCACCACGCCCGCCACGTGGCCGGCGTGCTCGAGCGGCCCGAGCTGGACGGAGTACTCCCGGGTCTCGCCCTCCGGGGTGGGCACCTTCGTCTGCAGCGAGCAGGTGGAGCCGTGACGGAGCACGTGCTTGATCGCGGCCGCGAGCGGCTTCCTCGACTCGTCGCTCGTCAGGTCGAGGACGTTCCTGCCGATCACCTGCTCCGGCTTGAAGCCCTGGTCCATGCGGTTGGCCAGCCGCACCACGCCGCCGTGATCGACGACCACGATGGAGTCGCCGGAGGCGCGCTGCACGGCGTGCCAGAGCGTGGCCGGATCCTGCAGGGCGGCGTCGATGGCCGAGGCCTCGGCCGGCCGAGGCCCGTCCGGCGGCGTGCGATGACGGTGAGGCATGAAGCTGGCTCCGGCGGGCGCCGTCAGATCGATCTCGGCTTGGGGATGCGGCCGCCGCCCCCCTTCCGGCCGCGCGGGCCGGAAGACCGGCCGCCCCGCGGCCGCCCGTCGCGCAGGGTGGCGATCTCGTCGCGAATCCGCGCCGCCCGTTCGAAGTCGAGCTCGGCCGCGGCCTGCATCATGTCGGACTCGAGCTGCTCGATCAGTTCGGCGGCCCGCCGCCGCGAGTCGTCGCCGGCGCCGACCGCCTCGAACGCCACCGCCCGCGAGGCCGACTCGGCCTCGATCCCCGCGCGGATCTCCTTGCGGACCGTCTCGGGCGTGATCCCGTGCTCGCGGTTGTAGGCCTCCTGGAGGGCCCGGCGGCGGCTGGTCTCGTCCACCGCCTGCTGCATCGATTCCGTCATCGTGTCGGCGTAGAGGATCACGCGGGCGTCGACGTTGCGGGCCGAGCGGCCGATCGTCTGCATCAGCGACGTCTCGCTCCGCAGGAAGCCCTCCTTGTCGGCGTCGAGGATCGCCACCAGCGACACCTCCGGGAGGTCGAGACCCTCGCGGAGCAGGTTCACGCCCACGAGGACGTCGAACTTCCCCTCGCGGAGTTCCTTGAGCAGTTCCACCCGCTCGAAGGCGTCGAGCTCGCTGTGCAGCCAGCGGCAGCGGACCTTCCGCTCCTGGAAGTAGGTGGAGAGATCCTCCGCGAGCTTCTTCGTGAGCGTCGTCACGAGCACCCGCTGCCCGGCCGCGACCACCTTGTCGATCTCGCCGGAGAGGTGCACCACCTGCTGCTTCGCCGGCACGATCTCGATCACGGGGTCGAGCAGGCCCGTGGGGCGGATCACCTGCTCCACCACCTCGCCGCCCGTCCGCGTCAGCTCCCAGGGGGCCGGCGTGGCGGACACGAACACCGTCTGGTGCAGCCGCTGCTCCCATTCGTCGAACATCAGCGGGCGGTTGTCGAGGGCGCTGGGCAGCCGGAAGCCGTGGTCCACGAGCGTCATCTTCCGGCTGCGGTCGCCGGCATACATGCCCCGCACCTGCGGCACGGTGACGTGCGACTCGTCCACGAAGAACAGGAAGTCGTCGGGAAAGTAGTTGAAGAGCGTGCCCGGTGTGCTGCCCGGGGCCCGGCCCGAGAGCGGCCGCGAGTAGTTCTCGATGCCGGGGCAGAAGCCCGCCTCCATGAGCATCTCGATGTCGAACCGCGTGCGGGCGTTGAGCCGCTGGGCCTCGAGCAGCTTGCCCTGGCTCTTGAGCTCCTCGAGCCGCTGGTCGAGCTCGGCCTTGATGGTGGATACGGCCGCCTTGATCCGGTCTTCCGGCATCACGAAGTGCCGGGCCGGGTAGAAATACATCTCGTCCTTCTTGCCCGCCACCTCGCCGCTCGTGGGATGGATGACGGCGATCGACTCGATCGTGTCACCCCAGAACTCGACCCGGCAGGCGAGTTCGTCGTAGGGGGGCCAGATGTCGAGGGAGTCGCCGCGGACGCGGAACTTGCCCCGGTCGAGGGCGACGTCGGTCCGCTCGTAATGCACCGACACGAGCCGCTCGAGCAGCTGCTCGCGGGTGAGCGTCATGCCGCTCGCGAGGCGGACCACCATCGCCCGGTAATCGTCGGGCGATCCGAGGCCGTAGATGCACGACACGCTCGCCACCACCACCACGTCGCGGCGGCTGACGAGGGCGCTGGTCGCCGCGAGCCGGAGCCGGTCGATCTCCTTGTTGATCGCCGCGTCCTTTTCGATGTAGATGTCGCGCTGCGGGATGTAGGCCTCGGGCTGGTAGTAGTCGTAGTAGCTGACGAAGTAGTGGACGGCGTTGTGGGGGAAGAAGTCGCGGAACTCGGCGTAGAGCTGGGCGGCGAGCGTCTTGTTGTGGGAGAGGACGAGCGTGGGGCGGCCGACGCGGGCGATCACGTTGGCCATCGTGAACGTCTTGCCGGAGCCGGTCACACCCATCAGCACCTGCGCGGGCCGCCCCTCGGCGATGCCGCGGACGAGGGCGTCGATCGCCGCCGGCTGGTCGCCCGCGGGCTCGTAGGGGGCCACGAGTTCGAACACGCCCGGATGGAGCTCGGCGGCGGGCTTCATGGCTTCGGCTCCCGCCGGCGAATCGGTCGGAGGTGCGGCCGGATCGACTCCAGCGTCGCCGGCCCGATTCCGGGCACGTCGAGGAGCGCGTCGAGGGAGGTGAAGGGGCCGTGCTCGCGACGGTGATCGATGATCCGCTGGGCGGTGGCCGGGCCGAGACCGGGAAGCACGGCGAGTTCGTCCACGCCCGCGTCGTTGACGTTCACGGTGAACCGGCCCGCAGCCGGCGGCGGGGCGTCGTGAGAAACGAGCCCGCCGGAGAGCCCGCCCTGCGCGACGAACCAGACGGCCATCCCGGTGAGGGAGGCCGCGATCGCGACGGCGAGCACCCGCTGCGAGCGGACGGGGAGCACGCCAGGGACGGTGTCGGCGGTGGGCATGGTCAGCGGTCCAGCATGGGGACGGGGCGCGACCCTTGATAGGATACGCGACTTCCCGCACCCTCACCGTCGGCCCGCCTTCCATGGATGCCTCGCACACGCTCCCTGCCGCCCCCGAGTTCGTCCAGGTTGCCTGGGATGACCGGCTCGCCGCCCACGTCGCCCGGCTCGCCGCCGAGTGGTTGCTGGAAGACCTGGCCCATGAGTGCGATTGGACGAGCATCGGCCTCGTGGCCCCCGATGCCCGCAGCGAACTGGCGGTGGTGGCCCGCAAGCCGGGCGTGATCGCCGGACTGCCGGCGGCGGCGGTGGTGGCCCAGGTCGCCGACGCGGGGCTCGCCTTTCGGCCGCGGCTCGACGACGGCGCCGTGGTCGCGGCCGGGGAGACGGTGGCCACGCTGGCCGGGCCGACGCGGAGCGTGTTGCTGGCCGAGCGGACGGTGCTCAACTTGCTCGGCCGGATGTCGGGGGTGGCGACCGCCACGCGGAGGCTCGTGGAGGCCGTCGCCGGAACCCGCTGCCGCGTCTACGACACCCGCAAGACGGTTCCCGGCTGGCGGCTGCTCGACAAATACGCGGTGCGGATGGGGGGCGGCTGGAACCACCGCCTCGGACTGCACGACGCGATTCTGATCAAAGACAACCATCTGGCCGCGGCGGCGGCCGAGGGCGTGTCGCCGGCCGATGCCGTGCGGACGAGCCGCCGCTTCGTGGCCAAGACGTTTCCGCCCGCGCGGGCGGCGGCGATGGTGGTGGAGGTGGAGATCGACTCCTTCGCGCAGCTCGGTCCGGTGCTCGACGCCCGTCCCGACATCGTGCTGCTCGACAACATGGACGTGGGCGAACTCACGCGGTGCGTGGCCCTGAGAAACGAACGGGCCGCGGGCGTGGTGCTCGAAGCCTCGGGGGGCATTCGCGTGGAGACGGTCGCGGCGATCGCCGCGACGGGTGTGGACCGGGTGAGCACCGGCTGGCCGACGCACGACGCCCCATGGCTCGATGTGGCCCTCGACTGGACCTGATTCGGCCACTCAGTGGGAGCAGGTTTTGAACCTGCTCATGCACGCGCCCACAGGTTCTCCCGCAGGTTGAAAACCTGCGGCCACTTGGGCCCGATCCGCAGGTGAAAAAACCTGCGGCCGCTCTGGCTCGTCGCTCAGACGCCGAGCAGGCGGTTCCGCTTCGTCCGGCGTTCGGCCCGGAGACGGGCCCGACGCTTGGTCTCGCTCGGCTTTTCGAAGAACTCGCGACGCCGCATCTCCTTCTTGATGCCGCTCCGCTCCACCAGTTTCCGGAAGCGGCGAACCGCCTCCTGGATGCTCTCACGCTCGCGAACCGTCAGCTTGACCATGCCTGCTCCCGACCTGTCGATCCCCGACCGAGCGACCATTGCCCGGCCGGCAAGCCCCGAAAGATAGCCGATCCGGCCCGGGGCGTCCATCGCGGCTGGCCGATTGCGGGGGTTTTGCGGGGTGTTTGTCGGCCGGCCCGCCGCTCGGCACAATCCGGCGGTCAACGGCCGATCCCTGCCCGCCGGAACCGCTCCCCGATGCCCCTCCTCGAAATCCCGTTGCCCGGCACCGCCGGGTGGCCGCTGGATGTCGAACTCCAGCGGAAGGCGGTGGTGGCGGTGATCGTCTGGCTGATCGCCGTGGCGCTGCTGCCGCGGCAGCGGCGGTCGCTCACGATCTGGCCCCTCGTGCTGCTCCTCCTGGCCCCCCTGCCCTTCGTGGCGGGCCTGCTGTTTCCCGAGTCGCCCGAGGCCCCGGCCCGCGCCCTCGACGGCTGCCACTTCTTCCTCCTGGCATCGCTCCTGCAGTCGATGCTCCTGATCCTTGCGGTCGGCATCTGGGAGCGATTCGCCCGTCCGTGGCCGCGGATCTTTCTCGACGTCTTTCGGTGGGTGCTGTTCGCCGCGGCGTTCGTCGCGGTGCTCTACGAGTCGGGCGTCAACGCCGGCAACCTGTTCACCGGGTCGGCGCTGGTGACCGCGGCGCTCGGCTTCGCGCTCAAGGACACGCTCGGCAACGTGTTCTCCGGGCTGGCGATCCATGCCGAGCATCCCTTCGAGGTGGGCGACTGGATCCAATACGACCAGAACCCCGCCCACATCGGCCGGGTGGTCGAGATCAACTGGCGGGCCACGAAGGTGATCACGCTCGACGAGGCCTACGTCATCATCCCCAACGGCCAGCTGGCCCAGGCCTCGATCCGCAACTTCACCAAACCAGAGCCTTGGTCGCGCCGGTCGCTGTATGTGGTCACGCCCTACGACGTGCCGCCGCAGCGGGTGCACGCGATCATCCTCGACGCGATCAAGGGAAGCTTCGGCGTGCTCGAGCACCCCGCCCCCTCGGTCGTCACCAACGAGTTCAAGGAGCGGGGCGTCGAGCACTGGGTGCGGCTGTTCACCACCGACTTTGACAAGCGCGACCGCGTGGACGGGATGGCCCGCGACCGGATCTGGTATGCCCTCGCCCGGCATGGCATCGAGATTCCCGTGGCCACGCACGCGGTCCGGCTCACGCCGCTGCCCGCCCCCCTTCCGGAGCCCGGCGAGGCGGCGGTCGAGCGGCGGATCGACACGCTCGAGCGGGTGGGCCTCCTCGAGCCGCTCGGCCCCGACCTCGTCCGCCGGCTCGCGCTGGAGAACACCGACCAGATCTACGCCGCGGGCGAGCAGGTGATTCGCCAGGGCGCAGCCGGCGACAGTCTGTTCGTGATCATGCGCGGCCGCGTGGAGGTGACGGCCCGCGAGGGAGACGGGCCCGCCGTCAAACTCGCGCTGCTCGGCCCGGGCGACTACTTCGGCGAGATGTCGCTGATGACCGGCGCCCCGCGGATAGCCACCATCACCACGCTCGAGGAGACGCGGCTCTTGGAGGTTGGCAAGGAGTCGTTTCGGGCGATCGTGGCCACCCATCCCGACCTCGTCGAGAAACTCGGCCAATCCCTCCGGCTGCGGCTCGCCGAGCGAACGCAGGCGATCGCGGGGGTGGAGCGGGCCACTCCCGAGATCCAGGACATCTTCCGCAAGATTCGCGATTTCTTCGCGGTGTAAAAGGGGCCGTCATGAAGGTCGAACTGCTGCCGTCGAGCATCCCGCCCACCGAGGCGCAGTTTCTCGTCTCGTTCCTCGTGAACGACGTCGTGGCCTTCGACGCGGGTCCGATCGGCCTGATGTCGGACCTGGCGAAGCAGGAGCGGGTGCGGCACGTGTTTCTCACGCACGAGCACATCGACCATATCGCCACGCTGCCGATCCTGCTGGAAAACGTCTACGCGCCGGGCCCCGACTGCATCGAGCTGCTCGGGCTGGAGGGCGTGCTCGACTTCATCCACCGCGACATCTTCAACGGCCGGGTGTGGCCCGACTTCTTCGAGCTCTCCTCCGGCGCCGACCGGTTCGTGCGGGGCACGCCGCTCGTGCCGCTCGAGCCAGTGGAGCGGGCGGGGCTGACCGTCACACCGCTACCGGTGTCGCACGGCGTGGACACGCTGGGGTTCCTCGTCGACGACGGCCGCTCGGCGGTGGCCTTTCCGTCCGACACGGGGCCGACCGACGTGCTCTGGGCGCACCTCGCCTCCGTGCCGCGGCTCGACGCGGTGTTTCTCGAGGTGAGTTTCCCCGACGCCCTCGCCGACCTCGCCACCACGACGGGCCACCACTGCCCGGCGAGCTTCGCCCGGGAGATCGCGAAGCTCGACCGCCACG
>Ga0207954_1000385_pt1 | contig 14628 bp, 8 predicted proteins | sample CryBogmetaGMA0M_FD_184547 | JGI IMG/M metagenome (GOLD analysis project Ga0207954, IMG submission 184547) | Freshwater microbial communities from Crystal Bog, Wisconsin, USA - MA0M (SPAdes) | ecosystem: Environmental > Aquatic > Freshwater > Lake | place: Crystal Bog, Wisconsin, USA | collected... | reverse complement strand
GGCGGTGCAGTGGTCCGTCTCACGCATGCCTGAGCAGCAGGAGCTCGTCGCGGCGGCCCGCGGCCGCAAGCCGGTGCGGATCGACACGGTGCTCAACGGCAACCCCCACCACATCCTCGTCGTCTGGGCCGACGGCCGCTGGCGGGTGGACTGGATGGAAAGCCTCGAGACCCTCTGGCTCGCGAAGTGAATCGGTCGGGCGATGCCGCCGGGTGGTGCCGCGGCCTCGCGGCCGGCGGTGCCGCGTCGCCACGTCACGCCACGCAATGCCGCCGCGAACACCTCACGCCCACCGCCTCACCACCACCGCCTCACCGCGAATAATCGTCGCCCGTGAGCATGTAGGGCACGGGCGCGGTCGCGGCGTCGTTGTCGTGGTCGTAGGAGATCCAGTCCTTCACCCGCGACGAGACGAGCTGCGGGCTGCCCGCCGTGAGCAGTTGGCAGTAGACCCACGGGCTCACGCGGCCGCTCATGAACATCGTGTGGCCGTCGCAGAAGGCGGTGACGACGCCGTCGCCCGAGTGCACCGACGACGGATAGCGATACATCCACTCGTCGGCGCTCGCCGGCGGCAGGAGCGTCACGTCGGGATCGACGGGCACGCTCTTGGCGTTCGGGTTGACGAACTTGTACTGCCCGAGCGTGGCGGCGGGGAGCGGCGGACTCGCCACCTTCGGCGGATGGGTGAAGATGTGGTTCTGCGGGATCGCCGTGGACTGCGTCGCCGACCCGGTGGCGGTGGTGAGCGCGCCCTGCGGGCACGACGCGGGGTCGGCCGCGTCGGCCACCCAGCGCATCGGCTCGCCGTCGGCCATGAGCGGCCGCCCCGTCCGCTCCGCGAGCATGAGCGTGGTGGCCTCCCCGCTCGATTCGACGAGGCTGCCGAGATTCGTCCGCGTTGACTCGTAGACCACCGTTCCGCTCGGCAGCATGCCCCCGACGGCGTCGGCGAACACGCCGTCGAGCGAGACCTGCCGCTTGCCGCGAAACTCCTCCGCCCCCGTGCCCGCGTTGACCACGTAGCACAGCCCCGCCCGCTGCGGCGAGGAGAGCTGCGCCGGCGCGGTCGGGCAGAGGAAGAACGGGAACGACTTCTTGCCGATGTCGTCGCTGGCGGTCGTGTACTCGTTGAACCAGTTGAACGCCTCGTTGTTGCCCAGCTGCGGCAGGATCGGCACGGTCCAGGAGGTGAACGAGCCGGTCACGGTCATGTTCGTGCCGGTGTAGGTGCCGACGGCGTTCCGCCAGCCGCAGAGCGCGCGGTTCGTGGCCTCGTACGAGATGAACGCCATCGCGATCTGCTTCTCGTTGTTCATGCAGCTCGACCGCCGGCTCGACTCGCGGGCCGCCTGCACCGCCGGGAGCAGGAGCCCCATGAGGATGCTGATGATCGTGATCACGACGAGCAGCTCGACGAGCGTGAAGCCGCCGCGAGCGGCGCGGCGCGGCGGGGTCGTCGACTCGGATCCGACCGGCGGCTCGTGCATCGGGTGGGTTCCTGTGGGCCGCGGATCAGCGGCGATCCTGGGGCCGTGACGGGGACGCCGACGCGGCGGCCCGCTTCTCGAGCGTTTCGGCGCGCGCCGAGTAGCCGCGGGCCAGCTCGGCGTCGCCGCGGGCCGCGTGGATCTGGCCGAGCTTCCGCAGGAGCCGGGCGACGTCGGCCGGCGGCGTGGAGGGATCGGCGTCGTAGCCCGCGAGCAGCCGCGTCATCAGCGGCAGGGCCTCCTCCTGCCGGTCGAGCGCGAGATGCACGAGCGCCAGCGCCTTCACCGTCGCCAGGGTCGTCGGATGGTCCGGGCCCACGGTGGCCTCCCAGATCGCGAGCGCCCGGCCGAGCGCGCCCGCCGCGGCCTCGTTGGCATCGGCCGCCCGCAGGCTCCGCGCCAGCGGCGTGAGGATCGCCGCCACCTCCGGATGGTCGGAGCCGTGCGTCTCGCTGGCGAGCGAGACGGCCAGCTCGTAGAGCGGCACCGCCGCCGCCGGAGCGCCGCCGTCGTGGCGGGCCTCGGCGAGCTGCACGAGCATCGCCGCCACCTCGGGTCCGCCATCCCCGAACTGCCGCTGCCGCACCTCGAGCGCCGCGTCGCGGGCCGCCGCGGCGCCCGCCGCGTCGCCGGCCTTCTCTTTGAGCGCCGCCACCCCTTCCGAGAGGCGGGCGAGATCACGGTCGGCGTGCGGCCCGGAGCGGGGGGCGTTGGCGGCGAGAACCCGGTCGAGCAGCTTCGTGGCCGAGGAGAGATCGCCGAGCATCGTCGCGGCGCCGCCGGCCACCGCCACCGCCTCGAGCGTCTCGGTGTGGGCCGGTCCGCGGGCCCGTCCGAACGCAACGGCCGCGGCGTCGGCCAGGGATCGCGCCTCCGCCGCGTTCCCCGCCGCCAAGATGCAGCGGGCGAGCCCCGTCCGGTCGGCGGCCGTGTCGGGGTGTTCCTCGCCGAGCAGGCGGCGGTCGGCTTCGAGCGCCCGCCGCCACCGTTCGAGCGCCCGCGGCGCGTCCTGCACGTCGGCGGCCAGCACGGCGGCGCACCGCAGCCCGGCGGCCGCCAGCGGCTCGTCCCCTCCCGCGGCGTCGGCCGCGAGCCGCGACGCGAGCGTGTCGGCCTCGTCGAGGCCCGCACCGTCGCCGGCGGCCACGTCGGCCCGCACCCGCAAGAGTCGGTCGGTCGCCGTCGCCGGGTGATCGTCGCCGCCGTGGCTGCGGTCGATGTCGAGGGCGTCGTCGGCGGCCGCCGCGGCCGCGGCCGCGTCTCCGGACTCGAGCTGGAGTTCGGCGAGATCCCGCAGCAGGGACGCGAGTTCGGGGCGGTCGCCGACGGCCCGCCTGTGGTCGGCGAGCGCCGCCGCGAACACCTCGACGCCCGCCGCGGGCTGACCGGTGGAGGCCAGCGCCCGGGCGAGCCGCCCCGCGGCGACGGGAAACTCGGCGTCGCCGTCGCCGCCGCGGTCACGGGCCCGCTCCATGGCCTCGCGGAACGCGTCCTGCGCCGCGGCGGTCTCCCCGAGTCCGAGCCGCACCTCCGCCAGCCGCAGGAGCGTCGCCGTGGTGGACGCGTCGGTCGCGCCGAGTGTCTTCTCGAAGACCGCGACCGCCCGGGCAAGCAGCGGCTTGGCGTCGGTGAACCCGCCGCGGGCGGCACGCACCGTGCCGAGCGTCGCCAGTGATCCGGCGACGTCGGCTTCGGGCACCGCGACGCCCTTCGCGACGAGCGCCTCGCGCACGGCGACGGCCCGCTTGAGCGGCGCCTCGGCGGCGTCCATCTGGCCGTCGGCGACGAGCACGTCCGCCGCCATGTCGAGGATCTGCAGCAGCTCGACGGCATCGGCACCCTTCGCCTGCTTCACCGCCGCATTGGCGGCCCGGAGGTCGGCGAGCGCTTCGGCCGTAGCGCCCGCGTCGGCCTTCCGCCGCGCCGCCGAGAGGAGTTCATCCACATTCGGGGCCGCGTCGGACGCGGTGGCGGCCGGCGTGGCGGCGGGGGCCGCCGCGATCGTCCCCGCCCGACCGCAGCCGAGCAGGATCGCGGCCGTCGCGACGATGCGGGTTCCGTGGCCGGGCCGGCCGGCGGTGTTTCCCGACGTGCTCGACGTTTTCGAGGTCTTCATCGACAGACGATGCATCCGTAAGTCCTCCCGTGCGTGTCGCCGTCCACCGTCCACCGCCCGCCCCAACCCTCGCCACGCTGCTTCGACGCGTTACAACCACCCACCGGACCGTGCCTCGGCGTCGACGTGCGGACCGCCGCGTCAGCCGTCCACGTCGAAGCCGATGATCGACCAATGGTCCTGCCAGCCCCACCACGTCGCGGCATCCCGCAGCATCGTCCGCCGCAGGTGCACGAGGAGCGACCGCTCCGCCTGCGCCGCACAGGGAGCGAGCCGCAGCCGCACCAGCCACTCCTCCTTCCGCTCCTGCGAATCGGGAATGAACTCGTGGAAGGCCCCGTGAACGACGGTCTGCCCGCCGCAGCCGAGGATCGCCGCGACGGCCGGGAGCGTGCGAAACAGCCGCTCGTTGGCGTCGGGATCGTCGATGGGCTGCGCCATGTCGGCGTTGCCGCCGAGGGTGGTCATCGCGGCGGGCTGCATCTGGGGGTCGAGCATGCTGCGGGCCACGAGCACGCGGTCGCCCCGGATCGCCCCGGCCCAGGCCTTCGCGACCGTGACCGCCCGGGCCTGCGCCAGCGTCTGCGACAACCCCCAGGAGGTCGCTGCGGCGCAGCCGACCCCCACCGACAGCGCCAAGCCCAGGGTCGCCGCGCCGCGGCCGATCAGCTCGACGCCGGGCTGCGACATCGCCCGGATCGCGAGCACGGAGAGCACCGTGCCGACGACCGGCACGAACCAGAGCCCGGGTCCGACGAACGCCACGAACGACAGGCCGCCCACGATCGCCGCCGCCACGGCGAGCCTGCTCACCGGGCGGTAGGTCTCCTCCGCGGCCACGCCGTCGGGCATGTCGTTCATGTCCCCGTGCGAGAGGCCGTAGCTGGTCATCGGCGGTGATCCGCGGGGTTCGAACGGGGCGTCGATCGGCGGGCTGGGTCGGTGGGCTGGGTCGGCTGGCCACGCTCGGCGGGCGACCTTGTCCGTGCCGACGCCGAAGGGCGTCATCGGGCACGGCCACGACACTCGGTCACAACGGCCAGCCAGTGCGGAGATCCATGATCCGGCGAGACCCCCGGATGGTATTGGGTTTCGGTGAGGATTCCGTGAGCGGTGTCGGGTCGAGCGCAGGGGGCCTTGAGGTCGTCGATGCGGCCGATGGTGGAATGCGGCCGAGGCCGGAGCGATCGACGCGAAGCCGCCACGCGCGCGACCGGATCCATCGAAATCATGGAGAGCCGTCACGCCGCGATACGCGGATGCGGAGCCGCCGCCCGGGGCGAGATTTCACGAAATACTCAAACTTCACTAACACGGGTCGGCTATCTCTTGTGCCGCACCCGGGGACGCTGGCGGGGTTTCCGGGTCGGTGCGGTGATCTACGATCCGCGTGCGTCACGGCACGCGTGATCGGCCGCTGTGTGGGGCGGGCGGCCGTGGGCCGTGTTCCTTCCATCATTTTGGGCGTGCAAGCGATGTTCGACGCGACGCAGATGGCGGCGAGCGCGGGGCGCACCCCGCGGCGGGCCGTGCGGATCCGGGCCGTGCCCAAGCGGGCGGTGCTCAAACAGGCGGTGCGCAAACAGGCGGCGGCCCAACGGTCGGTGCGGAGCAACGTAGCGGGGCGGCCGTCGGCGGCCTTCGAGCCGTTTCGCGAACTGCCGGTGACGACGCGATTCGCCCGCGTCCTGGACAAGGTGCTCGAGGACATCGCCACCCTCGACGACGCTTTCGTCCACACGGAGTCGCCCGCGACGCTCAAGCGACGGTTCGTCGAGCGGGCCCGACTCGTGCCGCTCGCGCTCGACGTCGCGGCATGCCGCATCGTCGGCGAGCCGGCGGCGGCCGTCGTCGACGTGATCGTGCCTTTCGTCGGCGATCCACTCCTGTGGGCCACGCGCCCCACCGGTTGCCTCGCCCCCGCCTGTCCGGAGATCGAGGTGCGGGGGGGCTTCGTCCGGTTCCGATGTGCGGCCGACACCGCCGGCAGTACCACCGCCGGCAGTACCACCGCCGGCAGTACCACCGCCGGCAGTACCACCGCCGGCCTCGGGGCCGGAGTGGAGCATGCTCTCGGTGCGCTCCTGACCGGCGTCGCGCGGATGGCCCGTGACGTCAAGCGGCACAACGCCGATGCCTTCAAGGCGGTCTGCAAGGCCCTGCAGATGAAACGGGCCCGGGCCCGTGCGGCGCTCCACGGCGGGACGACGGCCGCCGCGACCCTGCTCCCGGCGACTCCGCGCCGGCCGCCCGTCGGCATGCTGCCGCCGCCGTCCGGCTGGCGAACCCACCTGGCGGCGCCGCGGCGATCCGCCGGGAATCAACGGCTCGGGTCCGAGATTCCTGACGGGGAGTTCGAGCGGATCCTGCGGATTGTCGACGGATGCGTGGCGGCGCTCGGCCGCAGCCCGACCGCGGCGCGGTCGCTCGACGCGGATCTCGTGCGCACGTTCCTGCTCATCCAGCTCAACGCACACTACGAGGGCGCGGAGGGCGGGGAGGCCTTCACGGCATCGAGCGACGGCGACATCCTTCTCGAGGCTGACGGCCGGGTGGCGTTCGTCGCGCGGGTGTGCCTGTGGGGGGAGGCCGACGCCGCCCACGGCGCCGACACGGTCGAGCGGGCCGTCGCCGGCATGCTCGCCCATCGCGGCTCGAAGCCGTCCCGAGGCGTGCTGCTCCTCCTCCACGCCGACCGGTTGCAACGCGAGGCACGGCATGCCCTGCACGACGCGGTCGCCCCGCTGCGTGGCGGCGGGCAGCGGCGCGTGTCGGGTGGCGGCGGCGTGGCGCGGTGCGTGCTGGCCGCTCCGGACGCGGCCGGCGGAACGATCGTCGTGCACGGCATCACGTGCGGCCTGCGCCGCGAATGACGCCGGGCCGGAGCGCGGCCCCGGTCGCAGAGCTACTCGGCCGGAGCGGGCTGTGTTCCTGAGCCCGAGGCGGCCTGTGCCGCACGGAGCTTCGCGTCCAGCCGGTGGGCGACGTCGTCGGCGCCGGCCGCGACCGCCGCGGCGAAAAGCTGCCGGTAGATGCCGACCGCCTCCGCGTGATCGCCCCGCGTCACGAGGATGTCGGCCAGCGGCTCCGCGATGCCCGGCAACTCGCGGTGCGCCCCGGAGGACGCCAGCTCCGCCAACGTGGTCCGCAGCACCTGCACGGCTTCCGCTTCACGGTCGAGCCGACGCAGGCTTTCGCCCAGGACGTCCGCCGCCTGCCGCAGCAGGTTCGGCGGCCGCTCGTTCGAGCCGGCCAGCACGATCCAGCTGCCGCGGGCGAACCGTTCAGCGGCCGCAGCGTCGCCCCTGCCGAGGGCGGCCTGCGCGGCGACGACGCCGGTCGCCAACGTCGTCAGGTGATTGGGCCCGAGCACCCGCTGCATCGTCGGTGCGAGCGTCGCGGCGAGATCGGCTCCCTCCGGGCTCCCCAGATTGCGCAGCGCGATGACGAGCCTGCCCGCCGACTCGAGGGCTTCCCGGGATTCCGGGCCGAACGCGGCGCGGTCGAGTTGCCAGCCGCGGCGCGAGAGCCGCTCTTGGAGCGGCGTCTGCTCGGACTCCTCGCACGCGAGACAGAGATTGCGGAAGACATCGCTGCGGGGATCGGCGGCGACGGCCGCCTCCGCGTGCGGCAAGGCCCGCTCGATGTCACCCGTTTCCCCGAAGATCACCTCCGCGAGGCGGGCCTGCGCGGTGGCGTTGGCGGGGTTGCGAGCCACGGCTTCGGCCCAGAGCCGCTCGGGCTCGGCGTAGATGCGATTCCGCTCACGGGTGCGGAGGCAGAGCGCCGCGATCACGAGCCCCGCGACCGCCGCACCGCCGAGTGCCGACCGGCCGGCGAGCCGGCGCGCGAGCAGCCGGTCGGCCGCCGTCACCGTGAGCGCCACGAGTCCGGCCAGCGCCAGATACATGCGGTGCTCCGCGGCGGCGGCCTTCACCGGCAGCAGGCTCGACGTGGGGGCGAGCGCCAGGAAGAAGAACGCCACCGGGAACGCCCACGGCCGCCGCGCGGCGAGTCCCGCGATGCCGGCCGCGAGCGCGGCGAACACGCCGAGGCAGGCGGGCAGGGCGGAACGCCAGTCGACGGCGATCGGCCAGCCGTAGTCGATGCACTGCCGGTCGGGCCAGGCCGCGAGACGGAGGTAGTGGAGGATCACCCCGCCCTGCGTGAGGAGATACGCCGTCGGCGTCGCGTTGCCCGGCTCGAACTCCTGGAACTCCCCCCGCTCGAGCCAGACGTTCGCGGCGAGCACGAGCCACGTCGCGGCGAGCGCCGCATGCCACGGTCGCCGCTCCCGCCACGTGGCGCGATCGAGGAAGCACCAGTCGTAGGCGAGCGCCATGATCGGCAGGGCCACCGCCGACTCCTTCGAGGCCATCGCCGCCGCCGCGGCCACGACGGCCGTCGCCGCCCACCGCGGACGGGAGCCCGCGGTCCACGCCCGCGCGAACGCCGCGAGCGACAGGAGCACGAACATCCCCGCCAGCGACTCGATCCGCTGGTAGACGTAGGTCACGGCCTGCGTCTGCAGCGGATGCACCGCCCAGATCGTCGCCACGATGCCAGCGAGGACGTCGGCCCGCGGGCCGCATGCTTCGCGCAGCCGCGGCCCGCGGAGCGTCGTCCGCACGAGGTCGAACAGCGCGAGGGCCGCCGCGGCGTGCACGGCGAGATTCACGGCGTGGTAGCCGAACGGCCGGTCGCCGTGGAGGCGGTGGTCGATCGCGAACGTGAGGTAGGGGAGCGGCCGGGCGGGGAGCGTCTTGCCGACGAACATCGCCCGCCAGGGAGGCAGATCGACGAGGGCGCGGTTCGTCACGATCTCATTGACGTCGTCGAAGACGAAGCGGCCGGCGAATGACGTGGCGAAGGCGCAGGCGATCGCTGCGCACAGGCCGATCACGACCGCCACGGTGCCGACGGTCGGTGGCTGCGCCGCGGGGCGGTCCCGCCCGGCGGCGGGCGTCGGGCCCGGCCCCGCCGGCCTCCCGTGTCCCGTCCCGGCTCTCCCGCGTGGGCGACGCATCGTGGGCGGCCCTCGGGTCACCCGCCCCGGGCCGGCTCCTCGAGCCGGCGGGGCACGAGCCGGCCGCTCGTGTCGGTGACGTGGGCGCCGCGGTCCCCGGCCTCGTGGTACTCGGCGTCCTGGTTGACGTTCCAGACGTCGAAGAGCTGCTCCCCCGCGAGGATGTTCTTCGCGGTGAGCATCGCCGTCATCATCGCGTGGTCCTGGTTGTTGTACTTGTGCATGCCGTTGCGGCCGACGAGGTGCAGGCCGGGGTAGCGGCCGTCGAGCTCGCGGCGGATCGTCTCCACGTGCCGGGCGTAGTCGTCGTCGTAGACCGGATACGCCTTCGGCTGGCGGACGACGTGGCCGTCGAGCACGTCGCCGGCCGCGACGAGGCCGAGCGACTCGAGCTCCCGCGTGGCCAGCTTCACGAGGTCGGCGTCGGACGACGTCCAGAGGCCGTCCCCCTCGAAGCAGAAGTATTCGAGGCCGTAGCAGGCGAGCGCCGGGTCGGGCACCATCTCCGGCGACCAGCTGGCGAAGTTCTGCACGCGGCCCACCTTCACCCCCGGCTCGTGGATGTAGATCCAGTTGTCGGCGAACCGCTCGGTGGGCCGCACGACGAGGGCCACGGTGAGGAAGTCGCGGTAGCGGAGCTTCGCCGCCGCGTCGCGCACCGCCGGCGGCAGCGGGGGGGAGAGGCACGCGGCCAGCTCCCGCATCGGCATCGACGAGATCACGTGGTCTGCCTCGACCGACCGCGCGACGCCGTCCACGCGATACCCCACCCGCCAGCGGCCGGCGGCGGGTGGCGCGGCCTGCCGGTCGGGCACGAGCTCGAGGGCGTCGACCGTCGCGCCCATCACGATCGTGCCCCCCTGGGCCCGCGTGCGGTCGGCCGCCGCCTCCCACATCATGCCGGGGCCCAGGCGGGGATAGCGGAAGGTGTCGATGAGCGTCTTGATCGTCTGCGAGCGGTCCTTGGGCCGCTTCCGCGGCAGGATCGCCGCGAGGATCGCCTTGGAGAGCGAGAGCCCCTTGATCCGCTGGGCGGCCCAGTCGGCGGAGATCTCCTTGCAGCTCATCCCCCAGACCTTCTCCGTGTAGGTCTTGAAGAAGATGCCGAACAGCCGCCGGCCGAACTGGTTCGACACCCAGTCCTCGAACGACCGCGGGTTTTTCACCGGGAAGAGCCGGGCCCAGGCGTACGACGCCACGCAACGGGTCGATTCGAGCAGGCCCAGGTTCGAGAGCGCCTCCCCGGCCTTGAGCGGGTAGGAATAGTACTTCCCCCCGTAGTAGATCCGGGACGACCGCGGCCGATTGAGCAGGTCGTCGCCGAGCAGCTCCGTCCAGAGGTCCTCCACCTCCTGGCTCTTCGAGAAGAACCGGTGCCCGCCGATGTCGAAGCGGAAGCCCCGATACGCGACGGTCCGCGAGATGCCGCCCACGTAGGTCGGATCGGCCTCGAGCACGGTCACGGCCGCGCCCGCCCGCGTGAGCAGGTAGGCGGCGGTGAGGCCGGCCGGGCCGGCGCCGATGATCGCGACTCGCGCGGGCATGAAATCGTCCTGCGGGGTTGGAGGAACGCCCTTATTTATATGCGTGCCGGCGATTTTTTCGGCCCCCCCGTCGAAGCCGGGCCGGCGGCGGCGCGACGGCCCGCCCCCGGTGGTAGCATGATTCCGGTCTCGGCGGGAATCTCCCCTTCACGCTCCCGGACTCCCCCTCCATGTCGGCCACCATCGATTCGACCTCGACCCGCCGCGATCCGGCCGCCATCGCCGCCGCGGCGGAGCAGGTCGCGAAAGCCCACCACCGCATGCTCGACGCCCTCTCCCGGGTGGTCGTCGGCCAGCGCGACGTGCTCGAGCTGTTGCTCATGGGCATCTTCTGCCGCGGCCACTGCATCCTCGAGGGGGTGCCCGGCCTCGCCAAGACGCTGATGATCGCCAGCCTCGCCCGGCTGCTCTCGATCAGCTTCAACCGGATCCAGTTCACGCCCGACCTGATGCCCTCCGACATCACGGGCACCGAGATCCTCCAGGAGAACAAGGACTCCGGAGAGCGGGTGCTGCGGTTCGTGAAGGGGCCGGTGTTCGCCAACCTCGTACTCGCCGACGAGATCAACCGCACGCCCCCCAAGACGCAGGCCGCGCTCCTGCAGGCGATGCAGGAAAACCACGTCACCGTGTCGGGCCACACCTTCGACCTGCCGCAGCCCTTCTTCGTGCTCGGCACGCAGAACCCGATCGAGAGCGAGGGCACCTATCCCCTGCCCGAGGCGCAGCTCGACCGCTTCATGTTCAAGATCTCGGTCGACTACCCCTCGCTCGACGAGGAGATCCGCGTCGCCACCTCGACCACGTCGCGGCAGGCCGCGCAGCTCGAGCCGCTCCTCACCGCCGCCGACATCCTCCGGATCCAGGAGATCGTCCGCGACGTGATCGTGGCGGAGCCGGTGGCCTCCTACGCCGTGCGGCTGGCGCGGGCGACGCGGCCCACCGACGCCTCGAGCCCCCCCGACATCCGCCGCTGGCTCTCCTGGGGCGCCGGGCCCCGCGCCTGCCAGTCGCTCCTGCTGGCCGCGAAGGCGCGGGCGCTGCTCGACGGCCGGCCCAACGTCTCCTTCGCCGACATCCGTGGCGTCGCCAAGCCGGTGCTGCGGCACCGCCTCGTGACGAGCTTCACCGCCGAGAGCGAGGGGGTGAAGGCCGATGCGATCATCGACCGCATCCTCGACGGGCTCTCCGAGACCGCCTGACCCCTCCCCCGCGTCCTCACGGCGACCTCACGGCGAGGGCCCCATGCAATCATCCCCAGGCACGAGCCCGGCCGGCGGCGGGCCGCTGGCCGACGTGGCCGAGGTGCTCGACCCGGCGGGGCTCGCGCTCGTGTCGCGGATGGAGTTCGTCGCCCAGAAGGCGGTGCTCGGCCTGCTCTCCGGGCTCCACCCGAGCCCCTGCTTCGGCTCGAGCGTGGAGTATGCCGACCACCGCCCCTACACGCCGAGCGACGAGCTCAAGCAGCTCGACTGGAAGCTCCTCGCCAAGACCGACAAGTACTACGTCAAGCTCTTCGAGGACCAGACCAACACCCGCGTCACCGTGATCCTCGACGTCAGCCGCTCGATGGCCTACGCGGGGGACGGCGGCATGACGAAGCTCGACTACGGCCGGTTCCTCGCGGCCGGCCTCTGCCACCTCGCGCTCAAGCAGCACGACGCCGCGGGGCTCGTCACCTTCGACGGCGCCGTCCGCAGCTACGTGCCGCCGCGGTCGGCGGCCAACCACTTCCGCCACGTGCTGGCGGCGCTCGCCAAGGCGACGCCGGGGCGGGAGACGGCGGTGGGGCGGGTGCTGGCGGAGGTGGCCGGGCGGCTGCCCCCGCGCGGCATCGTGGTGCTGGTGAGCGACCTGCTCGACGACCCGGCGAGCATCGCCACGGGGCTCGCGCACCTCGCGCACCGGCGGCACGATCTCGTCGTCTTCCACCTCGTCGATCCCGCCGAGCGGACGTTTCCCTTCGAGAAGGTGACCCGCTTCCGCGACATGGAGGGGGAGGGGCGGCTCGTCGCCAACCCGCGGCAGGTGCGGGCCGCCTACCTCGAGCGGTTCGAGGCCTTCCTCGCCTCCGTCCGCACCGCGGCGCTCGAGCGCAAGATCGGCTACGAACTCACGCTCACCGACCAGCCCTACGCCGAGGCGCTCGCCTCCTACCTCGCCCGGCGGCACCGTCGCGGCTAGCCGATCCCCCGGGCCGGCGGCCCCACTCCCATGCTCAATCCGCTCCTGCTGTGGTTCCTGCCGCTGGCCGTCGTGCCGGTGCTCCTGCACCTGCTCAACCTGCACCGGCTGCGCGAGGTGGAGCTGCCCACCTACCGCTTCCTGATGGAGGGCTACGTGCGGCAGCGGCGGCGCGTGCGGCTGGTGGAGTGGCTGCTCCTGCTCCTGCGCACGGCGGTCGTGCTGCTCGTCGTGGGGGCGCTCGTGCGGCCGGTCGTGGGGAGCTTCGCCGGCCTCTTCGGCGGCGCCGGCCGCGACGTCGTGCTCGTCGTCGACGCCGGCATGACCACCGGCCTCGTCTCCGAGGGCACGTCGGCGATCCACCGCATCCGCGAGGCGGCGCGGGCGGCGGTGGGCCGGTTTCACCCGGGGGATTTCGTCACGCTCGTGCGGGCGGGCATGGAGCCGCGGGTGGTGCACCGCGCGGTGAAGGGCGACGGGCGGCGGCTGGCGGCGGAGATCGACGGCATCGAGCCCGATCCGGGCACGTCCGACCTGACGGCGGCGCTGGCCGAGGCGCTCGCCGGGCCGCCGCGCGGCGCGCGGAGCGTGTGGATCTTCTCCGACTGCGAGCAGCGGGCGTGGCGGCGGCTGGCCGATGATCCGGCGACGGCCCGCGTGCCCGCCGAGGTGCAGTTGGTCGTCGTCGACGTCGGCGGCCTCGGCGACCATGGCGGCGTCGCGAACCTCGCCGTGCTCGGCGAGCCGCCCCGCGGCCAGCGGCCGGTGGTCGGGCTGCCGGTCGAACTCGCCGTGCGGATCGAGGGGGCGGGCGGCGCCGGTCCCGTCGAGACGAAGGCCACCGTCGTGCTCGACGACGAGGTCGTGGCGCAGGTGCCGCTCGTGGCGACGCCGGGCCGCGTGGCCTCGGCGGCGGTCGCGATCGTGCCCCAGCGGCCGGGCGTGCTCCGCGGCCGCGTCGAGATCCCCGCCGACGCCTTTCCCGACGACGACACGCTCCTCTTCGTGCTCAACGTCGAGCCGCGGGTGGGCGTGGTCGTGGTCGCCCCGCGGGGCGTCGAGCCGCTCTTCGATCCGGCCCTCTTCCTGCGGCTCGCGCTCGACAGCCCGCGGGACAGGCTGGCCGAGGGACGCCGCGATCTGCCGGGGGGCGACCCGGCCGCGGCCCGACCGGCCGGGCAGGGGGGCGACGCCGCCAAGGACGCCGGCATCGCGGCCATCGCCGGCAGCCTCGACGTGAGCGTGGTGCGGTCGGACAGGCTCGAGGAGCGGCAGGTGAAGGCCGCCGACGTGATCGTGCTGGCCGACCCGAAGCTCGACCCGGCCCGTCAGCGCTGGATCCGCAGCCGCGTGGAGGGGGGCGCGGGGCTCGTGCTCGTGGCGGGCTCGCACGTGCGCGGCCCCGAGCCGCTGCCGGAGCTGTCCGCCGCCGCCGCGGGACAGCCGGCGCGGGAGGGGCTGACGATCCGGCTCGCCGCGCCCGTCGGTGATCCCGGCGACGAGACCGCGGGCCGCACGCTCGACCGGATCGACCACTCGCATCCGATCTTCGCCCCCTTCCGTCCCGGCGCTGCCGGAGCGGGTGGCTCGGCGCTCGAGACGCTCGTCGTCTTCCGGCACGTGCCCCTCGAGCTGCCGGCGGCGGCCAAGGCGGGTGCGGCGCCGGCGCGGGAGCCGCGCGAGGTGGTGCTCGCCCGGCTCGACGACGGCACGCCCGTCGTCGCCGAGACGCGGATCGGCCGCGGCCGCGTGATCGTGTCGGGCCTCGCCGTCACGCCCGACTGGTCGAATCTGCCGGTGCATCCGGCGTTCGTGCCGATCATGCTGCGGGCGGTGCAGCACGTGCGGCCCGAGCCCCCGGCCGTCGCGGCGGAGAGCGTGCATCCCTACGAGCCGGCCCCGGTGCGGCTCCAGTCGGGCTGGCGGCGGGCGGTCGTGCAGGCCAGCGGCCCGGCGGGCGACACGCGGATGATCGACATGGTGCCGGGCGACACGGGCGCCACCGGCGCCCTCGACGACACGCGGGCCGTCGGCTTCTACGAGTTCGCCGTCGAGCCGCCGGCGGGGCAGACCGCGCCGCCGGTGCGGCTGGGCATGGCGGTCAACCGCGACGTCGAGACGGCGGCCTTCGCGGCGTTCGCGTCGGAGGACGTGGCGGCGGCGTTCGCGCCCCACCCCGTGTCGCGGCTGGCGGGCACCGCCGCCGATCCCGTGCTGCACGGCCGGCTCACGGGCCGCCGGGAGATCTGGCGGTGGCTCATCGCCGGT
>Ga0207954_1000384_pt1 | contig 14630 bp, 19 predicted proteins | sample CryBogmetaGMA0M_FD_184547 | JGI IMG/M metagenome (GOLD analysis project Ga0207954, IMG submission 184547) | Freshwater microbial communities from Crystal Bog, Wisconsin, USA - MA0M (SPAdes) | ecosystem: Environmental > Aquatic > Freshwater > Lake | place: Crystal Bog, Wisconsin, USA | collected... | reverse complement strand
AAGTAGGTGGGCTGGCGTAGGGCCGCATAACTCATCAACACCCGCAGGATGGTGCGGGTGCAGGTGAGGGCTGTAAACAAACTCAGCAGCAAACCAATCGCCAGGGTCACGGCAAAACCCTTCACCAAGCCCGTACCCAGGGCAAAGAGGGCGATACAGCTGATCAAGCCGGTGACATGGCCATCAAGGATCGAGGAGAAGGCCAGAGAGAAGCCTGTATCAATCGAACGAATCAAGGTGTTACCCGATCGCAACTCCTCCTTGACCCGTTCAAAGATCAGCACGTTGGCATCCACAGCCATGCCAATCGACAGGATGAAGCCAGCAATGCCCGGCAGGGTGAGGGTGACTGGAATCAGCGAATAGATCGCCAGGTTGAACAGGGAGTAGAGGGCGAGGGCCACCACCGCGACAGCCCCAGGCAGCCGGTAGACAACCACCATGAACACGGCCACCAAGGCGAGGCCCGAGAGGGCCGCCACCAAACTGCGGCGCACATTTTCCGTACCCAAGGTGGCGCCAATGGAGCGCTGCTCAATCACCTTGACGGGCAGGGGCAAGGAGCCGCCCTTGAGTTGCACCTCTAAATCCCGGGACTCATCGGCCGTGAAATTACCCGTGATACTGGCGGCTCCCCCTGTGATGCCAGCCGCCTGAAATTGGGGGCCCACACTGGCCTCACTGATCGAACGGCCATCCAAGACAATGCCAAGCAACCGGCCAGTTCCGGCAATGCTTTGGGTGAGGGCTGCGAACTTCTCGCCGCCTTCGCGGTTAAACGACAGGGTGACATCCCAGCCGCTGCCGGCCTGTTGTTGCTGGCGACCAGCACCCACCAAATCCTTACCCGTGAGCTCAGATGGTTCAAACAGCGCCACGATCTTTTGATTCACCGTGCTGAGGAGTAGCTCCAGGGAATCGGTTTGGCTACTGCCAGGGGGCACCGCAATACCAAGGGCCTCAAGGGCTTTAGCAAGCTCTTCTGCCTTGATCTTGGTCTGGGCGGAATCAGAGGCGGCTGGATCGGTGGAATCCTTGATTTCAGTTTGAACGAGGGCAGCTGTTGCCTGGCGCTTGAGCTTGAGCAGCCCCTGCATTTCGCTGTCGGTTCCAGGCTTTTGGGCCCGGAATTCCAGCAGGGCGGTGGTACCTAAAACCTTGGCAGCGCGGCTGGGATCCTGCTCGCCAGGCAACTGCAACACCAATTGGTCATTGCCAACGGTTTGAAGGGTGGCTTCCGAGACCCCCAGCCCATTGATGCGCCGATCCAGCACTTCTTTGACGGCTTCAAGCTGTTCCTTCTCCACCTTTTTGATGGCCCCACTGGGCATCACCTGGAGGGTCAGCTGACTGCCACCTTGAAGATCCAACCCCAGGGGAGGGGGAACATTCAGAACCAATGCAGCAGAGGCAATCGCAAGGGCAAGGATCAGAGCCAACCAACCCTGTTGACGGGCCATATCAGATCTGACCTGCTTTGAGCTGGTGGGCTGCCGTGACGATCTGGTGGGGCTGAATGATCGTCAGGTTTTCCAAGGAACCGTTGTAGGGGGTGGGGATGTCCTGGGAAGAGAGGCGGATAGGCCGGGCATCAAGGTCGTCGAAGCAATGCTCCGTAATCAGGGCAATCAGCTCAGCCCCGATTCCTCCAGTCTTCATACATTCCTCCACCACGATCACCTTGTGGGTTTTACGGATCGACTTAGCGATCGTGGCCATATCGAAGGGCTTGAGGCTGACCAAATCAATCAACTCCACATCCACTCCATCACTGTCGAGCTGCTCGACAGCTTTCAGACAGTGGTGACGCATGCGTGAGTAGGTGAGGATGGTCACATCCTTGCCTTCCCGCACCACTTCAGCTTGGTCGAGGGCACAGATGTAATCACCTTCGGGAATCTCTTCCGAAAGGTTGTAAAGCAAGACGTGCTCAAAAAAGAGCACTGGGTTGTTATCCCGAATGGCCGCCTTCATCAGGCCTTTGGCATTGGTGGGCGTACTGACCGCCACGATTTTGATGCCTGGCACGGCATGGAAATAGGCCTCAAGCCTCTGGCTGTGTTCAGCGCCCAGCTGGCGGCCGACCCCACCGGGACCCCGCACAACGGTGGGAATCGTGTAGTTGCCGCCACTGGTGTAGCGCAACATCCCCATGTTGTTGGAGATCTGGTTGAAGGCGAGCAGGAGAAAGCCCATGTTCATCCCCTCCACGATCGGCCTCAAGCCGGTCATGGCCGCACCCACAGCCATGCCCGTGAAGGCGTTCTCAGCGATGGGGGTGTCCAGCACCCGCAGCTCGCCGTATTTCTCGTAGAGATCCTTGGTCACCTTGTAGGAACCGCCGTACTGGCCGACGTCCTCCCCCATCACGCAAACGTGGGGATCTCGAGCCATCTCCTCGTCGATGGCTTCGCGAAGGGCGTTAAACAGCAGCGTCTCTGCCACGTGTTGGCGTGCACCGTATGGGCGCCAACCTATCTCAGCCTCCGGCAGCGAAGGTGGAGAGCAGCAGCACCGAAAGCAGCATCCCTGGCAGAAGCAGGGTCACCAACAAGCCCAAGTCGTGGGGAGTCATGGCTTGAAATTAAGCCGATTCCTTGGCAGCGCCAGGCAAAAGACTGCGGATAAACACCAAAAACAGCCCCAAGCCAATGAAGCCAAAACTGAACGTGGCCAGAAAAGACATGCCCACAACCAGGGTCTTCATGGCCGTGGCAATGGTTTGGGCTATGGCCGAGCTGTAAATGGGTGGATGCAGGGCGTAGTGGGTCAGCACTTTTTGGCTCAGGCCTAAACAAAGCCATCCCAACAGCACTGCCGTGAGCGAGCCGGAAAGGAAGCTCAAGGGTCCCTTGCGGGGCTTGGGAGCCGCTCCAGGGGACACCTGCTTGGGATCGGCCACTGGATTGGGCTCAGCAGCAGGTTGGGACGTCGACTGATCCATTAGGCCAGGCTGACACCTGTCGGGAGCAATCCACAGCTCCAGGCCCCAAACCCCCCATCGATCAGTTGGGTTTCGAGCTGCTCCTGGGCCGCCTGGGCCCGGGGCAGTGAATCAAAGAGGGCAAAGCAGCTGGGACCCGAGCCACTCATGGCCACGGCCAGGGGGGCGGTGGAGCCATCCAGCTGGCGCAACAGGGCAAGGCCCTCCTGAACACTGGCCACTTCAGGCTCAACCACCAGCTGCAGGTCGTTGCGCAAGGGCGGAACTGCAACGCCGCTGGCGAGTGCCTGGAGCAACGGGCCCATGCGGAGGGCGTTGCGCCGCTGCTCGAAATCATCCTCGTGATCCAGGTAAAAATCGCTCCGCATCGCCCTACAGCGCCCGTAGGCCCAGGGGGTACTCACGTGGGAGTCGGGATGCTTGATCAACAGCACCGCCAAGGCTGGGCCTGCGGGCGGATCCACGGGCTCAAGCTGCTCTCCTCGGCCAAAACAAAGCTGGGTCCCCCCATCAAGGCAAAAAGGCATGTCGGAGCCGAGCTGGGCCGCCATCAGCCCCAGATCAGGGGCTGAAAATCCCAATCCCCAGAGGGCATTGAGCCCCACCAGGGCTGCCGCTCCATTGCTGGAACCCCCTGCCAGGCCCGCCCCAATGGGGATCCGCTTCTCCAGCTGGATGTGGGCCCCCAGCTCGGGGAAGCCGGAACGGGAGCGCAACATCTCGGCCGCCTGGACGATCAAATTGCTGCCATCGGTGGGCAGGTCGGCCCGGTTGGTGCTGAGGCCAATGGCGGCGTCGGCCGTGGTCTGCAACACCAAGGTGTCGGCCAGGTCGATGGTTTGCATCACCATCGCCAGTTCATGGAAACCGTCGGGGCGCAGGCCCAGCACCTCGAGGTGCAAGTTGATTTTGGCGGGTGCCGATACCTTGAGTTCTGCCATCGCAACGCCGCTAGGGCCGGGCCGGTGTTGGTTGATTCAAACCGGCCGCCAGGGCCACCCACTGCAAAGGGGCAACCTCCTGGGGCCGTTGTTGCAGGGTGATGCCCACCTCCAGCGCCAGGGCCTCAAGGGCATCGATCTCCAGCAGGCCCGCCAAGCTGTTGCGCAGCATCTTGCGACGGGCGGCAAAACAACGCTTCAGCAGCTGTTCCACCCGTCGGGCTAGAGCCGGATCCAGCCGCTGCTCCGCGGGGAAGGGATCCATCGCAATCACTTCCGACATCACCTTGGGCGGCGGCTGAAAGCAACGCGGCGGCACCGGACACACCGATTGGCAGCGGCCCAGGAGCTGCATGCGCACGCTGAGGGCTGAGTAGCTGCTGGTGCCCGGCAGGCAGCGGATCCGCTGGCCCACCTCCTGTTGCACCAGCAACACCAGGCGCTGGTAGGGAACAGCCACGGGCCGATCCAAACGACCCACCAGGCGCTCCAGCAATGGCCCCGTGATGTTGTAAGGGATATTGGCAACAACCTTGGTGGCCTCCGGCAACGCCACCGCCAAGGCATCACCGGCGGTGAGCTGGAACCTCGGATTGCTGCCGAAGCGTTCCTGCAGCCCCAGCACCAGATCGCGATCGAGCTCCACGGCAGCCACCGACTCAGCCGGACTGTCGAGGAGCCGTTCGGTCAGGGCCCCCCGGCCCGGCCCCACCTCCAGGATCCGATCGCCGGCGGTCAAGTCGGCCGCCGCCACGATCCGATTGAGAACCCCCTGGTCCACCAACCAATGTTGGCCGAAGCGCTTGCGGGCGCGATGGGCAGCAAAGCTCATGGGCAGGCCAGGGATCGCTCCAGATTGCCTGTTAGCCAAATCCGGCTGTTAGTGAAATCCAGCGCACCGGTTGAAGCGCAGGAGCGAGGGGAACCAGGGCAACCACCACTTGGAGTGAATAGCCCTGCCATTGGGGGTGATCGGCCAACCAGCAGCGCCAGGCCTGCTCGAGCCGGTTGCGCTTACGGCGGTGCACGGCGCCCACGCCCCAGCCGTCGGGGCCGCAGCGGCTCCGGCCTTTGACTTCGACCAGCAACAGCCTGCCGCGTTTCTGGACCAGTAAATCGATCTCGCCCCACCGGCAGCGCCAATTGCGAGCCACCAGTTGCCAACCCCGCTGCTGCAAAAGCCGCAGGGCCCGCTGCTCCGCCCAGGCTCCCTGCAGGCCCATGGTGCGCCGCAGGGCTTTGCGGCGTGGGGCGTTGGAGCGTTGGGATGGGGGAGGCACACCTTGGGGACCCATGGCAAAAGGCGCAGGCCCCACACCAGTGCCCCAGGTGTTCCATTCCTAGGCTTGCTCCAGCAAGAACCCAGCCATGCGTAACCAGCCGAGGTCCCCACGGTTTGCTGTCCCCAGTTGGTGGCACCGCCCGCTACTGGCGTTGGCGGCCGTTCTGGTCCTGTGGTGGTCACCCCAGGCAGCGGATGCGGCGATGGATGTGGCCAAGCAAGTGCTGATCGGTGCCGACTTCAGCGGCCAGGAGCTGCGGGGGGCGACCTTCAATCTCACCAATCTGCGCGACGCCACCTTTGCCGGCTCCGATCTCCAGGGAGCAAGCCTTTTTGGGGCCAAATTGCAGGACGCCGACATGAGCAACACCAACCTGCGCGAAGCCACCCTGGATTCAGCGGTGTTTGAGGGCACCAACCTCACCAACGCCGTACTGGTGGACGCCTTCGCCTTCAACACCAAATTCAGAGACGTGGCCATCGAGGGCGCCGATTTCACCAACGTGCCGTTGCGCGCCGATGCCCTCAAAACCCTTTGCGCAGCAGCCAGTGGCACCAACCCCGTCACGGGGCGAGCCACCCGCGACAGCCTTGGTTGCAGCTGAGGGGACACCACCATGAGCTTTGACGCCCGCAGTCTTGAGCGCCTCCAGGAGCTGGGTCGGACCCTGCCCCAACCCCTGGCCAGCCCTACTCCCGTAGCCAAATCCCGGCCCAAAGCCAATGAACGGCGCCACCGGGTGGAGATCGAGGACGATCCCCAAGAACTGTTTCGCGAGTTGATGCAGGTCAGCCCGGATGGCACCGTGCCCCCCCATTTGATGGCGCGGCTCAAGGAGGCTGAAAGCCGCCAAAAGCCCCTACAACAACAGCCAAGACCTGGTCAAGCACCCGGCCAACAGCCTGGAGGGAATCCGGCTCAACAACAGCGGGCCCAACACCAAAGGGGCAAGCAAACCAGCCTGGGCAAACCCGATCCCCGCACCGCCCTGGAGCATGGGGAGCTCTACACGGCCTTCCAGCAATTGCTGCTTGAAGACGAGGGTGATTGAAGACCACGGTGCCTGAGGACCACCCGTCTTGAGGACCAAGCCGCCTGACGCCGGGCGGGGGGTCGCCCCCTATCCTGACCTCCAACAATCCAGTATCCATGGCCATTCGCATCGGCATCAACGGTTTTGGTCGCATCGGCCGGCTTGCCTTCCGCCGCGCCTGCACCCTCGGCGATGTGGAGGTGGTGGGCATCAACGATCTCATCGACGTTGACTACATCAGCTACATGCTCCGCCACGATTCCACCCATGGCCGCTTCAGCGGTGACGTGCGGATCGAAAACGGCCAGCTGGTGGTGAACGGCAACCGCATCCGCATCAGCGCTGAGCGCGATCCGAACAACCTCAACTGGGGCGACATCGGTGTGGATTACGTGCTGGAGAGCACGGGCTTTTTTCTCACCGACGAATCCGCCCGTGCCCACATCAATGCCGGTGCCAAGCGGGTGGTGATGAGTGCCCCGTCCAAGGACGACACCCCGATCTTCGTGATGGGCGTCAACAACCACACCTACGCCGGCCAGGCGATCGTGTCCAACGCCAGCTGCACCACCAATTGCCTGGCGCCGATCGCCAAGGTGGTGAACGACAACTTCGGCATCGTGAGCGGTCTGATGACCACCGTGCACGCCACGACCGCCACCCAAAAAACCGTGGATGGACCTTCGGTGAAGGATTGGCGCGGCGGCCGCGGTGCCGGCCAAAACATCATTCCCTCCTCCACCGGTGCCGCCAAGGCCGTGGGTCGGGTCATTCCTGAGCTCAACGGCAAGCTCACGGGCATGGCCTTCCGGGTGCCCACACCAAATGTGTCGGTGGTGGACCTCACCGTGAACCTGGCCAAGCCTGCTAGCTATGAAGCGATCAAGGCCGCCATGAAAGCCGCCTCCGAGGGGCCCATGGCAGGCATCCTTGGCTACACAGAAGACGACGTCGTCTCCACCGATTTCCTGGGGGAATCCTGCACTTCGGTCTTTGATGCCGGAGCTGGCATTGCCCTCACCGACACCTTCGTGAAGTTGGTGAGCTGGTACGACAACGAGTGGGGCTACAGCTGCAAGTGCATCGATTTGATGCGCCACATGGCCACAGTTGGCTAACTCTTTCTTGTCGGTTTCTTGTCAGTTTCTGGCAAGTCCAGCCCTTTGAAGTATCAAAGGGTATTGGAACAACCAGCCGATGCCCCTGATCAAGTCCTTCACCTCCGCATGGAGCCGTTCCTTCGACTACGGCGGTAAGTCCACCAGAGCTGACTACTGGTGGTTTGTGTTGGCCGACATCATCGTGATCACTGTGTTGTCGTTCATCTCCAAACCCCTGGCCAGCCTGTACTCGATCGCCCAGATCGTCCCCCATCTGCCCCTGGCCATTCGTCGGCTGCGCGATATCGGCAAACAATGGACCTGGCTACTCCTCCAGGTTGTGCTGCCCATCATTGGTTCCATCTGGCTGATCGTGCTGTTCTGCCAGCCTTCGATCCCCGGCTGAATGGCGGGCCCCCTTGAGCCAGACGATTGGCGTCGCATCCGTGATGCCCTTCGGTACCAAGCCCGCGACCTCCATCACCGCTCCTATGCGGTGCATGGAAGTCGGCGGGAATTGCTTTGGGAAGAGATGGATCGCTGCCTGGCCTTGGCCGATCAACTCGAGCAACCCAGCGCACATTGAGACAGCGGTGGAACCAGTTGATGGTTTCTCCCGTTCCCTGTGGCTTCCCTTGATTTTGGCGCCCCTCGCCAGCCGGCCCCTTCCCTACAGGCCCCTGGCCTAATCGACTGCGTGGGCTTTTCCGGCCCCAAGGTTGAGCAGTTGGTTCTGGAGCGGTCTGGCTATCCGGCGGCGGTGGCCCTGATCTTTGCCCAGGCACTGCAACGCTGCATGGCCAGTGGCGATCGACCGGCGAAGTTGCTGGATCATCTGGGCCCCACCTCACCCCTGGGCCCTGCTGACCCGCTGGCATCAGCTAACCCCCTGGCATCAGCTGGGCCAGCGATCTATTTGGACTACCGCTATCTGCTGCGGCTGGTCTCGCCCAAAAGCCAGCGATTAAGCGTGGCCTGCTGGCGGCGCTATGCCGGCGGTCTTGGCTGGCAACGGCGCTGCGGACCCATGCCCATCGAGCGCTTTGTCGCCCGATTTCTGGAGGTGCCTGCCCCACCCCTCTCAGCCGGGATGCCCGCACTCAAGAGGACTGTCGCCTGCCTTCGCGGTGCATCCAGCTGATCCAATCGGCCGAAATTTGCTTCGGGCACACCGCTTCGCATTCGAGGTTGTTGCTGCAGCTGCCAAAGCCCTGCTGCTCCATCTCGGCCTGCATGGCCCGGGCCCGATGGCCGCGCTCCGGTTGGCCCTGGGGTAATTGGGCCAGGTGGGCCAACTTGGCCGCCACAAACAAGCTGGCCGAGGCGTTGCGGCAACTGGCCACACAGGCCCCACAGCCAATGCAGGTGGCCGTGTCAAACGCTGAGGCCGCCTGGTCTTTGCCGATCAAGGTCCCATTGGCCTCGGGGGCATTGCCGGTGTTCACCGAGCAATAGCCCCCCGCACCAATCAGGGAATCCAAGCTGGCTCGATCCACCGCCAGGTCCTGGATCAGGGGGAAGGCCTTGGCCCGCCAGGGATCCAGCACCAGGGTGTCGCCATCCTTGAATTGGCGCAGGTAGAGCTGGCACACCGTGGTGGCCCGCTGGGGGCCGTGGGCCTGGCCATTCACCAAGAAGCCGCAGCTGCCGCAGATCCCCTCGCGGCAATCGTGCTCAAAGGTCACCGGCCTCTCGCCGGCCGCAATCAACTGCTCATTAAGTACATCGAGGGCCTCCAGCAACGAGAGATCCCTGGAGATCTGCTCCAGCCGATAGCTCCCATAGGCACCTGGGCCATCGGGACTCGCCTGCCGCCAGATCCGCAGGTTGAGCGAGAGGGTGCCACTCATCGGTAATTGCGGGTGCTGGGCTGCATCACCGTGAACTGCAGGGCCTCGCTGTGGCGCACGGGTTCCGCCGCAGGTGCTGGCTGGGTCGATTCGCCGCTGCCCGGTTGGTACTGCCAAGCGGCGATATGGGCAAAGCTGTCATCGTCGCGAAGGGCCTCCCCTTCTGGAGTTTGGTGTTCTTCGCGGAAATGGGCCCCGCAGGATTCCTCCCGGGCCAGGGCATCGCGCAGCATCAACTGGGCCAGGGAGAAGAAATCGGCCACCCGCAGGGCCTTCTCCAGTTCGCCATTGGGCCCCGTGGCCTCCCCTGGCACCCGCACCTCCTGGTGGAAGCGGGCCTCGAGGAGGGCCACCTGCTTCAACCCCGTTTGCAAGCCCTCGGCGCAGCGGCTAATGCCGCAATACTCAATCATCAAATGGCCCAGCTCCCGGTGGAAGCCATCCACGGGCTGGCTGCCGCCCACGGCGAGTAGTCCATGCAAGCGCCCCTGGGCCCGGGCTTCGGCTTCGCGGCAGGCGGGATGATCGGGTGCAATCTCCGGGGTGGGGTTGCCCGCCAGCCAGGCGGTCACCGTGGCCGGTGCAATGAAATAGCCATCGGCCAGCCCCTGCATCAGGGCGCTGGCACCCAGACGGTTGGCACCGTGTTCGGAAAAATTGGCCTCGCCCAGCACAAACAGGCCGGGGATCGAGCTCATCAGGTGGTAGTCCACCCATAGGCCGCCCATCGTGTAGTGGGGAGCCGGATAGATCCGCATCGGCCCAGCCATGGGGTCATCGCCGGTGATGCGCTCATACATCTCAAACAAGTTGCCGTAGCGCGCGGCAATCGTGGCGCGGCCGTGATCGGCAATGGCGTCGTCGAAATCCAGATACACCGACCTGCCCCCTTGCCCCACCCCCTGGCCTCCATTGCAGAGCTCCCGGGCCCGGCGGGAGGCCACATCCCGGGGCACCATGTTTCCGTAGGCCGGATATTGGCGTTCGAGGAAATAATCACGCTCCGCCTCGGGAATCGCCGCCGCCGCTCGGGGGTCATCCCGCTTAACCGGCAACCACACCCGGCCGTCGTTGCGCAGGCTCTCGCTCATCAAGGTGAGCTTGCTTTGGAAGGCGTCGCCACTGGGGATGCAGGTGGGATGGATCTGGGTAAAGCAGGGATTGGCAAACAACGCCCCCTGGCGATGGGCCGCCCAAATCGCACTGGCATTGGATTTGAGGGCGTTGGTGGAGAGGTAGTAGACGTTCGAATAGCCGCCGCTCGCCAGCAGGACCGCATGGGCCGTATGGGTTTCGAGGGCACCGGTGATCAAGTGGCGGCAGACGATGCCCCGGGCCACCCCATCCACCGTGACCAGCTCGAGCATGTCCCGGCGGGTGAGGAGCTCCACCTGGCCAGCGGCCACCTGGCGCATCAGGGCCTGGTAGGCCCCATAGAGCAGCTGCTGGCCGGTTTGACCGCGGGCGTAAAAGGTGCGGCTCACCAGGGAGCCGCCAAAGTTGCGGTTGGCCAGGGTGCCGCCATACTCCCGGGCGAAGGGCACGCCCTGGGCCACGCACTGGTCGATGATGCCACCACTGATTTCGGCGAGGCGGTGGCAGCCGGCCTCCCGGGCCCGGAAGTCACCGCCCTTGAGCGTGTCGGCAAAGAGCCGCTCGATGCTGTCGCCATCGTTGGCGTAATTCTTCGCGGCGTTGATACCGCCCTGGGCTGCCACCGAATGGGCCCGGCGGGGGCTGTCGTGGAAGGTGACCAGCTTCACCCGGTAGCCCTGCTCCGCCAGGGTGGCCGCCGCCGAGGCGCCGGCCAGGCCACTGCCCACCACCAACACCTGGAGTTGGCGCTTGCGCAGCGGACTGATTAACGGCAGGCCATCGCGGGTGCGGCGCCAGGCATCGGCGACCGGGCCCGCGGGAATGCGGGAATCGGGCAGCCCAGAGGAACGGGGGCTCATCGCACCACCTGGGTGGCCAGCACCAGGGGCACCAGGGCAAAGCCCCCACCCACCACCAGGGCAAAAGCCCGGGTTGCCCTACGAATCCGGCCGGCGTTCGCCGGCTCCAACAGCCCGAGGCTGCGGTGGGCGGCCTCGCCGCCATGGAACAGATGCAGGCCTACGGCCAATCCAGCGGCCCCATAGAGCGCCAGGGCCCAGGGGGCACTAAGCACCTCAGCCAAGCGCGCCAATTCCAAACCAGCCCCGGGCCGGGGCCAGCGCAGCTGGTTGAGGTGCACTACCAGAAACACCAGCAGCACGCCGCCGCTCCAGGGCGCCGTGCGGGCCGCCAGGGCCGCCAACGGATCGGCGCGGCGGCTCACCAGAACCGCGTCATTACCGGCCTGGCGATTGGCGATCACCTTCGCCACCGTTCGCATCAGATGCACCAGCGCCACAACCGCCAGGGCCAACTCCACGGCGGGCAACCAGGGCTTGGCGTGCAGGACCGTGGCGTAGGCCTCAAAGACGCCGGAATTGGTCACCGCCAGGGCCACCCCGCAGAGGTGCAGCAGCAAAAACAACACCAGGATCAACCCCGTTGGCGCAATCGAGGAGAAGAGCTGGCGCCCAGAACCCACGATCGCCACGCCAATGGGGCGAATTCTATGGGCGCCCCAGGGCGATCCCGCCTAATCTCCTGGCCATGACCGGCAACCTCCAGGCCATTGGCTTTTTGTTCAGCTGGGTGCTCGGCTGGGGCATCGGTGGCTCCCTGATCGACGCCGGCCTGATTCAAGCAGGCGTCTATTCGCTGGAGGGAGGCCAACTGGGCACCCTGATCACCTTTCTGGCCTGGACCGGGGCGTGGGGTGCAATCGGCGTGGCCCTCTACCGCCGCTTCACGGCCCCCGCTGCACCCAGCGATTCAGGCCCACAGGAATAGGTCGCGCCTGCACCGAATTGCCAGGTGGCCTGATCACCCTTCAGCCAAAAGCTCTGGCTGCCGGCGCCATAACGGGCACCTGAACCCGAGGGCTGCTGGGCCAGGCGGGTGGCCTGCTCCCCCTGCAACAGCACCACTTCGCGGGGCTCGGAGTTAAAGAACAAGGCCGTCAGCCGCACCGCATCAAAGCGCCCTTGGCAGAGATAGGTGGCCCGAATCGCCGCTTCCGGCTCCGCCGGCACAGCCGCCACTGGCAGCAATGGCAACAGGCCCAGCAGGGCAGCGCCCCCAACCTCTTTCAACACAGGAGAACCCACAGCAGCACTCCCAGGATGGCCCCTCCAGCCACCAATCTCCAGCCGCCAACCATCAATCACCCAACACCAATCGCCCAACGCCAAAATCCAATACACCTGTACTAGCCTGCAGGCGATGGTCCCCTTGTTTCGGCGCGGTAGAGATGGACGACTTGGCCCTTGCTTGGATCCGGCTCGAGGTCCTGGGCGCGCTCCGCAGCGAGCGCAAAAGCTGCCTACGGCCGCTCGCCAGTGACAGCGTGGCCGCGGGATTTCCCAGCCCAGCCGATGACTACATCGAGACCGGGATCGACCTCAACGACGCCTTGATTCGCCATCCGAGCAGCACCTTTTTCCTGCGCGTCAGCGGCGACTCCATGCGGGGCGCCGGGATCCAGCACGGCGATTTGTTGATCGTGGATCGCAGCCTCGAATTTCGCTCCGGCAAGATTGTGGTGGCCGTGATCGAAGGCGCCTTCACCCTGAAACGGCTGGTGCAGCACCAGGGCCAATGGCACCTGGAAGCGGCCCATCCCGCCTATCCAGCCACCCCCCTCAACGACGACCTGGACCATTGCCTCTGGGGGGTCGCGAGCCACGCCATCCATGCCCTCTAATGACCCGGCGACCAGGCCAGCCACCGGCCGGGCCACCGTGCTGATCGATGGCAACAATTTCTACGCCTCCTGTGAAGCGGTGGTCGACCCGTCGCTGATCGGCCGGGCCTTGGTGGTGCTCTCCAACAACGATGGCTGCATCGTGTCGCGCAGTGCCGAGGCCCGGGCCCTCGGCATTCCCATGGGCACGCCCTACTTCAAGGTGCGCAGCGCCCTGGAGCGCCAGGGGGTGATCGTGCGCAGCTCCAACTACGCCCTCTACGCCGACATGAGCCAGCGCATGATGGCCACCCTGGAGCCATGGGTGGAAGAGCTGGAGATTTACTCCATTGATGAAGCCTTCGGCCAGTTGCACCGCCTCCGCGATGGGGGCGATCTCACCAGCTGGGGCCAACAAGTGCGCCACACGGTGCTCCGCCAGCTGGGCCTCCCTGTGGCCGTGGGAATAGCCCCCAGCAAGGTGCTCGCCAAGCTCGCCAACAAACTGGCCAAATCCAGCGCCAGCCATGGGGGGGTGTTCGATCTCGGTACCGTGCTGGATCCAGCCCCCTATCTAGAAGCGGTGCCCATCGAAGATGTGTGGGGCATCGGCCGCAAACTGTCGCGCTGGTGCAGGCTGCGCGGCGTTGCCAACGCCAAAGCCCTGCGCGACATGCCCAACGGCGAACTGCGCCGCAAATGCGGCGTGGTGGGCCTGCGGTTGCAACACGAATTACAAGGGGTGGCCTGTATCCCCATGGAGCTTGTGCCCTCCTCCAAACGGGAAACCTGCGTGAGTCGCAGTTTCAGCCAGCCGATTCGGGAGCTACCCCAGCTCAAGCAGGCGATCGCCACCTACCTGAGCCGGGCGGCGGAAAAGCTGCGGCGCCAAGGGCAACGCACCGGAGCCATCACCGTGTTTGTACGTAGCAGTCCGTTCAATGGCACCAGCTTTTACAGCCGGGCCGCCACGGTGAGCCTGGCGCTCGCGAGCAACGACACCGCCGTGCTGCTGGCTGCGGCTTTGCCCCTGGCGGAGAAGCTGTTTCACCCCCACAAACCCCTGCAAAAGGCCGGGGTGTTGATGCAACAGCTGGTGGGAGAGGACACCCTCCAGCACCATCTGCTGGTACCCCTGCCCGAAGAGCAGCAGCAACGGCGCCGGAGCCTGATGGCCACCATCGATCGTCTGAACAAGCGCTACGGCCAAGGATCGGTGCAATGGGCCGCCTGTGGATTCACGCCCCCCTGGCAAATGCAGCGTTCCCGTCTATCCCGGGCCGCCACCACCCGCCTGGGCGAGATCCCCATTGTTTATGCCTAAAAGGGTTTACGCCTAAAGCTCACGGCAACTGGGCCAGGGCCGCCTCGATCATGGCCGCTGTGACCGGAATCGTTTCCAGCTCATCGGCGTTATCGAGGTAGGCATCGAACGAGCCATAGCGCTTGATACAGGGGTCAGCCCCGGGCTCGGCGCAGGCCTCCTGCCAGGTTCCCTCCTCAGGCTTCACCGCCACGTAGCTGGCGAGGGCTTCTTCGAAGTCGGCCCCATCGCCAATGCCTTCGCCATGCCAAAGCGCCTCAAAAAAGGTCATGGCCGCTCCCGTATCGCCAACCCAAACTAAGCCGAAGCACCATGGCGCCCCATGCCTCACATCCAAGGCACAACCAAAAAGCGATCCACGGACGTCATTAAACCAAAAC
>Ga0207954_1000378_pt1 | contig 14738 bp, 7 predicted proteins | sample CryBogmetaGMA0M_FD_184547 | JGI IMG/M metagenome (GOLD analysis project Ga0207954, IMG submission 184547) | Freshwater microbial communities from Crystal Bog, Wisconsin, USA - MA0M (SPAdes) | ecosystem: Environmental > Aquatic > Freshwater > Lake | place: Crystal Bog, Wisconsin, USA | collected... | reverse complement strand
CGCCCCCTTTTCGCCCTTCGGGCCCGCAGTCCCGGCCGGACCGCTCGGCCCACGCTCCCCTTGAGGACCCGCGGGACCAGTCGGCCCGCGCTCCCCTTGGGGCCCGGCGGGTCCCATTGGGCCGACGGCACCCGTCGCGCCCGCCTTGCCGGCGGCACCCGCGACACCCGCGGCGACGAGCGAGCCCATCCCGGCCCGCCACGGCGAAAACTCCACCCACCGATCGTGCTCCCCATCCCACACCCAGAGCACGCCCTTCCCGTCCTCGTACCACGCATCACCAACCTTGCCGGTGGCGGGGAGGAGTTTGCGATCCTCGATCGTTCCGAGGATGGCATGGATCGGGGGCAGATTCCGCGTGACCATCGATATTCTCCGCTTGGTTTCGTACGTTTTCTTGCCACGGGGGGGAGGGCCGCACAGAGCCCCCATGCTCCCCAAGGCCCGCAGGCTAACTCCGCCGCGATAGGCTTGCAACCGGTGGTTGCACGTGCCGCGTCCTCTCCCGACTGCCCGGGAAGCGCTCCGGGCCGGCATCGAGCCGCCGGAGCATCCTGCCGGTACATCCCCCGAGGGTCGGAGACGACACCCTCTCGCAGGGAACGACTTCCGAGTGCGTTCGGGCCGATGACAATGTCCGGCCCCTTCACGAGCAGTCCCGCCACACCCCGAGAATTGTTCCCGATGCATTCCGCACAGGAGCAGCCGTCACCACGGGCCCCGGCGGGGCGAACGTCCCCCCCCGAGCGCGAGCGATCCGAAGGGCGGGGCCGCCCGTCGCGCACGCCAGCGGCGGTGCGGATACCGCGCCGCACGTTCGCCGGTCTCACCGCCGGCTTCTTCGCGGGCGCTGGCTACGCCGCGGCCCGGGCCGAGGGCCCGGCCGACAGGCTTTCGGTGGCCGTCATCGGCATCGGCGGCCAGGGGGGGGCGAACCTCCGCGCGATGAAGAGCCAAAACATCGTCGCGTTGTGCGACGTCGACGAAGGCCGCGCCGGCAAGGCCTTTGAAGAGCATCCGCAGGCGCGGCGGTTCACCGACTTCCGCAGGATGTTCGACGCGATCGAGAAGCAGATCGACGCCGTGGTGGTGAGCACGCCCGACCACACCCACTTCCATCCGGCGTGGTGGGCGATGGAGCGGGGCAAGCACGTCTATCTCGAGAAGCCGCTCGCCCACGAGGTCGACGAGGTGCGGCGGCTCACCGACGCCGCGCGGGCGAAGGGGCTGGCGACGCAACTCGGCGCGCAGCGACACGCGCTGCCGGGACTGCGGGCCGGCGTCGAGATCGTGAAGTCGGGCATGCTCGGCACCATCACCGAGGTGCACTCCTGGGTCGGCAGCGTCCGCGGCATGCCGCCGCTGCCGGGCCCCGCGGAGCCCGTGCCGGGCGGACTCGACTGGGATCTCTGGCTCGGCCCAGTCGCCGATCGGCCCTACACCAAGGGCCTCGCCCCCTACCAATGGCGGTTCTGGTGGGAGTTCGGCACGGGCGAAACCGGCAATTGGGGCTGCCACATTCTCGATATTCCCTACTGGGCGCTCGATCTCGGACACGCGATCCACGTGAGCGGCTCCGGACCGCAACCCGATCCCCACCGCACCCCCACGGCGCTCGCGAGCCGGCTCGATTTCCCCGCCCGCACGGCCGTCGACGGCGCGTCGCTGCCGGCGGTGAGCGTGCACTGGCATCAGGGCCTGCCGCCGGCGCTCGCGGCCCACGGCATCGACAAGAAACTCGCCGACAAGAAAAACACCCTCTTCGTCGGCACGAAAGGCGTGCTGCTCTGCGGCTTCGACGACTGGAAGCTCCTGCCGGAGGCTGATTTCACCGACGCCACCCCGCCGCGGACGCTGCCACAATCGCCGGGCTTCCACCGCGAATGGATCGACGCGTGTCGCGGCGGTCCCCGCGCGACGTGCGATTTCGCCTACTCCGGACCGATGGCGGAGAGCGTGCTCTTGGCCAACATCGCCTACCGCGTGCAGGGGGAGTTCGACTGGGATGCGCGTCAGATGACAAGCGGACGTGCCGACGTCGACGCGATGCTGCGCCGCACGTACCGGCGTGGATGGCAAATCTGACGCGCGCGGCTCGCTCGAGCCGACGCGCCGCCAACCGTCCGTCGATGGAATGGCTCGGCATCACGCCGGCAGCTTGATTTCCTCTCGACGCATCGCTACCCTCATAGGTCGAGGAGGGTGACAGGACTCGCACGCACGAACGCGGCTCCGCTGTCGCAGACTTCGAGGCTCGGGCCTTCGGGCATGGGCGATCGAAGGATGCGATCTCGCGATGCGATCCGGCACCTCCCCCGCACTGTCAATGTCGAACTGTCTTATTCGAACTGTGACGTGACGGACCCGAGACCGAGCTCCGTGACGATGCAGTGACGATCTGACGGCGACGACCTGACCGTGACGACCTGACCGTGACGACCTGACCGTGACGACCTGACCGTGACGACCTGACAGTGACAATCCGACGGAAGGCAAAGCAACGAACGAACCGGTGACGACCGCAAGGTCGCTCGGGTTCGTTCGGTGCGACGCAGGCCGGCTTGGGCTCGACTCCCTTCGAGGAGCGTTCCCACGCCGGCCTTTTTTGTTTTCCACGCGGGTTTTCGCGACACCCATCCTGCTTTCACCCATGCCCCCGACGAAGGAGCCGTCCATGCCGTCCTCCCTGCCCACCTGCACCGACACCGCCCACGCCCGTCAGCGGCTCTCCCGCCGCATCGCCCAGGCCGCCGGCTCGTTCGAGCACCTGCTCATGCACCGCTCGCCCGCGAGCATCACGATCGTCGCCAGCGATCAGTCGCTCGTGCTGACGATCCACGAGCCCTTCACACCCGCCGAACGGCGGCTCGCGGCCGACGGGGGGAACGGCCTGTCGCGGGTGGCCGACTACCACCGCTATCTCTTCGACAACAGTCTCGACGCCCTCTGCCGCCACGTCCGGAAACTCTCCGGCGTGGAACTGCTCGGGGCTGCCGCCCACGTCGACGCCCGCACCGGGAGCGTGCTCAAGACGCTCACGACCAGGGCGGCCGTCGACACGTTCGTGTTCGGTGAAGGCGTGCCCATGCTCGGCGTCGCGATCGACGAGCACGTGCACGTCGGAGAAGTCGCGTGAGCGGGCGGCATCGTCGCCGCCCGCAGGAACCCAGGCAAGGATGGATCCTCGTACCATGAAGAAGGTGACCCATGTTGGTGCTGACCAGGAAGAACCGCGAAAGCATCGTGATCGGCGGAAACGGCGATGACCGCGGCGTGCTCGTGATCACGGTCCTGCAGATCGACGGCGGCCGCGTGCGGCTCGGCTTCGAGGCCGATGCCGCCACGCCGATCTTCCGCCGCGAGGTGTGGGACAGGATGGAGAGGGGCGAGACGGTCGCCGTGGACGGGCGGGTGCGCGTCGTCGACGGGCACGCGGCCCCTGTCCACACGGTGCGGGCGTCGTCCGCGGTCATGGCGTCCTCGGCCGTGCTGGTGGGGTGCCATGCCGACGGGGACGGCTGAGGCGATCCCGTCGGATCGATCATGTCGCGCGGCGGCCGCAGGGAGCGGCCGCCGCTGGCACTGGCTCCCCTCGACGAGCAGGGCCCTCACGCCCTTGACGAGATCGCGCCCCTTCTCCGTCGGGATCAGGGTCGCCAGCTGCTTCTCGGCGGCCGTCAGCGTGCCCTTGGGGCGCACGAGGAGCATGTCCTCGACGACGAAGGCGCGCACCTCGGTGGGGCCGCGGCCGAGGATCTGCCGGACGAAGCCGGTCATGATCTCGCACACGCCCGCCTCGACGACGCCCTGCGTCCGCGCCGCGGACTGGTCTGCGGCGGTGCCTGCGGCGGAGCCGCTGCCACCGGCGGACCGGTCGATCGACGCCGCCGCGAGGGGTGGCCCGTGAGCGGCGCCATTGCCGGCGAAGCCACCGGTGAACGACTGCGGCCGGCTCATTGGTCTCATCACGACGCCCTCTGTGGTATGCGGCGCGTGATGCGACCGGATCGCGGCGGGACGGCAGGCCGCCCGCTCGGGCACCGGGCCGCCGTCACACCTTCTCCATGTGCCGCACACTGCCACGACACGGCCAACCTTAGAAGCCGCGACGCTATCACAAGGCAATCTCCTGCCATCAAGCAAGCGAGGGGATCCCGAGGCGATTTCCGCCGCCGGAGACGCCCGGGGCGGTTCCCACCACCGGCGCGCGATGCGTGCCCGACACCCCGCCCCGGGCATCCCGGCCGCGTCTGCCGGTGCGGCGGAGTCTGCGGCCTGCGCAAAAGTCATGCGCCTCACAATCGATCCCTCACGCCGACGCGCGCGGCCCACCGATTCCTTCCGGCCGGCGCGGTGGCGACCGCAACACAGCGGCTCGCGGGGCGGGCCAGTCGATCGCCGGCCGGCTGTGACCAGGCGCGTTTCGACCACGCACGACCAAGGCGGAGATGTCCATGCTGCACGTCCGGCACCAGGGATCCAGAGTGGCACGGGCTCTCGTCGCGGCGGCATTCGTCGCCGCGGGCGCGACGCTCCAGGCGCAGGAGCAGGACTTCGTCGGCCGGCGGGGCTCCGTGGGGAGCTTCGAGCGGTTCGATCCGGTGCTCGACGACCAGGTGATGGACGGCGTGATCCCCTCGGGCCAGGACTGGTGGCTCTTCGGCGAGCCGGGAGGCGCGGGCGTCTACGGCTGGCTCGACGGCGGCTTCGTGGGCAACTTCGCGAGCCCCGCGAGCAAGTTCAACGGCCCCTACAACGCCGTCGACCGGGCCAACGAGCCGATGATGAACCAGGCCTACCTGATCGCGGAGCGCACGCTGCCGGGCGACGGCTCGGCCGGCGTCGGGGCCCGGGCCGACCTGCTCTACGGCGAGGACTTCCCGCTCGCGATGTCGCAAGGCTGGGAGGTGAGTCCCGGCGGCGGTGCCAACTGGAACAGCGGCGAGTTCTACGGGCTGGCGATGCCGCAGCTCTACGCGGAGGCCGGCCGGGAGGATCTCTCCGTCAAGCTCGGCCACTTCTACACGATCGTCGGCTACGAGGGCGTGCCGGCCGTCGGCAACTTCTTCTACTTCAAATCCTACAGTTACATGTTCGCCGGGCCGTTCACCCACTGGGGCGGACTGGCGTCCTGGAAGCCGTCCGACACCGTCGAGATCAACGGCGGGCTCGTCAACGGCTGGAACAGCCTCGCGTCTGGCTACGCCAACGCCAACTTCCTCGGCCGCGCCCGCATCCGCAACGACGACAACTCGCTGGCCACCACGTTCGCGATCATCAGCGGCAACGAGGCCGACGACTTCTCCCCGGTCTTCCAGCCCGCGCCGGTGCTGGCGGCGGCCAACCGCACCCGCTACAGCCTGCTCTTCGAGGTGCGGCCCTCCGACCGCTGGGAATACGTCTTCCACCAGTGGTACGGCGCGCAGGCCAACGGCCTCGAGAACGGCACCACCGCGATCTGGACCGGCATCGACCAATACCTCTACTGGTCGGCGAGCAAGACCTGGAAATGGGGCGCCCGCTTCGAGTGGTTCGACGACATCGACGGCACGCGCGTCGGCCTGAACCGGCCGAGCAACCCCAATCACGTGCCGCTGCCGGGCAACTACTTCTCCCTCACGCTCGGCCCCAACTGGGTGCCCACGGCCAACGTGCTCGTGCGGCCCGCGTTCCGCTGGGACTTCTTCAGCGGCTCGGGCAACGTCAGGCCGTTCAACGACGGCGTCAGCCAGAACCAGACGATGCTCGGCTTCGACGCGATCCAAAAGTTCTGAGCCGGTTCGGGGGGCGTGTCGCCGGCCACAGGGCGGCGCCGATCCGGCCGGGTCGTCGCAGCGACCGGCCGCCCGGGTGGCGTGGCCCGTCCAGCCCCTGCGACGGTCACAATCGGCCGAACGCGCGGCGTTGAAATCCGCGTCGGCGGGGAGGCCGCGCAAGCCCCGGCCGATCGCCCTAACGCGTTGCAAACAAAGCGCTTGCCTGCAGGCAGCGGCTGGCCTACCCCCCCGGCGAGTGACCGGCTGGTTGGCCCCGGGGAGTATCGGCTGACGCCCCAGCCGTCGGCGACCCGATGAAAATGGTATAGTTGCCCAATCGTGCGGATTGAAACGGCCCCAGGAGACACCCCGTCATGGCCTGTTCCGGAAACCTGCTCGAGCGTCGCGGCTTCCTCACCGTGGGAGCGATCGGCGGGCTCGGCCTGTCCCTCGGCGACTTTTTCCGCATGCGCGAGGCCCGTGGCGACGCCGCCCGCCCCCAGGCTCCCACCGCGACCGCCCAGTCGGTCATCTACATCTATCTCCCCGGTGGCTACGCCCACCAGGAGACGTTCGACCCCAAGCCGTTCGCACCGGTCGAGTACCGCGGGCCGCTGGGCAGCATCGACACCGCCCTCCCCGGCGTCCGCTTCGGCGAGGTGCTTCCGAACATCGCCAAGGTCGCCGACAAACTGGCCATCTGCCGGTCGATGACCCACGGCGAGGCCGCCCACGAGCGGGGCACGCACAACATGTTCACCGGCTACCGCCCCAGCCCGGCGCTGCAGTATCCGAGCATGGGATCGGTCGTGTCGCACGAGTTCGGGCCGCGGGAAAACCTGCCCCCCTACGTCTGCATCCCGCAGCAGCCCAACGAGTTCGCCGGGTCGGGCTATCTCAGTTCCGCCTACTCGGGCTTCAGCATCGGTTCCGACCCCGCCAATCCGTCGTTCAAGGTCCGCGACCTGAACCTGCCGGAGGGCATCGACACCGTCCGCTTCGACAAGCGGCGGCGGATGCTCGACGCCGTCAACGACCACTTCCGCCAGAAGGAAAAGAGCGATTCGCTCGACGCGCTCGACACCTTCTACCAGCGGGCCTACAGCCTGATCAGCTCGGCCAAGGCGCAGGAGGCCTTCGACCTCTCGAAGGAGCCCGACGCGATCAAGGATGAATACGGCCGCAACCAGGCGGGCATGCGGATGCTGCTCGCGCGGCGGCTCGTGGAGTCGGGCGTGCGGTTCGTCACGCTCACCTACGGCGGCTGGGATCACCACGACAACATCAGCCAGAACATGAAGAACCAGGCCCCGGCGCTCGACCAGGGTTTCGCCTCGCTGATCCGCGACCTCGACCGGCGCGGGATGCTCGCCACCACGCTCGTCTGCGTGGGCACCGAGTTCGGACGCACGCCCAAGATCAATGCCACCAGCGGCCGCGACCACTGGCCGAAGGTGTACAGCATCGTGATGGCGGGCGGCGGCATCAAAGCCGGCATCGTCCACGGGTCGAGCAATGCCACGGCGAGCGAGCCGGAGGACGACCCGCTGACCGTCGAGGATTGGGCCTCGACGATCTACAACCGGCTTGGCATCAACGCCGAGAAGGAGTTGATGGCGCCCGGTGCCCGGCCGATCGAGATCGTCGACGGCGGCAAGATCCGCAAGCAACTGCTGGCGTAGTCCGCTCCCGCGCGACGTCGCTCACCATCCCTCGGAGGGTTCGATGCGCATGAACCTTTGCCTGTGCCCCCCGCGTTCCCATGCCGGCCGCGGAGGCCGGCGAGGACCGGCGCCGAGGCCCACTCTGCCGGCCTGCCGGCGCGCGAGTTCCCGGCAAGGCCGTTGCGGGGGCCGTCTCGCCGTCGCGGCGACGCTCGCGGTCGCAGGTGTCCTCGGCACCGCGGGCGTCGCGACCGCGTCGTTCCCGCAGCTGTCGCTCATCCTGCCCCGGGGCGTGCAGCAGGGGGGCGACCGGGAGTTCACCTTCTCGGGCCAACGGCTCGGCGACGCCGTGGAGGTGATGTTCTTCGATGATGCCGGCTTCGAGGTGAAGTCGCTCACTCCCGTGGATGACAAGAGCTTCAAGGCCGTCATCCATGTGCCGGCGAACTGCCCTCCCGGCGAGCACATGGTGCAGGTGCGGGCGAAGTCGGGCATCACCGAATACCGGTCGTTCTGGGTGGGCATCCTCCCCGTGCTCGACGAGAAGGAGCCCAACGGGCTCCCCGAACAGGCGCAGGCGGTGCCGCTGGGCACCACCGTGCACGGCGTCTGCACGAACGAGGATCTCGACATCTACGCGATCGACGCGAAGCAGGGGCAGCGGATCGGCGTCGAGGTGGAGGGGCTGCGGCTCGGCAGCCACCGCTTCGACCCCCACATCTCCATCCTCGACGAGAAGCGGTTCGAACTGGCGTCGGCCGACGATTCGCCGGCCACCCTGCAGGACGGCATCCTCAGCGTGGTCGCGCCCGCCGACGGCCGGTATTACGTGCAGATCCGCGAGACGTCCTACGCGGGCGACAACGCCTCGCGGTATCGCCTGCACATCGGCGGCTTTCCCCGGCCCACGGCGGTCTATCCCGCGGGCGGCCGCGCCGGCGAGAAGCTGAAGGTGACGTTTCTCGGCGACGCCTCGGGGCCGATGGACCGCGAGATCGACGTGCCCGCCGCGGGCGCCGCCGGTGCCGCGGGCGCCCCTGGCGGCGACCTCGTGCGGCTGTTCGCCACCGACCCTGGTGGCACGTCGCCTTCCGGCCTCCCGTTCCGCGTGTCGAGCCTCGCCAACGCGCTCGAGCAGGAGCCCAACAACAACGTGAAGTCGGCCACGTCGGCCGAGTCGTCGATGGCCTTCAACGGCATCATCGCCGAGCCGGGTGACGTCGACTGCTTCCGCTTCGGGGCGAAGAAGGGGCAGTCGTTCGACGTGGAGTGCCATTCCCGCCGGCTGCGTTCCGGGCTCGACCCGGTCGTGAACGTGCTCAACGCGTCGGGCGGCCGCATCGCCGGCAACGACGATTCGAAGGGCCCCGATTCCGTCCTCCGTTTCGACGCGCCCGCCGACGGCGAGTATGTGATCGAGATCAAGGACCACCTCGGCCGCGGCCGGCCCGACTTCACCTACCGGGTCGAGATGTCCCCGGTGAAGCCGGCGCTCTCGCTCTCCATTCCGCGGATCGACCGCTACTCGCAGACCCGGCAGACCGTGTTCGTGCCCAAGGGCAATCGCTACGGCATGCTCGTCAACGTCACGCGGCGCAACTTCGACGGCGACCTCGTGCTCGACACGAGCCAGATACCGCCGGGCATCACGATGACGGCCCCCACCATCAAGGCCGGTCAGACGCAGGTGCCGGTGGTGTTCGAGGCGGCGGCCGACGCGGCCCTCGCCGGCAAACTCGTCACGTTCGAGGCCCGTCAGGTGACCGCCGAGGACCCCGAGGGGAAGAACGGCGTCCGCGGCCACTTCGAGAACAACGCCGACTTCGTGCTCGGCGATCCGAACCAGTCGGTCCACTACTCGGGCCACGTCGAGAAGCTCGCGATGGCGGTCGTCGACGCCGTTCCCTTCCAGGTCGAGCTCGTGCAGCCGAAGGCTCCGCTGCTGCGCCGCGGCCGCATGGAGCTCAAGGTGGTCGTGAAGCGGGCCGAGGGCTTCACCCAGCCGATCACGGTCGAGCTGCCCTTCCGTCCGGGCGGCGTGGGCACCACGCCCTCGATCAAGATCGAGGGCGACAAAACCGAGGGCGTCTACCAGATCAACGCCGACGCCAAAGCGGCCGTGGGCACGTGGCCGATCTTCGTGCTGGCGAACGCCGACGTCGGCGGCACCGCCTGGGTGGCGTCGCCGCTGGCCACGCTCGAGATCGCCGAGCCCTTCACCGAGGCCACGCTGGCCCGGGCGTCGTGCGAGCAGGGCAAGCAGGCCCAGATCGTCTGCAAGCTCAACCAGCTGCGGCCGTTCGAGGGCGAGGCGACCGCCCGCCTCCAGGCGCTGCCCACCGAGGCCACCGCTCCGGAGCTCAAGTTCACCAAGGACACGAAGGAGCTCGTCTTCGACGTGTCGACCAACGACAAGAGCCCCGTCGGCAACCACAAGTCGGTGTTCGTGGAGATCCTGACGCCCGTCGCCGGCGAGTCGGCACAGATGTCGGGAGGCGGCACCGAACTGCAGATCGCCGCCGCGGCCCCGGCCCCGGCGGCCGGCCCGGCGAAGCCCGCCCAGGCGTCCGCCGCCCCCGCGCAGGCGACCAACACCAAGCCGCTTTCCAGGCTCGAGAAACTGCGCCAGCAAAATCAGGTCGGCGGGACCGGCAAGTAGCCGCCGTCCCGCGGGCCCGGTTCGGACAGTCCGCCACATTCGCCTTCCGCCGTTCCCCTCGGCACACCCCTCTCGCCCCGTGAAGTCCGCCCCATGAACATGCGCCGTCCACTCGTCGCCCTGCGTTCGCCCATCGTCCGTGCCGCGCTCGCGGTGGCCGCCGGCACCGCCGTTCTCGGGGGGCATGCCGCCGCCGACACGCCGGCGGCGAACGCCGTGGCCGCCGCACCGGCGCCGCCGGCCGCGGTCACTGCGGCCGCGGTCACTGCTGCTCCGGTTGCTCCGGCTCCGGTTGCTCCGGCCGCGGTTGCTCCGGCGGCGGCTCCAGCCCCGGCGGTCGTGTCGGCCGCGGCGATCGAGCGCGTGCTCGTGTTCCCGGCGAGCGTCCATCTCTCCTCGGCGCGTGACCGGCAGTCGCTCGTGGTGCAGGCCGTGCAGACCGACGGCATCACGCGCGACGTCACCGCCGACGCGACGATCGCCATCGTCCACCCCGACAAGCTGCGGCTCGACGGCCGCACGCTCCACCCGTTGGCCGACGGCGACACCGCCCTCGCGGTGACGTTCGCCGACCGCAAGGTGGACGTGCCCGTGCACGTGGAACGGGCCGCCGACGACCCCGATCTCAGCTTCCGCCTCGACGTGATGCCCGTCTTCATGCGCAACGGGTGCAACATGGGCAGCTGCCACGGCGCCGCCCGCGGCAAGGACGGCTTCCGGCTCTCGCTCTTCGGCTTCGATCCCGAGGCCGACCACCATCGGCTGACGCGGGAGATCAGCGGCCGCCGGATCAACCGCGCCCTCCCCGAGGAGAGCCTGCTGCTCACGAAGGCCGTCAACGCCGTGCCCCACACCGGCGGCGGCCGGATCAAGGTGGGCGACGAGGGCTACCTCACGCTCAAGCGCTGGCTCGAGGGGGGCGCGAAGAACGACGCCGGTCCGGTGCCGGCCGTGGTGGCGGTCGAGCTCTACCCGCCCGAGGCGGTGCTCGACGGCCCCGGGGCCACGCAGCAACTCACCGTCCGCGCGAAGTACGCCGACGGCACCGACCGTGACGTGACGTCGCTGGCGGTGTTCAGCTCGAACAACGACAACGCCGCCAAGGTCGGTCCCGACGGCCGGGTGACCGGGGGCAGCCGCGGCGAGGCGTTCGTGATGGCGCGGTTCGACACGCACACGGTCGGCGCCGACTTCATCACGCTGCCCAAGGGCTTCTCCTTCGCCTGGGCCAATCCGCCGGCCGCCAACGCCATCGACGAGCTCGTCAACGCGAAGTTGCGGAAGCTGCGGATCAATCCGTCGGCGGTCTGCACCGACGAGGAGTTTCTCCGCCGCGTGAGCATCGACATCTGCGGCGTGCTGCCCACGTCCGACGAATACCGCTCCTTCATCGCGAACCCCGACCCCGAGAAGCGGGCCCGCGTCGTCGACCAGCTCCTCGAGCGGAAGGAGTTCGTGGACATGTGGGTGATGAAGTGGTCGGAGCTGCTGATGATCCGCACCGTGCCCAATCAGGTCAGCTACAAGGCCATGCTGCTCTACTACAGCTGGCTGCAGCAGCGGATCGAGGACAACACGCCGATCGACGCCCTCGTGCGCGAACTGCTCGGCGCCAAGGGAGGCACCTTCTCGAGCCCCGCGACCAACTACTTCCAGCACGAGCGCGACACCCTGAAGACGGCCGAGAACGTGGCCCAGGTCTTCATGGGCATGCGGATCCAGTGCGCCCAGTGCCACAACCATCCGTTCGACCGCTGGACGATGGACGACTACTACGGCTTCGCCAACTTCTTCGCCCAGATCGGCCGCAAGACCGGCGAGGATCCCCGCGAGACGATCGTCTTCAATTCCGGCGGCGGCGACGTGAAGCATCCCGTGGGCGGCCGCGTGGTGCCGCCGAAGTTCCTCGGCGGCGCCGCGCCCGACACCGCCGGCAAGGATCGCCGCGAGGTGCTCGCGGCGTGGCTGGCGTCGCCTGAGAATCCCTACTTCGCAAGGAACCTCGTCAACATCGTCTGGGCCCACTTCTTCGGGTCGGGCATCATCGACGAGGTGGACGACGTCCGCGTGAGCAACCCGGCCGTCAATCAGCCGCTGCTCGAGGCCCTCGCCGGCCGCTTCACCGAGTCGAAGTACGACCTCAAGAAGCTCGTCCGCGACATCTGCAACTCGCAGACCTACCAGCGGTCGACGCTCGCCAACGACACCAACCGCGACGACCTGCGCAACTTCTCCCACGCACAGCTGCGGCGGGTGCGGTCGGAGGTGCTGCTCGACATGGTGACGGCGGTGACGAACACGCAGAACAAGTTCACCGGCCTCCCGCTCGGCGCCCGCGCCGTGCAGATCGCCGACGGCAACACGACCAATTACTTCCTCACCACCTTCGGCCGGGCGACCCGCGGCACCGCCTGCTCGTGCGAGGTGAAGATGGAGCCGAACCTGTCGCAGGCGCTCCATCTCCTCAACGGCGACACGCTCCAGCAGAAGATCCGGGGCGGCGGGGTGGTGAAGAAGCTCGTCGACCAGAAGACCCCGCCTGACAAGATCATCGAGGAGTTCTACCTCCGCTCGCTCACCCGCCACCCCACGGACAAGGAGCGGGCGACGCTGGACGAGATCCTCAAGGACGCCCCCAATCAGCAGGAGGCACTCGAGGACGCGTTCTGGGCGATCCTCAACTCGCGCGAGTTCGTCTTCAACCACTGATGCACCATTGACGCCCCCATGAACACGTTGCTTCGCACGTCGACGTCACCGTCACGTTTTCCCACTCCCGCCGGCCCGGTCGCGATGGGCGGCCGCCTGCGGCAGTGCCTGCGCGGGCTGGCCGCGCTCGCGGTGGGTTCAGCCGCGGCCGTGTCCGCCGTCGCCGCCGAGAAGATCACCTACCAGGATCACGCGCTCCCCCTGCTGCGGCAGCGGTGCGGCGCCTGCCACAACGCCGACAAGAAGATCGGGGGCCTCGACGTCACCACCTACTCCGGCATCATGGCGGGCGGCGGTTCGGGCGACGTCGTCGCCTCGGGCAACGCGGCGGGCAGCTACCTGTTCCGCGTCGCCAACCACGACGATGAGCCGAAGATGCCCCCCGACGCGCCGCCGATCCCGGAGGCCGAGCGGCAGGTGCTCAGGGCGTGGATCGACGGTGGCCTGCTCGAGACGAAGGGCAGCGTCGCCGTGGTGGCGGCGAAGAAGGTCGAGGTGGCGATGACCGGCTCGGCGGCGGAGCGCCCCGCCGTGCAGCCGCTGCCGGCCCACCTGCCCCTCGAGCCCGCCGTACGGACCGCAGCGCTCGACGCCTGCTCGTCGATCGCCACGAGTCCCTGGGCGCCGTTGGCAGCAGTCTGCGGTCAGAAGCAGGTGCTGCTCTACCGCACCGATTCGCTCGACCTCGCCGGCGTGCTCCCCTTCCCCGAAGGCCGCCCGCACGTCGTCAAGTTCAGCCGCGGCGGTGGTCTCGTGCTGGCGGGCGGAGGCATCGGTGCCGCGAAGGGCCGCGTCGTCGTGTGGAATCTGCGCACCGGCCGCCGGATCCGCGATCTCGGCGACGAGCAGGACGTCGTCCTCGCCGCCGACGTGAGCGCCGACCAGCGGCTCGTCGCCCTCGGCGGTCCGCAGCGGGTGGTGCGGATCTTCTCGCTCGAGACGGGCAGCCAGTTGCACGACCTCACGAAGCACACCGACTGGATCCAGTCGATCTCGTTCAGTCCCGACGGCGTGCTGCTCGCGTCGACGGATCGCAGTGGCGGCGTGATCGTGTGGGAATCGGCCACCGGTCGCGACTATCTCACGCTCACCGGCCACCCGTCGAGCGTGACGACCGTCGCGTGGCGGGACGACGCGAACATGCTCGCCACCGGCTGCGAGGACGGCCAGATCCGGCTGTTCGAGCTCGAGAACGGCAATCTGGTCAAAAACTGGGCGGCGCACGGCGGCGGCGTGGCGTCGATCGAGTTCACCCGTGACGGCCGCATCGTGTCGGTGGGCCGCGACAAGGTGCCGAAGCTCTGGAAGGGCGACGGCTCGCAGGAGCGGGCCTTCGAGGCCACCGGCGACATCGGCCTGTCGGCGTCGTTCTGCGACGAGTCGGGCAGATTCCTCGCCGGTGACTGGACCGGGGAGATCCGGGTGCTCAACGCGGCCGACGGCGCCCGCCTCGGCACCCTCGACGCGAATCCCGTCACCATCGCCGACCGCATCACCGCCGCGGAGCGCTCGGTGAACGAGCGTCGCCCGCAGGTCGAGGCCGCCGACAAGGCGGTGGCTGCCGCCACCGCCAGGACGACGGCGATGACCCAGCAACGCGACGCCATGGCTGCCGCGAAGCAGGCGGCGGAGGCCCGGCACGCCGAACGTCAGAAGCTCTGCGACGCCCTCTCGGCCGCCGCGGATGCGGCGGCGAAGGCCCGCGTCGCCGCCGAAGCGGCCGCGGCGGCGATCGCCCGCGACGTCGCGGCGGCCGCCGGCGAGGCCAAGACGGCCGCCGATGCCGTCGCCGCGGCCGGCGACGATGCAACGCGGAAGCAGGCGGCCGAGGCGGCTCAGGCAGCGGCCGAGGCGAAGAAGGTCGGCATCGACGCGCGCCACCTCCTTGCGAAGAACGAGTTCGAGCGCAAGGTCGCGATGCTCGCCGACGCCCAGGGGCAGCTCGGCACG
>Ga0207954_1000376_pt1 | contig 14749 bp, 10 predicted proteins | sample CryBogmetaGMA0M_FD_184547 | JGI IMG/M metagenome (GOLD analysis project Ga0207954, IMG submission 184547) | Freshwater microbial communities from Crystal Bog, Wisconsin, USA - MA0M (SPAdes) | ecosystem: Environmental > Aquatic > Freshwater > Lake | place: Crystal Bog, Wisconsin, USA | collected... | reverse complement strand
GCATCGCCGGAGTCGACCGCATTCTTCAGGTGCTCGATCGCAAGGTCGGCCGCATTGCGGGCATGGGCGAGATCCTGCTCACCCCATTCCATTTCCCGGTCCTGCCGCTCCGCCTGCTGGTCGCCACTGGCTGAACCACGATCACCGCCAATCGCGCCACCACCAACCGTGGCGCCACCGGGGTCATTGCCTTCACTCTGCTGCACTTCGCGTTCGCCACCCTCTCCAGGCTTGCCCTCTCCAGGCTTGCCCTCACCAGGCTTGCCCTCTCCAGGCTTGCCCTCTCCAGGCTTGCCCTCTCCAGGCTTGCCCTCTCCAGGTTTGCCCTCTCCAGGTTTGCCCTCTCCAGGTTTGCCCTCTCCAGGTTTGCCCTCTCCAGGTTTGCCCTCTCCAGGCTTGCCCTCTCCAGGCTTGCCCTCTCCAGGCTTGCCCTCTCCAGGCTTGCCCTCTCCAGGCTTGCCCTCTCCAGGCTTGCCCTCTCCAGGCTTGCCCTCTCCAGGCTTGCCCTCTCCAGGTTTGCCCTCTCCTTCCGTCGGTGGCTTCTGCTCCGCCGACTCTCCCGAACCCTCGGACGAATCTTGCTTCTGTCCGGATTGCTGCCCAGAAGGCTCAGCGCCCCTTGCATCCCGAGGCTCATTTCCCTGGGAGCCGTTTTTTGGTTCACCGCCAGGCTTCTGATCTTGCGAGGGCTCGCCTTCTTCACTCCGTCCGCCGCTCTCTCGTGACTCGCCCTTCTGCGTCTGCCGCCGGTGCTCCAGGATCCGCTCCATCGCCTCGCCATCGTCAGTGCCGTCCGACGCGACGGTCTCCTTCGCGCCAGGCTTCCCCTGACCCTTGCCGTCTCCTTTGCCACGCTCAGAAGGACGGTCGCCCTTCATTCCTTGCTTCCCGTCGTTCTCGGCACCACCCGACTGCTCACCGGGTTGCTGGCCCGTCGTGCGCGCATCGCCCCCCGGCTTCGCGCTGCCCGGCTTCCCTTCACCCTTGGCACCACCGCCCGAGGGACGCTGCTCAGCCCCGGGGCCGCCATCGGGCTTGCTGCCAGCCTGGCCGCCCTGCTGCTGCGAGCCCCCCTGCCCTTCGGGCTCGCTGCCGGCGCCGTCTTGGCTGCCCTTTTGCTGCTGCTGGCCCGGCTGCTTTCCCGCTTTGCCCTCGTTGGCATCGTTTTGCTTCCCGCCTTCAGCACTCCCCTGCTGCTCGCCCTCCTGCGGTTCGCCCTGCTTCTCACCCTGCTTCGGATCAGACTGCCGCTGAGAAGGCGGCTGTTCGCCATCCTGGTTGCCACCATCGCCCTTTGGGCCGCCCTTTTTTCCATCCTGTGACTCTGAGGCCCCTTCGCCACGGTCCTGCTGGCCTGAAGATTCACCGCCGCTCGCCTCCTGCTTCCCGGCGTCGGCATTCTTTCCCTGCTCGGAGTCGCCCTGCTTGTTACTGCCGCGATCCGATGAGCCGTCACCCTTGTCGCCTCGTTGGCCCTGTCGATCCTGGGGCGCATCGCCGGCCTGCGGCTCGCCATCGCTGCCGTTCGTCTCATTCGACTCGGTGTCGTCCGGCGGTGCTGGTGGCGGCTGCCGCGGCGGAGCGCTGGGGTCAATCTTGAGCGCGTGCCACTCGGTGGTCACCACGTTGGGTGCCTCTGGCCGCGTGTCCTTCGCGACCCCACGATATTCGAGCACCTGCCCGGGGCCGGCTCCGAGCGCCGCAGGAATCAGCGTGGCCGCGCCTCGAAACGTCTTCCGCGTGCCAACGAGCAGTTCTTGTCCGGGCCGCTCGGTGCCGGCGGCGAGACGCGTCTCCACCATCACGCTCGCGAGGCCGAAGTCGGGATCAACCGCCCGCAACCGCACGGTCACAGGCGCGTCGGGCGGCACGCGAACAACCTTCTCGGCTGGCTCCTCGATCGCAACCTCGGGCGCCAGATCGGGCAACACCTCGATGCGGTACTGCATCTTGTCGGCGATCGCTGGCTCCCGCTGCGAGAGCGACGTTGCCTTTGGCTGGAATAACAGCCGGTAGCTCGAGTGTTCGGCAGCGGATCGGTCGGGCGAGAGCCTGAGCGTAAACGTGCCTCGTGCCCGCGCCAGATCCTTCGGGTCGATCGACATCGGTGCATCTCGTTTGCCGTCGGGGCCGAGGTCGATCCACGCCGCTTCCAGCGGATGGTTGCATTCAGCCACCACCGTCACCTGCGTGCCCTCGACGCCGCGGACATCACCCTGCCAGGGAATCGTCTCGTCGGCCTGGCCCGTGTGCGGTGGATAGTGGTAGTGCACTTCGCGAACGAGCATCGCCGGCTCGTCGACCACGGCCACGCGGAGCCTTTCGCTCCGCGCATCACCGGCGGCGATCACGACGTCGACCGACTGGTCGAGCCCCCGCGTCGCGTCGGGCAACAACGCCGTAAACCTTGATCCCGCCGCGGAGAGCATCGCCACTCGCCAGCCGCCTGCCGACGCCGCCGAAGCGTCGTCGGCAACGGGCGTCACGATGAGTTCCGGCTTCTCCTCTCCAGAGAGGCCGGTGATTTCGCTCGATACCACCAACTGCCGCCCGCGGACCAGCGTGGCGACCCCGTTGACCGCAGTGATCGCCCTCTCCTGACCGACGATCTCCGGACCGCCCGGCACGGTCCATGACAGCGTCGGCGGGGCGATCCGCACCCGCGACGGTGCGGCCATACCGAGCCATGGCGCCACCAGCCGGGTTGCCGACACCACGAGGCTCTTGGGCGCGAGGAGTTCGTAGATGCAGGCTGCCGCAATCAAACCGGCGAGGGCATACGCGAGCTTCAGGGCCGGGCCGCGATCGACCGCGCCGTCGCCGGACACGCGCGTCAGTTCCCTGGCGGCACGGCGACGGAGCGACTTGACCACCAGCGGCGTCGTCTCGTCGGCATGGGCCTGGGCAAGCACGGCGTTGACGACGTCGTTGTGCAACTCGGGATGCTCCTGCTCGAGCATCCGCGCCGCGTAGACGAGGTTCACCTTGTAGCGCATCAACGGCACCACCCAGCGGACCACGGCGGCCGCGAGCACGACGAGCCCAACGGCGAGCCAGGCCCAGCGAACCCACGCCGGCAGGCCACCCGGGATCAGCCAGTGTTCCACGATCACACCGCAGGCAAGCCAGAGCATGGCTCCGACGGCCGCCGCGAGCAGGAACGTGGTCAATGCCACGCCCTTGAAGTCGGCACCGGCCGCCGCCAATCGTTTCGCGAGATACCGCTCCGATTTTGACTCGGCTTCGCCCTCGGCCACCCAGGCTGGGACGGCCAGCGGATCACTCGCGGTGCGGGACGCCGTCGCCATGGAATGCTCCACCACGCGGCGGACGCCACGATGGACCGGGGCGGACCACGCGGACCGCTCCTCGACGATTATATCGGTCCCGGCGGCCGTTCCCGTCGGAAAAACGCGGCGGACTTGGCACGCCGCTCAGCCCTTCGCGACGATGGTCCCTGCCGGACGCGGGGCAACCTCGCCGTCGGTGCCAGACAGGAAAACCCCAATGGGGATGCTGCCCGACGCAGAAACCTTCAAGCGGCTCGTGGACGGCTCCACGCCGGGCCTCCGAGCTGAGGTGGCGCGGCTGGTGCTGGCGGCGGCCGCCGGGCCCTACGGCCTGGTGATGGCGGCCCGCAACGCCGCTTACGACCGCGGCCTTCTCCCCGTGTCTCGCGTTCCCACACCCGTGATCTCGGTCGGGAACCTCACCCTCGGCGGCACCGGCAAGACGCCACTGGTGGCCTGGGTGGCGCGGCTACGGGGCGCGGCCTGGCGAACGAAGCGACGAGGCGGCGGAACTCGGCCTCGTGGTGCCGGAAGCAATGCATATCGCCAACCGCGACCGCGCGGCCGGATGCCGAACGGCGATCGCAGCCGGATGCGACGCGGCGGTGCTCGACGACGGCTTTCAGCACCGGCGCCTCCACCGCAACCTCGACATCGTGGCGGTCGATGCGACCGACCCCTTCGGCTGCGGCCGGCTGTTTCCTCGCGGCCTGCTGCGGGAATCGGTCGCGGGACTGACCCGGGCTGACGCGGTGGTGCTGACGAGGGCGTCGGCGGTCGATGCCGAGCGGCGGCAGGCGATCCGCTCGGCGCTGGCTACTGCCGGTGGCCAGCGGCTCAACGACGCCTGGATGGAGGCGGAACACCGCCCCGTCGCCGTGCGTCTCGCCGACGGAGGCTCGCGGCCACTCGACTCGCTTCGCGGCCTGCCCGTCGTGGCCTTCGCCGGCATCGGGAATCCCGCCGCGTTTCGCGCCACGCTCGCCGGCCTGGCCGCGAACGTCGTCGAGTTCATCCCCTTTCCCGATCACCACGCCTACACGGCCGCCGACTTCAACCGACTCGCCGCGCGGGCTTCCCGCCACGGCGCGGTGATGCTCGTCACCACGCTCAAAGACCTCGTCAAGGTTCCCGCTGGCTGTTCCCACGACCTGCCGGTGGGAGCCGTCGAGATCGCGATCGAGCCGCTCTCAGGAGGTGAACGCGTCGCCGCCCTGATCGACGCCGTAGCCAGTCGCGACGGCGCTTCGAATGAAGGACGACGAGCATGAGCGGCGGGCCCGTCGATGTGTCGGTGCTCGTGACCACGTACCGTCGGCCACGACACTTGGCGCTCGCGCTCGAGTCGCTGGCACTGCAGCGGTGCGGCGAAACGACGATGGAGGTGATCGTTTCGGACGACGGCTCGGGCGACGAGACGCCGCAGGTCGTCCACTCGTTCGCAGCCGCAGCCCCGTTTCCCGTGCGTTTTACGACCCAGCCGCACGACGGCTTCCGCCTCGCGCGGGTTCGCAACGAGGCCGCGCGGCTCGCGACGGGCCGCTACCTGCTGTTCCTCGACGGCGACTGCATCGTGCCGCATCACCACGTTGCGGCCCACGTGGAACGCCGCCGCCACGGCACCGCCCTGCTTGGCTACTGCGCTCGACTCCCGGCCGAGGCCAACCGATTCCTGGTGCCCGAGAATCTGGCGATCACGGATCTGGTGGCGCTCGTGCCGGCGTCCGAGCGCCACGCCCTCGCTCGCCGGCGGCGCAAGGCCTGGTGGCATGCGGTCACGCGTCATCCCACCAAGCCGAGGCTCGCCGGCGGCGACTTCGGCGTCTGGCGTGACGACTTCGTGCGCGTCAACGGGTTCGACGAGCGATTCATCGGCTGGGGCCAGGAGGACGACGACCTCGGCCTGCGACTGCGGGCCGCCGGCGTGCGTCTCGAGACCATCCTCGGCAAGACGCATTCGCTTCACGTCTGGCACGAAGCCGATGCGACCGCAACTCCCCGCTGGCGGGACGGAGTGAATGTGCGCTACTTCGAACGTCGCGGGCGGCTGACGGCGTGCCGTCGCGGGCTGATCTCGCGACCGACCCCAGCCATCACCTGGGGCCTGCCCTCCGACCTCATGGCGACGCCGTTCGGCCGCACGGTCGCCAAGCACCTTGCCGGCGCGACTGTCGCCGCCGAAGGCGAACCCTGTGAGATCGAACTCGTCGTCCGACCCGGAACGAGCCAGTTCACACGGCGGGCCGAATGCCGGCTGGCACTTGTGGCCTCGGATGAGCATGCGGGGCGACAAATCGCCGGCGATGCCGACATGCTCGTCGCTGTCGACGGGGACGAAGCGATCGCCGCTGCGCTGGCGACCGTCGGCTAGAGGTGCCTTACGGAGAGCGGCTCAGACGATTTCCGCTTCTCGTTACTTGCGCTTCTCATTGTGAAGCGTGTGCTTGCGGAGCCGCGGCGAGTACTTCTTCACCTTGAGCTTCTCGCCCCCCGTCTTCCGGCGGAGCGTGTAGTTCATGTCCCCGGTCTCCTCGCAGACGAGGTGAATCACTTCGAGTTTCTTCTTGCCCTTCGCCATATCTCTGTCTCTCTGTCGCCTGCGGGGCTCGCAGTCCTTCTTATGGGTCGCCGTCGGGTGTCATCGCGCTGGAGGCGGGCACCCGGAAAGCGAAAACCATACCTGCCCGGCGGGCGAAAGGCCAGCGGTCGCTTTGGCACCGCCGAGACAGGTCGTTCGGGTCTCCTGAAAGAAGCGGCCGTTATACAATCAAGGGGCCTTGGCCCCAGGGGCGGACCGACCGCGCGGGGACGCCTGAGGGACGTCGCCATGTCGAGTCAAATCGATCCCGAATCCGTGACACCGCCGCCTCCGGCCAAGCCGGACGCGACCAGGCAGCCCCCCCGCCGCCAATGGCCTTTGAGCCCAGCACCGCGCAACCCGCCGACAGTGGCCGTGATGACTGACCACGCGCCCGCCCTGGCCATCACGGCGGTGAAGCAGGCTCCAGCGTGGGCGATCAGCATGCTTGTGCATGTGGTCGCCCTGCTCGGCATGGCGCTCGTGGTGAGCGACCCACCCAAGAAGGAAGTCGCACGGATCATTTCGTCGAGCACCTCCGATGTTGAGGAGGAGTTCACCGAGTTCGAGGACGAACTTGCCGAACAGCCTCCGGTCGACGTGGCGAATCCAGCTGCGGACATCGCCGTCACGACGGAGGTCGCCGTGGCACCGGTCGAGGTCGTGTCGGATGCAGACGACCTCGATGCGGCACCACTGGCGGTCGAACTCACCGACTTTGGCACCGAGACGGCTCCCGCCTCTGACATGATGGCGACGGTCGGCGCCGTCGGCGGCATGGCGGGCGGGCTCGGCGGCCGTGCGCAGGCTGCCAAGCTTGCGATTGCCGGTGGCGGCGGTGGCGACACCGAGCAGGCCGTCGATCGCTCGCTCAAGTGGATTGCCATCCACCAGCTGCCCGACGGCGGCTGGTCGTTCGACATGAAGGACTGCCCGAGCTGCGGCGGGAAGTGTTCGGGGTCCGGTGGCAGCCGCGCCAAAGACCGCACCGGCGCCACCGCGATGGCGTTGCTGCCCTTCCTTGGTCGCGGGTACACGCACCGCGAGGGACCGTACAAGCCGACGATCGAGAAGGGCATCGCCTTTCTCGCCCAACGGGCGGTGGCGGGCAAGGGTAAGGCCTACGACGGCAGCGGCTGCCTCTATTCGCAAGGCCTCGCCGGCATCGCGCTCTCGGAATGCTATGCGATGTCTCAAGACAATCGGCTGGCCGCCCCAACGCAGCTCGCCCTCAACTTCATCATGGCGGCCCAGGATCCCGTAGGGGGCGGCTGGCGATACTCGCCGAGACAACCCGGCGACACGTCGGCGGTGGGCTGGCAGATCATGGCGCTGAAGAGCGGCAACATGGCCTACCTCCAGGTGAATCCGCTGACGGTGAAAAAGTCGATCGACTTCCTCAACTCCGTCGAGTCGCAGAGCGGCGCTCGGTACGGCTACGTCGACAACTCGAACCCCACGCCGGGGCGAACCGCGGTGGGCCTGCTCTGCCGCATGTATCTCGGTTGGAAGAAAGACAACCCCGCGCTCCAGGACGGCGTGGCCTACCTCGCCAAAACAGGGCCGACGACCGACCTCTACTACGACTACTACGCGACCCAGATCATGCACCACATGGAAGGCGAGGTCTGGATCTCGTGGAACAAGCGGATGAAGGAGGTGCTCCTCAAGGCGCAATCCAACAAAGATCATGAGGCCGGCAGCTGGCACGAGGGCTTCCACAAGGGCCATGGCCCCGAGGCCGCCGGCAGGCTGTACTCCACGTCGCTGGCGACGATGATCCTGGAGGTCTACTACCGCCATCTCCCGATCTACCGCACTCAGATGGTGGACGAAGAGTTCAAAGAATAGCGAGGCTCTTCGCGGGGCAAGCCGCGGTTGCCCCAACCGGGCAACGCCGTAGCACAGGTTTTCAACCTGTGGCCCCCGCATACCCCGCCCTGCGGTTGTCCGGCCGCCAATGCCGATGAACATCGTGGGATCGCAGTGCGCGCCGGCCAGGGCACCCAGTCAGCCCCGGCCACCCAGGCGGCACACTCCCCCACACCGCACTCGGAATGCCGATGGACGAGGGTCATGAGACGCCGAGCAGAATCGAGCGGCTGATCCACAGCCCCACAGTACGGTCGACGTACGCCAGCCTCGTGACCCACGTCTTGATCCTGATCGGCCTGGCACTGCTCTTGATCCCAGCCCCGCAGGAAATGCGGCCGCGGCCGATCGTGATCGCCATGGCCGACGCGGAGGCGATCGACGTCGTTCCCGGTCATGCCGCCGGCGGTGGCGAGACGGGCAGTGACGAAATCGTGGTGCCGCTGGCGACCGAACCGGCCCTGCCGATCGACGAAGCCATACCGGTCGATCCAGCGATCGTGCCGCTCATCGAGCCGGTGGCGATCGCACCCGAGGCTTCGGTGATCGCACCGTCCGCACTCCATCCGGCTCCCGCCGAGTCGGTCCGCGCGATCGCCGCCTCCCTCGCGCCGCAACCACGCCGCGGATCGACTGTGCCGGGCCAGTCGCCCTTCGAGGGCCGCCGCGGCCCGGCTCGTGGACAAGGCGTGCTCGAGCGCGGCGGCTCAGCGGCGAGCGAAGAGGCGGTGGAACGCGGCCTGGCTTGGCTCGCGCGGCATCAGGCGGCGGATGGCTCGTGGCGGTTCGATCTCTCCGGCTGCCGCTGTGACGGCGGCTGCCGCGATCCAGGAACCGTCTCGAGCACGACGGCCTCCACCGGCATCGCGCTGTTGCCGTTCCTCGGGGCGGGCCACACGCACGTGGATGGCGCCTACCGCGAGACCGTGACCCGCGGGATCTACTACCTGATGAGCCGCATGCAACCCACGCCCCGTGGCGGCGATCTCAGTGAGGGAACGATGTATGGCCATGGTGTGGCCACGCTCGCGCTCGCGGAGGCGCTTGGCATGACGAATGACCAGGCCCTTGTGAAGTACGTCCGCGACGCCGTCCGCTTCATCGAAACGGCCCAGGATCTCCACGGCGGCGGCTGGCGCTACCTGCCCGGCCAGCCCGGCGACACCACCGTCACCGCCTGGCAGTTCGCAGCCCTCAAGAGCGCCGGCCTTGCCGGCCTGGCGATCCCGTCACCCACCGTCGACGGCGTCGTTCGCTTCCTCGACCGCGTGCAGGTGCGCCAGGGTGAGGCCTACGGCTACCAGGCCCCACAAGCCCGCCCCTGCACGTCGGCGATCGGTCTTCTCTGCCGTCTCTACACCGCATGGCCGAACGAGGCGGCGATCGATCGCGGACTGACGGCACTCGCCAAGGGCGGACCCGATCCGGATGCGATCTATCTCAACTTCTACTTGTCACAGGCGCTCCTCCAACGCGACCACCCCCTCTGGCAACGCTGGAACGCCCGCAACCGCGACCAACTCGTGGCCCGGCAGGCCGCCTGGGGCCACGAGGCCGGCAGCTGGTTCCTCACGGACCACGACACGGCGCCAGGCGGCCGACTCGCCCATACGGCCCTCGCCGTGCTCACGCTTGAGGTCTACTACCGGCTGCTCCCGATCTACGGACCCGACGCGGTCGCCGGCGGTTGGTAGGCCGCGGCCAGGGCTGGCCTATACTGTCCATTGGAAGATCTTTCGACGGCGTGGATCGCTGGCATGCAACCCGTCACCTACTCTTGGCTCGTCGTGGTGGTGGCCGTCGCCTGCGCCGCGATCGGATGGCTGGGCATCGCCGGCTGGATCGCCGTGGCGGTCGTGATTGCCAGCGTGGGAATGCACGTCGCTGGCAACGCCCTGGGCACGACGCTCCGCGAGGCCGCCGACCGTGACCTTGCGCGACTTCGTCACCGCACCGCCGTGCCGGCCGCGGTACCGCGGCCGAAGCCGACGCGGCTCGAACGACGGCAGAGCCTCGGCCGACTTGTTCCGGTGTCGGCCACCATCGGCGCCACCGTCGGCGGTCTCAGCGGTGCGGCCGCCCTCACCACGCTCACCTCGGCCAGCATCGCCGGGGCGGCCCTGGGGGGCGTGTCCTCCGCGGTGATCGGCGGGCTCTTCGGGTTCCTCGCCGCAAGTTTCGTCGAGATCATCCGCACGAGCCTCCGCGAGGCGATCGCTGCGGAACGCTCGTCTGTCACCGCCGACCGCTGACGTCAGCCCGCGGTGGAACCGTCGGGCGACCCGTGGTACAACCTCCATCCGATTCGAACTCGTCTGAACACCGTTTTCCTGGAGATTTCTCATGGCCAAACCCCACCGCCGCCTCAAGAAGGCCAACCACGGCGCCCGGCCGGCCAACAGCAAGGCCCGGAAGGCCAAGCGCAAGCACATCCGCACCTGATCCAGCGGTCAGCACTGCTCCGCCCGAGGACATCCCGTGGCCCCGCGCGATTACATCATCCATCCGAGCGAATACGACCTCGACACGGTCATCGCTGACATCCATGAGATCCGCCGCTGGAACAAGCAGCGGTTCGAGATGGAGCAGTTGACGGCGATCGTGCACGAGGATCAGTCCCGTGGTCTCTGCGTGGGATACAAGGACGTCACGCCGGACGAGTTCTGGGTCCGCGGGCACTTTCCCGGCGTGCCACTGATGCCCGGCGTGCTGATGTGCGAGGCGGCTGCCCAGCTCTCCAGCTACTACACGCAGCGGCGCAACCTGCTCGACGCCGAGGTGATCGGCTTCGGTGGCCTCGAGGAGGTGCGGTTTCGCGAGCCCGTCCGACCCGGCGACCGGCTCGTGATCGCGGTTGAGCGCGTCCGCGTGAGGCCGAAGGCGATGATCGTCTGTCGCTTCCAGGGCCTCGTCCGCGAAAGCATTGTGGTCGACGGGGTCATCAAGGGCGTGCCGCTGCCCATCGAGCTTCTCACTCAGGTCGACAAGGTCACCGACAAGGCCTCCACCTGACCGCCCTACCATGCCCCGCCGCCCGCCGCGCAAGCCCAACCCTTCGCTCGACCTGTCGTGGCACCTGATCCCGCTGGCCTCGCTCCCGGTGCCGTGCGACCCTCGAACGCTCTTCTCCCGCGAGGCACCGCTCGAACTCGAGGTGGGAAGCGGGAAGGGATTGTTCCTGACCACCGCCTCGGCGGAATCCCCGGAGCGAAACTTTCTCGGCGTCGAACTCGCCGCCGGATATGCCCGTCTGTGTGCGAGCAAACTCGCGTCCGCGGCGGCGGCGAACGCCCGCATCGTTCAGGGTGACGGCACGTTCCTCGTCCGCTGCCTCCTCCCTGATGCCTGCCTCTCCGGCATGCACGTCTACTTTCCAGACCCCTGGTGGAAGGCTCGCCACCGCAAACGACGCGTGCTCTCGGAGACCTTCCTGCGACACGCGGGCCGTGTGCTGCCGGTCGGTGCCACGCTCCACGTCTGGACCGACGTCGAGGAGTACTTCATCGAGTCGATGGCCTTTGCGGCGGCAACCGGCCTCTTCGCGCCGCCACGGGAGGAGTCATCCTCCGATGCCACGCACGACCTCGACTACCGCACGCACTTTGAACGTCGGACGCGGCTCGCGGGCCAGCCCGTCTGGCGAGCAGCCCTCGACCGCAACGAGGCTCCCGCGGGCTGCGAGCAAGAGATCCCGTTGGCTCCGCCAAGCCCGCCGACCGACGACCGCGTGTGATCCATCCTTCGTTGTTCGCGCGGCTCGGGGCTGCCCATGCCCGTCGCCGGACGCTCGCCTCGGCCTTCCGGGCCTCGGCTCACTGCATGTACGCGGCGCTTCGGCATCCTGCCTCCGCTTGCTCCCATAGCCCGGCTCTCGGGCACGGGCAGCCCCTCGCGGTCTCTCGTAGCACAGGTTGTCAACCTGTGTGTCTTCCAGGTTCACATGGAACTCTGGTGTGATTCCGGAAGGGGGAGCAGCCGGATCGGAGGCACGCGCAGAAGCCGGTGACACTTGTGAACGTCAGACGCCGACATTCCGACCGAGCAGAGAACTCACAAGTGCCGCCGGCGCCGAGCATGTCTCCGGCCGGCTGCGGCGACGCGCGAGATTCACGTGTGACCCGTGCGCGCCGCTACCGGGCCGCCTCGTAGGTTCGTCCGGCCGTACCGCGGGACGTCTGCGCCACGGCGATCTCGTAGAGACGCTCGCCGGCGGGCGTCGGATAATGACCAGTCAGGCAGGCCTGGCAGAGATCCTTCGCATCGAAGCCGATTGACCGCGCCACCGACTCGATCGGCAGGTAGCGGAGCGAGTCAGCCCCAAGCCGGGCTGCCATGGCCGCCTGAGCGGCCTCCGTGAGCACGCCATCCGGGAGAAACTCCGGGGCAAAGAGCTCGTCGATCGTCGACATGTCGATGCCATAGAAGCACGGGGCCACGATTGGCGGGCAGGCGACCCGCACGTGAATTTCGCGGGCGAGCCCGAGCGACCGCATCCGTCCGAGGAGGACCTTCATCGTCGTGCTGCGAACGATCGAATCCTCGACGAGGATCACCCGCCGCCCCTCGAGCACCTCGCGGAGCGGCGTGTACTTCGTCTCGGCCTTCTGCCGCCGGCTCGACGCGCCGTCGATGAACGTACGGCCGGTGTAGCGGTTGCGGATCAGCCCCTCGACGCACGGGATCGAAAGCCGGAAGGCCATCGCGTCGGCCGCCGCCTTGCTCGTATCGGGAACGGGTACGACCACCGTGTCGCCATCGATGGGTACGGTCTCAAGCCGCGCGAGTTCCTCCCCGAGTCGCTTCCGCGAGAGGTAGACGCTGCGGTCGTCCATGGTGCTCGCGACGTTGGCGAAGTAGACCCACTCGAAGAAGCAGTGCGCTTTGCGTGGCGACTCGGCAAACCGCTCGATCCGCATGCCGCCCGCATCCACGATCAGAGCCGTCCCCGGCTCGAGTGTGCAGATCGACTCGGTCGAAAAGCCGAGGTTGAGGAGGGCCACACTCTCGCTTGCCGCCGCCACGAGCGATCCAGCACAGGCGTATTCCATCGGCCGGATGCCCAACGGATCGCGGGCGACGATCAGTCGGCCACAGGCGTCGAGCATGGCGATGTTCCAGGCACCATCAAACCGTGCGGAGATCGCCGCGAGCAGTTCGACCGGTTCGGGATCGGCATCGCCCGAGAGCTCCTTGCCGATCACGTGCATCAGCACCTCGGTATCGTTGTCCCGTGCCAGGTGGTTGTCATCGGCGGCGAGGATCTCCGCCCGCAGTTCCGGATAGTTGGCGAGCTGGCCGTTGAATCCGAACGCGAACCACTTCCGCTTCTGGATGTGAGGCCGCTCGAGCGGCTGGGCGTAGCCCCGGTCTTCGGCCCCGCAGGTCGCGTAGCGGACATGACCGATCGCAGCCCGGCCCGCATGCTGTTCCATCAGGCTTTCGTACTTCCCGCGGTGGTTCATCCGAAACACCTCGCTGACGCTGCCCACTTCCTTGTAGGTGGCGAGCAGTTGGCTGCGAGATGGGTTCCAGGCGGTCATGCCCGCGGAGAGCTGGCCTCGGTTTTGGATGTCGAGGAGCATTCGCGGCATCAGCCGGGAGACCTCCTCGGCCCCCTGAATCGGGCAGAGCGGGCTCGGCTCGCCGCCCGGGAGGTGGTAGATGGCGGCCAGGCCGCACTCGTGAAGCAGATCGCTCATCGGGAGGAAGCCTCGGCAGGGCTGGCGGGCATCTGGCGACGATCAACGTCGCAGATGCGACCGCATCATAGAGGTCGCGGCGCCGGCGACTCAACCGTCCGGCACCACGCCGCCGGATTCGTAACGCAGCGGTGCCGCCGCGAATCGCCGCCAAACCACTTCGGGTGGCCCGACGGGGCTGGGCGCAGGTACGATACGTCACTTCGCGGCCCCTCGTGGCTCGCACCCGCGCCCCGTCGCCATGACCGACCCGCTCCGCCACGAGATCACCACCGCCGCTGATCCGATCGTCGTCAAAGTGGGCACTCGTGTGCTCACCGGGCCTGACGGTTTGCTCGATGCCGCTCGGATCGAATCGCTTGGGCGGCAGATCGACACGGTCGCAGCCGCGGGCCGTCGGGTCGTGCTGGTGAGCTCGGGAGCGGTTGGCGCGGGCATGGGCCGCCTCGGACTCACGAGGCGGCCGACCGAACTGGCGAAGTTGCAGGCGGTGGCGGCGATCGGCCAGAGCTGCCTGATCGAGGCCTACGAGCGGGCCCTTCGCGGTCGAGGCCGCCACGTGGCCCAGGTGCTCTTGGTTGCTGACGACCTTCAGGATCGGTCCCGCTACCTCAACATCCGGACCACGTTGCTCACCCTGCTCGATCTCGGCGCCGTACCGGTCATCAACGAGAACGACACGGTGAGCGTGGAAGAACTCCGAACCTCCTTCGGTGACAACGACCGCCTCGCAGCGCTGGTGGCCACCGTTCTCGGCGCGCCGCTGCTGGTACTCCTCTCTGACGTGGAGGGCCTCTTCGACCGTCACCCCTCGGAGCCCGGTGCCGTGATCGTGCCGCACGTGCCGCGCATCGACGCCACGGTGGCGGGCTTGGCCAAGGACACCCTGGGCGGCCTCTCGAAGGGGGGCATGGCGAGCAAAATCGCAGCCGCCCGGATCGTCACGGAAGCTGGCGGGAGTTGCATCGTGGCATCCGGACGCGATGACGGCGTGATCGAGGCGATCTGCCGCGGCGAGCCGATCGGAACGCTGTTCACGGGCCGGTCCGAAACGATGCCGGCGTGGAAGCGCTGGCTCGGCTGGTCAGCCGACGCCCGCGGAATCGTCGCCGTGGATGCCGGTGCGCGGGAGGCCGTGGTCGCGGGAGGCCGTAGCCTGCTGGCTGCCGGCATCCGCTCACTCGACGGCGACTTCGCCGCGGGCGACGTGGTGGCCCTCGCCGACGACAACGGCCAGGTCTTCGCCCGAGGACTCGTCAACTACGCCTCCGCCGACCTGCGGCGAAGTCGCCGTCGAGTGAGCGGATGCC
>Ga0207954_1000375_pt1 | contig 14756 bp, 8 predicted proteins | sample CryBogmetaGMA0M_FD_184547 | JGI IMG/M metagenome (GOLD analysis project Ga0207954, IMG submission 184547) | Freshwater microbial communities from Crystal Bog, Wisconsin, USA - MA0M (SPAdes) | ecosystem: Environmental > Aquatic > Freshwater > Lake | place: Crystal Bog, Wisconsin, USA | collected... | reverse complement strand
CCTCCGGGTCGACCTCGCGGCCGCGGCCGCGGCCGCGGCCGCGAGGTCGACCCGGAGGGGCTCGGGAGCCCACGCCGTTGCCGGTCGAGCCATGGGGGCAGTCGCTCCGTGACGCGCGGCATGAAGGCCATCCGCGCCGCACGCCGCGGGTCGACGGTAGCAGCGTCGGGGCGGGGCAACCACGCCATTTCCGACGCCGCAATGGCTGCGGAAACAGGGCCTTCGGCCCCGCCGCTGGACGCCAAACGAATCCGTAAGGTATGATCGGTTTCGGTGTCGTCTCGGTTCTGGACGCGGCAGCACCTCCGTTCGCGAAGAAACCCCGGTTTTATCCCGAACCCCCAGCCAACCTCTCTCCCACGTTTTCCAGAAATCTCGACCCTTCGGACGCGGCGGTTGGCGGCCGCGCGTGCGAGGAACGACCCGTGACGCGCATCCCCGCGTGCGGCCGGTAGCGGCCTGCGGAGATCGTGCCGCGGAGCGTGCCCACCCGAACCGTTCTTCCCCGGACCATCGCTTCGAGGAGTGCCCATGTCCACCACACGCCGCCGCGCTGCCGCGTCCCTGCAATGGCAGCGAATCCTTTCCGAACTCGCCGGCTGGACGCTGTCGCTCGTCACCGTCGCGGCGCTCGCCGCGGTCGGCTGGGTCGGGCACGCGACGCACTGGACCTTCGGCCTCGGCGGTCACGCCGGCGACGGCCATGGCGGCCACGCGGCGGTGGACGCCGGTGGCGCCGTGTCGGGGCCGGCCGCAGGTGAGGAAGCCGCCGACGGCGCCGTGATCCGCTTCCACTCGAAGAAGGACCTCGAACGGTCGGGCATCGAGGTGGTGCCGGTCGAGGAGCGGCCGATGGTGAGCGAGGTGGTGGCCAACGGGGTCGTGCACTACGACGACCGCCGCGTCGCCCAACTCGCGGCCCGCGTCTCCGGCGTCGTCTGGAAGGTCGAGCGACATCTCGGCGACCGGGTGCAACGCGGCGACATCCTCATGGTGGTGGAGAGCAGCGAGGTGGGCCGTCTGAAGGCGCAGTTCCTCAACGCGCTCGTGGCCTACGAGGCCCGCCGCGAGCAGCTCGCGATCCTCGACGAGGTGAAGGGGGTGGTGATGGGCCGGCAGGTGCGCGAGGCGAAGTCGGGTGTCCGCGAGGCGGCCAACCACCTCGTGATCGCCGAGCAGGCGCTCGTGAATCTCGGGCTGGAGGTGTCGGCGGGCGACTTCGCGCCGCTGCCCGACGACGCCCGGGCGGCCCGGCTCCGCACGCTCGGGATCCCGCCCGACGTGCTGGCGGGCATCGACACGGACCGCGTGACGAGCAACCTCATTCCGCTGCGGGCGCCCTTCGATGGCGTGGTGATCGGCCGCGAGGCGGTCGTGGGCGAGGTGGTCGAGCCGGGCCGCCACATCTTCGAGGTCGCCGACGTGTCGCGGATGTGGGTGGTGCTCTCCGTGAGCAAGGAGGACGCCGCCAAGATCGCGATCGGACAGCCGGTCCGTTTCCGTCCCGACGGTTCCGACGCGGAGTGCGCCAGCCGCGTGTCGTGGATCAGCACCGAGGTGGATGACGAGACGCGGACGCTCGAGGTGCGGGCGGAGGTCGCCGGCGACGATGCGGCGAGGCTCCGGGCGAACACGTACGGCTCCGGCCGGATCGAGGTGGCGCGGCTCGGCACCGCCGTGGTCGTGCCGCAGCGGAGCGTGCAGTGGGACGGCAGCCGGTGGGTCGTGTTCGTCCCCGCCGGCGAGACGGCCTTCGCGCCGCGAGCGGTCGATCCGGGGCTCCGCGAGGCGGGGCACGTCGAGATCCGGGGCGACTTCGCCGACGGGCCGCCGACACTCGTCGTCGGCGAGGGGAGCCACGTCCTCAAGAGCAAGATCCTCCTCGACCGCATGGAATCGGGCGAACTCTGAGCCGCCCGCCACGCGGCTGGCGGGGAGCGACACCGGAAAGCGACGCGACCGCATGCTGGAAAAGGTCATCGCCTGGTCATTGGGGCACCGCCTCGCCGTGCTCGCGGCCGCCGCCGCCGTGTGCCTGGCGGGCTACGTGTCGGTGAGCCGGCTCGTGATCGACGCCTTCCCCGACACGACGCCGGTGCAGGTGCAGATCAACACCGTCACCCCCGGCATGGTGGCCGAGGAGGTGGAGCGGCAGATCACGTTCCCGGTCGAGCTGGCGATGGGGGGCATGCCGGGCCTCGAGGAGCTCCGCAGCGCCAGCATGTTCGGCCTGTCGGTCGTGATCGTCACGTTCCGTGACGGCACCGACATCTACTTCGCGCGGCAGCTCATCAACGAGCGGCTGGGAACGGTGGCCGTCCCGCCGGGCGTGGAGCGGCCCGAGATGGGGCCGGTGTCGACCGGTCTCGGCGAGGTGTTCCACTACCTCCTCGTCCCGCGGGGGATGAGCCTCACCGACACGAAGACGCTCCAGGAGTGGACGCTCAAGCCGGCGCTCAAGAGCGTGCCGGGCACCGCGGAGGTCAACGCATGGGGGGGGCTCAACAAGCAGTACCAGATCCGCGTCGATCCGGCGCTGCTGCGGAAGTACGACCTCTCGTTCGACCAGGTCGTCCAGGCGGTTCCGCGGAACAACTTCAACGTCGGGGGCGGCTCGATCGGCCGCTCGGGCGACGCCGTGCTCGTCTATGGCATCGGCCGCACCACCGACGTCGAGCAGATCGGACGCATCGTGATCGCCTCGAAGGACGGCGTTCCGATCCGGATCCGCGACGTCGGCGAGGTGGTGATCGGCCACGAGATCCGCAAGGGTGCCGTCACCTACGGCGGGCAGGGGGAGGTGGTGCTCGGTCTCGGCTTCATGCTCATGGGCGAGAACAGCTACGCCGTGACGACGCGGCTCCGCGACCGCTTTCTCAAGCTCGTCGAGTCGCTCCCCGAGGGCGTGGAGCCGAAGGTCGTCTACGACCGCACCACGCTGATCGACCGCGTCATCGCCACCGTCCGGCAGAACCTCCTCGAGGGCGCGTTCCTCGTGGTCGTGATCCTCTACATGATGCTTGGCAACCTGCGGGCCGGGCTCGTGGCTGCGACCGCGATCCCGCTGTCGATGATGTGCGGCTTCATCGGCATGTACCAGGCCGGGATCGCCGCCAGCCTGCTCTCGCTGGGAGCGATCGACTTCGGCATCGTGGTCGACTCGTCGGTGGTGGTGATCGAGAGCATCCTCGAAAGGATCGCCCACCGCCCGGGGGCGACGGGTGCCGCGCGGCTCAAGCTCATCCGCGAGGCGACCGATGCGGTGAAGAAGCCTGCCTGCTTCGGCCAGCTGATCATCATGATCGTCTACATCCCGATCCTCACGCTCGAGGGGGTGGAGGGAAAGATGTTCCGGCCGATGGCGCTCACGGTCGTGTTCATCCTGATCGGGTCGCTCGTCCTCTCGCTCACGGTCGTGCCGGTGCTGTCGAGCCTCATCCTGCCGCGACGGGTCGACTCGCACGACGTGCTGCTCGTGCGGCTTTTGCGGAGCGCCTACCGACCGCTCCTGCGGGCGAGCATCTCGGCCCGTGGCGGCGTCGCCCTCGTCGCGGCGACCCTCCTGGGCATCACCGTGCTCCGGGCCGGCTCGCTCGGCACGGAGTTCGTCCCGAAACTTTCCGAGGGAGACATCGTGCTCGGCATCATCCGGGCCCCGGGCACGAGTCTCGAGGAATCGTGCCGGATGAACACGCGGATCGAACGGGCCCTCCTCGACGAGTTCCCCGACGAGATCGCCCACGTGTGGAGCCGGGTGGGCACGCCGGAGGTCGCGACTGACGCCGGGGCGATCGAGGCGACCGACGTGTTCATCGCGCTCCAGCCCCGTGCAGCCTGGAAGCGGGCCCGCACGCAGGCCGGCCTCGTGGAGGAAATGAACAAGGTGGTCGTGGGCATCCCGGGCCAGATCATCTGGTTCACGCAGCCGATCGAGCAGCGCATCAACGAGATGGTGTCGGGCGTGCGGGCCGACATCGCGGTGAAGGTGTTCGGCGACGACCTCGAGCCGCTCGTGCGCAAGGCCAACGAGGTGGCGGTGACGATCCGCGGCGTGGCCGGGGCGGCCGACGTGGCCGTGGAACAGGTGGCCGGCCAGCCGATCCTCCGCATCGCCGTGAAGCAGGACGAGATCGCCCGGTATGGCATCTCCGCGCAGGAGGTGCTCGACGTCATCGAGTCGATCGGTGGCAAGGCCGTGGGCCAGATCGTCGAGGGGCAGGTGCGGTTTCCCGTGGTCGTGCGACTGCCCGAGTCGGCCCGCGCCGGACCGGAGGAGATCGGCCAGATCGCCGTCCGCGGCCCGGCCGGGGAGACGGTGCCGCTCGAGCGGATCGCCGACATCGCCACGATCTCGGGGCCGAAGTTCGTGACCCGTGAGTGGAGCCAGCGGCGGGTGGTGGTGCAGTGCAACGTCCGCGGCCGCGACGTCGGCGGCTTCGTGGCCGACGCCCAGGCGGCGATCGCCCGCGACGTCGATCTCCCGACGGGGAAGTTCCGCGTGGTCTGGGGCGGACAGTTCGAGAACATGCAGCGGGCGCAGAAGCGGCTCACGATCGTGGTGCCGCTGGCGCTGCTCCTCATCGTGGCACTGCTCTACGTCACCTACCGCAATGTGGCCGACACGATCCTCCTCTTCGTCAGCGTGCCCTTCGCCTGCGTCGGCGGCATCTGGGCGCTGGCCCTCCGTGAGATGCCCCTCTCGATCTCGGCGGCGGTGGGCTTCATCACGCTCTCGGGCGTGTCGGTGTTGAGCGGCATGGTCGTCGCGAGCGCTCTGCGCGAGCGGCTCGCGAAGGGCACGGCCCGCGACGTGGCGATCGAGGAGACGTCCGTGGCCTCGCTCCGGACGATCATCATGACGGCGCTCGTCGCGAGCCTCGGCTTCATCCCCATGGCGGTGAGCGAGGGGACCGGTGCGGAGGTGCAGCGGCCGCTGGCGACGGTCGTGATCGGGGGCGTGATCACGAGCACGCTGTTCACGCTGTTCGTGCTGCCGGCTCTCTACCGTCTGGTGCTGGGCGTGCCCCCGGCGGCGATCCTGCCGCGCGACTGACCGGTGCGACGGTGGAGGACGGTGCCCGTGGGGGCCGGCTCCGGCACCGTGGCCCTCGGCGGGACCTCGGCCGGCAGCACGCCCGACGCCACCCGGGCCTGCGTGGCGAACGTGCCACCTCCCGAAGCCGTAAGGGGGCACCGCCTCGGTCATCCTCACTATCATGAGAGGATGTTCGTGCGGCGTAGCCTTCGCTCCCTGATCGCGGCCGTGGTGGTCGTGTCGGGCGGGCTTGCCGCGCCGCCGGTCGGGGCCGCGGACGCGCTGCCGAAGAACCTCGACGAGCTGCGCAGCCTGTCGGTGACGCAGGCCCGCGCCGTGGCGGCGAGGGGCGGGTTCGTGTCGCTCGGCGGGGTGACGAACCTCGGGCCCGATGTCGCGGCGGCCCTCGCGTCCCACGACGGCGTGCTCGCGTTCGACGCCCTGGCGGATCTCGACGAGGCAGCCGCGCGGGCCCTCGCCCGGCACCCGGGCCCGCTCTACCTCGACGGGCTCACGCACCTCGAGCCCCGCGTGGCCGACGCGCTGGCGCCCCACGAGGGTGAGCTCTCGCTCGGCGGCCTCGCACAGCTTCCCGCGGCCACCGCCGCGGCCCTCGCGCGGCACCAGGGTGACCTGTTCCTCAACGGACTGGAGTCGGTGACCGCGGCGACGTTCGTTCCGCTGCGGCAGTTTCCCTACGGGCTCTTTCTCGACGGCCTCACCGAACTGCCGGCCGACGCGGCGACGGAGCTGGCGGCCCGTGACGGCTACCTCTCGCTCGATGCCGTGACGCAGCTCTCGACGGAGGCCGCCACGGCGCTCGCGGCCCACGCCGGCCCCCTCTCGCTGAGCGGCCTCACGACGCTCACGCCGACCGTCGCCGCCGCGCTGGGCGGTCATCACGGCAGCCTGTTTCTCGACGGCATCACGACCCTCGATGCGGCGCTCGCGACGGCGCTGACGCGTCACGACGGCGACCTCTCCCTCCTCGGCCTTTCGGCGCTCAGTCCCGAGGCGGCCGCGGCGCTGGCGGCGCACGACGGAGGCCTCCTGCTCGACGGGGTGACCTCGCTCGACGAGGCCACGGCCCGCGCCCTCGCCGCCTGCAAGGGAGACCTCTCGCTCGGCGGTCTTCGCGAGCTGCCCAAACCCGTCGCGGAGGCGCTCACCCGGCACGTCGGGAGCCTCGCGCTCGGAGGGCTCAGGACCGTCGAGCCGGGGAGTGCCGCGGCGCTCGCCCGCCACGCCGGCGGTCTGTCGCTCAACGGCGTCACGGAGTTGACGCCCGGCGCCGCCGCAGGCCTCGCACGCTGCAGCCATGCGCTGTCGCTCATTTCGCTCGCCGACGTGTCACGGGAGGTGGCCGCGGCCCTCGGCAACCATCGGGCGCCCCTCGTGCTCAACGGTGTGACGAAGCTGTCGCCCGAGGCGGCGGCGGGGCTCGCCCAGCGGGAGAGCGGCCTCGAACTCGACGGGCTCGCAACGCTCACCGATCCCGTCGCGGCGGCGCTCGCCCGGCACCGCGGCACGCTCGTGCTCAAGGGCGTGACCACGCTCGGCAAGCAGGCCGCCACGGCGCTCGCGGCGCACGACGGCGTCGTGGTGCTGACGGGGCTGCGTTCGGCGCCGCCCGACGTGATCGCCATCCTGCGGAAGGCTCCGCGGATCGTGCTACCGGCCGACCTGCACGTGGCCGAGCGGAAGAAGAAGTGACGGACCGCAGGCGGCCGCGGGGCTACGTCGGTCCGTGCGTCGCGGCTTCGAGCGACTCGAGGAACGTCGCCGCCTTCCCGTAGGAGCCGGCGTCGTAGTCGTCCACGTGCCGCAGCAGCTCGCCGTGGAGGAGATGGAGGATCGTCCGGACATGCTGCCGATCGTAGAAGTCGACGCTGCCGGTGCGGGCACGATTCCGGAAGAACTCGTCGATGTCCTTCCGCAGGACGTCATAGGCCGGGTCGAGCAGCACCTCCGGATAGGTGATGCGGCCCGAGGAGGGATCGAGATCCTTCGCCTCGAGCGCGCGGGGCGCCGCCGCCCTGGCGAACGCGATCGCCTGCTCCTCCGTGACCCGCGGCCCCTCCTCGAGCAGCCGGGCGGCGCGGTTGATCTCGCGCATCTTGAAGTAGGTCTCGGTCCAGAGGCGGCGGTTCTGGATCTCGAGCGTCTTGGCCTTCTCCCAGTTGATCGCAGCCTTGGAATTCGAGAGGTTGGCCTGGCCCTGCGCCATCATCATCGCGGCGTAGCCCATCGCCGCGGCGCTCGCGGCCGTGCCGCCGAACCCGCCCCCGCCGCGCCGGCCGTAGCTGCCACGCCGGCGTCCCCGGGCGAGCGCGACGTCCGCCGATGCCGCGACCATGACGACGATGAGCACGATGGTCACGAACCGTCTCATCACACCCTCCCGCCGGCCGTGGTGACGTTCGATCGACGTCGCGTTGTTCCCACCACTCCATTCTACGTTCGTGCATCGGTGGCCGACGTGCCACGACGACGTCCACGTCGGGTTACTTCTCCGTAAGCCGGCGACGAGCGCACCGGTTTCTGACGACCGTGTGATCCGGATCGACGTGGCGGGTCGCGCGACGACAAGAGAGGGCGAGTTCGTCCGGTGGGCATTCGCCGCGAGGATCGGGGTCGACTTCCACCCCGGATCGCTCACGGCGCGGTTCTGCCTCTGCGGATGGCGGTGCTTCGACGCCCTCCCGATCGAGGCCTCCCCGGACGTCACCCGGCACACCGCGGGCCGGCGGTGCACGACACCCGAAACTCCATCCGCATCGGTGATGGGAAGCGGGCGGGCGTGATCGAGTGCCCGCAGTACCTGCGGGCCCGCACCGGTGCCCCCGCCCGCCGCACGGCCCTGCTCGCCGGCGCCGGCGAATCGTTCCGCCCGGTCATGCTCACGACGCTGCGCGCTGGTATGGTGCGGTTTCATCGGCGTGTCGTCGCTGCGTCTGGAGCGAGCGGGAGGGAGAGGCGGATGCAGCCTTCGCAGTGCACGTGCGGACAGCCGCTGTTCTTCGAGAACACGCGATGCCTCAGTTGCGGGTCCGAGGTGGCCTACGATCCACTCCGCCGCCGGCTCGGTGCCGTCGCGGCCGTCCCCGACGGGCTCTGGACGGTGTGTGGCGAGTCGCTCGACCCGCCGCCGCTCTTTCGCCTGTGCGCCCACCGCGTCGCGGCGTCGGGCTGCAACTGGCTCGTGCCGGCGTCGGACCCGGCGGCGATCTGCCTCTCCTGCCGGCTGACGCGCACGGTGCCGCCGCTCGACCGGCCGCGGAACGCCGCCCGGCTGCTGCACCTGGAAACCGCGAAGCGGCGGGTGGTGTCGATGCTCCAGCGGCTCGGCCTGCCGCTCGAGCCCAAGAGCCGCGACCCGGAGAGCGGCCTGGCGTTCGATTTCCTGGAGTCGCTGCCCGGCGAGCCGGCGGTGATGACGGGCCACGCGGAAGGGGTGATCACGCTCAATGTCGCCGAGGCCGACGACGACTACCGCGAGAAGAACCGGGAGAGCCTTCGCGAGCCCTACCGCACGGTGATCGGCCACATCCGCCACGAACTCGGCCACTACTACTGGGACATCCTCGTCCGTGACACGTCCTGGCTCGACCCCTTCCGCCAGGTCTTCGGGGACGAGCGGGCCGACTACGGCGAGGCACTCAAGAAGCACTACGCCGAGGGGCCCGCGGCCGACTGGCCCGGCCGCTGCATCAGCAGTTACGCGGCGGCGCACCCGTGGGAGGACTGGGCGGAGACGTGGGCCCACTACCTCCACATCCGCTCGACGCTCGAGACCGCCATCCTCTACCGGCTCGACATCTCGCAGTCGCCGGTCCGCGTGACGCCGTTCTCGGCCGACGTCGTGCGGGCGATGCCGCTGCCCCTCGCGCCACCCGAGGCCGTGGATGCGTTCCTGGAGTGGATCAACGCGTGGATCCGCCTCACCGCGGTGCTCAACGAGACGGCCCGCAGCATGGGCCAGCCCGATACCTATCCCTTCGTCCTCAGCGGCCCGGTGGTGGCGAAGATGTTCTTCGTTCACGGCGTGGTCCAGGGCGACCGGGTGAACAAGACGGCACCGCCGCCGGACGCCCTCGCCGTGCCGGCGGCGGGCTGACGCGTCCGCGGGCCGCCGTCATCGCGTCACTCCACGACGACCCGCGGAACCTCGTCGGCGATCGGCAGGCGGATCACGAACTCGGAGCCGCCCGCGGGCCTGTGTGCCGCGGTGATCGTCCCGCCGTGCGACTCGACGATCGCCCGGGCGATCGCGAGGCCGAGCCCCGTGCCGCGGCCCGCGTCGGCCGACGGCGCCGCCCGGTAAAACCGCGCGAAGATGCGGTTCTCGTCCCCCTCGGGAAACCCCGGGCCGTCGTCGGTCACCGCGATCCGCACGACGCGGCCGTCGACCGCCGCCGAGATCGTCACCCTCGTTCCGGGCGGCGTGTGCCGCGCGGCGTTCTCGAGCAGGTTCACGAGCACCTGCTCGAGGAGGAGCCCGTCGACGCGGACGAGCGGCAGGTCGCCCGGGAGGTGGACGGCCACCTCGTGCCCGGCGAGGCCCGGGCCGACGCGGTGGATCGCCGACCCGACGATCTCCTCCAGCACGTGCCACTGCAGGCTGGGCTTGGAGACGCCGGCGTCGAGCCGCGACATCTGCAGGATGTTCTCGAGCAGCCGGGTGAGCCGTCTCGACTCGGCCTCGATCGTCTCGAGGAGCCGGCGGCGGTTGTCGTCGTCGAGAACGCTCGACCCGAGCAGGCTGCTGCTCGCCCCCGCGATCGCGGCCAGCGGCGTGCGGAGATCGTGCGACACGCCGGCGAGGAGATTGCTGCGCACGACCTCGGCCTCGGCCTTGATCCGCGCCTCGGCCGCCTCGATCGTCATCCGGTCGCGATCGAGCGCGAGCGCCAGCTGCGCGGCGCAGGCCTCGAGCAGCCGGCGCTCCTCGGGATCGGCGAGCCGGAGCATGTCGGGAACATGGAGGCCGATCGCGCCGAGCGTCCGGCTCGAGCCGACGAGCGGCACGAAGAAGGCGATCGCCGCCGGCAGGGTGTTGGTGCCCGCGCCCGCCGTCTGGTCGTGCGCGATCGCCCACTGCGCCGCCGGCAGGCTGAGGGGATGCTTCGCCACCGAGGTGTCCCATCCGGCGACGAGTGCCGGGGGCCCGGGGGACTCGTCGAGGTAGACGGCCGCCTCGCCCCCGAACAGCTCGGCCACCTTCCGCGCGGCGGCGGAGGCCAGGAACGCCTGTCCGGATGACCCGCCGAGCTGGCGGCCGAGCTCGTAGAGCGCCGCGGTGCGCCCCTCCCGCTCGCGGGTGCTCTCGACCTGTCCCCGGAGCCTCGCGGTCAGCGTGCTGATCACGAGCCCGATCGCCAGCATCACGGCGAACGTGACGACGTACTGCAGGTCGTCCACGGCGAGGGTCAGCGCCGGGGGCACGAAGAAGAAGTCGAACAGCATCACCGCCAGCATGCTCGCCAGCACGGCCGGCCCGCGGCCGTGCCGGAAGGCCGACCAGGCCACCGCCGCGAGGAAGAGCATGACCGTGTTGGCCTCCGCGTCGGAGAGGTCGAACCGGCGCAGGCCCCACGCGGCCGCCGCGGCCGCGGCCACGGCGGCCGCCGCCGCGAGCATCCCGGGCCCGTCGATCCACGGCCGCCTCGGCCCCGGCACGCCGGACGCCGGGCGCGGAACCTCCTCGCCGTGCACCACCGACACGTCGATGTGTCCCGCGCGTTCGAGCAGGTCGTCGACGACGCCTCCGAAGAGACGCCTCCGCCACGCCGGCCGCCGGCTCCTGCCGATGAGGATCTTCGTCACGTTCCGCGCGCGGGCGAGGTCGATGAGCGTGTCGGCCACGTCCTGCCCGGCGACGGTGACGGCCTCCGCGCCGAGCCTCTCGGCGAGCCGCACGTGCTCGGCGATCCGCTGCCGGGCCGGGGTGTCGGCCGGGGCCCCGGTCACGTCGACGCAGACGGCGAGCCATTCGGCGTCGAGTGCCGTCGCCAGCCGCTTCGCCGTGCGGATCACGCGGGCCGTCGTCGGGCTCGGGCCGATGCAGACGAGCAGGCGGTCGGTGGTGGCCCACGGCTCGGCCGTGGCCGCCCTTCGCCGGGCCGACTCGACGTCGGTGTGGACGCGGCGGGCGGCCTGCCGCAGCGAGAGCTCGCGGAGGGCGGCGAGGTTCGGCCGCTGGAAGAACCGCTCGAGCGCGTGCCGGGCCTGCTCCGGCAGGTAGATCTTCCCCGCATGAAGCCGTTCGAGGAGCTCCTCGGGTGTGATGTCGATGAGTTCCAGCTCGTCGGCCGAGTCGAAGACGTGGTCGGGGATCGTCTCGCGGACCACGACGCCGGTGATCTGGCCGATGACGTCGTTGAGGCTCTCGATGTGCTGGACGTTGAGCGTCGTCCAGACGTCGATGCCGGCCGCGAGCACCTCCTGGACGTCCTGCCACCGCTTCTCGTGGACGGAGCCCGGGGCGTTGGTGTGGGCCAGCTCATCGACGAGGAGGATGTCGGGCCGGCGGGCCACCGCCGCATCGAGGTCGAAATCCCGCAGGGTCACGCCGCGATAGGAGGCTTCCCTCGTCGGGATCGTCTCGAAGATGTCGGCCAGCGCCTGGGTGTCGGGGCGGGCGTGTGGCTCGACGTAGCCGATGACCACGTCGCGCCCCTCGGCCCGGGCCCGCCGCGCCGTCTCGAGCATCGTGTAGGTCTTGCCCACGCCGGCCGCGTAGCCGAAGAAGATGCGCAGGCTCCCCTTGCGCACGCGCCGCTCCTCCGCCTCGACCTCGGCGAGCAGCACGTCGGGATTGGGTCGGGGATCCGCCATCGATCACAGTGGGTGGAGAGGCGGTACGGTCCCGTCAGCGGGCGGCGTCGAGGGCGAGGTTCAGTCGCAGCACGTGCACCCGCGGCTCGCCGAGCATGCCGAACTGCCGCCCGATCGTGTGGCGGCGGACGAGCTCGCGGACCTCCGCCTCCGGCAGGCCGCGGGTCCGCGCGACCCGCGGCACCTGAAACTCCGCGGCGGCCGGCGAGATGTGCGGGTCGAGGCCGCTGGCCGACGCCGTGACGAGGTCGACCGGCACGGGCCCCTCCGCGCCGCCGGCTCGCAACGCCTCGATCCGCTTCCGGACCGCCTCGAGCAGCGCCGGATTGGACGGCCCGAGGTTCGAGCCGCCCGACGCCGTCGCGGCGCAGGGCACGGGGGCGGTGGCCGAGGGGCGGCCCCAGAAGTGACCCGCCGCGGAGAACGACTGGCCCACGAGGTCGGAGCCGACGGGCTTCGCCCCCGCGGCGAGCGGTCGGCCGGCGGCGTCGATGAGGCTGCCGGCCGCGGCGTGCGGGAACGCCAGCCGGGCCACCCCGGTGATCAGGGCGGGATAGACGATCCCCGTCAGCACGGTGAACGCGCCGAGGAGAAGCGAGGCGGTGCGAAGCTCACGGAGCATGGTGGGTTCCTCAGGCGAGTCCGCAGGCGGCCATCACGAGGTCGATCGCCTTGATGCCCAGGAAGGGGACGATGAGGCCGCCGACGCCGTAGACGAGAAGGTTGTCGCGGAGGAGCTGGGCCGCGCCGACGGGGCGGTAGGAGACGCCCTTCAGGGCGAGAGGCACCAGCGCGATGATCACCAATGCGTTGAAGATCACGGCCGAAAGGATGGCGCTCGCCGGCGACGTGAGCCGCATGAGGTCGAGCGCCTTGAGCGGCGGGTAGGTGGCGGCGAAGGCGGCCGGCAGGATCGCGAAGTATTTCGCCACGTCGTTGGCGATGCTGAACGTCGTGAGCGCGCCGCGGGTCATGAGAAGCTGCTTGCCGATGTTGACGATCTCGATCAGCTTCGTCGGGTTGGAGTCGAGGTCGACCATGTTGCCCGCCTCCTTCGCGGCCTGCGTGCCGCTGTTCATGGCGACCGCGACGTCGGCCTGCGCGAGGGCCGGGGCGTCGTTCGTGCCGTCGCCCGTCATGGCCACGAGCCGCCCTCCCTTCTGGTAGTCGCGGATGAGGGCGAGCTTCGCCTCGGGCGTCGCCTCGGCGAGGAAGTCGTCGACGCCGGCCTCCGCGGCGATGGCGGCGGCGGTGAGCGGGTTGTCGCCGGTGATCATCACGGTCTTGATCCCCATCTGCCGCAGCTCGGCGAATCGCTCCTTGATCCCTCCCTTCACGATGTCCTTGAGCTCGATCGTGCCGAGCACCCGTTCGTCGCGGCTCACCACCAACGGCGTGCCCCCCGCCTTGGAGATCGCCTGCACCGCCGCCCGCACTTCGTCCGGCAGGAATCCCCCGAGGCTGCGGACGTGGTTCTCCACCGCGTCGGCCGCCCCCTTGCGGATCTCGTGGCCGTCGAGCGACACGCCGCTCATCCGGGTGCGGGCGGAGAAGGGCACGAAGTGCGGGGCGATCGGCTCGAGCTCGCGGCCCCGCAGGCCGAACTGCTTCTTCGCCAGCACGACGATGCTCCGGCCCTCGGCGGTCTCGTCGGCGATCGACGCGAGCTGCGCGGCCTCCGCGAGCTCACGGTCGGGCAGTCCGGCTGCGGGGATGAACCGGGCGGCCTGGCGGTTGCCGAGCGTGATCGTCCCCGTCTTGTCCAGCAGCAACACGTCGACGTCGCCCGCGGCCTCCACGGCACGGCCCGACATCGCGATCACCTTCGCCTCGCTCAGCCGGTTCATGCCCGCGATGCCGATCGCCGAGAGGAGGGCACCGATCGTCGTCGGCGCGAGGCACACGAAGAGCGCCACGAGCACCGTCAGGCCGATCGGCCGTCCCTGGCCGGTCGCCGCGACGCCGAACACCGAGTATGGCAAGAGCGTGGCCACGACGAGGAGGAAGATGAGCGTCAGCGCCGCGAGGAGGATCGCCAGCGCGATCTCGTTGGGGGTCTTCTGACGGGCCGCGCCCTCGACCATCGCGATCATCCGGTCGAGGAAGCTCTGGCCGGGGAGGGTCGTGACCCGCACCACCAGGCAGTCGGACAGAACGCGGGTGCCTCCGGTCACCGAACTGCGGTCGCCACCGCTCTCGCGGACCACGGGGGCGCTTTCGCCGGTGATCGCGCTCTCGTCGACGGAGGCGACCCCGTCCACCACCTCGCCGTCGGACGGGATCGTCTCCCCCGCCGCGACGATCACCAGGTCACCGACGACGAGGTCGGTCGCCGCCACCTCGCCGGCCGGCTGCTTCGTCTGCTCGTCGTAGCGACGGGCGGTGACGGTCGTGCGGTTCTTCCGCAGCGAGGCGGCCTGGGCCTTGCCGCGGCCCTCCGCGATCGCCTCGGCGAAGTTGGCGAAGAGCACCGTGAACCAGAGCCAGACCGCCACGCCGAGGATGAACCCGGGCGACTCGCCCGTGCCCCCGCCGAGCGACGCGAGCCAGAGGATCGTGGTCAGGATGCTCCCCACGTAGACGGCGAACATGACGGGATTGCGCAGCTGGACGCGGGGGTCGAGCTTCACGAACGAGGCGGCGATCGCCTCGCGGAGGATCGTCGCATCGAGAAGGCCGGGGGTGGTCGTGGTCATGGAGGAATCACGGCGCGACGTGGTGGAGCCGGAGATGCTCGACGATGGGGCCGAGGGCCAGGGCGGGGAAGAAGCTCAGCGCCCCCACGACCACCACCACCGCGACGAGGAGCGCGACGAACAGCGGCGTGTGGGTGGGCAGCGTGCCAACGCCGGCGGGCACGTGCTTCTTCGCCGCGAGCGAGCCG
>Ga0207954_1000374_pt1 | contig 14792 bp, 10 predicted proteins | sample CryBogmetaGMA0M_FD_184547 | JGI IMG/M metagenome (GOLD analysis project Ga0207954, IMG submission 184547) | Freshwater microbial communities from Crystal Bog, Wisconsin, USA - MA0M (SPAdes) | ecosystem: Environmental > Aquatic > Freshwater > Lake | place: Crystal Bog, Wisconsin, USA | collected... | reverse complement strand
AGACTCGCTTCCGCCGTCCTCTCAGAGATCAGTGACGATTGGGAAACTGAACGTGCCTACCTGACCATGGAAGCCAGATGACCCACCTCTGAAAACCCGGATTTACAGAAGGGGTGTTGCTTTATCCGCCGTGACCTGCGGGCGGCGCTCCTCACGGAGGGAGAGTTTTTCGGCGAGGTGGATCTCGTCAGCGACAAGCCCTCCGACATCACCGTCCGCACGATCACGCCCTGCGTGCTGCTCACGCTCTCCCGCAAGGACCTCGACGGAGTTCTCGACGAGCTCCCCACCCTCCGCGACGACTTCAAGAAGGCCATCGACGAGCACCTGGAGCTGCGGAGCACCGTCAACCGCTACGGTGAACGCAACATCGACCTCGTCTCCGGCTTCGCCGAGAACGTCGAGATCCCCGAGACCTTCGTCGACTACGCCGCCAACCCCCGCGAATACTCCCTCTCCGCCATCCAGACCGTTGTCCGCGTCCACACCCGCGTCTCCGACCTCTACAACGGCCCCTACGACCAGCTCGAGGAGCAGATCCGGCTCACCATCGAGGGCATCAAGGAACGCCAGGAGTGGGAGCTCATCAACAGCCAGAAGTTCGGGCTGCTCCATTCCGTTGATCCCGCCATGCGGATTTCCACCCGCTACGGCGCCCCTACTCCGGACGACCTCGACGAACTCCTGGCGCTCGTCTGGAAGAAGCCCGCCTTCTTCCTCGCCCACCCCAAGGCCATCGCCGCCTTCGAGCGTGAGTGCACCTGGCGGGGCGTGCCGCCCGTCACCACCAGCCTCCACGGCACCAGCATCATCCTCTGGCGGGGCGTGCCGATCGTCCCCTGCGACAAGCTCGAAGTGAAGAGCCGCTACGGCTCCAACCAGTCGTTCGGCACCACCAGCATCGTGCTCGTCCGCATCGGCGAAGCCGATCAGGGTGTCGTCGGCCTCCACCAGACCGGCATCCCCGGCGAGATCATGCCCGGCCTCTCCGCCCGACTCATGGGACTCGACAGCCTCGGTGTCGCTTCCTACCTCCTCACCAACTACTTCTCCCTCGCCGTCCTCACCGACGACGCCCTCGGCGTCCTCGAGAACGTCGAGGTCGGCTACTACCACGATTACGAACACCGCAAGTCCACACCCAAGTAGCAGACGTTCCCCGTAGCACCAGGTTCCCCGTAGCACAGGTTTTCAACCTGTGCCTCCGTCGCACAGTCGAACCCGCACCCACAAGCTCCTCGCCTCATGGACACACCACCGTTCGTGCCCGCCAATCCGCTTCCCGCTCCGCAGCCGCTGCACGACCCATCGGCGGCAGACATCTCGCGGATCGCCGACGCCCTGATGCGTGACGCGGTCGCCGCGGCCCACGGCACCATGCCGCCCCTCCCCGCCGAGGCGCCCATGGCCCCTCCGACGTTCGCAAACCCTCTGCCAGCGCATGCGCCGGCGGCGATTCCCGCGACCGCTGTGCCTTTCGCTCCGGCGACTCCTCTGGTCGCCATGCCAACCACGGTGCCAGCCTGCTCGTCGGCATCTCCCGGATCGCCGTCGGCCGCCTCCCCGGCGACCGACTATTCGGGTCTCAAGGCGTTCGTTGGCCATATCCGGGGGCTCGACCACCTCCAACTGCCGCGGGTGTTCGACGGGGGTACCCCGGCCCTCACTCCGTCGTCGTCATCGACTGCGTCATCGGCGATCCCCGCCACCTCCGGCTTCCTCGACATCGACGCCGTCCGCCGCGACTTTCCGATCCTCCGAGAGAAGGTGCACGGCAAGCCGCTGGCCTGGTTCGACAACGCGGCCACCACACAGAAGCCTCAGGCGGTGATCGACGCCCTGTCGCACTTCTACGCCCACGACAACTCCAACATCCACCGAGGCGCCCACACGCTCGCCGCCCGGGCCACCGACGCCTACGAGCATGCCCGGCAGACGATCGCCGACTTTCTCGGCGCGAGCAGCCCCGACGAGATCATCTACGTGCGGGGCTGCACGGAGGCGATCAACCTCTGCGCGAACATTCTCGCCCCGGGTCTCTCCCGCGGCGATGAAATCGTGCTCACGGAGCTCGAGCACCACGCCAACATCGTTCCCTGGCAGATGGTGGCCGAGCGGACCGGCGCCGTGATCCGCGTGGTGCCGATCGACGATCGCGGCGACGTGATCCTCGAAGCCTACGCGAAGCTCCTCTCGCCGCTCACGAAGGTGGTGTCGATCTCGCACGCCTCCAACAGCCTGGGCACGATCGTGCCGGTCGAACTGATGACCGGCATGGCGAAGGCCCGCGGAGCCCGCGTGCTCGTGGACGGGGCGCAGAGCGTGTCGCACTTCCCGGTGGACGTGCGGCGGATCGGCTGCGACTTCTACGTCTTCTCCGGCCACAAGATCTTCGGCCCCACCGGCATCGGTGCCGTGTTCATGACGAAGGAGGCTCAAGGTACGCTCCCACCCTGGCAGGGTGGCGGCAACATGATCAAGGACGTCACCTTCGCCCACACCACCTATGCCGGGCCTCCGGCCAAGTTTGAGGCGGGCACGCCCAACATCGCCGACGCGATAGGCCTCGGCGCCGCGCTCGACTACGTCACGGCTCTCGGCCGGGAGCGACTCGCCGCCTACGAGCACGAGCTCCTGCACTACGCCACCAGCCGGCTGACGGCAATCGACGGGCTGCGACTGGTCGGCACCGCCCGCGACAAGGTGGGCGTGCTTTCATTCGTGCTGCCGGGGATCGACCCGATCGAGATCGGCAAGGCGCTCGATCGCGAGGGGCTTGCCGTGCGGGCGGGCCACCACTGTGCCCAGCCATCGCTGCGGCGGTATGGCCTCGAGGCAACCGTCCGCCCGTCGCTCGCCTTCTACAACACCCATGGCGAAATCGACCGGCTCGCCGACGCCGTGGCCGCGATCGCCCGTGTGAAGTAGCACAGGGTGCCAACCCGTAGCACAGGTTTTCAACCTGTGGCATAAGCAGCGCAGGTTGAAAACCTACGCTACTGATCCAAACACGTAGCACAGGTTGGCAACCTGTGCATGAAGCTGCGCCCGCTCCGCTTCACCGCAGGTTACCAACCTGCGGCTACGGATCAAAAAACCCGGCGACTTCGTTTCATGGCTCCGCCGTCGACGACGCGTGCGGCTTGTCTTCCTGCAGGTAGTCCGGCAGCCAGCCGTCGTCGCCTTCGCCGGTCGCAACCCCTTCGACCGTCTCCTCCTCGTGCTCCTCGGGCATCTGCCCGCCGATGAAGGAGTAGGCCACCGGGATCATGATCAGGATCAGCACGGTGGTCACCATTTCCCCGAAGGTCATCGCCGCCGCCATCGGGATCAGGAACTGGGCCTGAAAGCTCTTGTCGAAAAGGAGCGGAAGCAGGCCGCCAACCGTCGTGATGCTCGTGAGAAATACCGGGCGAAACCGCACGCAGCCCGCCTCGCGGATCGCCAGATGGAGCGGACGCCCCTCGCGGACACGGGCGTTGATGAAGTCGATGAGCACGATCGAGTCGTTGACCACAATCCCCGCCAGCGCCACCACGCCGAACATGGTGAACAGCGAGAGTGGCATCCCCATTAGGGCGTGGCCAAACACCGCTCCGGCAGCCCCGAACGGGATCGCCGTGAGGATTAGCAGCGGCTGGAGGTAGGAGCGAAACTCGATCGTCAGCAGCACGAACATCGCCAACACCGAGACCATGAATCCGAGGCCGAGGCTGCGAAGCGACTCGTTGGTCTGCTCCTGCTCCCCCTCCCAGCGGACGCGGACGGCGGGATAGTCGGCCTCAAACTCTGGCAAGAGCCGCTGCTGCATGTCGGCGATGATCTGCCCAGACACGATCCCTGAGTTGGCGTCGACGTCGGCTGTCACCGTGATCGACCGCTTCTGCCCCAGCCGGTTGATCTCGGAGTAGCCTCGCGCCGCCGTCACATCGGCCACCTCGGTCAGCGGCCGGTCTACCCCGTCGGCACCCCGCACCTGCACGTCGTCGAGCACGGTAAACGTGCGCCGCTCGTCACGAGGATAGGCCACCATCAGCTTCACCTCGTGGCGGCCCCGCTGGAGCCGCATCACCTCCTCGCCGTAGAAGCAGCCGCGGATCGTGGAGGCGACCTCGGCGAGCGATACGCCGATCGTCTCTGCATCCGGGTGAACCTTCATCTGGTATTCCCACTTGCCGGGCCGCGAATCGTCGTCGATGTCGATCACGCCCGGATACTCGGCGAGCCAGTCTTTCGACCGCTCCACCGCCGCCTCCAGCTGCCGCACCGACTCCTTGTCCGACGCCGCCAGCAGCTTGAACTCGATCGCCTTGCCGGCCGGGCCGATGTTCTCGCTGACGAACACGACGCTGTCGGCCCCGGGCAGCTCCCCCGTCGCTTTCCGCCACTCGCTCACGAACGTCTCGCTATCGATGGTCCGGTTGACGGCATCCTCCAGTTCGACGCTCACGGCCCCGAGATGGCTGCCAGAGAACTTCTGATCGGCTCCCGGCTTGCCCTGCGTCTCGAACGAACCCACCGAACTGTGCACGAATGTGACGATCGGTCGCCCGCCGGCCGCCAGCCGCTTCGCGGTGTCATCGAGGGCCCGCTCCGCCTGGGCGATCCCCTGTTCCGTCACGCTTGCCGGCGTGCCGTCGGGATAGATGATCTTCGCCTGCAGTCGTTTCGCATCGACCTTGGGGAAGAGTTTGAAGGGCGTCGTACCGCTGCGGATCAGACCCACCGCCAGGATCAGGATCGCCGCGGCCCCGGCAAGGACGGCCCAGCGGTTGTCGATCGACCATTCGAGCGCTGGAGCATAGGCCCGCTTCACGAACCACTTGAGGCCGTCGTCGCAGCCCCGCTGGAGAAACTTCAGCACCGGCGCGAGCGGCTTGAGGGGCGTGCAGAGGAAGCTGATGGCACGGAGCAGGAAGCTGTCTTCGTGGGCGAGATGGCCCGGGAGCACGAAGATCGCCTCGGAAAGCGAGACGAGCAGCGTGGCGATGAATGCGAAGGGCATGACGGCGATGAACTTGCCCATCACCCCGGAGACGAAGAGCAGCGGCATGAACGTGATCACCGTCGTCATCACGCCCGACACCACCGACGGCACCACCTCGGCCGTGCCGTCGATCGCCGCCTGAACCGGCCCCTTGCCCATCTTGCGGTGCCGCTCGACGTTGTCGCTGACCACGATCGCGTCGTCCACGTCGATGCCCACCGCCATCAGGAAGGCGAACATCGAGAGCATGTTGAGCGTCTGATCGCCCGCGAACATCAGCGCCCCTGTGCCGAGCATCGACACCGGCACGCCCATCGCCACCCAAAAGCCGATCTTGAGGTCGAAGAACAGCGCCAGGATCACGAACACGATCAGCAGGCCCTGGGTGCCGTTCGACATCAACATGTCGAGCCGCTCACGCACGTCCAAGGAGGCATCGGCACAGGTGACGAGTTCGTAGCCCGGCGGCAGCCTGGCCTCGGCCGCATAGCCCTTCACCGCCGCCACCATGGCGAGCAGATCCTCGCCCGAACTGCGATCGACCGAGATGGCGAGTCCCTGCCGGCCGTTGATCCGGCTCTTGCCCGCAACGTCGGCAAACCCGTCGCGGACGGTGCCCAGATCGCCCACCGTGAGCACAAGGCCGCTGGGCAGCGTGACCAGCGGAATCTTCGCGATCTCGCCGCCCACGTACTTCTTATTTTTGCCCCGCAGCAGCACCTCGCCCCCCTCGCTGCGGATCGTGCCGCCAGGCAGTTCGAGATTCTCGCGGCGGACGATGTCGGCCACGGCCTTGAGCGTGAGGCCGTACTTTCGCAGCGTGTCTTCCGAGATCTCGATCGTGATCTCGTAGTCCTTGCCGCCGGCGATGTTGACCGCCGAGACCGTGGGCAAGGCGAGCAGGTCGTCCCGCACCTTCTCCGCCACCTCGCGGATTTCGAGTTCCGAGCGCTCGCCGCTGTCGGTGTCGGGCGGCGCGAGCACGCCGACCTTGATCGCTGGTGTGCGGAGCGTGACCTGCTCGACCTTCGCGTCCTCGGCGAGTTCCGGGAACGTCGGAATCCGCTCCACCTCCGAACGGATCTCGCTGACGACCCGCTGCGGTTCGGGAACGTTGTCGTTCATCTCGAAGACGCAGTAGCCCATCCCCTCGCGGGCGACGCTGGTGATCTTCTTGATGCCGACGACGCTCCGGCAGGCCTCCTCGACCTTCTGGCAGATGCCCTCCTCCACCTCCTCGGGTGTGGCCCCGGGATAGACGACGGAGACGAGCGCCATCTCGAGATCGAACTCGGGAAACACCTCACGCCGCATCGAGGAGAAGCTGATCCAGCCGATCGCCATGATGGCGATGACCAGCACGTTCATGGCCGGCGTGTTGCGGACCGTCCAGGCGATGAGCGACTTCACTTCGCGGCCTCCGCGAGCTCCATCCCATCACGCGGATTCGAGATCTGGCTGACCACGACGCGATCGCCCGGCAACAGGCCGCTCTCCCGCTCGTCGTAGGTGATCCGGCCCGCGGCGGCATGAAACGGCCGGGGACGGAGGATCGTCAGCCTGCCATCCCGCATCACGAACAGGTCGCCCGTCGGCCTGACGGCCTCCTGGGGCACCGAAACGAGCGGTTGCTGCACATCGACGTGCAGCAGCACGTTGACGAACATCCCACGGAGCAGCGACGAAGGCGCCTCGGCAGGAAGGGTGGCCCTGGCGGCACCGTACCGATCGATCGCCCGCAGTTTCGTCGGCTCGGGCACGTGGACCAGGCAGGAAAGCGTCCGCGTCTTTTCGTCGAGCCCCCTGCCTTCCTGTCGGGAGAGCACGCCATCCCATTCATACCGCTGGTCGCCAATCGTGAACGATACCTTCGCAGGCACTCCGGGGAAGCCATGCTCGCCGTCGCCGCCGTTCCGTCCACCCAACACGCGGCCCACCTCGTCCATCCGCAGGCTGGTCTTCACCTCGGTGGCACTCGTGTCTTCGATTGTCACGAGTGGCGCGCCCTTGGCGACGAACGAGTCCTGCTCGACATTGTCCTCCACCACGATCCCGTCGACGGGCGACGAGATCCGCGTCCGCGAGAGGTCGAGCTTCGACTTCTCGATCATGGTGGAGGCGAGCGACTGAGCCTCGAGGAGCCTGTTTCGCCGCTTGGCGAGCACCCTCTTCTGCCCCTCGAGCATGGTCAGCGAGTTGGCGGCGGTGAGCTCATCGCGAAGGGCCCGATCGTGCTCGGATTCGGTGACGATTTTGCTGGCCTTGAGTCCCTCGAGCCTGACGGCCTCCCGGCGGACGAGTTCCACCTGTCGCCTCGCGAGTTCCGTCGACGACGCGTTCTGAATGAGTTCTTCGTCGACCTCCTCGATGGCGAGCCCCGCCTGGGTGAGTTCCTTTTCGAGCCTGGCCACGTCGAGTTCGTAGTCGCGGGGATCGATCTCGAAGAGCACCGTCCCCTTGGCCACGAGTTGGCCCTCGTTGCAGGCGGCGGTCTTACGGAGCACGCGGCCTGGCACCTCCGCAGCGAGCGTGACTTCACGAAGCGGCACGACCACACCATCAACCGCGAGGTCGATGCCCGTCGTCTGCTGCTCCACCTGCTGGGTCCTGACCACCACGGCCTTCGGCGTCTCTTTTTCCTTCCGCGGCAGCGCCTTCGGACCGCCAAGCACCACGAATCCGCCGATCGCGGCCCCGAGGATCACGAGCGGAAGCAGCCAACTGAGGAGTGTCTTGAGAACCTTCATCGGGGCGACTCCAAGACAGAGACAGTCCCAAGGCCAGGACGGGCAAACGGTTCCGCGACCCCGATCGCGGCGAGCGTGAACCGCGTGACGTGATCCGCGATCGCCTGCGGCGTGTGGTAGGCATCGATCTCGCCACCCGGCACGAGCATGGCCACCACGTCGCCCGCGGCACGGTAGAGAAAGCACTGACCGATGATGCTCAGGCCGAGGCGTCGGACTTCCGACTCGGGCAACGCGCTCCCCGTCAACTCGTCGAGCACCCCAAGCAGGATTCCGAAGTGGGGGCGGATATAGTCCTCGACCAGTTCGCGGCAGGCCTCGGTCGGCTGGAGCAGTTCCCGCATCATCAGCCGCACCTGCCACGGAGGCTGGTCGCCCCCGAGCATCCGGTCGAGCATGCTGCCCACGAAGTCGCGGAGTTTCTGCGCCGCGGGAATTCCGGGAGCCCACTCGGGCTGCGGCACTTGGCGAAGCCTCGCTTCGTGCGCGTGCTTCACGCTCTCGATGTAGAGGCGGTGCTTGTCGCCGAAGTAGTAGTTGACCGCCGCCACGTTCGCGCCCGCCGCGGTGCAGATATCGCGAATCGTAGCGGCCTCGTAGCCCCGTTCGGCAAACTCGCGGCCGGCGGCCAGCAGGATCCGCTCCCGCGGATCACGAGATTCCGCGGCGGAATCGGGCAGTTTGGAGCGAGTGTGGTGGGACACGGCGGATGGCAAAGTGGAAATCAAACAAGTGTTTCAATCGATTGTATAACCCCAAACCGCAGACGCCAAGGCCGATTAACAGCCGCCACAGTTGGGGCCACCTGGCGAGCCCGAGCAGAGGGCAACTCCGAGCCACGAGGTCATACGGCTCACAAGTGATGCTCGCGCGTGTATCAGGCTCGGGGCTGCCCATGCCCGTCGCCGGACGCTCACTGCGGGCATCCTGCCCTGCGCTCGCTGCACGCCGGCTGCGCTTCGCCATCCTGGCTCCGCTTGCCGCCGAGCCCGGCTCCCGGGCACGGGCAGCCCCTCGCTGCCTCTTCTCGTAGCACAGGTTTTCAACCTGTGTGTCTTCCCGGTTCCCATTGGGCTCGCGGCATCATCGCTTGCATGTGCGATTCCGGTAGGGGGAGCAGCCGGATCGGAGGCACGCGCAGAAGCCGGTGAGACGTGTGCCCCGCGGTGGTCGCTCCGGAGCGTTTGAGCCGAGAACTCACACGTCCCGCCGGCGCCGAGCATGTCGCCGGCCGGCTGCGGTGGCCCTCCAACGCGCGAGCATCAAGTGTGACCCGTATGAGTCCCCTGGAGTCAACCATTCGCCAGGATGGACTCGGCGCACTGACGGCCGCTGGCGAGGGCGCCGTTGATCGAGGCCGCGCCGCAATGATCGCCACACAGCAAGAGCCCGGCCGCAAGCCGCGGGCCCGCGGGCCGCAAGCGCCGCGCCGCCGGAGACTCATCCGGCAACGCCCGCGGCACCTCCACGGTGGCGAGATGCCGCCAGCCGTCCACCGCCCTGCCAAACCAGCCTCCCGCCTGCCGCTTCACGGCCTCGTCGACCGATTCGCCCGACCAGTCTCCGCGTACCGACACCGTAATCAGTGACGTGCCCGGCGGAGCGTAGCCGGCAGCGACGTCGGATGGCACGGTGAGATTATCGATTGAGCCGGCGGCATCGGCGCTGACAACGAGCGTGCGGGAGCGGAGCGGTGAGGCACTGGCCGCGAACGCGACCATGCGAGTGGCCTTCCAACGGCGGCCCGCGAGCGGGCTGCGCAGCGACTCCGGAAGCAGCTGCGACGCCGACGCGCCGTCGGCGGCCACGACGACGTGTCGAGCCTCGAGCGTGCTTCCGTCGTCGAGTGTCACCCGACCGGGTTCTACGCCCCGTACCCTCATCCCCAGCCTCACGCACCATGGAGGCAGCCGGTCTGCGAGTTGTCGCGGGATCGCGTCCATGCCGCCCGCGGGCAGGCAGGCGCTACCCAGCGAAAACATCGCGAAGTCGAAGAGGAACACCGGGGCTGCCGTGTCGAGCAACCGCTCCAGAAACACGCCGCCGAAGAAGGGCACGAAGAACCGCCGCACGAACGCCTCCGAAAATCCCCGGGCCGCGAGTTCTTCGCGGGTGGTCCGCTCATGCGCGGCCGCCGGGGCGGTGGGATCGATCGCGCCACTGCGGACGCCCCTGATCGCATCGCCACGGAGCCACGCCGTGCGGAGGCCGTCGGCCAGGCCCACGCTACCCGACAGGAGCGAACTCACCGCGGCCAGCGGCCGCCGCCACGGATCGCTCACGCTCCGCAGACGCCCCGCCTCGGCCACCAAGGCGCCCGGCTCGAACTGGCCGAGTTCGAGCGCCCCGAGATCGAGCTGCCGGCGGCCTTCGGGATAGGCGTCGTTGTAGACCTGGAAGCCGCGGTCGATGCGAAAGCCATCGACGGTGTCGGTCGCCACGCGGCCGCCTACCCGATCGGCGGCCTCCAGCAGCGTCACGCGGCGGCCGGCACGGACGAGCGCGCCCGCGCAGGCGAGGCCCGCGAGCCCGGCCCCCACCACCACGCAGTCGACTGGTTCGTTCATCGCCCACCTCCGGCGAGCCGGTCCGCGAGCCACGATCCCCCTGCCGCGCCGCTCACCGCGGCGCCCTCCACGCGAGGACCTGCAAACGCATCGCCGCAACAGACAACAGGCGGGGCATTCGACACGGCCACGAAGGGATCGGGCAGGATCGTCGTGGGCGTGGCGAACTTCCAGCGGTGGATCGACCGCTCGACGATCGCCGTCCGCGGGTCGCCGTCGATCCAGGGCCGGACGGCATCGATGAGCATGCCGGCCACCTCGTCGGGTGGCACGTCGAAGTGCTCGCGGCTGAAGGATCCGGTCGCATGCACCGTGAGCGCCGGCACGGCGGAGATGCCCTTGCGGTGGTTGTCGGCCACCCACGCCACCGGCCCGGGCGCGTCGCCGCCAAACTGGATCGCTCCCGGCTCCGGCAGCAGGCTCGGCCGGTCGAGCACAAGCATCACCGTGAAGCACGGGTCGTAGTCGACGGTCCGCAGCCGCTCGATGGCGTGCGCATCCATCCGGTCGAGTGAACCGCCCGCCGCCAGCAGGTCGAGCGCCTGCGGCACGGGGGCCGTGAGCACGCAGCCGGCCGCCTCGACGACCTCGGCCGCTCCATCCTGCCCCTCGATGGTCACCCGCACGCGGTCGGCCGCGACCGCCACCGACGTCGCCTTCGCGCCGGTCCGAACCTCGACCCCGTTGCCCTGCGCGGCGAGTTTCGCGGCCAGCCACTTCGGCAGGTCGGTCATCCCGCGCGCGCCGCGATATCGCGGGTGGCCGTCGGCGACCGCCGGGCCATCCGCGGCGATGCTCCCGTCGCGGGAGAAGCCCCGGCACCACTCGACGACCACGTCGTCACGGACCGCATCTTCGAGGAAACTGTGGAAACCTCGCGTCCGCTGTGTGAAGAACTGCGCCCCGTGGTCGCACACCGCCCCTCCGATCCGCCGAGTCGCCATCCGTCCGCCGACGCCCCGCGACTTGTCGAGCACGAGCACGCTGCGACCGTGGTCCGCGAGTCGCGCCGCCGCCATGAGCCCCGCGATCCCGGCCCCGATCACGACGGCATCGACGGTGCCTTTGCTCTCGTGCACGAGTGGCCTTGCTGGCGTGGGATGGACGACGGAGGGACGCCGCCCAAACGCGACTCCAGGCAAAGTTATACCCCCGCGCGGTCGTCCTTCAGGTGGAGGCCCTCCCGTGCGGCGGGGCGCCGCCCGTCGGAGGACATGCTCATCGGCGGCGGGATTTGTGAGTTCACCACCCGAACGGTACTGAGCAGGCCCAGCAACGCACAAATCGCACCGCCTCTTGCGCGTGCCTCCGACGGGCTGCTCCTACGAACAATCGCTGAACTCAGCGAGGGGCTGCCCGTGCCCCGGGAGCCGGCGTTGCTGGTCGAGCGGAGCCAGGATGGCGAAGCGAGAGCAGCATCGAGTGAACGGAGGGCAGGATGCCCGGAGTGAACGTCCGGCGACGGGGTATGGGCAGCCCCGAGCCGCCGCGATCGACAGACACAGGTTGAAAACCTGTGCTACGGGGGGAGCCACGAGCCACCGCGGGATCCCGACCCGCCGTGGAATGCTTGTGCAGGTTGCCAACCTGCACCTACGGAGGGAGCACCGAGTCACCCTGTCGCCGTCGGCGGAAACAGCATCCGCATCGGCTCAAGCGTGAGCGGCATGCGGCTCGATGCCAGCACCTCGCCCGCCGCGCAGCCGGCCATCATGCCCACCGTCTCGGCCAGCGACCGCACCCGGGGATAGATGTGGGCCTTCTCGGGCGGAAACTGCGAGGCGTAGCAGGCGATGGCCGCAAGCTTCGTCTCCACGTGCGGGGCGATGTCGACCACGAGCGGCCAGTGGCCGTGCGGCACCTCCGCCACGCCCGCGAACAGGAAGTAGGTGAGCAACTGCGGCACGGTGTGAACCGGTAGGCCGGCGAAGGTGTCGTCCCACTTCGTGAGCCGCGAATAGAAGACGGCCGCCTCGGTGATCGCCACGGCCTGGGCGTGATCGGGCGAGGCGAGCGGTGTCTTGTCGCCGAGGCCGAGCACGAGCCGCGGCCGCCAGCGGCGGAACACCTTCGCGAGCGCCACGCGGACCTCGAAGTCGTCGAACAGCCGGCGGTTCGTGAAGGGCAACGTCTCGCGGTGGACCACGCCGAGCGTCTGGGCCGCCGCGGCCGCCTCGCGGAGCCGCTCCTCGGGGCCGCTCGACCGCGGCGTGGGTTCGCCATCGGTGAGGTCCACGATGCCGACGCGAAAGCCCTGCGCGGCGAGCAACGCGAGCGTGCCACCACAGCCGATCTCAACGTCGTCGGGGTGGGCCCCCACCGCGATCACGTCGAGCGGCTCTGGCAGGTCGGCCATCGAGGTCACACAGGCTTTGTGGCGGCGATCAGGAAGATCGGGTTGATCGCCTCGAACCGGATCCGGTCGAGTTGCTCGATGCCGCGGGCGATGTTCACCATCCAGTAGGCCGCGTCGTTCGACCGCGAGCGAAGCAGCGTGTGCATCGCGGCCAGGTTTTCGATGCTGTTGCAGGCAGTGACGAGCCGACCGCCGGGCTTGAGCCGGCTCCAGGCCTGCTCCACGAGCATCGCCACGTCTCGGCCGCTGCCTCCCACATAGATTGCGTCGGGGTCGGGGAGCGAGGCCCACGCCTCCGGCGCCCTGCCGAGCACGGGATTGAGGTTCATCACCCCGAACCGGGCGGCATTCTCCCGGATGAGGGCGTGGTCGTCGGGATCCATCTCGATCGCATGCACCCGGCCATCGCGGGCGATCCGCGCCGCCTCGAGGCCCACCGAGCCGCTGCCGGCGCCAACGTCCCAGACCTCGCTCGTCGGCCGCAGCTGCAGTTCGGCGAGTGCCAGCGACCGCACCTCGGCTGGCGTGAGCAGGCCCCGCTTCGGCCGCGACTGCAGGAAGCACTCGTCGGGGTTGCCGAACATCCGCGTGCCCACATGGCCCGGCTTGTCGGCCACGCGAGCCTTGCGGACGAGAATCATCACGTTCGGCGTCGCAAACGAATCCTTGGCGATGTCGGCGAGGCTCCCCTGTGTCACCCGCTCGTCGGGAGAACCGAGGTTTTCGCAGACGTAGGCCTGAAAGTAGTCGATGCCCTCGTCGAGCAGGGCGCGGGCCACTGCCGGTGCCGGCCATTGGTCGCTCGTGAACAGGCCCGCCGTCTCGCTCGACCGCACGCGGTCGACCACCCGCTCGATCGACTGGCCCGAGAGGTTGGCGAGAAACGCATCCTCCCACGACTCCTTCACGCGGGCGAACGCCAACTGCATGCTGCTGACGTGCGGCACCACCTCGAACCGGTCCTTGCCGAGTTTCGAGCAGACGTAGCGGGCCGTGCCGTAGAAGAGCGGATCGCCCGATGCCAACACCACCACTCGCTTGGCCCCAGCGGCCTCGATTCGCTCGACGAGTTCCTCAAGGTTGGCGGCGGAGACGAGCCGTCCGCGGAGCACCGCCGGCACGAGCGTGGAGCATGACTCGGGCCCCACGAGCACGTCGGCCGCCTCGACGAGCCGCCGCGCCTGCGCGGTCATCCCCTCGACGCCGTCGTCGCCGATGCCGACGATGTGGACTTTCTCCTCAGCCACGTCGATGGGGTGTCCTCGGGGGTTCGGGCAGCCGTCGGGCCGCAGCGGGCATCAGGCCTGGAACGAGCTACCGCAGCCGCAGGTCTTCTTCGCGTTCGGATTGACGAACGTGAAGCCCCGCTTGTCGATGGCGTCGTGGAAATCGAGCGTGGTGCCGTCGAGAAACAGGTCGCTCTTCTTATCGACCACCACGGCGATGCCGTGCTGCTCGGTCTTGGAGTCGGCCTTGGGATCAAACGCGGTGTCGAAGCCGAGCGAGTAGCTGAAGCCGCTGCAGCCGCCGCCGGCCACGCCTACGCGAAGGACGGTCTCGGGAGCGAGTTTCTGCTCCGTGATGATCTTCTTGACCTCGCTGGCGGCCTTTTCGGTGAGCATGATCGACATGGGAAACTCCTGGTGCTGGCGGGCGACGGGACTTCTCGCATCCCGGGATGACGAAATTGTAGCCCGCTCGGCTGCCGGCGGAAAGCCCGACGCTGGACACCCCGCTCGGGGCCGCCCGTGCCCGTCGCCGGACGCTCACTGCGCCCATCCTGGGCTTCGCTCGCTCGATGCTGACTTCGCTTCGCCATCCATGGCTGCGTTCGTCAGCAACGCCGGCTCCCGGACACGGGCAGCCCCGAGCTCCCTGCACGACGAGCATGCCTCCGGCCGGCTGCGGTGGTGCGCCGATGGGCGAGGCTCATGCGTGACCCCTCCTACATCCCCCGTAGCCGGGCGACACCCGCGGCGATTCGCCGTGCCGCCTCGTCGATCTCATCCTCGGACGTGAAGCGTGAAAGACCGAAGCGGAGGCTGGCCCGGGCTTCGTCGTCGCCGAGTCCAAGGGCCAAGAGCACGTGACTTGGCCGCGGGCTCTCCGATGAGCAGGCGCTGCCCGAACTCACG
>Ga0207954_1000373_pt1 | contig 14859 bp, 13 predicted proteins | sample CryBogmetaGMA0M_FD_184547 | JGI IMG/M metagenome (GOLD analysis project Ga0207954, IMG submission 184547) | Freshwater microbial communities from Crystal Bog, Wisconsin, USA - MA0M (SPAdes) | ecosystem: Environmental > Aquatic > Freshwater > Lake | place: Crystal Bog, Wisconsin, USA | collected... | reverse complement strand
CAGAGCGTCCTCTTTGATAGAATATAGCTCTTTTACATTCACCCTCTCTATCCAGTTTTTTAGTAATTCTCCTTGCGTCTCCTTGATTTTTTCTGCTCTGGTTGATTTTGCTATATATTCAATTCCCTTAACATCTGACACTCCCTCTTCTCTTGCAACCTCCATTATATTATTTCTCCTTTGAGAAAATTCTTTAATGTCTTTATCTGACACCCCTTCAATTTCAAATGTGTACCTTCCTGCAGATGTTTTACCTTCTGTTAAATTATATCCTATTTCCTTGGATTGCCTTGCTAAATTAATATTGTATAATTCTGAAATATTTAACTGATTCTCATATACTTTATCAAATACTATTGATCTAAATTCGCCGTCACTGCATTTAGTCGCATTCGCCACTAATGCATGAGTGTGAAGTCCTGGATCAGGCTTCTTGTTGTTATCAGCATCTTTCACTGCTCTTGATGTTATATGTGTAAATTTTGCAGTAATTGTGTTATCTGTCTTTTCTTGGTATTTAAGTCCATCTTTTTGCACTCTTGCATATATTAAATTCCTATTCATATACTGAAGCGTCTCACTCACTGCCTTTTCATGAGCTTCAAGTAATCTTTTATCTTCAGCGACTAATGCCATGATTGACACACTTTTAGGTGCTGTAAATGTTATTTCTTGTCCTGGATGATGTTTTAGCCCTTCCCCAGTCATGCGACCAAGATATACGCCATCTTTAACTTTACCATTTAAGACATTTTCTAAATTTTCTCTGGTGATCTTTTCAAGCCCTAGCTCTTTTGTTACTTCATTTTGCTCCCACCCCTTATCACACTCATAATTCCTTTCTAAAAAGTAAAAATATTTACCAGCATTTCCTGCGCTAGATATTGACCTTATTCGTGCTGTCATAACTACTTTATATAACTACTTTAATATTATATCTAAATCACAATATTGCGAAAATTTTATAAAATCTTTATCTCTTGTGATTAATTTTTTATCATGATCTATACAACAGCCTGCAATTAAACTATCAGCCATCCTCGCTTTTAATCCTTTTGATAACACTTTAGCTCTTAATAATCCTACTCTTTCCCAGTAACCTTCTTTTATTTCCAGCAGTGGCAATTTAACTAATATCTCATTTATATGAATAGGCAAATTATGATCGCTTAATAGCTCAGATAATACAACTGGAGGCAGTACTAAATTCTCAGCTAATATACATGATCTTAATACATCTATATCCTTACCCTCCTCTCCTTTCATGTAAGATATCATGCTACTCGTATCTACTGCTATCATCTATCCTCTCTAAGCTTAGCTAAATCCAGCTTTGAACTATATTTTCCGTATAATTCTCCTAACTTCTGATAATTTTTTGTTTGCAAGACTTTCTCAAGTCCAAACTTCAAAGTTTCAGTAATGCCACATTTAGTAATATCTTGCGCCTTACACAGCAATTCCTTTGGAATATAAGCAGTTACTTTTTGATTTTCTATTTTCATATTGCTAATTAAATTATAATTATATAATTACCATATATAGTACCATACATATCACCATGATGCATTATTTTCTCTATTTATTAGTTAGTTATATGCTCTATTCTGCTTTTTACTAGATTGACTGCCTTGTCTCCAGCTTGCTGGATCTGTAAATTTACCAACCCAAAAACCCCTTTTTTCTTTGCCTCTTTTTCTTCATTTATAAATATTTTAGAATATCTAGCATAAGCATATCCCCTTCTAACCATTTCTTTATTAATATTTATATTTCCTACATAACAATACCCTAAACTCCTATTGTATAAATCCTTGCCTTTGATATCGCATTTTACTTTATTGTGGCCAATAATTTCCCTTAGCTTTTCTTTAGCAATTTTGCCACATTCTATCTCTTTATCTGCGTAATCTCTGCAAATCTGCTTTATCTCTGGAGCATCAATAGCATTTAACCTTACTTTTTCTCCATTTAAAACTATAGTATCTCCATCTATTACCCTATAATCTTCTGTTTCTTCATTAAAGCCATATTTCATGACCACAGCTCCAAAAATAATAATTACTAATAATCCTGGACTTTCTTTTATTAAATTCTTAAATTTTTTAATCATTTCTATTATCTTCCTTGTTTATTCTTGGCGTTTTTTCTCCGTATTTTTCTTCCCATTTTGCTATTCCCATCTTATCAAATTCTTTGTATGACATTTGTACGGCATCATTTTTTTGCTCCTTTGATAAGTTGTTTAAAGACATTGCCTTCACGTGGAAATAGCCATCTATGATCAGTCTAGACATTTTTGCTATATACTTATCCAAAAACTCATTTACTGTTTTTTGCTGATTTTCTTTTACACTATCTTCTTCTAGAGCCTTGTATCTAACGTATTGACTAAGACTCATTCCTAGTTTACCGGCCTCCTGTGTCAACAATTCTTTCTCCTCTTCACTTACTCTTATTCCAATCATTGTACCTTTTGATTCTGCCATATTAATACCTCTATATAATGGTTTGATTATTTTCATCTTTGCTTGTCAGTTCTATTTTAGCTTCTGTATTGTCAGCTGAGTTTTTGTTGCCTTTCTTATTCCCACTTTCCTCACCTTCATTACTTACTTCCTCTACATCATCATAAGCAGATTTTAAGTCTTCTACTATTTCATGATTTTTTATGAATGGCTCAACTATAGCCTCTCTTTTTTTATGCTTCACTTTTGCTTTTACTGCAGGGTGGTCTGGCATCTTTAGTATTAAATTCAATCTACTCATATTCAATATCTCAGATGGCAACAATATTGGCTTCACTTTATCTTGCTTACTAACGCTCACACCATCTCTTATTGTATTTGCTCCATAAGAAAGACCCTCTTTAAATTCACTCACTTCTATATCCCCAATATTATCTGACATCCATTTTGCTGTATCTGAGTCATTAGACTGAAATATACATCTAGTATTACATTCAGAACTAATATTTTGGGCGGCATTTCTTCCGTACACTTCTCTTAGTTGCGCAATATTTTGCATACCAAGTACAAAGCACCCACCATAGCTCCTAGTAGTAGCTAACGCATTTCCCAGTGATGGTATTTTATTGATAGCTGGTAGCTCATCTATAATAACCCAGGTTTTTTTATCACTATCTGCTGGCTTACTTAATATTGCACCTATCACAATCTCCATCCAAGCTGTTTGAAGTGGTGCAAGTTCGCCTGATAAATTCTCCTGCGATGTTAAAAAGAGCATAGAATCTTGCTCATCTCCAAGCAGCCAATCTCTGATAGAAAAACTCTCTCCTGGTTTACTATTAGTTAATTTCAAACTATTAAAATGAGCAGCAATTACAAATAATACACTCGATGCAGTTCTTGGTGAATTAGGATCAACTATTGCCTGGCCATAAGTATTTTTAAGAGCTTTAGCTACTTCTTTCATAGTGCTTTTAAGAATTCTATCCACTATCTCCCTATTAGTTAAAATCTCTCCTTGTGAATAAAGCTTACTTACTATTTCAGTAAATGCCAATCTACCAGCTTCATCCCATATTTTACCCTCTCCTCCTGGGTTTTCTTTTTCAGGAATGAAGGCTTTTGATAATTGTTTGATACCAACGATATTTTCTATTTCAGATAATAAGCTCCATGATTCGCTTCTTTGATCAAATGGATTTAATATTTTATCCTTTTTTGGATTGTAAAACCATTTAGTATAATCCCCTTTTTTATCATAAATAATAGCCTTATCTCCCCTTTCTCTTATTTGCTCCACAATTTGACTAATTAATATTGTTTTACCTGTACCATTTGCACCAATTACAAAGCTATGTTGCATTTCTGCTAGATATGGATATGGCATACCGGCTATTTGATAGGCATTATATTTTTCCTTTTTATTTGCATTAGTAATAGCAGTTTTTATTTTTTCAAAGCCACTTAGTCTTGCACCTCTTTTAAACTCCTCTCCAGTTTTTTTAAAGCCTCGCCAAATAAAAAATATACCTACAATTAATAATGCACTGCCTGCTATTTTTATTGAAAATATACATGCTTCCTTTGCCATTTTATGGATATAATCTCTGGCAGTATAGAAAAATGCTGAATTGATAACTGAATTTGCTGTATATACTGCAGGCTCCTTGCCAACATATACAGTGACTTTTTTACTGCACATCATCACCTGACATAAGAAATTAGCTGTTTGATAATCTCTATATTCTCCCCACATAGTACTATTTGTTTTATCGTACATACTTAAAGAGAAAAATATTAGAAACACCAAAAAACCCCATAACAAGAGATAATACGATACTTGTCTGAACATGCGAAGAGCATGCAAAGTTAATTGACCGCCTCTTATTATATTTGAAAATATATTCATAATTCCCTCAAGTGTTTTTTTGTGTTAAAATCATAGATAATATGCAAAGCAACCTTATTATGGAATGTGTAAATGTTTACTAATAACTTACTTAAAAGACCTAAATTAGACGCTAAAAGGAAAAAGGCGATAGCGTATTTTAATAACAAATTCCCCAATTCTCTTGTTGTAGAGAAATCTGGCTTTTGGACTTTTAACAGAGTGAAAATATTGTTTTCTGCTGGTGTCGCTCTTCTTGCAGCTTGGATTATTGCATTTAAATTTCCAGAAAGTGGACATATACTTTTATGCCTACTCGGATATACATATGTGCTAGCTCCTTTTATTTGCTTTAAATTGAACAAATATCCAGCCTCTGCAAAGATAGAAAAGATGAAGTTCATAAAAGTTGTATCTAGGGTGTACAGACAATCAGAGCTGCCTGCTGGCATTGGTATCGCCTCTGTTTTTACTTCTGTACTGACTGGAATCATCCTTGCAAACTTCTTGGATGACCTATTGATAGTCTCCATTATAAAAAAGTATATATTTGTCATAATACTTCTATTGCCATTCCTAATGTACCATTTATTATGCTTCATTGGTGACCATCCACTTGCTATATTTACTTCTATAGTATATTTGCCAGCTAGAAGTGGTATTGGCTATAATACTCATCATTCGGCGCAAAATTCTGACTCCACATTTGATTATGATTATTCCTGTGCACCTAATGGTATACCAGGACAAATCGGATGGGCTCTTTTTTATTCTGGGTACTCTAGCTCTAGCAGAGAAGATAGCAGCAGCGCTTACCACAATTACTAAATTATTTATCGCTCTTGTTCTCATTTTTCCTATTTTTTACAAATTGATTTTGCGTGCCAGCTAATCCAAACTCTCTTAAGTTTCCTTTTACAAATGTATTATCAGCAGCATCAGTCTTATTCTCTAAGTTTGATTTAGTGTTTTGTATCTCCTCTTCTTTCTGAGATATTTTAGCTTTATTGGCTGATAATTTTTGGTCTACAACTTGTTTTATACTCTCATCTTTGCTACTTAACTCTGGTTTTTCTATATATTCTTGAGGTATAATTGCTGAATTAGTTTTATTCTCAATTTCAGTGTTTTTCATCTTATTTTTAATTCCTGATGAATATTCACTATCTTGCTCGTATTTTTCTTGTTGATACTGCAATGTTCCAGCTTTCTTAGCTTCCTTACCTTCCTTCCAAAGTCCATACATATCTACCACATCTTCAAAAACTTTATCTCTTTTCTGTATGTGACTTAGCGCCTCTCTATCTCCAAATTTTTTACCTGTAACACTTGAAGTCCAATCCCCGTGGTTTGCAAAGTAATTAAAAAACTCTTGTTGATTATTTGTTGCAACTTGGAATGCTGAGCTTTTACTTACTGCCATAGACTTTTGCAGTTGCTTAGATTCATTTTCCATTACCTCTAATGTCTGTTGTTTTTGCTTATACTCATCATAAGCGTGATTGAATGTTTTGCTATCGCTAGTTTCATTCCCTTGCCCTTCCTTTAAACTATTTTGCCTCGAATAGGAATTAATTGCATCGAGAACTTTATCATTGCTGCTTACTTCTAGAACGCTCAACCCTTCACTCAAGCCTTGCCTATCAGTATCACTCACTTTTCCATCAGCACTTGCTGATATACCTCCAGAGAACAGCCCACTTACCTTGCTAAATACAGCACCTCCACCTTCTTTGCCTTTTGCATTACCAGCCCCCCTGCCTGAGCCAACGCCTAATCCAATATTCCCTCCTATACCAATTGAAGCCATCTGCTCTTTACTATAGCCATAATCTTCTGCTATATTCTTTGTTTGGTTTGCAACTTCTACTAATTTCTCTCCTCTACTACCTTGCTCTGAAATGACATTAGACTTATCTCTTAAAACATGATCGTAATTTCTTAACATCCACGATGCAGCCTGTGACTGCGCCTCTTTTTGTGATTCACTTACCATTTCTCTTTGTCCATACACCTTACTTTGCACCTCACTAAATCTATTTTCATCTTGTACTGAGCTATTCTTCATCTCACTTAACGCTACTGGCAATGATGATTCATCAAAACCTTGGCCTGTTTGGAATGTTCTGCCGCCATGTAAATCATTAAACATGTTCTCTGTCATCATCGCTCCTGTTGGCATTCTAGTCCTTATAAATCCTGTGGCAACAGATCCAGAAGTATCATATTTATTAGCAGAAACGTTATTATATGACCTATTTCCAACGCTTACATTATCAAGTGTTCTATTACCAGTTGCCAGCTCTGTTGCTGCAGTAGCGGCTCCATGTTGTGTAGCTGACATTAAACTTCCAGCCATATGTACAAATTGTCCTACTCCGCCTTTAGTTATCATATAAGCAAATGCTGGTATAGAAAGACCCATGCCATAAGCCATCATTGCATACATTGATTGGGTATTTACTATATTATCCATAGAATTAATTGTTATCACTTCATCTATTCCTGCTCGTCTTGCAAATATACTCACCGCTCCATTTAATATTGCAAATAATAGTGGCCACAATTCTATCCATATCATCATTTCAAAATAGGTTTTAAGTGTCTGATATCTTTGTGAAAAAAACAAAATAGTTACAATTATTGGGAAGCTTGCATAAATTAATGCTTGGAATATTGCATGCAATATTGGTAAAGCTAATTGACCAATATCTCCAAGTAACATCCAATTGCTGTTTTGTGCTTGCATTGCCCTTACTGTTCCATAACTATGAGGATTTGTTTTGAACTGGTTAATGAATAATATTTGCCTTAATTGATCAGAAGCACTTCCATTAAGCTTATTGTCATAAAATTTACCTGTTACCTCAAGTGCCTTTAAAAAGCCATTTTTAGCATTAGCATCACTTGCAGCTCTGCTATGCATAAGCCTAGAAAAGCTTGGGAATTTTTGAGCTAATAGCTCTGCTTCTTTATTAAATGATGAGGCTAGTTTTGCAACGCCAGTGCGACAATTAATTAATTCTCTACCACCATGCTTAGGAAGTCTATAGTTAAACATCCTTAAATTAGATGAATGCTCTTCTAAATATAACCAGATATTTTCTGCATTTGCCAAATCATTAATATCATAGATATTTCCTATCATTGTGTCATATTTTACACAATTGCTAATATACGATTCAAGATTCTCTCTCAATATTGGATCTTGAATCCTCATATCCTTTAGATCAGCTCTTACTTGCGAGGCAAATGTTGTGCCATATTTATGATAGGGTAAATATTCTGGCATTGGACTTGAGAATAATGTCTCAAATAATTTGGTAACACTATAACCCAGACCACTTATTATTCCTGCGGGCACAACGAGACCAGGTGGTAAATGATCAACTTTATCAGCTCGTCCAGTTACAACATCACGCCAATATATACTCATTCCCTTATTACCAAATATTGTAACAGGTTGCATCAATATTAAAATAACAAATAGATAGCCGCCAAGCCATTTTGCATAATTTGCACCGTGTTTTTGTGTTATTCCAGCCTTAATACCAGCAATAGCAAGTCCTAGCATAATTGATATTTGGAATAACTCCTCCATATATCCATCTTGGTAAATTACTGCAATGGCATTAAAAATATTATGAACTACTTCACCTCCACCGTAGGTATAAATTGTAAATAATTGGGTCATTGAACGCTCCTATCTCTGTAATCTGCAAACATTAGATTTACTTGATCCTCTATTTGCTTGGTTGTTTGCTTTACTGATAATATGGTATGCAATCTACTCATGGCTTTACTTCTTTCGTTAAAAAGATCAAGCCTGATTGCTCTTAACTCTTCTTTGAATTTATTTATAACTTCCCCTTCTATTTGAGCATGCTCTAAATTGCTGATTGCATCATAAACAAAATTTACTAATTCATCTAAATAACCAATCGTATAATCAAAAGCCAACGTTTCAGCATAGTCTTCAACCGAATATCTTGCTCCATGCCCTTTAAGAGCTACATGTAAAGTTATTAGCTTTAATATTGGTAATGTGGTTCTGCTAAGCATATCTTTTTCACGTGCATCTAGAGATACATTCTCACCCTTACCTTCTGCTTTTACTTTTTGTTCCATTGTTCTAATTATATCAGATACCTTATGTAACATGCTGTCTTCTGTCGTCCAGGTTTGATGCGTTTTTGTTGGATGCAGGCAAGTGGCAGCTTTAACTTCATTAGCAGCTTTATCACAAACATATAAGTTAAAACCTGATGTATCATCTCCACCTACTGAACCAAAGATGATTTTATCCATTAATTTGTCATTACCTCTCACTAGAGATGGTTTATGTGTAAATGAAATATTACCATCCTTACCTTTAACTGATAAAACTGTACCACTGATACTCATAAGGAACTCTTTGTCCGAATCAGGCAAACTGCCGCTTTCTTTTTGAAGTGCGTACCATACTAAATTATACTCCTCTGGTAATATTGGTTTATCTTTATCTTTGTCCGCATTATTGGCCTCGCTTGCATTTTTGCTATCATTGCAATTTTCTCTTGCCGTGAAGTAATTGGACATAGCATCTCCTATGCCACCATTATTACCACCCATCTTTCTTGCCTGACAACCAAGACGATGAGAGGCTTCTGTTTTAGGAAATAATCCAGAGGCAATACTTGCGCCAAGTTGACAACTGTTAATATTTTGTGCGTTCATAAATCTTGCCATTGCTTCTAAATTCTCAAGTAAATCTGCAATTTGTGGCGAGATTGATTTAATAGTCAGCATTACCGTGTATGATAATGCATTAGTTCCTATTTGTTTAATCAGACTCTGAATTTGATCACCACTGATATAACCAAAACCACCAAAATTTATATTAATACCACCACATCCTGCATCAAAGGATGGCATATCAAAACTTAATAATTGCAGCTCTATAGATGGTGTTCTAGCATATAAACTACCACCTGTTGCAAAATTCCCCAATTGATCTTGCCATATTTCTGGTCGGTTGTAGTTTGAATTCATCCCAAGCTTACCCAGTAAATTCGATTTTGCATTTACATTACTGGGATTAAATGATACTATCAGACCAAGTATAATGGCGTATTTAATAAAACATTCTCTATAATGAGTACATTTATGCATTACAAAACTTTTGACACACATAAATATATTAAAAACCTCCAAGAAACTGGCTTTAATGAACAACAAGCTGAAATGCTCGTCAAATCCCTTCTTGAATCTAGAGATTTTGACCTTTCTATTCTTGCTACTCGTGAGCAAATCTCTGAGGTTAAAATAGAAATTGCTCAACTTGACAGCAAATTGAGCAAAGAAATTTCTGCTATACGTGAGCAAGTATCTGAAGTTAAATCTGATCTTCAAAAGGATATTGCTGAGGTTAAATCCGAACTTCAAAAGGAAATTGCCGCTACCAGACAAGATGTTGCTGAGGTTAAATCCGAACTTCAAAAGGAAATTGCCGCTACTCGTGATGAAATCAAACAATCTAAAGTAGATATGCTTAAATGGATGCTTCCTCTTATGTCTACAATGATGGCTATGATGCTTGCCATAATAGTTAAATTGTTTCTCTAGAATTCTCATCTTAACCTCTCTTTTAATTTACTAGCTGCATATACTGCATGTTTTTCAAGCTCATCTATTGCAAGGAAACTTGAAGAAATAGGCACAGCAACTCCAAGTTCCTGACTATATGCAAATACTGATGGCACAAAATCAACGTTAAATTTCTCAATTAAATCTGCCCGATATGTCCCTGGGAATTTTTTGATCACTTTATTATCCATAACTACTGAAGAGACGGTAAAGCCATAACGACTGGCAAAGACTTCAAGGACTTCTGCAAAATGGGTGCAATATATACAGCCACCTTTATAGAAAAAAAGTAATTGAAATTTCTTGGCAAACCCCTTCAGTAATTGTTGATTATTTTCTGAATCTGCTCTGCTTTTAATTTTTGCACCAGTTGCAGATATTGGTATTTCTCTTGCAATATTTAAACCTGGTTCAACAAGGAGTGCATCTTGCCAATTAGCTGTAACTGTATCTGCTTTCCTAAACATCTCATTTTGATATCTGATGAATTTTATTGTACTATCAACATTCGGTCGCATTATCATTGCTGCTTTTGCTTCGTCTAACTCTTCTCTAAATTGATTTAATTCATCAGTTGCTGTTTGATTTGATTCTTGACTCATTTTATGTTCTTCTTCATTTAAAACAACCTCTGACTGCTCAAACCAAAACCAGCCCCTTTTACTTCCTTTGTAAAAATCGCCATAAGCAAAAGCCTTACTTACTATGCAAAGTGACAAGATGATTAATATTGCGCTTCTAATAATATATATCTTCATAGAACCTCCTTTTTATTTGAATTTGCAATCTTCATCCCTGCTAAATAATCTATTTCATCGGAGAAACCTAAGCAGATAATTTGAGTGATAACTCCCCAAGCTATCAATATAGAAATGAGGTATGCAGCACCCTCTCCAAAGTCATAAAAAAAGAGGGCATAATTAAAAAATATAACAAGCGGCAATATCGGCAGTAATAGAAAGAATATTTTAATTGATCGATTAGGTAATGGGTGCTTTTCAGTATTTAAATTCACTGCTTTTAATTTTAGAAACAACTGCCCTAAAGTTCTTCTGTACCCATCTTTCCAAGATATAAAATGATATAAATAATATGCAATGACAAAAGCATTAAATGACATTACAAATGCACAGTCGCCATTACACGATATATTAGCATTTTTGAGAATAGTCACTCTCAGAACACCCCATAGCATAAAAGATATAAAGAATAATTGTGCGCAAAACTGTAAAGAGATTAGTAAATCAATTATATACGCAGCAATACGCTTAAACCTTATTAAATAAGAAGATTTTTGTATTTCATCATGCTTCACTGTATACACGCCGATCAAGCTGTCTATTTTCCAAATTATAACCAAGTAAATTGGCAACAAAGCATAAGGTATACATAGCAAGTAATTCCCACCTATCTTTGTCACGCTATTTGCTTTTAAACTGAGCAAAGCCATAAATAATACTAGTGGCAATGAAAGGATTAGTATTTTTAATATACACTGACTATATGTAAGCTCTGACTCCTTAGTAGATAGCAACTTCAATCCTGCAAACAACTGCCCTAACGTCCTTTGATATCTAGATTTCCATGAGACTAAATAATAAACGACATATCCGCCAAAGATTACAGAAAACAAACTATATTGAACATACGTATAATCCCTAAGATTGCTTGGTGCAAATGAGGCTATCACCAATATTAATGGTATTATGAATAGTATAAATACCACTGTATCTATTAGATAAGCTAGCATGCGTAAAATATTGATATTGATTTTATTTTTATTCATTTTATTGATCCATATTATCTATTTTATTGCTAAATCCCTTTCTTTCATTAGGCATATTAGCTGCTCTTTTTGCAATTTCTGCAGCTGAATCAGCATTTGATTTAGCATCTATGGCAATATTTGGGATATTGATATTAGGCACGACAATCTCCTCATAGAATTCTGTAAAATCTACATTTGATAAATCAATCCTTTCTAAATCTTCTTTATTCAACCCCGTGCAACTTGGATTTTCTGCATACCCATTATTCCTACCAAGCTGCTTTTTTGCTTCTTGATTAATTATTTTAGCTATTATTGAATCGTAACAACAAAATGTTGTTCTTTCTATTACACATCCTAAAATAGGCACTTTTGTATAACAAAATGTCCCTATTTCAACACATTTCTTTTCCTTTCGTTTTTTAGCAAGATTCTTAGCCTCAGGAGAACAACCTGCACCAAGCGCTTTACCCCAGCCCCCAAATTTAGTACAACAATTAGTATATCCCTTCCATTTCTTATCACAATGCTCAGACTCTCCTTTAAAGACATTAATAAGATCATCTCCTAGAATTCCTTTTTTTGCATCTTTGAGCGCATTTAACATGGCAACCGCTTGGGTTAAATCTTTATCCTGCTCCATATTGGCTTTTTTAACAGCATCACAATTACCATCTAAACAAAGTGCAGCACATAGTAAATCTTTACCATCTACGTTATCCCCTTCTTTAATTAATTCTGTTTTCTCTTCTTCCCATGATATCTCACGTTTACAACCAAACTTTCTTTTTAAATTTCCACAATATTTAAGACCTCCCTCTTCTTCATTTGAGATACAATCTTCTGCAACCATCGTGCATTTATTATGATCTATTTTATTGCAATCATTTTTCGAATTTCTGGCACAATCCATCTTGTATTTATATTGCCAGCAATCTCTTTTTACATCTACGCCATTTACTCTTCTTGTACCACCTGGTATTGAGCAATAAACATCTTTTTCATCGCATGCTGCATAAGACTTGTTATGGCAAAATATAGTGACTATCAAAATTATAATAAATAGTAGATTTTTTATTCGCTCCAGCATCTCTTCTCCCATTTATCGGTTAATTTAGTGCAACATTGCTGGCGTGCCTCTATTTCTATATGAATGTGCCCTCCATTGCTCCATACCACCTTCATCTCTACTGTATTTAAACCCTCTCTTAAGTATGGCTTTAAATTTATATTCATAAAATCTGCATTTTCCTTACATCCATTCAACAAACATGATACAAGCCTACCATTCCCCGCATCTACTTTGTAATCATTATCTTCTGTGCTTCCGCAATAAGGCATGTATTCCCAGTGAGTACCAGTTCTTACAATCTCCAACTTATTCCCATCTAAGTTATTATAAACTAAATACCCATTTACTCTAACTTCTAAAAAATTATTCAAAAAAACTTTATTTAAACTAAAAGTTTTTATTTCTTTTACGTCTCTTAAATTAAATGAAGCTGTCATTAATTTCTCACAACATCCCGAGCAATATGGCAAATAATATGTCCCTGGTGTTCCAAGTCTTAGGTTTGGATAATTATAATCCCAATCAATGCCAGTATCCATACTCCCTTTAACTATACCACCTGCTTGACATTCTTCTGTTTTCTCGCAACTGACATTGAGAGTTTTTTCACAATTGATTTTTGCTACTGGCTCCTCACATACCTCTTCGTATATTTCCATATCTGTTACTTTTTCTTTTTTTACTACTTTTTTGTATTGTTGCTTTTGTACATTTTCTTTTTCCTTGCATCCCTCATTTGTCATTCTTTCAAATGCAGCTATTGGGTCAGCATTTATAATTTCCGCTTTCTTAAATATCTCCTGGTTTTCGTATCCTTCTATTGTCTTTTTATTCATAGCATCTCTTGTGATGCCTTCTGCTGAATTACTATCTGCTGATTGCATTTTTTGATGTGATTTACTTTTCATTTCAGCATCATCCATTTGATCTATGTTATTTGCATGAATGTCTGCTTTTTCTTTTGAATAATTAGGAATGTTCTGACCTGATTCTTCACTTGATGCCATGTTTTGAGATTTTAGCAATCCATCCTGTGCAAGTGATTCAATGGATGAAGCTGAGGCGCTATTAATTTTGCAATTGGTAGCAAAAAATAATATTGCCAGAAAAATTCCAGATAATAATAATTGAAGTTTATGTTTAAAATGCTCTATCATCACCCTAACCTCTCTTTAGCTTCTCTTGCAAGCTCTCCACTTCCGCTAAATTTTTCAAGTGCGTATCTTGGGCTTACCATACCTGTTAATTTATCAAAAACAGTTTGGCAATTAGCTTGTAATCCCTGATCGCATGGTTTAGTGAGGACAAATGTTGGAACTTTTGTTACTTGATATTCTAAAAATAGATTTGGGTCTATCAAAATACCTTCTTTCTCATGAGAGAATTTACTCAAAAAAGCAGCTGTCTCCTTAAAGTCCCCATTTTTAAACCCCCTTAATATTACAGCACCATTATAATCACTTGCTAGTTTGATTAGATTTTCTAAATTCTTCTCTCCTATTGAAAAAGAAGCAAATATTAAAAAATCTGTCGAAAGTTGATCGTTATTTTTAGGATACCCAGAAACACCTAAGCTTTCGTTTATTATCCCTCGCGATTTCTCAATTAATGCATTTGTAAATTCTTGATTTTCTTTTGTTATTTTAAATTCTGGCCCTATAATTGGTCTTATACTCTTAACATCTTCATTTAGTTTATTTTCTAAATTGCGACTCCAATTTGCTATATCATTATCTAATTGCCTTTGAAAATCTTTAGCCTTAATATCGTGATTCTGGTTCTGGTTATTTTGAATTGCTGATAATATTTCCTTACCAGCCTTTACTTGCTCGTTCTCACTTGCAAATACTTTTATAATTGTGACAATAAATAGAAATATTATCCCTCCCACCAAAATTATTATAAACCTTCTAAATATTATTTTGGCTCTCAGTAAATTAGGATTTATTTTAATTTTTTCCTCCAATTTATTTGGCTTTTTTACTATTTTATTTTTCATTCTTTTTTTATATTTTTTCATCTTAAACGCCCTAAAACA
>Ga0207954_1000372_pt1 | contig 14888 bp, 10 predicted proteins | sample CryBogmetaGMA0M_FD_184547 | JGI IMG/M metagenome (GOLD analysis project Ga0207954, IMG submission 184547) | Freshwater microbial communities from Crystal Bog, Wisconsin, USA - MA0M (SPAdes) | ecosystem: Environmental > Aquatic > Freshwater > Lake | place: Crystal Bog, Wisconsin, USA | collected... | reverse complement strand
GGGCGGCGGCCCCGCACACCACGAGGGTTTGCAGCGCCCGCCGCCTGCCGCACACTGCATCGGTCTCCACCATCGCCGGAAAGCCTCCCGTCGTGCCGCGGTTCACCCACATCCGCCACAAGCCCCCCGAGCCGCTCGCGGCGCCCCGCGAGCTCGTGGTGGCCTGCGCCGCGATGCGCAGTCACGTGAACCTCTCGCACATCGTACGAACCTGCGGCTGCTTCGGCATCGCCCGCGTCGTGGCCTGCGGCGCCGCCGGGATTCACGGCCGCATCGCCCGCGACGGCGCCGACCGGGTGGAGGTGGCCGTGCACCGCAGCCTGCCGCCGGTGCTCGACCGGCTCCGCGCGGAGGGATACGAGATCGTCGGACTCGAGCAGGCGACGCACGCGGAGCGGCTGTTCACGTTCCGATTCGCGGCCCGCACGGTGCTCGTGATCGGCAACGAGCGGACGGGGCTCGACCAGGACGAGCTCGACCGGCTCGACCGCGTCGCCGAGATCCCGATGGCGGGGCTCCCGCACAGCCTCAACGCGGCGACGTCCGCGGCGATCGCGATCTACGAATACTGCCGCCAGTGGCCGCCGGGCGACGTCGGGCCGCCCGCATGACGCTCGTCGTCGGCACCGACGAGGCGGGCTACGGGCCGAACCTCGGGCCGCTCGTCGTCGCGGCCACCGCGTGGCGGCTCGCCTGCGCCCCCGAGCGCGCCGACGCCGTCCTCGCGGCCGCCGGTGCCGCGGCGGCGGACCTGTGGGGCGACTCGAAGCGGATCTTCCGGGCCGGCGCCGGCCTGGGGCCGCTCGAGCGGGGCGCGATGGCCGCCCTCGCCGCGGCCACCGGCGGCGTGCCCGCTCGAGCCGCCGCGCTCGCCGCCGCGCTCGGGGGCGACCATCCGCTCGCCGCCGCGCCCGAGTCGGCCGCATGTGGCGAGCTGCCGCTGCCGCGGGTGCTCGCCGCCGCCGAGTGCCGGGCCGTCGCCGCGGATGTCGCGAGTCGTCTCGCCGCGGGCGGTGTCGCCCTCGCGGCGGTCCGCTGCCGCGTGATCCATCCGCGGGAGTTCAACCGGCTGCTCGACGCCGGGCTCAACAAGAGCGACGTCCTCTCGCAGGCCACGCTCGATCTGGCGGCGGCGCTTGCGGCGCAGGCATCGGAGCCGGTGCTCGTGTGGTGTGACCGGCACGGCGGCCGCAAGCGGTACGCGACGGCGGTGGCCCGCGCGTTCGCGACGCCGCTCGTGGAGGTGCTCGACGAGACGCCCGCGCGATCCGCGTATCGCCTCGCATCGACGGGCTGCCGCATCGAGTTTTGCGTCGGCGGCGAGGCGCGGCTCCCGGTGGCGGTGGCGAGCATGACGGCGAAGTACGTCCGCGAGCTGTGGATGGCCGCCTTCAACGACCACTGGTCGGCGCTGGCCCCCGGCCTGCGGGCCACCGCCGGGTATCCCGTGGACGCGATTCGCTGGCGCCGCGAGGCGGCGCACGTCGTCGGCGCCGCGGGGATCCCCTGGGACGACCTGTGGCGCCGGGCCTGACGCGGGCCGCGGGCCGCTTGCCCCGGCGTGCGCGGCGCTGGACAATCCCCGCCATGAACATTCCCACGCGTCTCTACGTCGTCCGGCACGCCGTGGCCGAGGACCAGTCGGCCGACGGCGACGACCGCAGCCGCCGCCTCACCGGCAAGGGGCGGCGGCGGTTCGCGAAGCTCGTGCGGCGGCTCGTCCGCGCCGGCCTCGAGATCGACGTCGTGGCCACGAGCCCGCTGGTGCGCACGGTCGAGACCGCGGAACTGCTCGCCGCGGGGCTGCCCACCGCGCCGCGGGTCGAGGTGGTCGAGGCCCTGGCGCCCGGGTCCGACTGGCATGCCGTCGTCGAGTGGACGCTCGCCCAGGACGCCACGAGCGTCGCCTGGGTCGGCCATGCCCCGTGCGTCGGCCGGCTGGTGGCCGCGTCGATCGGCGACGCCTCAGCGGGGGTGCGGATGCAGAAGGGCGCCATCGCCTCGATCGCGCTCGATGACGGCCCCGGGCATCCCGGGGAACTCGAGTGGCTGGTCACGCCCGAGGTGTTCCGCCGCCGGTAGGGCGATGCAGGATCGACGCTCCACGGTGCCGATGGGCCCGCTAGAATGTCGGTTGTGTGCCGGAACGTCGGGATCGCCCGGCTCGGGGTCCGTCATGGGAGAACGCCACATGGTGCGGTGCAGCGACGATCGCGGGATGGCTCTGGCAATGGTGACGAGGGCGCGGGCCGCGCGAGCGTTCGCGGTGGCGATCGTGGCGGTGGCGGGCTGCGCGCCGGCGGGCGGCCCGGCGGTTCGCGACGAGGTGGTCGAGATCGAGACGATCGAGATGGCGCCCGAGGCCGTGCGGCCGGCGACGCCGCCGGCGGCCGCGGCGACGGGTGTCGCGGAGTCGCGGAAGGAAGTCGACGAGCGGATCGCGGCGGCCGATCGTTCGATCGACGCGGCGGCGAAGTCGAGCGTGTCGCCGCAGCCCGCGACCGAGCAGGAGGCGCCGCCCGCGGCCGCTCCGGCCCAGGCCGAGAAGGTGCTGCTCGGCGAACCAGCGCTCACCGCCGGCGTGCCCGGCAGCGGCCCGATCACGCCCGAGCAGATCGACGCCTGGCTCGCCGATCCGCGGAACTCGGCCGTGATCGAGCCGATCCTCCCGCTGGGTCTCTCGCAGGGCGCGTCGCAGATCACCGGCCTCGATGCCAACCCCCTGACCCGGGCGAAGATCGAACTCGGCCGGCAACTCTATTTCGACCCGCGGCTCTCGGCCGACTCGACGGTGAGCTGCGCGAGCTGCCACGACCCGGCACAGGGCTACTCGGCCCAGACGAAGACGGGCGTCGGCATCCGCGGTCAGGCCGGCGGCCGCAACTCGCCCGTGTCGTTCAACCGCATCCTTTCGGGCAAGCAGTTCTGGGACGGCCGCGCCGATTCGCTCGAGTCGCAGGCGGTGGGGCCGATCCAGAATCCCATCGAGATGGGATTCACGCACGAGGGCGTCGTCAAGCGGCTCGGCGAGATCCCCGTCTACCAGCGGCAGTTCGAGAAGATCTTCGGCGACCTCACGATCGAGCGGGTCGGCCAGGCGATCGCGGCCTTCGAGCGGGCGCTCGTGACCAGCCCCTCGCCCTATGACTACGGCGAGCAGCTGCGGGCCTTCGCGAACCTCGACCCCGACGACATCGCCGACGATCCCGAACTCGCCGCCAAGTACAAGGCGGCCACGGAGGGGGCCGCTGCCCATCCGATGTCGGCCGCGGCGAAGCGCGGCCGCGACATCTTCTTCACCGAGAAGGGCAACTGCACGGCCTGCCACGTGGGGGCGAACCTCGCCGACGAGAAGTACCACAACCTCGGCGTCGGGATGGACAAGGGCGAGCCCGATCTCGGCCGGCAGGTCGTCACGAAGGAGGAGGCGGACACGGGTGCCTTCAAGACCCCGACGGTCCGCAACGTCGCCCTCTCCGCTCCTTACATGCACGACGGGTCGCTGGCCACGCTCGATGAGGTGGTCGAGTGGTACGACAAGGGCGGCCATCCGAACCCGCACCTCAGCGACAAGATCAGGCCCCTCAAGCTGACCGCGGAGGAAAAGGCCGACCTCCTGGCCTTCCTCCACGCGTGCACCGGTCCCACGCCCGCGGTCGAGGTCGGCCGGCTCCCCGAATGACGGCCGACGACCGCAGGCTCCTGCCGCTCTCCGCGGCGACGCGGCCGCTCTTCGCCGGCGTCGACCTCGGCGGCACGAACATCAAGGGGGCGATCGTCGATGACGCGGGGCGGGTCGTCGCGTTCCACACGGAGCCGACGCTCGCGGCACGGGGCCCGGAGGACGCGGTGGCGCGGATGGGCCGCGCCGTGCACGCGCTCGCCGCGCAGGCGGGCGTCGCGGTCACCGACATCGCCCGCGTGGGCGTCGGCTCACCGGGGCCGCTCGACATCCCGGCGGGGAAGATCGTCCGGGCCGGCAACCTGCCGGGCTGGGAGAACTTTCCGCTCCGCGACCGGCTCGCCCTCCACACGGGCCGCGCGGTGACGTTCGCCAACGACGCCAACGCCGCGGCCTACGGCGAGTACTGGGTGGGCGGCGGCCGCGGCGCGTCGTCGCTCGTCCTCCTCACGCTCGGCACCGGCGTCGGCGGGGGCATCATCATCTCCGACGTGAACGTCGAGGGGGCCCACAGCCACGGCTCCGAGTGCGGCCACATCGTCGTCGATCCGTCCCCGACGGCGCGGATGTGCCCGTGCGGGCAGCGCGGGCACCTCGAGGCCTACGCGAGCGCCACGTCGGTGAAGGCGATGGCGTCCGAGGCGCTCGCGGTGGGCGGGGCGGGGGAACTCGCCGCGGCCGTCGCCTCGGGCGAGGAGATCACGCCGATCCTCGTCGCCCGTGCGGCCGGTGTCGGGGACGACGTCGCCCGCGGCGTGCTCATGGAGGCGGCGCGGTGGCTCGGGATCGGCATCGTCTCGCTCATGCACGCGATCGATCCGGAGATCGTCCTGCTCGGCGGGGCGATGACGTTCGGCCGCGAGGAGAACCCCGTGGGCCGCGCGTTCATCGAACGTGTCCGGGAAGAGGTCCGCCGCCGCGCGTTCCCCGTGCTCGCGGCGGCCACGGCGATCCGCTACGCCGGGCTCGGCGGCGACGCCGGCTCGATCGGCGCCGCCGGCCTCGCCCGCCTCGACCACCGCCGCAGCTGACGGAAAGCCGCGAGGGGGCAGACCGTGCCGTGGAGCCGGCGTCGTTTGCAAGCGGAGCCAGGATGGCGAAGCGCGGCAAACGTCGAGTGAGCGGAGGCCAGGGATGGCCGAAGCGAACGTCCGGATCCACGGCACGGGCTGCCCCCTCATCCCGCGTGCCCCGAAAATCCGGGCGGCACACGATACAATCCCTTCATGGACTGCAAGCACATCCGCAACTTCTCGATCATCGCACACATCGATCACGGCAAGAGCACCCTGGCCGACCGGTTGCTCGAATCGACCGGCACGGTGGAGAAGCGGCAGCTCAAGGAGCAGATGCTCGACGACATGGAGATCGAGCGGCAGCGGGGCATCACGATCAAGGCCCGGGCCGTGCGGATGGAGTACCGGCACAAGGGGGAGCGGTACGAGCTGAACCTCATCGACACACCCGGACACGTCGACTTCCACTACGAGGTCTCGCGGAGCCTCGCCTGCTGCGAGGGGGCGCTGCTCCTGGTCGACGCCTTCCAGGGGGTCGAGGCCCAAACGGTGGCCAACGCCTACGCCGCGATCAACCTCGATCTCACGATCGTGCCGGTGATCAACAAGGTCGACCTCGTGCACGCCCGGGTCGACGAGGTGCTCCGGGAGATGGAGCAGAGCCTGGCGATCGATCCGGCCGAGGTGATCAAGGCGAGCGCCAAGACGGGCATCGGCATCGACGACCTCCTGGCCGCGATCATCGAGCGGATACCGCCCCCCGTGGGCGATCCCGCCGCGCCGCTGCGGGCGATGATCTTCGACAGCCACTACGACAGCTACCGCGGTGCGATCACCTACGTGCGGCTCATCGACGGCACCGTCACCAAGGGGCAGAAGATCCGCTTCCTGGAGACGGGCGTGACCCACGAGGTGCTCGAACTCGGCCAGTTCGTGCCGCAGCGGCGGGCCTGCGAGACCCTCTCGGCGGGCCAGGTGGGCTACCTCGTCTGCAACATCAAGGACGTGAAGCAGGTCCACATCGGCGACACCGTCACGATCCCCGGCGACCACGCCGCCGCGCCCATGCCGGGCTACAAGCCGCCGCAGCGGATGGTCTACTGCGGCCTCTATCCGAGCGAAGGGGAGAACTTCGAGGAGCTTCGCGACGCGCTCGAGAAGCTCGCGATCAACGACCCGTCGTTCGAATACGCCCCCGAGTCGAGCGAGGCCCTCGGCTTCGGCTTCCGCTGCGGCTTCCTCGGCCTCCTCCACATGGAGATCATCCAGCAGCGGCTCGAGAAGGAGCACGACCTCGACCTCGTGCAGACGGCGCCCAACGTCACCTATCGGATCAGGAAGACGACCGGTGAGACGATCGACATCACCAATCCGCAGGACGTGCCCGACACGGGACAGATCGAGGAGTTTCTCCAGCCGATCGTGCGGACCAACTTTCTCGTGCCGGTCGAGCAGATCGGCCCGGTGATGCAGCTGTGCACCGACCGCCGCGGCACCTACCTCAAGACCGAATACCTCTCGCCCACGCGGGCCATGCTCACGTTCGACCTGCCGCTCGGCGAGGTGATCTACGACCTCCACGACAAGCTCAAGAGCGTGACCCGCGGCTACGGCACGATGGACTACGAGCTCGTCGGCTACTTCCCGGCCGACCTCGTGCGGCTCGACATCCTCGTGGGGGGCAAGCAGGTCGACGCCCTCTCGATCATCTGCGACCGCCGCGACGCCGATCGCCGCGGCCGGGCGATCGTCAAGAAGCTCCGCGGCGAGATCGACCGCCACATGTTCGAGATCGCCCTGCAGGCCGCGATCGGCACGAAGGTGATCGCCCGCGAGACGATCTCCGCGATGCGGAAGAACGTCACCGCGAAGTGCTACGGCGGCGACATCTCCCGGAAGAAGAAGCTCTGGGCGAAGCAGAAGGAGGGCAAGAAGCGGATGAAGAGCATCGGCTCGGTCGACATCCCGCAGAAGGCCTTCATGGCGGTGCTCGACACCGGTGCCGAGCGGCAGTGACTCGCGGGCCCTTCCGATACGCCCGCCCTGCTGCTCTTAAGCGATCTCCGCGAGGGGCCGCCCGTGCCTCGGGAGCCGGGCTACGGTTGCAAGCGGAGCCAGGATGGCGAAGCGCCGCAAACGTGCAGTGAGCGGAGGGCAGGATGCCCGGAGCGAACGTCCGGCGACGGGGCACGGGCGGCCCCGAGCCCCGCGAATGCCACTGAATCCGAGGTGAGCCGCACGAGATGAATACGTCTTCGCTGAATGGTGGCGGGTCGCAGGAGCCCGAAGCCGCTGGGTTGGCGCCGAATGGCGTCCCGGCCGCCGTGCGGGCGCCTGGTGACGTGCCCGCCACCGTGCGGGCATTGGGCTGGACGAGTTTTCTCACCGATCTCTCCAGCGAGGCGATCTATCCGCTCCTGCCCGCCTTCGTGAAAAGCCTCGGCGGGACGAGCCTCGATATCGGCCTCATCGACGGGCTGGCCAACGCCGTCGCCGCGGTCGTGCGGCTGCCCTCGGGATCGATCTCCGACCGCGTCGGCCGTCGGCCGCTCGTGCTCCTGGGCTACGGGCTGTCGGCGATCATCAGGCCGCTCATGGGGCTCGTCACGTCGCCGCTCGGCGTGCTCGTCGTGCGGGCCGCCGACCGGTTCGGCAAGGGCGTCCGCTCCGCGCCGCGCGACGCCCTGGTCACCGACCTCGTCGAGCCGGCCGGCCGCGGCCGGGCGTTCGGCCACATCCGCGCGATGGATCACGCCGGCGCGGCGATCGGCCCGCTGGTCGCGATGCTCTTCCTCGTCGCGTTCCCGGGACGCGAACGCACCCTCTTTCTCCTGGCCGTCCTGCCGGGGCTCGCGACGCTCGCGGTCATCTGGCGGTTCGTCCGCGATCCCCCGCGGCGGTCGGCCTCGCCACCCCCCCTGTCGCGAGGCCCGCTGTCGCGCCCGCAGGCCGCACTTTTGGGCTGCGTGTCGCTCTGGGCGCTCGCGGTGTCGAGCGAGCAGTTCCTCCTCATGCGGGCGGCGGGGCTCGGCGTTCCGCTCGCGCTTGTGCCCCTCGTGTGGTTCGCCATCGGCGCCGTCAAAAGCGCGGCTGCACGGTGGTCGGGACCGCTCGTCGACCGTCTCGCGCCGCGCCGCGTGCTCGCCGCCGGCTGGCTCCTCTTCGCCGTGGCCTACGCCGGCCTCGCCGTGGCCGACCACGCGGCGGTCGCGCTGCCGCTGGTGCTCGTGGTGGGGCTGGCCTACGGGATCTCCGAGCCGGCCGAGCGGACGCTCGTGGCCGCGCTCTCCCCGGACGGCCGCCAGGGGTCGGCGTTCGGCTGGTACACGCTCGTGCAGGGCGTGATGGCCCTGCCGGCGGGACTCCTCGCCGGCTGGCTCTGGGAGCAGGGGCCGCACGGTCCGGCCCTGGCGTTCGCGGCGACGGCCGGCCTCGTGACGGCCGCCTGCGGGATGCTCGTCGCGACGCGGTCGGCGGCCGGCTGACCCAGGCCGGTCAGGTCGCGGGGTGGGTCCACCAGCCGGCGCGGGCCGCGGCGGCGAGGTCGAGTTCGGGATCGTCCCCCACGAGCACGAGCTCGTCGCCACGGCAGCCGAGACGGTCCTCGACCCAGCGGAAGAACTCGGCCGCCGGCTTCCGCCAGCCGATCGCGGACGACGGGAACACGTGGTGCGCCAGCCGCAACGGCTCGACCACCGGCACGATGGCGAGGAGCCGCTCGTCGAAGTTGCTCGCCAGCGCCACCGTCAGGCCGGCATCGAGCGCGGTCCGCACGAGCCGCTGGCCGCCGGCGAGCGGCCGCCACGCCTCCGCGCGGCCGAAGTGGGTCCACAGATCGGCGAAGATCGCCGCGGTGCGGTCGGGGTCGTCGAACACGTCGGCGACGATGGCCCGCCAGCGTTCGGCCTCGCGGGCCGGGCTCGTGGCGAAGGGGGGACGCGCCACGGCGTCGAGCCCCTCCTGCCGCCGCCATGCCGCGTGGAAGCGGCGGCGGATCTCCTCGACGTCGAGGACGACGCCATGCCGCCTTCCGGCGGCTTCGTAGGCGACGGGCACCGGCGGCCAGGGCTCCACGAGCGTGCCGACCACGTCGAATACCGCCACTCTCACGCCGGCCGGCGGAAACCCGCGGCCGGCACGTCGTTCCACCGCGGTCGAAGTCGCGAAGTCGTTCACGCGGAGCCGACGGTCAGCGTCTCGGGATCAGCCCCAGGTCGAGGCCGAACACGAAGAACATGAGGGACAGGATCAGGCCCAGCCCGACGTAACTCAGCACGCCGACCACCGTCTCGCTCGGCGGCTTGCCGCGGATGAGTTCGTAGAGCAAAAACACCATATGCCCGCCGTCGAGAACGGGGATGGGGAGAAAGTTGACGACCGCGAGATTCGCGCTGAGCATCGTGAGAAACAGCAGGAGCCGGCCGAAGCCCTCGCTCGCCGAGCGGCCCGCCTGCTTCGCGATCTCGATCGGCCCGCCGAGCAGTCGCGGGCTGATCTCCCGCTTCGTCAGCTTGCCGAGGAATCCGTAGACCATCGAGAGATCCTCGCCGGTCTTGCGCAGCCCCCGGCCGAAGGCGTCGACGACGGAGTGCGCCCGCACCATCTCGTAGACCGGCTCGAACACGAGCCCCCGGTCGGCGACGAACTGGACGTCGGACGGCGCGGGCGTGAGTTCGACGTCACGCCGGTCGCCGGCGGGCGATTCGACCGTCACCGTGAGCCTGGTTCCGGCCGGCATCTGCTGGAGCAGTGCCGTCACCACCGGCCAGTTCGGCTCGCCTGGGGAGAGCGTGATGCCCTGCTCGGGATCGACCGTGCCCTCCGACGTGAGGAACGCCGCCTTCACGAGCCGCTCCCCGACCGCGATGCCGGCCCGGGCCGCCGGGCTGTCGGGTGCGACCGCGGCGACGAGCGCGTCCACCGGGATCGCGACGCCGAGCGACGCGACCGACACGGGACTGGCGATGCCCGTCGTCTCGTCGTCCCGCCACGACACTGCGCGGGGCGCGACCGCGACGGTGCGTTCGGTGCCGGCTCGGTCGATCACGAGTTCGACGGCCTTCCCCGCGAGCCCGCGGAGCCGGTCGTCGAGCGTGAGCGGATCGCCAACGGCCTCACCATCGACCCTCACGATGCGGTCCCCGGCCTCGAGCCCGGCCGTGGCCGCCGGCGAGCCCTCCTGCACCGCCTTGATGGCCAACGGCGTCATCGCCAATCCGGTCGTGAGCCGCGGCTGCGGCGGGAGCGTGATCGCGAGCGTGGACCGCGCGCCCGTGGGCTTGCCCGCCGCCATCTCCGGACGGTCGACGGTGAGTGTGACCTCCCGGTCCGGCCTGGCGACGAGTTCGGCGAGCAGTTCCGCGTAGGATCCGACCGGCCGGCCGTCGATCGCGAGGATCCGGTCGCCGCCGAGCAGGGGCGGGGCCGCGTTCGCCGCCGCCCCCGCCAGGCCGCGCGAGAGGTCGGCCGGCAGCGTGAGCGAGAACGGGCTCGTGACGCCGATCGTCGGCGCCCCGAGGTCGGTGTCGGGCTTGAGGAGGAGCGTGCGGGTGGAGCCGTCGGCCGGGCGATGGACGGTGAACTCGATGCCGTCCTTCACGCTGCCCACGGTGACGCCGTGCCGCAGGTCGTTGAAGATCGGATCCCGGCGGCCGCCGATCGACGTGATCTGGTCGCCCGTCCGCAGGCCCGCCCGCCATGCGGCCCCGCCGGTGCGGACGCTCGAGAGCGAGCAGGTCATCTCGCGAACGCCGAGCCCGAACGCCAGCGACGCCATGAGCACGGCGAAGATCACGTTCATGATCACGCCGGCCGAGATGATCGCCATCCGCTTGGGCACGCTCTGCGCGGGGTAGCTGCGGGGATCCCAGGCCGGGTGCGGCCCGGCGACGGGCTCAGCGGGCAGGTCGCCCGCCATCCGTGCCCGCTGGGACTCGGTCGCGGCCGCCGCGGGGTTGTCGTCCTGGCCGAGCATCTTCACGTAGCCGCCCAGCGGCAGTGCGCCGATGCCGTACTCGGTCTCCCCGTACCTGAAGCTCGCGAGCTTGAGGCCGCCCACGTCGAAGCCGAGGAAGAACTTCTCGCACTTCACGCCGCAGGCCTTGGCGACGAGGAAGTGCCCGAGCTCGTGGACGAAGATCACGAAGCCGAGGCCGCCGGCCACCTGCAGCACCACGCCCCAGTTCGCAGGCTGCGCGAACCACTCGAGCCACGCCGCCGCGAGGCACGGGGCCGCCGCGAGGCACGGGAAGGGGAACGAACTCATGCCGCCCATGTCGCGACCTCCTGTCTGGCCCACGCATCGAGCCGCAGGATCTCGGCGAGCGGGGGATCTGCCTGAAACGGGTGCTCGTCGAGCGCCCGGGCGCACGCGGAGGCGATGTCGGTGAAACGCATCCGCCCCGCGAGGAAGCCGCGGACGGCCTCCTCGTTGGCGGCGTTGAGCACCGCGCCGGCGGTGCCGCCGCGCGAGGCGGCCTCGTGGCCGAGCCGGACCGCGGGGAACCGCTCCACGTCAGGGGGCTCGAAGTCGAGCCGCAGCGACTGGGAGAGGTCGAGGCGTCGGGCCGGGCCCGGCGTCCGCGCGGGGTGGGTGAGCGCGTACTGGATCGGGAGCCGCATGTCCGGCGGGCTGAGCTGCGCGATCACCGATCCGTCGACGAACTCGACGAGCGAGTGGACGATCGACTGCGGGTGCACGAGCACGGCCAGCTTCTCGGCGGGCATCCGGAAGAGCCAGCGTGCCTCGATGAGCTCGAGCGCCTTGTTCATCATCGTGGCCGAGTCGATCGTGATCTTCGGACCCATCGACCAGGTCGGGTGGCGGAGGGCCTCGTCCGGCGTGGCGGCGGCGATCGCCTCGCGGGACCACGTGCGGAAGGGACCGCCGCTGGCGGTGAGCACGACGCGGCTCACCTCGTCGTGGCGGCCCGAGAGGAGCGCCTGGTGGATTGCCGAGTGCTCGCTGTCGACCGGGAGGATCGTCGCGCCGGTTTGGGCGGCGAGCCGCATCACGAGCGGCCCGGCCATGACGAGCGTTTCCTTGTTGGCCAGCGCCACCGTCTTGCCCGCCTCGACGGCGGCCCACGTGCTCCGCAGGCCGGCCGCACCCACGATCGCCGAGACGACGCGGTCGACGTCGGGATCGCGGACGAGGTCGTCCAGGGCGTCGGCGCCCACCGCGAGTCGCGTGCCCGGCGGAAGGCTGTCGGGGCCGAGGTCGGAGGCGGCCGACGCGTCGACGATCACGACCCAGGCCGGACGGACGCGGTGGGCCTGGGCCACGAGTGTCGCCACGCTGCGGTGGGCGGCCAGGAGCCAGGGCTCGAAGCGGCCTCGCGACGCCGCGACGACGTCGAGCGTGCTCGTGCCGATGCTGCCGGTCGAGCCGAGCACCGCCACGCGCAGCGGCCGATCGGGGACGCCGGCCGCACGGTCCACGACGGGGGCGGACGTGGCCCCGCCGGTCGAGGGGTCACCGGCGGTGTGGGCCATGGCGGAATCGGCGGGACAATCGGACATCTCGGGAAGATCATGAGTCTAAGAGGCGGCTGGGGGAAGTTCCACGCCCATTTTTTGCGACCGCTCGCGGCCGATTTCCGGCGTCGGCCGGGGGTTTGTCGCGGCCCGGGGGCGGTCATAGGATGCAGGGTGCCGAAACGGTTTCCCGCTCTTCGGACCCGTCGCGCAGGAACCGCATGGCCAAAAAACGCGATCTTCCCAAGCGGTCCACCGACCGCAAGCCCTCCGTTGGGGGCAACCTCGTCTGGTCGCTCGTGGCCGCGGGCGTCGCCTGTCTCTTCGCGTTGAGCCTCGTCAGCACCGCGCCCGAACTCGAGTTCTCCTACAGCGATCTCGAGCGACTGATCGCCGCCTCGCGTCTGGAGGGGGACGACCGCTACGTCCTCGTCGAACGCGGCGCCGGCGACGGCGTCACCGCGGCCCGGTATGGCGAACTCCACGATGTGGTGATCGGGGCCTACCAGGTCGCCGGCAAGGTTCGACCCGCCCCGCGTGCCGACGCGGCGCCGACCGCGGAAGACGCGGCGCGCAAGCCCGCCCGGCCCTTCGGCGTCGGGGCTTCCGCCGCGGAGCGCCGCTTCCATACCGCCAAGCTCCCCAGCGAGAACTCGGAATCGGAACTGATGCGGCTCCTCAAGAAGCACGACGTCCCGTTCCGCTACGAGGATCCACCGAGCCCGTGGCGGAACTGGCTGCCGATGCTCTTCCTCACGGCGCTCTTCGGCCTCCTCTTCTTCCTGATGATGCGGCGGATCGGCGGGGCGGGCAGCCCGATGGCCTTCGGCCGCAGCCGCGGGAAGATGTACGCCCAGGAGGATCTCGGGATCACGTTCGAGGACGTCGCCGGCATCGACGAGGCCGTGGAGGAACTCCGCGAGGTGGTCGAGTTTCTCCGCTCACCGGAGAAGTACCAGGTGCTCGGCGGCCACATCCCCAAGGGCGTGCTCCTCGTGGGGCCGCCCGGCACCGGCAAGACGCTGCTGGCGAAGGCGATCGCCGGCGAGGCGGGCGTCCCGTTCTTCGGGCTCTCGGGCAGTGACTTCGTCGAGATGTTCGTGGGCGTGGGGGCCGCCCGGGTCCGCGACATGTTCCAGCAGGCGGCCGCCAAGGCACCCTGCATCATCTTCATCGACGAGCTCGACGCCCTCGGCAAGACCCGCGGCACGAGCGTCGTCGGCGGCCACGACGAGCGGGAGCAGACGCTCAACGCCCTCCTCGTCGAGATGGACGGCTTCGGAAGCAACTCGGGCGTGATCGTGCTCGCGGCCACCAACCGCCCCGAGACGCTCGACCCGGCCCTTCTCCGCCCCGGCCGCTTTGACCGCCACGTGCTCGTCGACCGCCCCGACGTGCGCGGCCGCGAGGCGATCCTCCGCGTCCACGTGTCGAAGGTGAAGCTCGACCCGTCCGTCGAACTCGGGCAGATCGCCCGGATCACCTCGGGGTTCGTCGGGGCCGACCTCGCCAACCTCGTCAACGAGGCGGCGCTCCTCGCGGCCCGCAACGACAAGACGTCTGTCGGCATGGACGAGTTCAACGAGGGCGTGGAACGCGTCACGGCGGGGCTCGAGAAGAAGAAGCGGGTGATCCGCGAGGACGAGAAGAAGCGGGTCGCCTACCACGAGGCCGCCCACGCCCTCGTCGCCTACTCGCTGCCGAACACCGATCCGGTGCACAAGGTGTCGATCATCCCCCGCGGCCTCGCCGCGCTGGGCTACACGATGCAGCGGCCCGAGGACGACCGCTACCTGCTCACCCAGTCGGAACTCGAGAGCCGCATCCAGGTGCTCCTCGCGGGCACGATCGCGGAGGAGGCCGTCTATGCCGACGTGTCGACCGGCGCGCAGAACGACCTCGTGAGGGCCAGCGAGATCGCCCGTGCCATGGTGATGGACTACGGCATGAGCCGGCTCGGCCGCGTCACCTACCGGGAAAGCCCGCGATCGCCGTTCCTGGCCGCCGCGGGGGCCGAAGGGCCCGCAGCCCGCAGCCACAGCGAGCAGACCGCCCGCGAGATCGACGAGGAGGTCCGGCGGGTCGTCGACGAGGCGATGGAGCGGGTGCGGCGGATCATCGACACGCGGCGGGCGGCCCTCGAGGCGGTGACCCGGCGGCTGATGGAGTGCGAAGTGATCGACGGCGCGGAACTCAAGGCGATCGTCGACGCCCACACGGGCGCGCCGCAGCTGGTTCCGGGCACCGAGAGCGATCGGCGGCCCGCGCGGCCCTCGCTGGCGGATCCGGCCGAGGGCGCCCCCGGCACGGCCGAGGCGTGACGAACCGGCGGCCCCCCGCGCGACCGCCAGAACCGTCACGCCCTGCCTCTTCCACGGCGGCCGTGCAGCCGTGGGCCGCCGCCTGACGATCCTTCGGATGGCGACGGGCCGCGAACGGCCGCGGCGCGAGCGTGCCCGTGCGGAACCGCCGGTGAAAGGCGGTGGAACGACCATGATGTGGCGGAGCTTCTTCCTCGCGGCGGGCATCTTCGCCTGCGTGCTCGGCGTCGAGATGCTGGTGATCGACTCGGCGGTCGTGATGCCGATCGCCGCCGGAGAACAGCCCCGGACCGTGACGGCGCCCGATTGGGCGCCGTGGACGCTCCTCTCGGTCGGCGCCGTGACGATCCTCCACTTCGCCCACCTCCAGTCGAAGGGCGCGGCACCGCAGCC
>Ga0207954_1000369_pt1 | contig 14908 bp, 15 predicted proteins | sample CryBogmetaGMA0M_FD_184547 | JGI IMG/M metagenome (GOLD analysis project Ga0207954, IMG submission 184547) | Freshwater microbial communities from Crystal Bog, Wisconsin, USA - MA0M (SPAdes) | ecosystem: Environmental > Aquatic > Freshwater > Lake | place: Crystal Bog, Wisconsin, USA | collected... | reverse complement strand
CCCCAGCCCCCTCCCCTGTGACAGCACCCATGGACCTGGAAGCGAGCATGCGCAAGTCGGTGGAAGCCACCCAGCGCACCTTCAACACGATTCGCACCGGCAGGGCCAATCCCTCCCTGCTCGACAAAATCAATGTCGAGTATTACGGCGCCGAAACACCCCTGAAATCACTCGCCACCCTCTCCACGCCCGATTCCCAGACCATCCAGATCCAACCCTTCGACGGCGGCTCGATGGCGGTGATCGAAAAGGCCATCTCGATGAGCGACCTGGGTCTCACCTGCAACAACGACGGCAAGGTGATCCGCATCAACATCCCACCCCTTACGGAGGATCGCCGCAAGGAACTCTGCAAGCTCGCGGCCCGTTATGCCGAAGAGGGCAAGGTGGCCTTGCGCAACATCCGCCGGGATGGCATTGATCGCATCAAGAAGCAGGAGAAGGATGGCGAGCTCTCGGAAGACCAGAGCCGTGACGCCCAGGACAAAGTGCAGAAACTGACCGACCGCTTCATCGCCGACATCGAAAAACATCTGGGCGAGAAAGAAGCCGACATCCTCAAAGTGTGACCTCCTCCAGCGACCCAGCCCGGCGCTGCGACGCCGATGTGATCGTGGTCGGTGCCGGCCCCGCCGGCGGCTCCGCCGCCTTCCATCTGGCCCGGCGGGGCCACCGGGTGATCCTGCTGGAACAGCAACAGCAGGGGCGCACCAAACCCTGTGGCGGCGGCATGGCGGCATCGGTGCAGCGTTGGTTTCCCTTTGATCTGGAACCGGCAGTCGATCAGGTGATCCGTCGGGTGCGCTTCACCTGGTGCCTGGAGGATCCGGTGGTCGCGGAGCTTCCCGGCGACTCACCGTTCTGGATCGTGCGGCGCAGCGTGCTCGATGCCTATCTGGCCTCCCAGGCCATGGCGGCCGGAGCTGAACTTCGCTTCGGCCAGGCCGCCACCGCCATCGGCCGGGGGGCGGGGTGTTGGCAGGTGAAGACCAGCGAAGGCGCAACCCTCAGCGCCCCAGCCCTGGTGATTGCCGATGGCTCTGAATCCCGCTTCGCCGCCGAGCTGGGCCTGGGGCCGGCCCGGCCCCGCTACGCCGCCACCGTGTCGGTGGAGGTGGAAGCTGACGTGCTCGAACCTGACACCACCCGCTTCGAATTCGGCCTGGTCCATCACGGCTTCTGCTGGGCCTTTCCCCGCCAGGGGGGCTACAGCATTGGCGCCGGCACCTTCATCGGCCGCCAGGAGGGCGACACCGAGGCCGTGCTCTCGGCCCTGCTGCCCAGCCTGGGGCTGGCCGCCGATGCCGGCGAGCGCCGCCATGGGCGCCTGAGGATCTGGGACGGCCACCACCGTCTGCACGGCGACGGGGTGGTGGTGCTGGGAGATGCAGCCTCCCTCTGCGATCCGTTCCTGGCCGAGGGGCTGCGCCCCTCCCTGATGAGCGGCTGCCATGCCGCCGAAGCTCTCGATGGCTGGCTGGGGGGCGACACCGAGGCGCTTGCGGGCTACAGCCAGCGCCTGCGGCAGGAGTGGGGCGAGTCGATGGCCTGGGGTAAGCGCATCGCCCAGGTCTTCTACCGGGTGCCGCGGGTGGGCTACCAGCTGGGCATCAAGCGGCCCACCGCACCGCAGCGCATCGCCCAGATCCTCTCGGGGGAGATGGGCTACGGCGACATCGCCCAGCGGGTGATCCGGCGGCTGATGTTCCAGCGCAGGTAGGCCAGGCCGGTGTTGCGCTGGCGCTCAGGGGCGGGTGCAGTCCTTCAGCTGACGCAGGCGCTGGTCGATCGAGCCCAGCAGCTCAATGGCAAACATCGGCGATTCCTGGACGGCAAAAAGGAACTTTTCCCGGTTCATCACCAGCAACCGGCAGGGGGTGAGGGCCTGGGCATTGCCATAACGGCGATGGTCCTGGGTCACCAGGGCCCCCGCCCCGAAGACGTCGCCGGCGTGGATGTGCTCATGGCCGCTGCCGTCGTTCCAGTTGAGCTCGACCGTACCCTCCAACAGGCCGAACATGCAGTCGCCGGATTCACCGGAATGGAAGATCCGGGATCCCGCTTCCACCTCAATCACGTCTCCCCGGCTGGCGAGGGCGCGCATGGTGTCAAGGGCATTCACGGTGCGATAAGGGCGGCAGTGGCTCTGCAGTCTGACCCAGGGCGGGACTGAGGGGCGGATTCAGCGGCCGATGGCCAGGGGAGCCCCCAGGCCGCCGCGCACATCCTCCGGCACAAGCCGGCCATCATTGTCGGTGTCGAGGGCATCGAACACCGCATCGCTGCCCAGCCATTCTTCGCGGGTGATGCAACCATCGCCATCGAGATCGTTGAGCAGAAAGATCTCCTGCACGGCGTGGCTGAAGGCAGCCCCCCCCTCAATCACAGCCAGACGATGGGCCAGCTGACCCTCGAGGGTTTCGATCGCCTTGGAAAAGCCGCGGATCCCCTCATCGAGCTTTTCACTGGCCATTGGATCGGCCGCCATCATGGTCTTGAACGTGTCGTGATCGACGTGGATGCGCTCCTCGGCGGCTCCGGGGTCAAACGCATTCAACCGCCTCTCCAGGTCACCATCACTGGAGCGGAGCTGCTCCATCAGCGCCGGGGCGATGGTGAGCAGGTCGCAGCCGGCCAGTTCGATGATCTCATCGATATTGCGGAAACTGGCGCCCATCACCTCGGTTTTGTAGCCATAGGTCTTGAAGTAATTGAAGATCGTGGTCACGGAGATCACCCCGGGATCTTCAGGGCCGGGATAGTGGTCACGACCCGTTGACTTCTTATACCAATCGAGAATGCGGCCAACGAAGGGAGAGATCAGGGTGACGCCGGCTTCGGCACAGGCCACCGCCTGGGCGAAGCCGAACAGCAGGGTCAGATTGCAGTGGATACCCTCTTGCTCCAGCTGCTCAGCGGCGCGAATTCCCTCCCAGGTGGAGGCGATCTTGATCAGCACCCGATCACGGGAGATGCCAGCCTGTTCGTAGAGGCCGATCAGCTTGCGGGCCTTGGTGATCGTGGCGGCCGTGTCATAGCTGAGGCGGGCATCTACCTCGGTGGAAACGCGGCCGGGCACGATCTTGAGGATCTCACGGCCGAAGATCACACTGATCTCATCAAGGGCCTCCCGCACCACATCCTCCGCAGGGGCGCTGGTACTGATCACCGCCCGGGATTCGCGCAGGGAGCGATCAATCAGTTCCTGATAGGCCGGGATCTGGGCCGCCGCCAGGATCAACGAGGGGTTGGTGGTGGCATCCCTCGGGGTGAACTGGCGGATGGCATCGATGTCACCGGTATCGGCCACCACCACGGTCATGGCGGCAAGTTGATCGAGCAGGTTGGCCATCGGACAGGGATTCCTTAGGGCAAGGGCCTTTGGCAGCAACGCTAGCCATGCCGGCCAAAGCCCACCCGCCCGGCTTGTGGGAATGCGCACAGCCGAAGGGGATCCGGCAGGTGGATCGATCAGCGGACGCTGGCGCGCTGGGGGGCCACCGCCGGACTGGGGGGAACTTTCTCGAGCACCAACAGCGCCTCGACGATCTGACGGGCCACCGGAACCGCCACCGTGGCGCCATAGGCATTACCGCCCTGGGGCTCATCGACCACCACCAGCACCACATAGCGTGGGTTTTCGATCGGCAGAACCGCCACAAAACTGCAGATGCGGGCACCCGGGATGTAGACGCCGTTGTGGGCCTTCTGGGCGGTACCGGTCTTGCCGCCCAGGCGATAGCCGGGGATCCGCAATCCCTTGCCGCTGCCCTTCTGAACCACGGTCTCCATCCAGTCGATGACGATGCGGGTGACCTTGGGATCGAGCAGTTGGACACCGCCCTTGAGGCCGCTGTTGGCCAGGGCATCGCCGGAGCGCAGGCCCCGGGTGATGTGGGGACTCACCAGGCGACCGCCATTCGCGAGCATGCCGTGCAGCTGCACGAGCTTCAGGGGGGTGAGTGAGAAGCCCTGACCAAAGGCCGCAACGGCCGGTTCGATCGCCCCGGCGATGAATTCCTTGCGGCTCTTCAGCTGGCCTGCCACGGCGCCGGGTAGATCCGTATCAGGAGTCTGGTCGATGCCGATGGTGTGCAACCACTGCCAGAAACGCTCGCGCCGGACCTGGGACATGGCCTGGACCATGCCCACATTGCTGGAGGCCTGCAGCACCGTGGGGAAATCGATCACCCCATTGGCACGGTGGTCGGAATTGAAGATCGGCCAGCCACCGATGTTGAGCTGACCCACGTCATTGACGGTGCCCTTCGGATCGATCGCCTTCTCCTGAAGCGCCAGGGCCAGGTTGATCGGTTTGAAGGTGGAACCGGGTTCGTAGAGATCCTGGACTGACCATTCGCGGAACAGGCTGGGGTTGAACGTCCAGAAGCGATTGGGGTCGTAGCTGGGGGTTGAGGCGAGGGCCAGCATCTCGCCGGTCTGGGCATCCATCACCAGGGCAGCCCCCCGCTTGGCGCTCCACTGCTTCACCTGCCTGGCGAGGGCTTGCTGGGCCACCTGCTGGAGGCGGGCATCCAGGGTGAGCTGCAGGCGCAGATCGTCGCCATAGAGCGATCCAGCCTGCAGGCCATCCGGCAAGGGTGTGCCGTCGGCGCCGCGCCGCATCGTGATCGTCGATTCCTGGCGATGCAGATCGCGGTCGCGGCTCTGCTCCAGCCCCGCCTGGGGCACCCGCTCCAGATTGAGAAAGCCGACAACGTTGGCGAACAGCTGCCCCTGGGGATAGATCCGTTGGGGATAGGCCTCGAGATCCAGGCCGCTGATACCGAGCTTGCGGACCCGGTGGGCCGTTTCCGGATCGAGGTTGGTGGCCAGCTTGACGCCGGTACGGCGATCACCGATCAGGTTGAGCAGCTCCTGACGGGGGCGGGCCAGCACCACCGCCAGCTTGTCCACGACCGCCGCCGGCTTGCGGATCTCTCCGGGATCATCCCCCGGCAGGCTGAAATAGCGGGGGTGGGCCCAGAGGGTGAAGCGCTCCTCGTCGAGGGCCACCAGGCGGCCAGTTCGGTCCACGATCGTGCGTCGTTTGCCGATCGGGGTGATCGACTGGGTCTGGATCGCCCGGGCGCGGGCCTGCAGCCGATCACCTTCCTTCACCTGGAGCCAGGCCAGGCGCAGCCCCAGGCCGCCCAGGGCCGTGCACAGGAGCAGAAACACCGCCACCATCCGGCCGGTAGGCAGGGGCTTCATGTCCACCACCCGGGGGGCGCTGCCGCCACGGGGAGGCCGGGACGGCGGACCAGGTCGGCCAGCAGCTCGACGGCCGCTGGAAGGGAGCTGGCGATGGGCTGGACCGCGACCCATTCAATACCCGCCGGGCATCAGATCAGACCGGAAGTTTGCCAGCAGGGCCATCGCTGACCGCTGGACCCTGGCGCGGGGCTGGTTCAGATGGATCAGCTTCTCGCTGCTGGTGGGCACCAGCTGGCCCGGACGGCGCACGGCGGCCAGGTGGTGCTGCTCCAGCAGAGCCGAGGCCTCCTGCATGCGGTGCTCCAGGGTCTTGGTGGCTTCCATCTCGCTGAAGCTGCGCGCCCACTGGTTCTGCCAGTGCAGCGTCAGGCCGCTGAGGCCGACCATCGACACCCCCAGACCCACCAGGGCGCCGCTGCTGACCCGGTGCAGGCCCGCCAGCCAGGGGGACTGGCGCTCCACCTTGCGGGCGGACAGGGACCCCTGAATGACCTGCAGGGAACGGCGACCGCCGGAGCGGCGGCGACCGGGTGCCCGAACGGCCTGGGACATCAGGGATGGGGAGGCAACCACGGAACCCGATCAGTCAATGCGCAAGTGAACCACCCCGCGGGGACCCCAGCAAGCTCTTCAGTCAGCAAGAAACAACAGATTCAGGAAGGTCAGGCCATTCCATAGGGCATGCATCAGCACGGGGGCGGCCAGCCGGCCGCTACGCCAGCGCAGCCAGCCCAGCCCGCAGCCGAGCAGGAACAGGGGCACCAGCTCCCCCAGGCTGAGGTGGGCCACCGCGAAAACCGACGCGCTGATCAGCACGGCCCAGGTCCCGCCGAGGCGGCGCCCCACCACCGGCAGCAGCACCCCGCGGAAGAGGGTTTCCTCGAACAGGGGGGCCAGCACGGTGGCCGTCAGCCCAAAGCAGATCAACGCCCCCGGATCCGCGCTGGTGAGCACCAGCTCGAGCAGGGGATTGCTGCCGCCGGGATCACCCCAGATCCGCTGAATCAGCCAGCCGGCCAGGGCCACCAGCGGCAGGACCATCAGCATGGTGGCCAGGGCCTGGCCCAGGGCCGTGGCGACCGGGCGCCAGTGCCACTGCAGCCAGCCCCCCGGAGGGGGCGGACCGGCCCCTGCCAGCAGCGCCGCCAGAATCGCCAGGGGGGCCAGCATCAGTCCGCCATAGAGGCCGACCACCTGCAGACCCTGGGCCAGGGAGTCACCCAAGGCCAGCGCAGCCAGGCCCCGCTGCAGCGGCAGCTGGACCAGCTGGGGCATCAGCACCTCCCCCAGGAGCACAAATCCCCCGGCCAGCAGCAGCGTCACCTCCACCGGGGAGAAGGGGGGGCCGACCAGGGGCGGGGCCGGCGGACGGATCCGCCACTGGCGCCAGGCTTCCCGCAGCAGCAGCCCCGTGCCGACGAGCAGCAGCAGCAGCGGCAGCCCATTCACCCCCAGCAGCTTCAACAGCAGCCGCCCCGGCTGGGCCTGGGCCGGACAGCGCGTCCCATCGGCGTCGCCACTGGGCAGTAGCAGCTGTTCACAGCCCAGCTGCCGCAACATCAGGGGGGGCTGCCAGGGGGCCAGCAGGGCCTGCAGGCTCGGCCCCTCCAACCGGTTTCCGGTGATCAGCGCCTGCACCAGCGGGCGCCGGGGCAGGTCGACCATTCCCTGCAGCTCCGCCAGCCGGCGGGCCGCCGCCGGATCGTCGCCGGCCCGCTCCAACAGGGCCAGCTCCAGCCGCCGCAGGGCGGGTGCCGGCGGATCATCCGCCTCCACCTGCCTCTGCAGCTCGTCCCGCAGGGCAATGCGGGGCTGCGCACCCACGAGGGCCGGTCGCCACCCCGGCGGGATCACCTCCCCCACCAGGGCCGCCAGCTCCAGCTGGCGCAGGCTGAGGGCATCGCCCACCGAAGGGCGCTCCAGGCTGGCCACCAGCTCGGAGCGCCAGAGGGTGAGACTCAGCAGCAGGCAAAGAAGGGCCAGCAGCACCTTCCAGCCGGGCTCCGGCCCCCGAACGGCGGCCGGCGGATCAGGAGGGGTCTGGGCAGGGGTGGGGGAACCGTTCAAGCCGGACCGCCTCGCAGCAAAGGGGTGGGCGCGATTCTCGCCCCCGGCCGCAACCTGCGGCGAAGGTGCTCCAATACGATGGGGCCGCCCGCGGCGCAAGGCCTGTGCCCCTTCGCATCGTTCTCGTCCGCCACGGGCTGAGCAGCTTCAACACCGAACAGCGCATCCAGGGGCGCGACGACCTCTCAACCCTCACCGACGCGGGGCTCCTCCAGGCCGAGCGCAGCGGCGAGGCCCTGGCGGAAGTGCCCCTGGCCGCCGCCTACAGCTCCCCCCTGCAGCGGGCCCGCGCCACGGCCGAGACCCTGCTCGCCAGCCAAGGTCAGCAGCTGAAGGCCGAGTTCGACAACGACCTGCTGGAGATCGATCTAGCCCCCTGGAGCGGCCTATTGCGCGGCGAGATCAGCGCGGTGGACCCCGAGGGGGAGCGGCGCTGGCGCCTGTCCCCTGAAACCCTCGAACTGCAGCGCAGCGATGGCAGTCGCTTCCGCCCCCTGCCGGAATTGCTGGAGCAGGCGGGCAGGTTCAAGGCCAGGCTGCTGGAACGCCATGGCGCCGCCATGGCCAGCAGCGGCCAGGCCGAAACGGTGCTGGTGGTGGCCCACAACGCCATCCTGCGCTGCCTGCTGCTGCAGCTGCTGGGGCTGCCGGCCAGCGACTTCCGCCGCCTGCGCCTCGACAACGCCTCGATCTCCGTTCTGAACCTCAGCGGCAACCCCGAGCGGCCGCAGGTGCAGATCGAATCCCTCAACGGCTGCTCCCACCTCGGCAGCCCCCTGCCAGAGCGCGGCAAGGGTCCCCGGCTGCTGCTGGTGCGCCATGGCGAAACCGACTGGAACCGCCAGGGCCGCTTCCAGGGGCAGATCGACATCCCCCTCAACAGCCATGGCCGCGCCCAGGCCGAGGCCGCCGGCCGCTTTCTCGCCACGGTGCCGATCCAGCGGGCCTACACCAGCGCCATGGCCCGCCCCCGGCAGACCGCCGAGGCGATCCTGCAGAACCATCCCGGGGTGCCGCTCACCAGCACCACAGGGCTGGTGGAGATCGGCCACGGCCTCTGGGAGGGCCGGCTGGAGAACGAGATCGCCGAGGGCTGGCCCGAACTCCTGGCTGACTGGAAGCGGGCCCCCGAAACCGTGCAGATGCCCGAAGGCGAGACGATCCACGATGTCTGGGCGCGCTCCCTGGCCACCTGGAACCGGATCGTCGCCAACCTGTCCGCCGACGAAACAGCCCTGGTCGTCGCCCATGACGCCGTCAACAAGGCCATTCTCTGCGCCCTGCTGGGCCTCAGCCCCGCCGACATCTGGGCAATCAAGCAGGGCAACGGCGGGGTCACGGTGATCGACTACCCCAACGGCGCCGGGGGATCCCCGGTGGTGACCTGCCTCAATCTCACCAGTCACCTGGGGGGCGTGCTCGACCGCACGGCCGCCGGAGCCCTCTGAGCACCGCCAGCCCCATGGCCCACCGTTGGCTGCTGCGCCGGATCAACCTGCTGGAGGCCAGCGATCAACCCGCCCGGCGGGTGGATGCCCTGATCGAAACCGATCGCCTGCTCGACTGGCAGGAGCGGCTTGAGCTGCCGGCGGACGACGCAACTCAGGTCGTCGAGGCCGGGGATTGGTGGTTGGCGCCGCCCCTGGTGGATCCCCACAGCGTGCTGGAGGACCCCCTGGCTGGGCGAGCGGAGACCCTCGCCAGCCTGAAGGCGGCGGCGGCGGCCGGCGGCTATGGCAGCGTGGCGCTGCTGCCCTGGGCCCGCAGCTGGCGGGACCGGCCAGATCGGCTGCAATTCAGCTGGCGCGAGCCGATGCGCCTGCTCCACTGGGGGGGCTTCAGCCTGGATGGGCAGGACCAGGAACTCGCCCCCCATGCGGAACTGCTCGATGCGGGGGCGGTGGGTCTGGCCGGCGGCGACAGCCTGCCGCCGTCGGCCCTGCTGGAGCGCGGCCTGCTTCTCAACGACATGGACGATCAGCCGGTGCTGCTCGCCCCCCGGGACGGGGCCCTCTGCGGCAATGGCTTCGTACGCGAGCGGGTGGAGGCCCTGCGGGCCGGCTGGCCGGTGGATCCGGTCACCAGCGAGACCCTGCCCCTGCAGGCGGTCCTGGCCCTGAAGGAGGCCCTGTCCCTGCCGATGCTGCGGCTGATGAATATCTCAACGGCCGAGGGCGTCGGCCTGTTGCGCCGCTGCCCCCAGCCGCCCCCCGCCAGCGTCTGCTGGTGGCATCTGATCGCCGACAGTGCCAACCTCGATCCGACCGAAGCCGGCTGGCGACTGGTGCCCTCCCTGGGGGGCACCAGCGACCGCGAGGCCCTGATCGGCGCCGTGGCCGAGGGGTTGATCCCGGCGGTGGCGGTGCACCACCTGCCCCTGGACGCCGAGGAGTGCCTGTTGCCGCTGGACCAGCGCCGGGCTGGGCTGGCGGGCCATGGCCTGGTGCTGCCGTTGCTCTGGCAGGAACTGGTGGAACGGCGGGGCTGGCCGGCCGACCGGCTCTGGCAGGCTCTCTGTTGGGGGCCATCGCAGTTTCTGGGACTGCCCCCCGAGCGCCTGGCACGGGGCAGCCGGCGCTGGCTGGTGTTCGACCCGTTCAGGCCGCTGGCTGCCGATGCCAGCCCTTCCCTGGCGGCGAACCGGCCAGACCGCCGCCGGCCGGTTCGCGGGACGGTTCTGGCCAGTGGCTTCAGCGATCCGCTGCAGTGGCCGGGCTGGACGGAGGCGCCCCCAGTCCCCCCATCGCGTTGAACGGGAAGAAGCGCCAGAAGGCACGGCCGATGATCTCCTGACGGGGCAGGAAAGGGCCACCCGGCCAGAAACGGGCGTCCCAGCTGTTGCCGCGGTTGTCGCCGAGGACCACCACGCTCTCCCGGGGCACGACCACGTTGAGACTGCGGCAGGGGCCCATGCCCTGGGCGTCGACTGGGCAGTAGTTGCGGACGTAGGGCTCGACCAGGGGGCGACCATCAATGCTGACCCTGCCCCTGGGATCCACCACCAACCGTTCCCCGGGCAGGCCGATCACCCGCTTGATGTAGGCGTCACAGGCAGGCTCCTGCAGGCCTGGCATGGCCCCGATCAGGGGCAGATTCACCAGCAGACAACCCAGGGGTCCCACCCGGTGCTGACTGAGCAGAACGGGATCGAAGTGGTGGGGAGCATGGAACACCACGATCTCGCCCCGCCTGGGCAGACGCCCGCGGTAGCTGAGCTTCTCCACCAGAAGCCGATCCTGGATCTGCAGCCCGGGGAGCATCGAGCCGGAGGGGATGAAACGGGCCTCCACCAGAAACTGTCGGATGCCCAGGGCCACCACCAGGGTGATCAGCACACTGCGCCAGAAGGCCCAGGGACTCTCGGAGCCATGGCCGTGATCCGTGGCGGCCGCCTCCTCGGAAGCCGGAGCCGGCGGCCCGGGGTGCTCGGTGGGGGTCGGGGGTTCCGTTGGGCTCAAGACACCTCTGCGGCAACATGCATCGACGCCAGGCAGATTAGGCAAGCCCCTGCCCGCCCCATCCGCCATGGCCCGTCCCCGCTGGCAAAGGACGCTGCCGCTCTCCAGCGGCCGCCTGAGCCTGGGCTGGGACCGCTTCGTCGCCATCTGGGCGGCCGTCAACCTCGCCTGGGTGGGATTCGACCTCACCTACGTGCCGCTGCGCACCTTCTGGCTGCAGCGGCATCTGCCGATTCCGACGCTGCCGGTGGCCCTGCCGTTGACGGTGCTACCGGACATCACCCCCTGGGTGGACCCGATCAAGGGAATCGAACCCCACCGGGAGACCCAGACCTACCTGCAGCGGTTCGAAGAGCTGGACACCGCCATGGCCGGCCATCGGGCCGGCACTCCCCTCAGCCCCCAGCAGCGTCAACTGCTGGACCGCCAGGTGCACCTGACCCGGGAGATGATCGACACCAACCCGTTCCAGGCCACCGGGGCCTCGGGCACGCTCGAGAAGCTCAAGCGCAACCTACGGGTGCGCGGCGGCATGGAGTCAGCCAAGCGATCCGCCGAACTGATGCTCACCCCGGCCTGGCTCGCATCCCACTCCTGGGACGGCAGCGGCGGAGAACAGGAGTTCTGGCACCAACAGGTGCTGCCGCTGGTGGCCAGCAACTACTGGCGTTCGATCGATGAGGGGGGGCGCCCCACCGACCACTTCTGGTGGTACGACCTGGTGCTGTTCCAGAGCGTCTTCGCTTTCGACATCCTGCTGCGGGCCGTGCGGCTGCGGCATCGGCTGCCCGGACTGAGCTGGAGCGAGGCCCTGCTGCGGCGCTGGATCGACCTGCCGCTGCTGCTGCCGTTCTGGCGCTGGCTGCGGCTGGTGCCGGTGCTCGAACGCCTGCAGAGCAGCGGCCTGATCAACATCGAACCGCTACGGGCTGTGGTCAGCCGCGGCGTGGTAGCCCTGCTGGCGGTGGAGCTGTTCGAAGTGCTGGCCCTGCAACTGATTGATGGCACCCAGGGGCTGATCCGCTCCCGGCGCTGGCCCGCCCGGATCCGGGCCCTGCGCAGCCACCAGACGGTGGTCAGCAGCGACGAACGGGAGATGGTGGCCCTGGTGAGAATCTGGGCACCGCTGCTGCTGGTGCAGGTGGCCCCTCGCCTTGCACCGGAACTGCAGGGGGTGCTGGGCCATGCCCTGCAGCAGAGCCTGCAGAACACGGTGGTACCCCCACCATTGCGGCAACTGCAGCCGCTGCTGAAGGTGGAGCTCGGCCTCAGCCGCCAGCTGGCGAGCGGCATGGTGGACAGCCTGCTGGAACTCACCCGCAACACCGGCGAGCGGCTGGGGCAACGGGACGATCAGCAGTCCGAGCTGCTGCAGCGCTGCATCGACCGCTTCTGGGAGGAACTGGCCCTGGCCCTGGAAACCGGCCCTGCCCTGGAGCGCTCCCAGCAACTGCTATGCACCCTGCTGGAGGTGTTCAAGGCGAATTACCTCAGCCAGATCAGCCGGGCCGGCATCGAGACCTTGATCGATGAACTGGATCTGCTCACGGTGAAGGTGCCTGCGAGCCCGGAGGAGCCAAGCGGCGCTGCAGGGGACGGCGGCCTCTAGGCCAGCAGCTCCTGCCACTCCTCGGGCCGGAAGCCGGTGGCCATAGCCCCTGAGGATGTGATCAGCAACGGGCGCTTGATCAGCCGTCCGTCGGCGGCGAGGGCCACCAGGGCCTGGCTGTCGTCCATGGCCTTGACAACAGCTGCACCCAGGGCCCGGTAACTCTGGCCGCTGGTGTTGAACAAGCGCGCCCTGCCGAGCTGCCCGAGGGCCTTGCCCAGTAGGGCGGCATCAGGAGGGGTGGAGGTGATATCGATCACCTCCACAGAAATATCCCGGTCCCTGAGCCAGGCCAAAGCACGGCGACAGGTGCTGCAGCCTGCGTAGCTGTAGAGGCGATGGCTGGGGGCCATGGGGTCGGATCAGCCCTTGCCCACCAGGGCCTTGAGTGCACCCAGGAGGCTGTTGGAGCCCTTGCCGGCCCCGGCGGGGGGGTTGGTGCGCACGGTCACATCACCGTTCACGGTGGTGCGGCAGCTGAGGCGGTAGTTGGCGGGACGATCGGCGAGATAGACCTGCTCGACATCGCTGCGGGGGGAGAGGTTGCGCTCCCCTTCAACGATCTCCATGACACAGGTGCCGCACTGACCGAGGCCGCCGCAATTGCGGACGTTGTTCAGGCCCGTGTAGGGATTGACGCCCGCGTCGATGGCGGCCTTGCGAAGGTTGGCGCCCTCAATGCACCCGACCTGCTGGCCTTCCTTTTCGAAGCGAATCGTGGGCACGGTCGATGCGGGGAGATGGGCGCCGCCCAACTTAAGACACGCCCCGCAGCTTTCCCGATACTGGCCGGAAGCCCGCAACGGAGTGCCATGGGGGCCGGGCTGGAATCGCCCTTACCATTCCCCCAGCACCCCATCTCCCGTGACCAGTCAGCCCAGCCATCCGTTCGCCGCTGAGCCCGGTCCGGAGCCCGGGGCCCATCAGCAGGCCGCCACCGGTTACGACCTGGTGGTCCAGCAGCTGATCCCGGGGTACGCCAGCTTGGCGCGGCTGGCCGTGGCCCTGCTCGCCACATCCCCGCGGGCGGAAAACCAGGGGGCCAGCGTGCTGGTGGCCGGCTGTGGCACCGGCGCCGATCTAGTGGAGGCCCGGGGCCAGCGGCCCGACTGGCAGCTGACCGCCCTCGACCCCTCCGACGACATGCTTCAGGCCGCCCGCCGCCGGCTCGAGCCGGACGGCCCGACGGAGGCGGCCGCCGCGGGTCCCGCAATCGAATGGCGCTGCTCAACGGTGGAGGAGCTGCAGGTGGAAGTCGGCTTTGATGGCGCTCTCTCGGTGCTGGTGCTGCAATCCCTGGCCGACGACGGCAGCAAACTGCGCTTTCTCAGTGCCCTGGCCCGCCAGCTGCGGCCGGGCGGGCAGCTGGTGCTGGTCGACCTGATGCGTCCCGACCGCTCGCCTCTGCAGTCCCAGGTGGAGGCAGCCTGGCTGGCCTTCCAGCGGGCCAGCGGCGTCACGGCCCCCGCCGCTGCCCTGGCTGCCCTCAGCCAGGGCCTGCATCCAATCGGCCTGGCCAGGTTGACCGCCCTGGTGAATGCCGCCGGGTTCAGCGACCCGGCGCCGGTGTTCAAAGCCCTTGATTTTGAAGGTTTTCTGCTGCAGCGCCGGGCCTGACCGGCCCGCAGCGGCTCATCCGGCGGCCAGGGCAGCGGCCACGCAGCGCTCCAACAGGGCCGGGACCTCGTCCTCATCCAACCAGCCACTGATCGTGGTGACCCGCCCCTCCAGATTCTTGTAAGTGCGGAAGAATTCAGCCACCTCCTCAAGCTGGTTGGGAGCGATCTGGCGGATGCTGGTGATGCCCCGTTTGCGGGGATCGCAGTGGGGAACGCAGAGCAATTTGCCGTCATGGGCTCCGCAATCCACCATGTCGAGGATGCCGATCGGCCGTGCGGTGATCAGACAGCCCGCAAAGGTTGGCTCCTCCATGATCACCATCGCATCGAGGGGAGAACCGTCCTCGGCGAGGGTATTGGGAACAAAGCCGTAATCAAAGGGGTAGCGGACCGAGGAATGCAGCACCCTGTCGAGCACCATCACCCCGGCAGTGGCGTTGTACTCGTATTTATTGCGGCTGCCGGCGGGAATTTCCACCAGCAGATTCACCAGCCCCGGGGCCGGGGATGGGGGCAGGGAACGGAGATCCATCGCGCGCCAGGGTGGATGGGACAGGGGAAGGGGGCGGGGGTTGGCCGCCACCGCCGAGGGATCGGTCGCCGATCACCGAGGCCAGGGGAACGATCAGGGTGACGAGGGCGAGGGCCCCACCGGCCAACCAGGCCAGCGGTTGGGCCAGCCATTCATTCTGGTCGCCACTGTCTTGCCGGTGAGAAGCCGAGGGGAACGGCACTGGGCTCAGAGGCGCTGGTGCGACGCAGAGAACCGGGGAGGCAACTGTGGGGTCTGCCGAGGGGATTGCCGCCAGGGGCCTGGGACGGAACCGGAGCGGGGAGCGGCTGCGGCCGCCAATCAGGGCATCGGGGCGAGGACTGTCAGGGTCCTCGCTGGACTCGGCAGCACTCTGCTCAAGGCCATCAGCAGAGGGGGTCACAGC
>Ga0207954_1000367_pt1 | contig 14916 bp, 10 predicted proteins | sample CryBogmetaGMA0M_FD_184547 | JGI IMG/M metagenome (GOLD analysis project Ga0207954, IMG submission 184547) | Freshwater microbial communities from Crystal Bog, Wisconsin, USA - MA0M (SPAdes) | ecosystem: Environmental > Aquatic > Freshwater > Lake | place: Crystal Bog, Wisconsin, USA | collected... | reverse complement strand
GTTGCCTTCACGTGGGTGCAGGTTTTCAACCTACACATGAACCACCCCGGGCCTGGACTCACCGCAGGCTAAAGACCTGCGGCCACTTCGGACGGTCAAAAAAGCCGCCGCGGACGGCACCCTCGTGGATGCCGCCCGCGGTCAGGCGCTTGCGTCACGTTCTTCCTGTCACCGGGTCTTCCGCTCCCGGGGCCGTGTGTCGCTCGACCAGGCGTCGTTCGCGGTCAGGTTTACCCAGATTTGGTGGCTGTCACCTTTTTCCCCTTTTTCCCACCGCCATCGTCCCGCGCCTTCGCGCCTACAGTGCCGAGAAGCCGGAGATGCCCACGAGGGTAATAAGGAGATGGCCGAGTCGATCGCGCCTGTCTGTGTGTGGCTGAAGCGCGATCTCCGCGTGGGCGATCATCCGGCGCTCGCCGAGGCCGTGGCCCGCTCGCGGGGCGGCAGCGTGTTCGCGGTGTTTCTCTACGAGCCCGAGGTGCTCGCCCAGCCGGAGCGGGACGCGAGCCATGCCGCGTTCGAGCGGGAGTGTCTCGTCGAGCTCGAGGCCGCCCTCGCGCGGCTCGGCATCCGGCTCGTCACCCGCCGGGGCGAGGCGGTGGCGATGCTCGAGCAGCTCCGCCGCGAGACGGGGTTTCGCCTGCTCGTGGCCCACGAAGAGACCGGCACGGGCGTGACCTACGCCCGCGATCGCCGGGTGCGCCGCTGGGCCCGCGAGGCCGGTGTCGAGCTTCTCGAACGGCCGCAGACCGGCGTCGTACGCCGGCTCGGCTCGCGGAACGGCTGGAACCGCCTCTGGGAAGCGCGGATGGAGGCCGACCGGGCCGATGTGCCGCGGAGCACCGGCCACGGCGGCCGCGCGACCGTCGCGCGACTGGCCACGGTCGGCATCCTCGACGGCCGCGGCCTGGGCCTGCCCGCCGACACGAAAGACCGCCAGCCGGGCGGCGAGCGGGCGGCCCACGACGTGCTCGACGACTTCCTCTCGCGCCGCGGGCGGCACTACTCCGGCGGCATCTCCAGCCCGCTGTCGGCGCCGGCGAGCTGCTCGCGACTGAGCCCGTATCTGGCGTTCGGCGCGATCTCGATGCGGACGGTCTGGCAGGCGAGCGAAGCCCGCCGCCGGGAAGTGCAGGCGAGCATCCTCGAGACCACGAGCCCGCGCGACCGCGCCGCGCTCAAGGCCTGGCAGCGGAGCCTGAAGGGAGTGCAATCGCGGCTTCACTGGCATTGCCACTTCATGCAGAAGCTCGAGGACGAGCCGGCGATCGAGTTTCACAACATGCTGCGGGCGGCCGACGGCCTGCGGGAGACGGAGATCTGCCCCGCACGGCTCGCCGCCTGGCAAGAGGGCCGCACCGGCTATCCGCTCGTGGATGCCTGCCTGCGGAGCGTGGTCGCCACCGGCTGGCTCACGTTTCGGATGCGGGCGCTCGTCGTCTCGTTCGCGAGCTATTCGCTCTGGCTCCACTGGCGGCCCACCGGCCTGTTCCTCGCCCGCCACTTCCTCGACTTCGAGCCGGGCATCCACTGGTCGCAGCTCCAGATGCAGAGCGGCACCACCGGGATCAACACGCTGCGGATCTACAACCCCACGAAGCAGGCGATCGAACAGGATCCCGGTGGCGTGTTCATCCGGCGCTGGGTGCCGGAACTCGCCGGCGTGCCGAAGGCCTACGTGCACATGCCCTGGACGATGCCGGCCGACGTGCAACGCCAGGCCGGCTGCGCGATCGGCCGCGACTATCCCGCGCCGCTCGTCGATCACGCCGCCGCGGTTCGCGAGGCGAAGCGGCGGCTGGCGATCGTGCGGCACGCCCCCGAGGCACGCCGCGAGGCGCGGGGCGTGGCGGCTCGGCACGGTAGCCGCCGCGATCGCCGCGGGGCGATGCAGCAGGATCCGGTGCGGCGAACGCTCGGCCGGGCCCTACCGCCGCCGGCCGCGGATCCGCAGCGGCTGCTGCCGTTCGCGGCCGACGACGGCGATGTCGCACCGTCGCCACCGACGTCGAACGCGGAGTGATCCCCATCGTGGGGGTTTGCGCGGCGTGGGGTCGCACGGACGCTGAACCGCATCCCTGCGGAGTTCCTCCATGATCGTTCGAGTCCGGCCCGGCTCCGCATGGGCCATGCTTGCGGCCCTCGGCCTGATCGGCTGGCTGCTCGGCGGCTCGGAAGCCCGCGCCCAACTCCGCATCTGCAACTACAACGTGACCGCGAGCGACGGCTCGCTCACCGCTCCCCGGTCCGGCATGGACACCGTCCTCGCGGCCATCGGGAGCTCGGCGAAGGGGGGCTTTTCCCGGCCGATCGACGTGCTCGTGCTCCTGGAGGCCAACTCCGCGAGCACGACAGGCGTGCAGTTCGCCACTCTGCTCAACACGATCTACGGAGGCACCAACTACCGTCACTCGGCCCTCGACGGCGGGTCCACCGGCGCGGGCCGGCCGATCTGCATCTACAACGCGGCCACCGTCAGCCTGGTGAATGAGAAGGCTCTCGGTATCACCAGCTCCACCGGGCAGCCCCGCCAGTCACTCCGGTATCAGTTCCAGCCCGCGGGCTACGACGCGACCGCCACGTTCACCGTCTACGCCAGCCACTACAAGGCGTCGAACACGTCGTCCGACGCCGCCCGCCGCAACGTGGAGGCCAAGGCCAACCGCGCCGACCTGGATGCTCTCGGCGACGGCGTGAGCGCCATCCAGCTCGGCGACCTCAACCTCTACACCTCGTCCGACCCCTCCTTCCAGACGCTCACGGGCACCGGGCCGGGGCAGTTTTTCGATCCCGTGACCAGCGTCGGCTCGTGGACCGGCAACTCGGCGTTCAAGGCCGTGCACACGCAGTCGCCGGCCACCACGGCCGCCTTCGGCGGGCAGGTGCTCGGCGGCATCAACGACCGCTTCGACTTCCAGCTCACGACGGGTGAACTGCTCGACGGCCGCGGTCTGGACGCGATCACCGGCTCGTACTGGGCCTTCGGCAACACCAACACCCACACGATGAGCGGCGCGGTGACCACCGGAAGCCCCACCGCCCTGGCGGCGGTCATCCCCGGCTATACGACCACGCAGGCCTCGAACGTGCTGACCGCCCTCAGCCAGGTGACCGACCACCTGCCCGTGGTGTGCGACTACCAGCTGCCCGCGAAGATGTCGGCGAGCCTCACCGGCCTGCCCACGACGGTCATCAAAGACGCCGCCGTATCCGGCCTGCTCGCCGTGTCCAACGACGCCCCCGTGAACGTCGTGAACGGGGCCGACCGGCTCGACTACGGCTACGTGGGCGTCGGAGCCTGCGTGGCGACGGGAACGGGAAGCGACGCCCCCCTCGGCGGCGGCAACACGCACGCGGTGGCCTTGAACACGGCGGTGGCCGGGCCGGCGTCGGGCACGCTGACCGTGCAGGCGACGAGCCCGCAGGCCTCGAGCCCGACCTTTTCGCAGGCCGTCACGCTGTCGGTGCTGGACCACTCCATCGGCTCGTTCGCGGCGGGCAGCACGGTGTCGTCGCTCGACCTCGACTTCGGCACGCTCCTGCAGGGCAGCGGCACGTCGAGCCAGACCTTCGGCGTGTTCAATCGCACCGGATCGCTGGGAACCGCGTGGACCGCCCGACTCGACCTCGACAGCATCACGCCGTCCGTGCCCGCGGGGGTCTTCACGACCACGCTCGCGCCCTTCGCCGCGCTCGCCTCGGGCTCGTCGCGGTCGTATGCGATGTCGATGCTCACCACCACGAGCGGCTCGTTTTCGGGAACCTATTCGCTGGCGGTTTCCGACGAAGACCTGCCGGGGGCGACGGCCAAGACCATGACGGTCAGCGTGCGCGGCTCGGTGGTCACGCCGGCGAACGTGGTGCTGAATGTGCCGAGCGGTTCGCAGACGCAGCTCGCCGCCGGCTTCGCCGGAATCACGGGCACGGCGGCGGTCACGAAGACGGGCGTGGGCACCGTGGTGATGGGTGGCAGCAACACGTACACCGGCCCCACGAGCGTGCAGCAGGGAACACTCACCGTCTCGGGCATGCGGTCGGTGGGCGCATCGTCGAGCGTGAGCGTGGCCGCCGGTGCCACGCTCGACGCGCGGTCGCTCCCTGGGGGCTTTCCCATCGCTGCGGCGAAGGTCCTCAGCGGCTCGGGCCGCGTCCTCGGGGCGATCACGCTGGCGGGGGGCACGCTCGGCATGGCGTCGCTGACGATCACGCCGGCCACGGGGCTCGATCGGCTCACGATGACCGGTGGCGTGCTCGCGAGCGCCCCGGCGGTGATCGTGAGCGGCAGTGGCGTGATGACGCTGCCGAGCACCACGCCCGCCGTCGTCAACCTCCGCAGCCTCCGCGTGGATTCCGGCCCGGGCGGCGGGAAGCTCGACGTGGGCACGAGCCTCGTGACCGTGGCGGCGGGCGGGCTCTCGGCCTCGGATCTCGTGGCCGCCATCGTCGCGGGAAGCAACGGCGGCCTCTGGGACGGCACCACCGGAATCGCGTCGGGCCGTGTGGCGGCAGACGTGGCCGGGGGCCTCCCGCGGGCCGTGGGCTGGATCGACAACGGCGGCGGCGCGCTCACCTTCGGCTACGCCGCCTCGGGCGACACGAACCTCGACGGCGCGATCGACATCCTCGACATGGCGACATTCATGTCGGCCGGAAAGTACGAGTCGGGCCTGGCGGCCATCTGGGCCGAGGGCGACTTCAACTACGACGGGCTCGTGGACCTCTTGGACGCGGCCGACTTCCTCGCCACCGGCCTGTTCGATGCCGGTGCTTACAACGCGGCCGCGGGCGACATCGTGGCGGTGCCGGAACCACAGGCCCTCGCCTGGCTGGGGGCCGCCGGCCTGCTCTGCCTGCTGGTGGCACGGGCGGGGCAGGCCGCCGGCTCAGCCCGGAGAACCTGAGCGGCAAGCCGCCGCCAGGCAGCCGAGGCCCAGAATCGCGATCACCCAGGCCGACGGCTCCGGCACCGCCCAGATCCCCAGGTCGGCGTGCGTCACGAAACCCTCGTTCACGATCTTCGACCCGGCGCTCACGATGAACTCCGACACGCCGACCGAGGACGACGGAGCCAGGGGGTCGGAGCCGAACGCGGGATTCGTGCCGCTGGCCTGGAGCGCGTTCCAGTTGGCGGTGTAGCCCATGGCGGTCCACGGGTAGGTGGTGCCGGCCTGATTCCACTCGACGAAGTCCGCCAGCGTGGAGAAGGTCTTCGTCGAGTCGCGGTCGTCGAGATACGCAAACCCGCTCGGTGCTCCGGCGGCTACGGCCTGATAGCTGCCGTCGGAAAAGGTGGGGAGCGCGGGCAGCTGCGTCGAGATGTCGGCCGAGTAGGCCGGTCGGGCGAGGTTCGCCAGCGGGACCCAGAAGAGCGCCAGCCCCGTGGTCGGCGCGTCGTTGGCCGGCAGGCCGACCGCCTGCTGGATCCGACGCTGGGCCTCCAGCGGTGTCGGCACGGCGGAGCCCGTGAAGTAGGTGCCGCGGAGGTAGTCGCGGAGCGAGTCGCCCGCCGTGACCCACGGCATGATGAAGTGGGTCGTGCCGCTCTGCGAGAAGGCGAGTTCGGTGACCGTGCCCTGCGGCGCCGTCCAGGTGGCGAAGGGCTCGGTGAAGGTGGCGACGAGCGTGCACTCCACGTCCACCGAGTCGATCCTCTTCCGCTGGTAGAACTGCGGCCGACCGGGATCCCACGAGAGCGTCGTCAGCGTGGTGCCGGGCAGCGGAGTGCGGGGCGTGGTGGCCACCTGGGGAATGCCGCCCGAGATGGAGTCCCAGTGGAACGACTGCTTGGCGAGCGCGGTGGCCGCGGCGAACGCGGCGGCGTTTTGCGCGGGGCTGGGCTGCGCCGCCGCCGGAGCCGCGAGCAGCGCGACGATCGCGAGGCCCCGGAGCACCGCGCCGGAGGCGGGGCGCCGCCGCGGCCCGGGCAGTCCCTCGCCGCGCGGCATGCCAGGCGAGCATCCGCAGGTGGAAAACCTGTGGCCACTGCTCGATGACCTGTGGTTTCTGAAGTCCTGCGGCGGCATGCGGTGGCCTCAGAGCCAGATGTTCAGCCGGCCGTCGAGCATGTCGGGCAGCTTCTTGGCGAGGATCCGCCGGATGCGGTCGTCGGTGTAGCGGGTCGAGAAGTGCGTGGCGATCACCAGCTCGTTGCGAAACCGCTCCCGGCGGGCCAGCAGGTCGTCGAGGTGCATGTGGCCGAACTTGTGGATCTTCTCCTTGCGGTGCGAGTGGGCCACGAACGTGAGCTCCGTGATCAAGACCATTGCCTCGAACATCGCCGGACAGCGGTCGAGGCCCTCGGGCGAGCTGTCGCCGAGGTAGGCCACGAGCGGCGTGCGGATCTCGTGCGTCACGTCCACGCCGGAGAGGCGGAGGTCGCGGATCTTGTCGCCGGGGAGCCCCTGATACTCGTGCTTGAGCTTGCGGCGGCGATCCCAGACCACGTAGCCCACGCTGGGGATCGTGTGGGTCGTGCCCGACACCGTCACCACGTGCTCCCGCGAGAGCTCGATCTCGTCGCCCGGCCGCGCCGGCAGGAGCGTGCAGGGGAGCCGGCCGCGGTCGAGCCGGCTCACGGCCTTGAGCAGCCGCTCGATCGGCTCGAGCGCCGACTCGGGGAGGTAGATCGTGGGCGGCTCCATCTTCATCATCCGCCGCCGGGCCACGTACACCGGCAGCGCCGCGATGTGATCGAGATGCGTGTGCGTGATGAACCAGGTGGCCGTGGCCATGAAGCCCCAGGGCTGCGAGCCAAGATCGAAGCCGAGCTTGAGCTCGGGAATCCGCCAGCAGCTCTGCACCGCGGCCCGCGAGTAGCCCTCGATGGTCAACCCCTTGTGGACGAGCGTGCGATAGGGGGAGTTGTCGATCATGCGGTGTCGGAGGGCGGGGAGTTGGGGGGCGCGGATCGCGGGGCCGGCGGCTCGAGCCAGATCTCGTCGAAGAGCTGATCCTGCCGGGTGGCCAGCTTCCCGCGGCGGACCAGCTCGAGTGCCGCCAGGAAGATGCCCACGATCCGCGAGCGGGGCATATCGTCATCGAAGAGGCTCGTGAACGCCACCCTCCCCCGCTCCGCCACGAGCGCCTCGATCCGGGCGGCGTGCGTCTCGATCGGGGTGTCGTCGTGGACGATCTGCCGCGGCCGACGCTTTTCCCGCTTGGCCATCACCCGCGTCATGGCGCCGACGAGGTCCCAGACGTGGGCGTCGGCGATCGCCACCTCGGCGGGGGCCGCCCGGCCCACGGTGTCGTCCGCCGCCTGCCGCGCGAACCGCAGCTCCCAGTGCCGGGCCCGGTCTTCGAGCATCGTGGCCGCGTCGCGATACTGCTTGTATTCGAGGAGCCGCTGCACGAGGTCTTCGCGGACGAGCGCGACCGGCTCCTCCGTCTCCTCGGGCCGCGGCACCAGGGCCCGGGCCTTGATCTCGAGGAGCACGCTCGCCAGGTCGACGAACTCCCCCACCTGCTCGATCGCGAGGCCCTCGAGCACGTCGAGGTAGGCGACGAACTCGGCCGCGATCGCCGTGATCGGCACCTCCGTCACGTCCACCTCGTGCTTCTTGACGAGATAGAGGAGAAGGTCCATCGGCCCGGAAAACACGTCGAGGTCTACCTTGAATTCCACGACCACCTCGCCGCTCGACCGGAAGCCATGCCGCGCACGTCCGAGCCCAATCATAGGGAAGCCCGCCCCTCCGCTGAACGCCGGAATCGGCGGTACACTCGCCGCATGGACAACGACCGCCTCTGGGCGCCCTGGCGACTCGGCTACGTGCAGGGGGCCGGCGCCGCCGAACCCGACGTCGGGACGCCCGCCTGGCGGCCCGGGGCCGACCATGGCTGCTTCCTCTGCCGGGCGGCCGCCGTCGCCCAAGCGCACGACCGCGTGCTCGGCGTGGTGGAGCGGACACCCTGGTCGCTCGTGATCACCAACCGCTACCCCTACTCCAACGGCCACCTCCTCGTCGCGCCGCTCGACCACCGGGCGACGCTCGGCGACCTCGCCGACGACGTGCTCCTCGACCTGCAGCGGCGGATCGCCGCCTGGTGCCGGCGGATGACGCGAACGATGCAGGCCCAAGGCTTCAACGTGGGCCTCAACGTCGGCGCCGTCGCGGGCGCCGGCGTGCCCGGCCACCTCCACTGGCACGTCGTGCCGCGGTGGCCGGGGGACGTCAACTTCATGCCGGCGCTGGCCGGCGTGCGGGTGCTGCCGCAGTCGCTCGATGCCCTCTGGGAGCAGCTCACGCAGGCCGCCGCCGAGGAGGCCCCGTGAGCGAGCGGCCCGGCGGCTGGAGCCAGCCCGACTGGCGGACCCGCGAGAGCCTCCTGCTCGCGCCGTGGGCGATGCACGCCGTGGACTCCGCGGGCCGCGTGCATCCCGAGCCGCCCCACCAGTTCCGCAGCCCCTACCAGCGGGATCGCGACCGGATCGTCCACTCGGCGGCCTTCCGCCGCCTGGCCCACAAGACGCAGGTGTTCACCGGCTACCACGGCGACTACCACCGCAGCCGGCTCACGCACACGCTCGAAGTCACGAGCATCGCCCGCACCCTGGCCCGCGCCCTGGCACTCAACGAGGACCTCGTCGAGACGCTCGCGCTCGCCCACGACATCGGCCACCCGCCACTCGGCCACGCCGGCGAAGACACGCTCGCGGAGTTGCTCCGCGACGAGGGCGGCTTCAACCACAACGCCCAGGCGCTGCGGATCATGGAGTTCCTGGAGACACGGTATCCGGAGTTTCCGGGCCTCAACCTCTCCCGCGAGGTGCTCGACGCCCAGGCCACGCGGAAGAAGGACGGCACCGCGCCGCCGCCGCTCCTGGAAACGCAGGTGGTCGATGCCGCCGACTCGATCGCCTACGACACGCACGATGCCGACGATGCCGTGGAGCTCGGCCTGGTGACGCTCGAGGAACTCTGCGACCTGCCGCTGGTGGCCGACGCCGCCGCCCGCGTGGCCCAGCGGCACGGCGCGCTCCGGGGCACCGACGCCCGCCGGGCGATCCTCCACGAGCTCGTGGACCACCAGGTGGCGGAGCTGATCCGCGAGACCCGCTCCACGATCGACGCCCTCGGCGTGGACTCGGTGGCCCGCGTGCGGCAGGCGTTTCGCAGCGGCGAAGGGGTGGCCGGCCGCCGGATCGTCGCCCACGCCCCCGAACTCGCGACCGGCAAGCGGCAGCTGGAACGGTTCCTCTTCGAACGGGTCTACCGCTGCGGCCGGGTGCTCGCCGTGCGGGTGCCGGCCCAGCAGAAGCTCACCGAACTCTTCGACTGGTACGTCGCCCATCCCGACGACCTGCCCACGAACTACCGCCTCCGGGCCGACACCCTTGGCCTCCGCCGCAGCGTGGCCGACTACATCGCCGGCATGACCGACCGGTTCCTGGAGTTCGACCACCGCCGCCGGCTGTCGCCTCCTCCGGGAAGTCGTTGGTAGACTCTTTCGGTATCGTCAGCTCCGGCTGATCTCGTCTCGCCCCGACGGCTTCGACCATGGCCCTGATTGTCCTCCGCGCGATCTTCGTGATGGTGTCGGTGGGCATCGCCGTGCTCATCTTCAACTCGCCTGCGGTGCAGGCCTCGCCCACCTGGGTGCCGTGGGCGATCCTCGCCGGCATGGTGGCCCTGCCGCTCACCGTGATCGGCTTCGACGGCATGATCCGCCGCAAGGAGTTGACCACGATCACGGCGATCTACTTCGGGCTCTTGATCGGCGTGTTCCTCACCTACGTGACGATGCTCGCGCTCCAGCCGATCCTCCCCCTGAGCCAGAACGATCCGCTCCACTCCTGGCTGCCGCTGATCGTCGGCTCGGTGCTCTGTTACATCTGCACGAGCCTGCTCATGCAGACCCGCGACGACTTCCGGTTCCTGATTCCCTACGTCGAGTTCGCCCGCGACGTGCGCGGCCTGCGGCCCAACGTGCTCGACATCTCGGCGATCGTGGACGGCCGGATCGCCGACCTCGCCGAGGCAGGCGTGTTCGAGAGCCGGTTCGTCGTGCCGTCGTTCGTGCTCGACGACCTCCAGGCGGCGGCGGAATCGAACGACCGGCAGAAGCGGACCCGCGGCCGCCGCGGCCTCGACGTCCTGGCCCGCCTCCGGGAAAACGACACGATCGACATCGACGTCATCTCCCCGCGGCAGCAGTCGTACGAGGAGCTCTCGACCGAAACCCGCGTCGTCGATCTCGCCCGCGAACTCGGCGGCCGCGTGATCACCGTCGAGCCGAGCGCCGCGAAGCTCGCCGGCGTCCGCACCGTGCCGGCGATCAACGTCAACGACGTGGCCGCCGCCCTCAAGCCGTCGTTCGTGCCGGGCGATGCCCTGAGCGTGCGGCTCGTGAAGCAGGGGGAGGAGCCCGATCAGGCCGTCGGCTATCTCGAGGATGGCACGATGGTGGTGGTCGAGAATGGCCGCGACCAGATCGGCCGCACCGTCCGCGCCAGTGTCACCAGCACCCTCCAGACCTCGGCCGGCCGGCTCGTGTTCGCCCGTCCGGCGTAATCCGCCGCGGGGCCAGCGAGCGCGGCCGCCGCCTCCCCCGACCATGCCCTTCCCGACCTCGAGCCGTCGCGCGACCAGCCTCGCCGTGGCGGCTGTCTGGATGTGGGCCTGGAGCGGCTCCGCACCGGCCGACGACCACCCGGGCCTCGCGATCTACCGCGAGCATTGCCAGCGCTGCCACGGCGCCGAGGGCGTCGGCACGGCCGCCTTCCCCGACCCGCTCGTCGGCGAGCGGTCGGTCCACCAGCTCGCCGTGGTGATCGACGAGACGATGCCGGAAGACGATCCCACGAAGGTCACCGGGGAGGCCGCCCGGCAGGTGGCCGCCTACATCCACGAGGCCTTCTATTCGCCGGTCGCCCGCGACCGGCACCGGCCGGCCCGGGTCGCCCTCGCGCGACTCACCGTGCGGCAGCATCGCCAGGCCCTCGCCGACCTGGTCGGCAGCTTCCGCGGCCCGCCCCCCGCGATCGATGCAGACCGGGGGCTCGCGGGGGAATACTTCAAGACCCGCACGTTCAACCGCGACAAGGGACTCGTCCTCGAACGGACCGATCCGACGATCGCCTTCGACTTCGGCACCGCCGGACCGGCGCCGGGCACGATCGAGCCGAAGCGGTTCGCAATCCGCTGGACGGGGGCGATCGTGCCTGTGGAAACGGGGCTGCACGAGTTCGTGATCCGCACCGAGCAGGCCGCGCGGCTCACGGTGAACGGCGGCCCGCGCGGGCCGGCCCTGATCGACGCCACCGTGAAGTCGGGCAGTGACACCGAGCATCGGGCGAGCATGTTCCTGCTTGGCGGCCGCGCGCATCCGCTCACGCTCGAAGTCTGGAAGTCACTCCAGGGGGTGGACAACGACGAGGCGGAGAAGGCCGAGCCGACGTCGATCCGGCTGCTCTGGAAGCAGCCACACGGCGCGCTCGAGACGGTGCCCGCCCGCGTGCTCATTCCCCATGCGGCGCCGCGGGTGTTCGCGGCGGCGACGCCGTTCCCGCCCGACGACCGCTCGATCGGCTACGAGCGGGGCACCGACGTGTCGGAGGAGTGGCTCGCCGCCACGGCCGCCGCCGCGATCGCCACCGCCGACCACGTGCTCGACGACCTCGAGAAGCTCTCCGGCGTCGTGGCCGATGCCCCCGACCGCGCGGCACGGCTGCGGGAGTTCGCCACCACGTTCGCCGAGCGGGCGTTTCGTCGGCCCCTCACCCCCGAGCAGCGGGCGCTGGTCGTGGAGCGGCCGTTCGCCGATGCGCCCGATCCCGACACGGGCCTCCGCCGGTCGATCCTGGCGGTGCTCGGCTCGCCGCGGTTCCTGTTCGTCGAAGCCGCCGACGACGACGCCTTCGCCACCGCCGCCCGGCTGTCGTTCGGGCTCTGGGACTCGATCCCCGACGAGCCGCTCCGCGAGGCCGCGGCCCGGGACGAGCTCGCGACCGCCGAGCAGCTCCGCGGCCACGCCGAACGGATGGTGCAGGATCGGCGGACGCGGGCCAAGGTCCGCGACTTCCTGTTCTCGTGGCTGCGGGTCGATCTCGGCCCGGAGCTGGCCAAGGACCCGGCGCGGCATCCGGAGTTCACGCCCGAGGTGGCGGCCGACCTGCGGACGAGCCTCGAGCTGTTCCTCGTCGAGGCGGTCTGGAGCGGCCGTGACTTTCGCGGCCTGTTCACGGCCGACGAGCTGCCCGTCAACGGCCGGCTCGCGCCGCTCTACGGCGCCCCCCTGCCCGCCGACGCCGACTTCACCCGCGTGCGGCTCGACGACGGCCGGCGCGGCGGCCTGCTCTCGCATCCGTATCTGATGAGCGTGCTCTCGTATCCCTCCTCCACGTCGCCGATCCATCGCGGGGTGTTTCTGGCCCGCGGCGTGCTCGGCAACACGCTGCGGCCGCCGCAGGAAGCGATCGCGCCGCTCCCCGCGGAGCAGCATCCCGACCTCACGACCCGCGAGCGGGTGGCGCTCCAGACGAGCGCCGTCGCCTGCCAGACCTGCCACACGCTGATCAACCCGCTCGGCTTCGCGCTCGAGGAATTCGACGAGATCGGCCGGTATCGCGCGGCCGAGCCCGGCGCGGGCGGATCGCGGCCGATCGACGCCTCGGGCTCCTACCAGCCCCGCTCCGGTTCGCCCGCCACCTTCCGCGGCGGCCGCGAGCTCGCCGCCTACGTCGCCGGCAGTCGCGACGCCCACGAAGCCTTCGTGCAGGCCGCCTTCCATGCCCTGGTGAAGCAGCCGGTGCGGGCCTGGGGCGACGACACGCTCCCGCGGCTGACCGAGTCGTTCGCGGCCTCGGGGTTCGACATTCCCCGCCTGCTGGTCGATATCATGATGGTGGCCGCGGTGCCGCCGCGGCAGCGCGTCGCCTCCGCCCCCGTCCCGGAGTCCTCCCCGTGACCCTCTCCGGCCCGATGGCTCGCCGCGACCTGCTGCGTCGGCTCGGCGTCGGCGCGGGCGTGCTCCCCTTCCTCGGCAACCTGCCGAGTCTGGCCGTCGAGGCGGCGGGGCCGAAGCGGCGGCTCGTGATCGTGTTCAGCCCGGACGGCGTGGTGAAGAAGCACTTCTGGCCCGCTGCGGCGGGTCCGCTCGTCGCCACGGAACTGCCGCGGATCCTCGCCCCCTTCGCGCCGTTCACCGACCGGCTGCTGACGGTCAAGGGCGTCAACAACGTGGTCACCGGCGACGGCGACGGCCACATGCGGGGCATGGGCTGCCTGCTCACCGGCATCGAGCTCTTTCCCGGCAACGTGCAGGGGGGAAGCGACACGCCCGCCGGCTGGGCGAGCGGCCTGTCGATCGACCAGGAGATCCGCCATCATCTCCAGGCCGATCCCGCCACCGCCACGCGGTTCGGCTCGCTCGAGTTCGGCGTGCTCGTGCCCAACAGAGCCGACACCTGGACGCGGATGGTCTACGCGGGCCCCAACAAGCCCGTGACGCCGATCGACGATCCCTACCAGATGTTCGCCAAGCTCTATGGTGAGACCAAGGATCGCGAGAGCCTGCAGAGCGTGCTCGACGAGGTTCGCGAAGACCTCGCCCGCGTCGCTGCGGCGGTGCCCGCCGAGGACCGGCGGATCCTCGAGGAGCATGCCACGCTCGTCCGCGGCCTGGAGCGCGACCTCGCCGCCCGACGGCCCCCGCTCACGCACGCCGTGCCCGTGCTCGAGCAGGGCGTGATCGAGCAGAACGACCAGATGCCGCGACTCAGCCGGATGCAGATCGAGCTCGTCGTCTCGGCGCTCGCCGCCGACTTCACCCGGGTCGCCACGCTGCAATACACCAACTCCGTCGGCCAGCCCCACATGACGTGGCTGGGCATCGACGAGGGGCAGCACGAACTCTCCCACGAGCCCAACTCCAACGAGGCGGCCCAGGAGAAGCTTACGAAGATCAACACCTGGTATGCGGGGGAGATCGCCTGGCTCGCGCGGCGGCTCGCCGAGACGCCCGAACCGGACGGCTCCGGGTCGCTCCTCGATCACACCACGATCCTCTGGACCAACGAACTCGGCGAGGGCAACTCGCATTCCCGCGACGACATCCCCTGGGTGCTCCTCGGCGGCGGCCTCGGGTTCACCGCGGGGCGGGCGGTCGAGTTTCCGGGCGTGCCCCACAATCGCTTCCTGCTCACGCTCGCGCACGCGCTGGGCCACACGGGCCTCGTGCGGTTCGGCAACCCCGACCACTGCGGTGAGGGGCCGCTGACGGGCCTTGCCTGACCGGCGGGCAGCCATCATGCTGCCCGGGGCATGCCCGCTTCCCCGCCACCCGCCGACGACCTCGCCCGCGCCGCGGCGGCGCTCGTGGCGGCGCGGCGGCCGCTCGTCACCGGCCTGGTGAACGCCGATGCGAACGTGGCCGTGGCCGCCTGCGACCTCGCCGAGGCCGCCGGCGCGGCGGTCGATCCGGGCTCGCCCGAGACCGCCCGCGTCGCGGGGCCGATGCTCGCCCGGATCGGCAGCGTGACGGCGGCCCCGGCGGAACTCCGCGACCACGCCGATCTCGTGCTCGTCTGGTTCTGCGATCCGGAGCGAGCGATGCCGGGCTTCACCGCGGGGTTTCTCGCTCCTCCCACGCTGGCCGCGCCGCGGCACACGATCGTCGTCGGACCGCGCGCCGAGCCACCGCCGGCTCCCGCCCGTTACCTCGACCTGCCGGCCACCGCGGCCATCGACACGGCGCGGCTCGTCGAGGCGGTCGTTCGCGGCCTGCCGCGCGGCGATGCCGTCGACCCCGCGCTCGCGTCCGCGGCGGATGAACTCGCGGCGGCGATCGCGGCCGCGACGTGCGTGGGGATCGTGACCGACTGGTCGGCCGACCCGATCGGGCTCGCCGCCTGGAGCACGGCGGGGCTCGTGCGGGCACTGGCCCATGCGAGGCCGGCCTTCGAGGTGCCGCTCG
>Ga0207954_1000365_pt1 | contig 14932 bp, 8 predicted proteins | sample CryBogmetaGMA0M_FD_184547 | JGI IMG/M metagenome (GOLD analysis project Ga0207954, IMG submission 184547) | Freshwater microbial communities from Crystal Bog, Wisconsin, USA - MA0M (SPAdes) | ecosystem: Environmental > Aquatic > Freshwater > Lake | place: Crystal Bog, Wisconsin, USA | collected... | reverse complement strand
GCGTGCCGTTGCCATCCCGGCCCACGATGAACCCCCCGCCCGGGTTCGTCTGGGTGATCGTGCCGCCGGTGATGGTCACCGTGCCGCCGCTGAGGTCACCCTTGCCCAGGTAGACGGAGCCGGCGGTCACGAACGCCCGATCAGCCACGGTCATCGTGCCCAGCGACCCGCCGAGGTCGGCGACGTTGAGGTCGTACTGCACGGTCATCCGGCTCCGACCGCTCATGGCGAGCGATCCGCTCCCCGCGTTGCCGATCGCGATGTAACCGGTGAGGGCAGCGGAAGAGTCGTCCGCCATGGTCATGGTGCCAGTTGCCGAGAGGTTGTTGCCGATCTGCACCTGGTTGAGCGTCAAACGCGTGCTGCCCGACGCCGCCAGCGTGCCCGCCCCGAGGTCGCCCACCCGGAGGCGACCCAGCACCGCAAGACTCGCCGAACCTCCGACGGTGACGGAGCCCTGCGTGCCGCCGGTGTTGCCGATATTCATGTCGCTGCCGGTCTGGTAGGCCGACGTTCCCTGAACGGAGATCGTCGCGATCGAGGGTCCAATGTTGCCCACGAGCGTCTCTCCCGTGACGGTGACGGTGGAGTTGGTGAGCGAAAGTGAATGGGATCCAGAGTTGGTGAGCGCGGCGTACCCGAGCCGGAGATTGCCAGCCGTGACGGCGGCCCGCGTGAGCGATGTCGTCGAGTTTGCCGTGCCGGTCTCGTGGCCAAGTGACAGCCACCCCGAGACATTGAGCGTCGAGTTCGTCATCGCGAGCGAGACCGGCGTGTCGGCGAGTCCGCCGACGACCACATCACCCGTCACCGTGTTGATCTGGTTGGTGGGGCCGGTCACCGTCGAAAACAGCTGCAGCGACCCCGACTCCACGACCAGTCCCGCACCCTCGCCGACCCGACCGAGCACGTTGGTGGATCCCGAGAGCCGCAGGGTGCCGGGACCGCCCTTGCGGAAGCTGCCCGCGTCAGCCGTCACGCTGCCCGTCATGGTCAGCAGGGTGCTGGTCTGGGTGACGGCGATGCCGCCGCCATCGCCCGTCAGCGAGAAGCCGCGGTTCACCGACGCCGTCGAACCGGTGTATTCGAGCCGGCCGCCGGCGAACACGAGGTTCGAAGCCGCCGCGGTCGCAGCGCCGATGCCACTGGCCGTGCCGCCACTCGCGATCACCGAGATCGACGTCGTGCCGCCTTCGAGTCGCGTCACGCCCGTGTAGGTGTTGCGCGTGCCGATGGTGACGTTGCCAGAGCCCGACTTCGTCAGCCCGCCGGAGCCGCCAATCGCCCCAGTGCCTGTCAGGGTGTACGTGAGCACATTGTTGGTGAATGACGTGGCCACCGGCAGCACGTTTTGGTTCAGCGTCACCGCGGTCGCGCCGGTCGCCTGATCCGTGAACAGCACGGGGCCGTCGCCGTTTGCGAATACCGCGCTGGGTCCGGTGCCGCTGAATGTGGAAACCCAGTTCGCGGTGGTCGTGTTCCAGACGGCGCTCAGGTTTCCTTCCCACCGCCGGATCGGGATGCTCGAAATGAGAAGGTCGATGCGCTTGGCGGCGGTGTTGTTGACAAGCGACGCCTGCATGCCAGCCGGCAGCGAGCCGAGCGTGAAGTTGTAGGCATTGAGGCTGCCGTACGAGACGAGCGGCACCGTACCGGCGGAGGGCGCACCGGATGCGAAGTTGATGACCGTGCTCGCCCCGCTCGTGGTGATACCGCCGGACACGTTCAGGGGAGCCAGCGACGGATTGCCGAACGACGCGAGGTCGATCGTCAGGCCACTGGCGTTGCCCAGGCCGAGCGAGGAAAGGGTGAGTTGCGAGTTGAGGCTGCCCGCCACCGTCACGCCGACCGTCGCGCCTGCCGCAACGCTCATGGAGCCGCCGCCGGTGTGGGCGGTCGTCAAGCTGAGGCCGCCCGCCGACACGGTGGTGGGTCCGCTGTAAGCGCCGGCGCCCGTCATCGCGAGCGTGCCGGAGCCGAGCTTCGCCAGGCCGCCGCTGCCGTTTAGCGGCTGCGACATCGTCACGTTGAACGACTGCGTGTCGATCGTCGCTCCGCCGGCCTCGATCGCCATGTTCGCCAGGCCACTGATGAACGACGGCTGGCTCGCGGTGGCTGCCAGCGTGCCGCCGTTGATGGTCATCACGGTGAGCGCCGCGGGGTTCGCCGACGAGATCTTGGCCGCTTCGAGCCGACCGCCGGCGTTGATCGCCAGCGTCGAGAGCGGCGTGGCGCTATTCTTGGAGAAGACGACGTTGCCCGTGCGGACGACGCCGGAGCCACTGATCGTCAGGCTGCCGTTGCCGCCCCACACGCCGATGGCGAGATCACCCGCCTGGTTGTCGACGAGGCCGCCGCTCACCGTCATCGTGCCGTTGCTGCCTCCTCCTTCGCCGATCTCGAAGTCCTGGGGACTCGTCTTTTGAACCAGGCCACCCGTCATCGTGAAGGTGCCCTGCCCAGCGCCCCTGCCGATCGAGAGGTTGCCCGAACTGACCGAGACGGTACCCGAAGAAAGCGTGTAGGTGCCGACGCCTGTGACGCCGTACGCGCCTACGTACATGCCCACGCTCGAGCCGGCGACGTTGACGCTGCCGCCCGACTGGACGACGTCGGCCGTGCCGTCGTAGGTCCCGAACACCAGCGCCCCTCCGCCGAGCTTGTTGAACGTGCCGCCGTTGATGTTGAGCTTGGCGGACCCGCCACCGTGGGGTCCGAAGGGGATGTCGGCCGCGAACTTGGTCCAGTCGTTCGTGGTCACCACGCCGCCGGCATTGATGGTGACCGTGCCGCTCGAGGTACCTCCGCCCCCCTGGCCACGGCCGACCGTCAGCTCGCCGCCGGCCACGGTGAGCGTCCCCGAGACGTCGATCGATGCCGATGAGACGCTGCCTAAGAGTGTGTCGCCGATGATCAGGTCCTTCCCGCCACCGCCGTTGAAAATGAGCTCGCTGCCGGCCGCGATGGTGATCGCACCCGAGCCGCCGAGCGATCCTGCCCCGGAGCCGACGATGGTGCTGCCGCTGCCACCGTCGATCCGCAGCGTGGCACCTGAGCCGATCGACAGCGAACCAACTCCCGGGACGGCACTGCTGGAGCCCGTCCATCCGATGAGTGCCGGCCCGGCAACAACGTGCGTGCCCGATCCGGCCACGACCAGCCTTCCCGTGCCGTCACGCCCCACCGCCAGGGCCGCGCCGGCCGACGAGCCGGACAGCGTCAAGGTCGAGGTGCCGCCGTTCGCGATCACCGCGACGTCCGTCCCCGTCGGCACGACGCCCGTGGCCCAGTTACTGCCGAGCGTGTAGGCACCCGAACCTGCGGTCCACGACACGTCGGCAGCACGGGCTGCGAGTGGCATCGCAAAGACCATGACAGCCAGACAAGAGAAAGCCAGACAAGAAGCCTGCAGATACGCTGCCGGCAGAAGTTGGCTGTGGCGGGTGGCAAGAGCGCGACGCATGAGTGATGCCCTCAACGTGACAGAGTTCTATCAGTGCCCGGCGGAGGTGCAGGCGAAACGGTGCATGAAACGATTCCCCAGCGGATCTCTCCAGCAGATCCCCATCCCTAAGACCCCCACTGGGTGACGTCTTCCCACCGAGGTGCTGTGCCAGTGACCCTGCAAACACACCAAGCACGAAATCAGCTACTAAAATATTCCTGACGAAAACCTATACGCGTCACGACCTAATTGTCAAGGATTTTATGCGTGGGGCTATTTCGCGGCGGGTAGTTGCGCTTCCAAGGTTTTGTAGGCGGGGGCAAGGCGGCCTGCTCCACGAATCCCCTCTGCGATGATCGCCCGCGCCGACGCCTCATCGCCCGTCTCGACGTACGCCTGCACCAAGGCTTGATCGCAGGCCACGAGGTCGGTGCCGGCCAGCCGTGATCGGGCCGCGCGGAGCGGTTCGATCGACTCCTTCCATTCACCGCGAAGCTGATGCAGGCGTCCTACGTACCGCTCCGTCAAACCGGTCTGCGAGAAACCCTGCCGCAACAAGAACTCTCCCTGGTCGATTCCGTGGCGAGCCTCGTCGAGTTCGGCGGGCGAGAGGCTGCCGTTGATCCGCTCCCGACAGACGAGTTTGAAGTAGAGATACTCCAGATACCACGACGTGTAGTCGGGCACCTGTTGCTGGGCGATCGCAAACAGCCGCTCCGCTTCTGCCATCTTGTTCTCGCGGAGCAGAACCCGCGCGACCATGCCCGTGAGCGGACGCAGGCCGCCGGCATGAGGGCGAAACGACTGCCACTGCCGCGCCTCGTCGCGAATCGCCGGTGTCATCCGGGCCTCGGTCTCGCGACACGCCGTCTCGAACCGCTCGAAGGCGGCCTGGTTCGTCCGCTTCATGAAGGGCACTCCGAAGAGCACCCGCAGCGTGTGGTTGACGCGGTAGTCGTCCCACTCGTTGGTGCCCAGCCGCTCGGCATACGCCTTCCATTCGGGCAGCGACTCGGCCCGGGCGGGCTCGACACGAAGCAGCTCTGGCAGCTCCGCCGTTGGCTCCGCCATGCCTGTCATGGACGTCACGATCGCCCGCGCGACCTCCGCCTGACCGCGGAGCGTGAGATGGACGTGATCGTCGAGCAGCTCCCAGCCCGTCGCTGCCGCAGGCGACAGCCCCCGGAAGATCTCAGCCACGTCACAGATCACGACATCGCCTGCCGACCTGGCCCGGGCAGTCCGGCGGATCGCATCCTCGGTGGCCGAGATGGGCCGCCACGGCATCGTGTCGAGGTCGCGAGCCGCCAGGAACGACTCCCGGGCAGCAGCCCGGTCGCCGCTCGCCGCCTGCTTGGTTGCCTGGGCAAACCGAGCCGCAGCCTCCGTCCCCTCGCCCAACGGCATCAGCCCCGATTCGTTGCTGGCCGTCGTGCAGACCACCGCCGGAATCCCAACTGCCCGCACGGCATCGAGCATCTGGCCCAGATGCGTCTCCAGATTACGGGCCGCGGCAGTCCGCAGCGAGGAGTCGGCCGGAATGACGGTCTTGCCCACCATCTGCTCCATGAGCGACCGGTTCTCGTCGGCCTTGCCGCGAACCACGCCCTCAACTGCCTGCACCACCGCCAGGCCGCGGACGGCCCGCATCCAGGGGAGAGCCCAGGTCGGCAGCGTGCCGAACGAGTTGATCGAGGCCACGCCGTAGGCGCCGAAGAACTCGTTGTTGCCCACATAGAACACCACCATGTCAGGCTGGTAGCGGACCGCCTCGCGGGTGAGGTAAACGAGCGGAAAACTGGCCACGGCGGTCGTGCCGAGGCTGATCACTTCGACCTTCTTCTCAGGCCAGGCATCGCCGAGCATCGCCTGCAGAAACGCGGCCATCGAGAGGTTGCGAGGCTGCGGATATCCCTTGGCGGCCGACTCGCCGACGATGAAGATCCGCACCGTGTCAGCGGGCTTCGGCATGAGGAAGTTGGTCTCCTCGGCATAGCCCGGCCGCGTGGGGTTGGCGAAGAAGTAGGGCTTCGTGGCCGCGGGCTCGACGAGCGCGACCGATGCCCCCGAGGGCAGCCGGCCCGCCGTCCGGAAGAACGTCGGATAGCCTCCCCAGCCGCCGAGTCGCAGCCCCCCCTCGACCACCGCGAGCGCGACGAGCGGGAGGGCCAGGGTAATGGCCATGAACAAGCGTCGCTTCCAGGCAGGCAGCGGCCCGCCGGGTGCGACGGCGTCGGGTGCTGTCGATCGCTTCATCACCGCCATGGTCACCTCGGAGTGATCGTCAACTCAGGGTCATCGTCGCTTCAGAGTCATCGTCAAATCAGAACTGCCGACTCAGAACTGCCTGGCGGGATCGTGGGCCGTTGCGGACAGCGGACGCCAGAGCGACTCCTGCGGCGGAGGCCGACGGAGCATGAGCCGGTCACGTCCGGCGAGCCACGCCGCGAAGCCAAGCGGAGCGACCACGAGAAAGAACACGACTGCCAGCGCGGCGATGCCGATCAGCGTGCCCACGGTCCAGACGAACCCCATCCACGCCCAGTAGGCGGGCAGCCCCAGCCGGGTGCCGGTGCCGGCGGTGACCAGGGCGACGAGGCCGAATCCCCACAGCCAAGGGGCGAGGGCATGGCCGGCCCGAAACACACCCCAGTCCACGAACTGAAAGAGCGAGCCCGACACGCCGAGGCCTGCCGCCACCATCATGCCCCAACGGCGGAGATGGCCGGGCGAGGGATACCACTCGATCGTGATCATCGCGTCACCCCGGCTGTGGCTCAGAACAGCGTGTAGATCAGCGGCGCAGCCTGCGTGCCGCCGAGAATGATGAGTGCCCCCGCAAGCAGGAGCATCACGATGATCGGCGCCAGCATCCAGGCCTTGTTGGCCCGCACGTAGTCGAAGAGTTCGGTCAGGAAGGAGCGGCGGCGCATGCTCGGGCCTCCGGAAAAGGGTCAATCGGGGCGGAACGACCGCTTGTAGGCATCGGCGCCTGGCAGCGGCGGCTGGCGATCCTTGCGCAGCAGGCGGTTGCCTACCACGAGCACGTCCATGTCGGTGTACATGAAGCAACGGTAGGCATCGGCCGGGTCGTGCACGATCGGCTCCCCGCGGATATTGAAACTCGTGTTCGCCACCACCGGGCAGCCAGTCCGCCGGGCGAACGCATCGAGAATAGCATGGAGCCGTGGCGATCTGATCGGGTCCACCGTCTGCACCCGAGCCGAGCCGTCAACGTGGGTGACCGCAGGCAGCGGTCCGCGAACGTCGCGCAGGCGATCGAGGCCGGCGGCCCTCTGCGATGCCACTGGGGACACTCCACCCAGCACGGGCGCCACAAGCAGCATGTAGGGGCTTTCCGTGGCAAGTTCGAAGAACTCCCGCTCGCGGCCGGCGAGCACCGCGGGGGCAAAGGGCCGGAACGACTCGCGGAACTTAATTGCGAGGTTGAGCCGCCGCTGCATGCCGGGCTGCCGCGGGTCGGCGAGGATCGAGCGGTTGCCGAGCGCCCGTGGGCCAAACTCGGCCCGGCCGGCGAAGTGGCCGACGATCCGTCCGGCGGCAAGGTGCTCCGCCACGGCGTCGGCGAGTGCGTCGTCGCTGGCAAACGACTCAGCGACGGCGGCGTAGTCGGCAAGTGCCGCATCGATCTCGGTATCGGTGTAGGCGGGGCCGAGCAGCGAGCCCCGCTGGGAGTCGAGCGGATCGGCCACGCGGGAGTTACCGAGATGGCCAAACCAGTGGGCGAGCGCCGCGCCGAGGGCGCCTCCGGCGTCGCCGGCGGCCGGCTGGATCCAGAGCCGCTCAAAGGGGCCTTCCCGAAGCAGTCGGCCGTTGGCCACGCAGTTGAGGGCCACGCCGCCGGCCAGGCAGAGATTCATCATGCCAGTGGCCGCATGGACGTGCCGGGCCATCCGCAGCACGATCTCTTCGAGCACCTTCTGGATGCTGGCGGCGATATCCATCTCCCGCTGCGTGAGCGGAGCATCGGGCCGTCGGGGCGGGCCGCCAAAGAGGCGGTCGAACCGCGAGCTCGTCATCTTCAGTCCGGCGCAGTAATCGAAGAACCGCTGATCGAGCCAGAACGAGCCGTCGGGTCGCAGATCGACGATCTCCCGCAGGATCGCGTCGGCAAAGCAGGGGTCGCCGTATGGAGCGAGGCCCATCAGTTTGTACTCGCCGGAGTTGACGCGAAAGCCGCAGAAGAGCGTGAACGCGCTGTAGAGCAGGCCAGGGGAGTGAGGAAACCGCATCTCGGCCTCGAGCCGGATCTGATTCCCGCGGCCGGTGCCCCACGTGGCCGTGCTCCATTCACCGACGCCGTCGAGCGTGAGGATCGCCGCCTCATCGAAGGGGCTGGGGTAGAAGCCGCTCGCGGCATGCGACTCGTGGTGCGTGGCGAAGCAGATCGGGCCGTCGTAGCCGCCATCGAGCCCCTTGTCGATCTCCCGCGGGATGTGGAGCTTTCGCTGCAGCCACACGGGCATGGCCTTGACGAACGCCGGAAAACCCCGCGGGGCGAAGGCAAGCGCGGTCTCCAAGAGCCGCTCGAACTTCACGAGCGGCTTCTCGTAGAAGACCACCGCGTCCAAGTCGGCAATCCCCATCCCCGCCTCCCGCAGGCACCATCGCGTTGCCTGGGCGGGAAACGAGTCGTCGTGCTTGCGGCGTGTGAACCGCTCTTCCTGGGCGGCGGCCACGATGCGACCGCCCTGGAGCAACGCCGCCGCGCTGTCGTGAAAGAACGCCGAGATGCCGAGGATGTTCACGGGGCGTTTGAAATGAAAAACCCCGGTCGGCCATCGCGGCCGACCGGGGCATCGGAGTGAATCGGAGTGATTGCGAGAAACCTGCGAAACTCTGCTCAAGCCGACCGGCGGCGACGCATCACGTGGCCAGCGATCGCAGCACCGGCGAGGCCAACCGCCGCCATCGACGAAGGCTCCGGCACGGCCGAGACTGTGTAAGAGTTCAGGCCCGGGCCGCCGGCACCCGTGGCAAACGAGGTGTAGGGGCCGCCCCAACTGGTGATCGAGACGTTTGGATTGGCCAGCGAGTCGACGGCCGAGTCACCACCGCCGCCGCCCGACGAGTAAGCGTCGAAGTAGATGACGTTACCGGGAATCAGATTCATTGCGGCGAGGGGAACACTGTAGTTAATCTCGCTCGTGGTTCCCGCCGAGAAGCTGTACGCGGAGAGCGCGGTGGGGCCGACCCATGCCGACGAACCCGTGTCGTACGTCCAGAACTGGCTCCCGCCTCCGCCGTCAACCCATGAGCCGATCCAGTGGTTCATTCCCACGATCTGCGCGGCAAAGGGATCGTTATCGTAGGAGAGGTTGATCGGCCGATTCCAACCGTTGCCGGTCAGGGTTCCGTCGGTCTTCTGGGTGGCGATCCCGATCATGAACTTGCCCCAGTCAACGCTCGAAACGTTACCGTTCACCGTGAGCTTGAAGCTCAGGTCAGTGGGGGTGTTGCTCACCTCCATCCCGACGATGTCGAGGGTGCCGCCGGCCGTGGCGATCCCGGGATCGATGTCCCCGATCGCATCTGCGTAGGGCGAGGTCGAGCCTTGGGCTCCGAAGACGGTGGTGGCAAGAGCGGCGATGACGCCCGCCACGCTGACGGCAAATGAGGTTCGCATTGGTTTACTCCCAGAAAAGAAATCCACCCGATGCAGGTGAGATATGCAAACACCGTGCCAGTTCTCACAGAAATGGTGATTTTCAGTCGTGACGTGGCGTATTTACCGTAAAAAATTCATTTCTGTAGTCATGTTCACCGCTAGAGCCGGGGAACCAGCCAGCCGTCTGGGATAAAACATTCCACGTTTTAGCGAAACAGTTTCGCAAAAATGGTGAAAGCATTTCGCAGAAGTGGTGAAACCCTTTCGCACTCGTAGGGAAACCCGCGGTCGCTCGGGGCGGCCTCTCGGGGCTCTCAGAAGCCCCGGCTGCGAGGCGTCTCAGCGTCGCTCCCGCGGTCGGAATCGCCGGTCCAGAGCGATTCGTAGGTCGTGGCATCGACCTCTTCCGTGGCCCCGCCGGTGAACCCAACCTGCCGTGTGCCGTCCCGCCCCTCCTGCTCGAAAACCACCGGTAACGCCGGCCCCCGCACCCGGGTGTCCACGCCAAACCGGATGCGGAAGGGGAGTCGATCCCGTTCGCTCACGAAAAGCGTGTCGATGGAGGCTGGGGACACGCCCGCCAATGCCAGTCGGCTCGCGTCTTGGGCGGCGATAAAAGCCCTGAACTCCGCCTCGTCTCGCGGGCCCCGAAACTCGTTGCGGAGTTGAAACAACCCGTAGAGCGTCCCGAGTCGCTTGAGGTTCGTGTCATTGTTGGCGGCGATCATCGCCGGGCCGCTGTTCCCGCGACAGCCGAAGAGGCCGCCGCCAGCGGCCGCGAGCACCGCACGAAGGAGGGCCGTCCGGCGCGTGAACACGACCGCGGTGGTCGTTGCGTCAGGGATCGACGGTGCCGGCGTCAAAGCCATCGGCGCGCCTCCCGAGCCTGATCAACGCCGTGATGTCGGCTGTTTCGCCAACTGCCTTCGTCGATCCATCGCCGAACACCGAACAGGCGTATCCCGGATGGGCCGATCCAAAGCCCAGTTCCCGCGTGCGGCCTCCCGACCCCGTCTCGACCCACTGGGTGGGCCGCGGACTGGCATCTCCCAGGATGCCGATGTCGCCACGGCCGAACCAGGCCGCCGCGCTGCTGATCGAGAAGATCCGCAGGGCCGTGAAGTCGGCGGTGTGGTAGCAGCCGGTGTCCCACCAGTCTTGGTAGGGCCCGCTGCGCGAGAAGCTATACGACCGAGCGTTGACCGCCTTCTCCATCAGCAGGATCGTCTTCGACGACCCGTCGCGGACGTCCGTCACACGGACCGCCGGGAACTTCGTGATGGCCGGCGAGGCGACGTTCTTGGTCTGGGCGTGCCCTCCCTTGGCGATCATGCCCGTCCAGACCGTCTGCCACTCCCGCGGGTTCGGCGGACTCCCCTGTGAATACTGGAATCCGTAGCCGGCGACATCGCCGCGGTCGTCGGCGGCGGGGCCCATCACGCCGGCATAGTCGTTGAGCCGCACCTGGAACAGCCCCTGGACGGCGAAACGGGGGCCACGACTTGGGCAGTTGAACGTGGGAATCGCAACCTCGACGAGTGCCGGCGTCCCGCCCCACCACCCCGATTTCGCCCGCCGGTCGGTAAGGGAGGTCTGCTCGAGGTAGGGGAGGATCTGATAGTGCCAACCGGCGTTTTCGAAGCCGTAGAGCGGACGGGATTCCTGGGCCGGGTCGTGGTAGCCATCAGAGCAGTCGCCGGCGGTCGGCAGCCGCCCGCGGGCCGAATGAAACTGAAGCGCCGCCAGCCCGAGTTGGCGGAGATGGTTCAGGCACTGCGTCCGGCGAGCCGACTCGCGGACGCTCTGCACCGCTGGGAGCAAGAGCCCGATCAAAACGGCGATGATCGCCACCACGACCAACAGTTCGACGAGCGTAAACCCTCGCGATCGACGTGGTGCGTTCGTCATGGCGTGCTCCACTCGCTACGGGAGGCCACGACTCCAGTCGCCGGCGTCACGGAGCGCTGATCGCCTGCCCATCCTCCCGATGCCCGAGGCAGTTGAACGTCTCGGGATCGACGTCGTAGCCGATTGACCGCACCGACCCGTCGGCGAACACGGCATTCAGGCCAGCCGCATGAGCCGACCCAGGCGTCCGGAAGGAGGCGTTCGTGCCCGCGATCCGCTGCGCGCCGTCGGCCTGGGGCGGACAGATCGTCGTTCGCACGGTGTCGTAGTCCCATCCCGAGGACCAGCCCTCGTCATCGTCGATCCCGTTGGTCGCGTAGGGCAGGGTGAGACGCTTCTCGAAGATCATCATCGTCTTGCTCATGCCGTCAGCGATGTTCTTGATGCGAGTGTTGGGCTGATAGTCGAGCTTCGTTACGTTTCCGTTCTGGACGAAATAGCTGCCGCGGACCATCACCCCGCGAAACCCGGTGTAGCGGGTCCCAAGGGCCGTACGGGTCTGAGGCGTAAAATCCATCGTGCTCGGTCCGGCTCCCCAAAAGCCGTAGCCATTGCCGCAGCCCACCGTGGTGGCGATTTCGCCGGCTGCCGCCGTGCCCATCCGGATGCCGGCGTCGAAGAGCGAGGCGTTCTCAGAGCGGGCGGGAGCCGGGTGAACCGACGCGTAATCCGTGAGCCAGACCGTCATCGGGCCGCTGACTCCGCCATTGGACATCCGCGTCTGGTCATTGTTGACGTAGCTGGTCGGGCCGCGTCGGGACGGGCAGAAGTAGGTCGGCACCGCGGATCCAGCGATCTGCGGTGTGTTCGTGATGGCCGCGATGCTGCCCCCCTCCATGTGCGGCAGGATCTGAAACGCCCAAGACAGCCCCTGCTTGTCGGGGCCGAACGGCTTGCCACCAGACGAGTAGTTTTCGATCCGGGGGTAGGGCGTGATGCCGCCGCTGGGAAACATCCGCGAGGCGCTCTCGGTGTTGAGCACCGCAAGCCCGATCTGCTTGAGCTGATTCTGGCACTGCGTTCGCCGGGCGGCTTCGCGGGCCGACTGCACAGCCGGCAGGAGCAAGCCGATCAGCGTGGCGATGATCGCGATCACTACGAGGAGTTCGACGAGCGTGAAACCATGGGGCGATTCAGAACCATGGGGCGACACGAACTGGTTTCCGCGAGGTCCCCGGACAGGTGGATTGGTCATACGTGTGTCTCCTTCCGGCGATACCGTCGTGCTGCGACGAGACCCCCTGCGACAATCATACCCGCCAGGCCAAGAGTTGTCGGCTCCGGCACGGTGGCAACGCCCACGGCCGAAGAAGAGGAGGGATTGTAGAACCCGGCGTCAAAAAGTCCCGTGTTGATGAACTCGAACGCATCGAGGATATCGACCACCCCATCGAATCCGAAATCGCCGTCTTCCCATGTGGCGGGCAGTCCGGTGTCAAACTTCCCCGACACGAGAAAGTTCGACGCATCCAAGACATCGACGGTGCCGTCCACGTTGGCATCCCCCGGTGCTGCGAATGCCACGAAGAACGACCCGTCGGCGCGTTCCAGCCAGCCCACCGACCGCGGTTCGCCAGCGGCCATGCGGGACGCGGCCGCCGATGAGAGGATGCCGCTGTTACCGGTCCAACTTCCGTCGCCACGGCCCGCAACGAGTGCCGCCACCAGCGATTCTGACGTGATACCACCGGCTGCGATGGATAGCCCGCCGGTCCTGAGATCGACAACACCTTCTGCAACCGTGAGGCCGGCGATCTCCGCGACGATCCCATCGGCAACCTCGAGCCTCCCCCCAGTCATCATCGTCTGGCTCGAAGCGAGCGCCGACGCATGCTCAATCCGGAGAACGCCTGCCTGCACGCCCGTGGCCCCACTGTAGGAGTTGGCGACGGTCATGACGGTCGAGCCCGAGCCGATCTGCACGCACGAGCCGCCGCCGGTGATCGGTGTTGTGAGCGCAACGCGGTTGTTGCGATTGATCGCCAGCACACCCCCGGCATCGACTCTGATGGTGCCGTCGACGCTGCCCGTCGCCCCGCCGCTGCCAAGGGCCAACGTGCCGGCCGAGACGACGACCGAACCGGTGATGGCCGTCGAGGCCGAGAGCGTCAGTCGCCCCGGGCCCGTCTTCGTGAGGCCCCCGGTCGAGACGACGCGGGTCCCGAGCAGAGCGTGGGCCCCATCGGCGACAGCCACCTCGCGGCCTGCGGAGCCTGTGCCTCCAAGGACGATCGTGCCGGCCCCGGTGATCGTGGCCAGGCCGGTGGTGCGAAAGTCGAGGCCGCCCGACGCCAGCACGCTCCCTGACACCGTGACGACCACGCCCACTCCGCTGAACGTCGCCTTGCTACCGGGCACCAGCGGCATCGCCAGCGACGCATCGGTCATCGCGCCCCGCCACGCGAGCCCCGCCGTCGCCCAGGTCCCCGAACCGCCGATCACGCCGTCGTTGCCGGTCCAGGAGAGCGTGGCCGGCACCCCCGCCGTCGGGGCCACGCCGAACCGCTGCTGGGCCATCTGCACGTCGCCATCGTCGATCGCACCATCGACGTCCAGGTCGTACGTCCAGGTGTCGGCATCGCCGGGCATGGCGACGTACGACCGGAGCACCGCCAGATCGGCTTCGTTGACCGCGGCGTCGTTGACGAAGTTCACACGCCGGAACTTGACGGCCGCTAGCGCCGTGGCAGCGGCCGAGTTTGCCGAGCCCGTGAGGAGCCCTTCGAGTTGCAGGAGGTCGTAGGTATCGACGAGGCCGTCGCCGGTCGCGTCGGCCCCTGGATTGAACTCGGCGTTCTTGGAGTACAGCACCCGCTCGAAGCCATAGTTCGTGCCGCTCATGTCGCCGGCGTTGCGCACCCCGTCGTAGTTCAGGTCGCCGAGTCCGGCCCCCCGACCGCTCGCCGGTGTCCGGCCGGTGATCCGCTGGATGTTGGTGTTGCCCGTGATTTCCCGCGTGACCACCGTGTAGGCGTTGTTGCCGTTCGGCACGCCGAAGAAGCCAGTCTTGAAGATGTCGCGGTCAATCACGTCGGTGGCACCCTGGCCGGCATTCACCCACGCCAAAATCGTGGCGTCGCTGACCGTCGCCGGTACGTTCTGGAAGATGTTCACCTTGTCGGCGGTGCCGTCGGTCGACTTGATCCAGACGTCGTTGTTGCCGGTGCCGCCGGAGAAGGGGAGGTACTGGTTGAACGCCGACTCGGGCTTGAGACGGTCGACGTAGAGCACGTCCTTGAACTCGCTGAAGACCGCCGGTCCGCCGTCGCTCCGCTGCCGAAAGGCCCGGACAGTGAGGAAGTTCATCCCCTCGGGTAGCAGCGCAGCGTTGATCGCCTGCTCGTAGAGGCCGTTGCCGTTCGACTGCGAAAATCCCGTGACGCGGGTGGTGGTGAAGTTTTCGAAGCCATACGACACGTCGCCCGGAGTGGTCACGTCCACCGCCCCGCTCCCGTTGAGGTCGAGACCCTCGTTGATGCGGATCATCGCGGTGTCGCCGTCGGCGGAACGGTCACGGTAGCCACCGGAGAGCGTGACGGCCTGCGTTGCCAGGCGAACCGTGAACGCGTTGCCGGTGATCACCTGCATCTCGGCCAGCCTGGACGTGGCGTTGGCGATCTGGATCGCCGTGGTCTGGGCCGTGGTTTCACCCCCCTGGAACGTCGGCGGCGTGTCGCCGGCGATCACGGAGCCCACCCCCGATCCCGAAAACTCGATGCCCGCGGCGGACTTCGGCGTCGGCAGGCCATACACGAGGTAGCCCTGATCTTTGCCGTTGTTTCGCAGGAAACGGGCGTTGACGGAGCGACTGGACGACGTGCCAACCACCTCCACCACCTCCGGAATCGTGCCCGCGCCCATGGTGGCATTCGCCTTGGCCGCGTTGCCCGTCAATTCGACGAGCCGGGCACCGAGAGCAAAATCGACCGAGACTGTCCGGGAGTCGTAGC
>Ga0207954_1000362_pt1 | contig 14978 bp, 17 predicted proteins | sample CryBogmetaGMA0M_FD_184547 | JGI IMG/M metagenome (GOLD analysis project Ga0207954, IMG submission 184547) | Freshwater microbial communities from Crystal Bog, Wisconsin, USA - MA0M (SPAdes) | ecosystem: Environmental > Aquatic > Freshwater > Lake | place: Crystal Bog, Wisconsin, USA | collected... | reverse complement strand
CTGCCCCTGGAAAGCCGCCCCGCCCCGGCCTGAGACGGCCTAAGTTGCACCCACTGAGCCCCCCCTGGAACCACCGTCATGCAGGCGACCCCGGTCGTGAGTCCGGGCCTGGATCTTCAGGCCAGCTTCATCGAGGCCCTCCATGGTCTGGGCCTGAGCGACGGCATCGCCCGGCTGCTGTGGCTACCCCTGCCCATGGTGCTGGTGCTGGTGGCTGCCGTCGTCGGCGTGCTGGTCAACGTCTGGCTGGAGCGCAAGATCTCGGCCGCCGTCCAGCAGCGGATCGGCCCTGAATACGCCGGTGCCCTCGGGGTGCTGCAGCCCCTGGCCGATGGCCTCAAGCTCGTCTTCAAGGAGGACATCATCCCGGCCCGGGCCGATGGTCTGCTGTTCACCCTCGGCCCGGTGCTGGTGCTGGTGCCGGTGATCCTCTCCTGGCTGGTGGTGCCCTTCGGCCAGCATCTGCTGATCAGCGATGTGGGGATCGGCATCTTCCTGTGGATCGCCCTCAGCAGCATCCAGCCCATCGGCCTGTTGATGAGCGGCTATGCCAGCAACAACAAATATGCCCTTCTGGGTGGCCTGCGGGCTGCGGCCCAGTCGATCAGCTACGAAATCCCCCTGGCCCTGGCGGTGCTGGCGGTGGTGATGATGAGCAATTCGCTCAGCACCATCGATATCGTCAATCAGCAGACCGGCGCCGGCATCCTCAGCTGGAACATCTGGCGCCAGCCGGTGGGTTTCGTGATCTTCTGGATCTGCGCCCTGGCTGAATGCGAGCGTCTGCCCTTCGACCTGCCGGAGGCCGAGGAGGAACTGGTGGCCGGCTACCAGACCGAATACGCCGGCATGAAGTTCGCCCTTTTCTACCTGGGCAGCTACATCAACCTGGTGCTCTCGGCCCTGCTGGTCTCGGTGCTTTACCTGGGCGGCTGGGGCGCGCCGGTGTCGGTGGAATGGCTGGCCGGCGTGCTCGGCCAGTCGGTGGATGCGCCGCTGGTGCAGGTGTTCACCGGCAGCCTCGGCATCGTCATGACCTTGCTCAAGGCCTACCTGCTGGTGTTCTTCGCGATTCTGCTGCGCTGGACCGTGCCGCGGGTACGGATCGACCAATTGCTTGATCTCGGCTGGAAATTCCTGCTGCCGATCGGCCTGGTCAACCTCCTGGTCACCGCAGCCCTGAAGCTCGCCTTCCCCCAGGCCTTCGGCGGCTGAGCCGCCCCGCCTGCGGTGCCTGTTCAGCACCGCCTTCGGCGGCCCGGCCCCGCAGCCGCCATCATGACCACACCCGCAGCCCCCCGCCCCTTCCCTCCCATGTTCGGGTTCCTCAAGAAAGTCGGTGACTACACCCAGGAGGCGGTGGGCGCCGCCCGCTACATCACCCAGGGCCTGGGGGTCACCTTCGACCACATGCGCCGCCGGCCGGTCACGATTCAGTATCCCTACGAGAAGCTGATCCCCTCGGAGCGCTACCGGGGCCGCATCCACTACGAGTTCGACAAGTGCATCGCCTGTGAGGTGTGCGTGCGGGTCTGCCCGATCAACCTGCCGGTGGTCGACTGGGTGATGAACAAGGCCACCAAGAAGAAGGAGTTGCGCAACTACTCGATCGATTTCGGAGTGTGCATCTTCTGCGGCAACTGCGTGGAGTACTGCCCCACCAACTGCCTCTCGATGACGGAGGAATACGAGCTGGCCGCCTTCGACCGCCACAGCCTCAACTACGACAACGTCGCCCTTGGCCGCCTGCCCACCAGCGTCACTGACGATCCTGCCGTGCGGCCGATGCGGGAGCTGGTGTATCTGCCCAAGGGCGTGGTCGACCCCCATGGGGTGGCGGCCAACGAGCCCCGGGTCGGCAGACTGCCCGAGCAGGTTCTTGAAACCCTCCCCGCATCCGCCCCTGCCGATCCAGGAGCCAACGCCTGATGACAATCGCCTCCACCACCCAGCAGATCTGTTTCCTGCTGCTCGGTACCACCCTCGTGCTCGGCTCCCTGGGCGTGGTGCTGCTGCCCAACATCGTCTATTCCGCTTTCCTGCTGGCGGGCGTGTTCCTGTCGGTGGCGGGCCTCTACCTGCTGCTCAACGCCAGCTTCGTGGCCGCCGCCCAGGTGCTGGTCTATGTCGGGGCGGTCAACGTCCTGATCCTGTTCGCGATCATGCTCGTGAACAAGAAGGAAAATCTGGCTGCCATTCCGGGGCTGCTGCTGCGCCGGCTGCTCTCGGGGGCCGTCTGTGGCGGCCTGCTCGTGCTGCTGCTGCGGGTGGCGTTCACCACCCCCTGGGCCTTGCCGGGGCCCGTGCCGGTGGGCGAAGAAGCCACCATCCGCATCGGCGAGCACCTCTTCAGCGATTACCTGCTGCCGTTTGAGCTGGCGTCGGTGCTGCTGCTGATGGCGATGATCGGTGCGATCGTGCTGGCCAGGCGCGATGTGTTCAGCAGCGATGTGATCACCGGCGAGCCCGCCGACCAGGGTCTGCTCGAAAAGACCCGCACCCCCCTGCTGATCGATACCAGCGGGCGTGACACCCCCCAGCTCGAAACCACCCGATGACTGACGCCGCCATCCCCGCCTCCGCCATTCCCCTGCAGGCCTTTCTGGCCCTGGCGGCCGTGCTGTTCTGCACCGGCGTCTGGGGCCTGATCAACAGCCGCAATGCCGTGCGGGTGCTGATGAGCATTGAGCTGATGCTCAATGCCGTCAACATCAATCTGATGGCCTTCTCCAACTACCTCGACGGCCAGCTGATCCGCGGCCAGGTGTTCGCCATCTTTGTGATCACGGTGGCGGCCGCCGAGGCCGCCGTGGGCCTGGCGATCCTTCTCTCCCTCTACCGCAACCGCGAAACGGTGGACATGGAGCGCTTCAACCTGCTGCGCTGGTAAGCCGGGAGTTCCGCCGATGCGTTTGGAGCGGGTCTGGCTGATCCTCAGGGCCGGCAGCCAGGCCGCCCAGCGTCAGGCCCGTCGCTGCGCCGAGGAGTTGCGCGACCAGGGGGTGAAGGTGGTGGTGGCCCAGAGCGGCCTCAAGACCAACCCCTTCCCTGGCCTGCTGGCCAGTGAGGCCGAGCTTCCCGATCTGGCCGTGGTGCTCGGTGGCGACGGCACCGTACTCGGGGCGGCCCGCCATCTGGCGCCCCACAACGTGCCAATCCTCTGCTTCAACGTCGGCGGCCACCTGGGCTTCCTCACCCACGAACCGCGGCTGCTGCGCCAGGGGGAAGGTTCCTCGCTCTGGCAGCGCCTGCGCGACGACGGCTTCGCCCTGGAGCGTCGCATGATGCTCGAGGCGCGCGTCGATCGGGGGGATGGCGTCGAGGAGCCGCTCGAAGGCCCCCACACCGCCCTCAACGACTTCTATTTCCGCCCTTGCCTCGATGAGGTCTCCCCCACCTGCCTGCTCGAGCTCGACATCGACGGCGAGGTGGTCGACCAGTACCGCGGCGATGGCCTGATCATCGCCACCCCCACCGGCTCCACCGGCTATGCCATGGCGGCCGGTGGGCCGATCCTGCATCCCGGCATCGAGGCGATCGTGGTCAACCCGATCTGCCCGATGAGCCTCTCCAGCCGGGCCGTGGTGGTGCCGCCGCGGGCGCGGCTGACGGTGTGGCCGCTGGGGGAGAGCAGCCGGCGGGTGAAGCTCTGGAAGGACGGCACCCATGCCACCCTGCTGGAGCCGGGCGATCGCGCCGTGGTCCAGCGCGCCGCCGATCCGGCCCTGCTGCTGATCCTGGAGCAAAGTCCCTCCTACTACCGCACCCTCAGTCGCAAGCTGCACTGGGCCGGCAGTATCAGCGAGGGCGTGCCCTCGCACAACTGAGCCCCCCAGGCCCCAGCAGCCCCCCCCAGCCCAGAGAACCCTCGCCGACGGCAGCCATGGCCCTGGAGATCGAACGGCGTTTCCTGGTGAGCGGCAGCGGCTGGCGCCGCCACATCCGCTGGCAGGCCCATCTCCAGCAGGGCTATCTGCTGGTCGCGGCGGACGGTCTCACGGTGCGGGTGCGCACCAGTGGTGAGCAGGCCTGGCTCACCCTCAAGGCGGTGCCTGCCGGTGCTGCCGCCGCCCTGGCCCGGCTGGAATTCGAATATCCGATCCCGCCGCCGGATGCCGAGCAGCTGCTCGACCTGGCCCCCGCCCGGCTGGCGAAGTGGCGCTTCGGGCTCGACCTCCCTGGTGGCGACTGGGTGGTGGATGTGTTCGAGGCGGAGAACGCGCCGCTGGTGGTGGCCGAGGTGGAGTTGGCCAGCGCCGACGCGCCGCTGCAGCCGCCGGCCTGGTGCCTGCGGGAACTGACGGGCCGCCATGACCTCAGCAATGCGGCCCTGGCGCGGCGGCCCCTGGCGGACTGGCCTACCGACCAGCGCCAGCAGCTGCTGGCGGGCGTGGAGGGCGTAGATTCCTGGAATCCGAAGAAAACCTGAAATCCGATGGCGGCACCTCGCCCCCGCCGGTCCACTGCGGCCATGGTGACGCCCCTGCGTCCCCCTGCCGCCCAACCGGCCCGCACTGGTCTCTACGATGCTGAAGGCGTGCTGCGTTTCGCCGGCCGCGACAGCTCCGATTGCCTGGCCTACGCCGAGCTCTTCGGCCTGGCCCCCGGCAGCTACAGCCTCTCCAGCCTGGCCGCCTGAACCGGCGGCCAATCGACCTTCAGCCGGCCCTGGGACTGGGTTTCGCTCCGGGAGTGGGATCCGGATTCTCCAGGGAGCAGCAGTTGAAGCCGTCGCGGCAGATCTTGCCGTTGTCCATGGCCCAGTTCAACAGGGCCACCCGGTTTTTGGCGCCGGTTTTGGTGAAGATATTGCTGACGTGGTTGTCGACCGTGCGCTTGCTGATCGTGAGCCGCTGGGCAATCTCCTGGTTGGTGAGGCCCGTGGCCACCAGTTCGATGATCTCCAGCTCCCGCTCCGACAGATCGCTGCGGGGCAGAAGCGGCTGGGATGCGGATGCCGGGTGGCTGCGCTCAGGCATCGGGCATTGGGCAGCGATGGCCCACTGTAGGCAGGCTGCTGCTGCATGATGGCCATCACGATCGGATAGTGGCGGTGCAGCTTCAAGAGGCCCTGGCCAGCGGCCGCTTCGCGGTGACCGCTGAGGTGACCCCTCCCCGCGGCGGAGACCCCGCCCGGGCGTTGGAGGCTGCCGCCAGCCTGCGGGGCATGGTGCATGCGGTCAATGTCACCGATGGCAGCCGGGCGGTGATGCGCATGAGCAGCCTGGCGATGTGCCGGCTGCTGCTCGACCACGGCATCGAGCCGGTGCTGCAGCTCACCTGCCGCGATCGCAACCTGATCGCCCTGCAGGCGGAGCTGCTCGGTGCCCATGCCCTCGGCATCCCCAACGTGCTCTGCCTCACCGGTGATCCGGTCCGGGCCGGCGACCAGCCCCGGGCCAGGCCGGTGAATGAGCTGGAGGCGGTGCGGTTGCTCCAGCAGGTGGAACATTTCAACCAGGGCCGGGATCCTGTGCAGGAGGGCGGTCTGCCCGATGGCGGCACCAGCCTCTTCGCCGGGGCGGCGGCCGATCCCCAGTCCGCCAGCTGGAGCGGCCTGGCGTCGCGGGTGCGGCGCAAGCATGCCGCCGGCGCCCGGTTCCTCCAGACCCAGATGGTGATGGACGGCCAGGCCCTGCGCCGCTTCGTGGAGGAACTCACGGCCCCCCTGGGCCTGCCGGTGCTGGCTGGCGTGTTCCTGCTCAAGTCGGCGCGCAACGCCCGCTTCATCAATCGGGTGGTACCGGGAGCCTGCATCCCCGAGGCCATCATTGATCGCCTCGAGCGCTGCGCCGATCCCGCCGCCGAAGGCATCAGCATCGCCGCCGAGCAGGTGGCCACCTACCGGCAGATCGCCCAGGGCGTGCATCTGATGGCGATCAAGGCCGAGGAACGCATCCCGGCGATCCTGCGCCAGGCGGGGCTGGCTGGCGGCCTAGAGGGGTTGGCTGCTGGGCGGCCCCATGCCGTGGCGGTGGCCGCCGGAGCCGCCGCGGCCCAGGACCCATGAGACACGCCCATTTTCCGGCTTTCGGCGCCCTGTCGCATCCATTTCGCTTGATCTGAGTTAGGTTGGCCAAAATTTTGTGTCCTATGGCTTTCGCACTCAGCTTCAAGCCCAACATGAAGGCTGCCTTGGTGGTAGGCCTCCTGGCTGGCGGTTGCGCCGTGTTCGCGCCGAACAGCGCCCAGGCAGCCTGCGTCAGCAGCGCAGACGCCGGTGCCAATGCCTGCTTCACGTTCACTCCCACCACAAGCTCTTTTGCCGTTCAGACCTACTCGACAGCGAATCTCTCAACCAATCAATATGCCCAGTTCGGATTTATCTCCAACGGCCCTTCCGTGACCCTCACAGGGGTTGAATACTCTTTTGACAGTGGTTCGACTTGGAACACCTATGGCACTGGTTCGTTCGCTGTCACCAGCACCGCCTCCTACGGCTCTGTCATTAATAATGCGTTGATCCAGCCGGGCTTGAAGTTCCGCTACACCATCCCCACTGGTTTGTCCGTGAATGATGCTATTCAATCCACTCTTTTGACCAACAACAACGGCAATGTTGGGAGTGGCACAACCCTGATTGGTACACTCAATAATTTTGCTCAAGTCGATCGCCTGTCTACGGCTGTCGCACAGGCTCCCGATGCGGCTCCTGGCCCCCTGCCCGTTCTTGGCGCTGCGGCAGCGTTCTCGGCCTCCCGGAGGCTCCGCCGCCGGATTCAGAGCGCCGCCTGATGGCCTTGAGCCTTTGAGCCGTTGGAGTGGATCCGCGGCTCAATCCTTGAGTTGCTCAACGTAACCCATAAATTCTTTTTTGCGTTTGCTTGGAAGCAGCGGAATATTAAGATTTCCGGATATTAGTTGGAAAGCAAATGCGTAGAGCAGGCATGAGGGCAGGTCTCTTAGCCAGTTCTTTAATGTATCTAACCATCGCTGATGGTTGATTTCGGCGATTTTTGTCTCGAGTTGCCTGGCCTGGGCTTTGATTTCGACCGCCAGGCGGGTTTTTACCTCCTGCACCGATCCCTGGATTGTGCCATTCAGTTGATTCGGCCCCCCCGGCAAGCTGGTGATCGCATTCTTCAGGGCCGTTCCATCGCCGGCTGTCTCAATTGCCTTGATGCTTCCCAGCAGATTGGTGAGCACCCGGTGTTCCTGGCCGGAGAGATGGTTCAGGTTTCTGATCGAGGCCGTCATTTCCAGGGGAATCAGCAGCAGGAAGCCGATCGCCACCCAGGCCGCCAGCCGTTGCACCAGGCGAACCCGGCGCCTGATCTCGGAATCGTTGATGGAGAGATCCCTGGCCAGCAGCATCAGGGTGGTGCCCACCAGCGGGAAGCCCGCACCGCTCTGGATCAGCGAAGCCATCTTCAGCTGCCATTCGGCATCCAGCCAGGCCATCGGCAGGCTGTTAGCGATCACATTGAGGGAATAAACGGCGATCAGGACCTGGCCGATGTTGCCGATCAACCAGGTTGTCCCCTGGATGTCAGCAGTCTTGATCCGAGCCATGGCGACGGGCTTTTGGGGATGATCTGTTGATCGATCCCCCAGGCTAATTCCTGAGGGCGAGCTCACTGCCAAGCAGTTCAGCCATCGCCTTCTGCTGGGGGGAGGGCGCCGCCACATCCTGGCGGCGTACGTCGGTGATCAGCCAGTCAAGGGCCGCCTCCTGCAGGTCGAAGTGGTCGCCGTTGCGATCCACGCAGTAGCGCCCGAACACCAGTTTCTCCACCAGCCGCACCCCCGGGCCGATGCGCGAATAATCGAAGATGATCGAGTTGTCGATCGTGGCACCTTCGCAGATGTGGCAGCTCGGGCCGATCATCGCCGGGCCGATGATCGTGGCGCCGTCTTCGATCCGGGTCATCCCCCCCACATAGATCGGACCCTGGACCGTGATCTTGTCCCAGTCGGCGGCCACATTCAGACCGACGTAGACGCCTGGACGCACTTCCCTACCGGGAATCTGCACCTGTCGCACGTGGCCCTGGAGCACACTGCGGATTGCCTGCCAATAATCGGGCACCTTGCCGATGTCCACCCACTCGAATTCCATCGGCAGGGCGTAAAACGCCGCGCCGGCTTCCACCAGCTTCGGGAACAGGTCGGCGCCGATATCAAAGGGGATGTCGCTGGGGATGAAATCGAAGACCTCTGGCTCGAAGATGTAGATACCGGTGTTGATCGTGTCGCTGGCGGCCTCATCCACCGCCGGCTTCTCCTGGAAGCTGAGCACCCGGCCGGCGTCGTCGGTGACTACCACCCCGTAGCTGCTCACCTGCTCCTTGGGCACCCGTTTGGTGATCAGGCTGGCCAAGGCTCCCTTCTGCTTGTGGCGACGCACCGCTTCCGTGAGATCGAGATCGATCAGGGCGTCACCACAGATCACCACAAAGGTGTCGTCGAAGAATTCCTGGAAATCCTGGATCTTTTTGAGACCGCCGGCGGAGCCGAGGGCATCGCCGATCAGTTCGCCATCCTCGATTCGCCCTTCGAAGCTGTAGGCGATCTCCACTCCGAAGCGCTGACCATCACGGAAATAGTTTTCGATCTCCTCGGCCAGATGGGAGACATTCACCATGATCTGGTCGAAACCGTGCTCCCGCAGCAGCTCCAACAGAAATTCCATCACCGGCTTCTGCAGGATGGGGATCATTGGCTTGGGGGTGGTGTGCGTGATCGGTCGCACCCTTGTTCCCTTGCCGGCCGCCAGGATCATCGCCTTCATCGGCGTTGGCTACACACGTCTGAGGCTGCAGCCTACGCACTTTTGTCAGGCCGCCAGCTGCTCCGGAGCCGGCGCCCCAGCTGACCCCTGCAGATTCGCGGCACTGAACAGCAGCCGCAGGCTCAGGGGGCCGAACAGCCCCTGGCGCTGCTCCAGCTCCACCGTGCCCTGGGAGGAGAGAAAGAGCAGGGCCCAGAACACCCCCACCCGGTCGCTGTCGAGGTCGTCGTCGTGGTCGCTACCGGCCTTGGAGGCCTGGCGCTCAGCCCAGGCGTGCACCAGGTCGTCGAAGCCCACCTGGGTTCCAGCCAGCAGCGGCTCCCAGCTCTGCAGGAAGCGGCTGAGGGCGGCGGTGGTTTCCGGCAGCTTCTCGCGGTGGGCCAGGGCCGCCACCTGGGCGATCGCCACCGTGTCGCTGAAGCGGCGGCCCCGGGACCGGGGCCGCCTGCTGCCCTCCTCCTGCTCCAGGCGCTCGGCGATGTCCTCAAGCTGGCGGATCAGCTCCCCCAGGGTGACGGGCCGCTGCAGGGGCGGCGGGGCCACCGGGCGACGGCGCAGGTGCCGCTCCGGCCGTGCCGGCAGCTGCAGCACCCCAGGGCCCCAGTCGGTTTCGGGATCCTCGCCCTCGAAGCCAGCCTCGATCAGTGGCTCCGGCGGGAAGGTGGCCGATTCGAGCAGCTCCGCCTTGAGGCCCACCAGCACCGAGGCCGCCAGGAACGCTTCACTGGAATCGGCCAGATCCTGCTCGTAGCTTCCCCCCAGGGCGGCCACCAGCCGGGGGGCCTCGATCCGCTGGCGCAGCTGATCAAGGAAGCCATCGACCACGGCGATCACGTCCACATCCCAGGGATCGATCTCGCCCCGTTCGGCGGCGTCCTGCAGCAACCGAATCGCCAGCCTGGCGCCTGCTTCAGCCACTCGCCGTGTCTTGCTCCGCTGGCCTGGGACTCAAACTACCGGCCCGGAACGGTTCGCACCAGTGCGGGGGGTTGCCGTCAGTCGTTGCTGGCGGAGCTCTGGCCCGCCGCCGGCAGCAGCCCCAGCTGGGCGTCCACGGTGGCGCGATAACGCTCCAGGTCGCTTTCCAGTTCCTGGATGCGCACGTCCTGGGCCTGGCGTTCCCCCAGCTCCTGGATCGATTCCACCTTTTTCACCACGCCGCTCCACACGGCGAAGATCCAGGCGGCGATCGCCCCGATGCCGCCCGCCACCAGCAGCAGCGCCGCCAGGGGCAGGGTGCTGTTGATACCCGGCAGGAAATGCACCGTGGTGGGGGTGGTGTTCTCCAGGGTGAACATCACCGTGGCCAGCCCGAAGCTGAAGATCAGCAGGAAGTTCAGCTGACGCATGACGGGGCGCTGCGGCGACGACCCCAGAGCGTAGGCAGACCAGGCCGATTGCACAGGCTTACCCCGCTGTGGTGGCCAGACTTTGTAATCCCTGCCGCTCAGCCCAGGGCGGGGGCCCGCAGCGGTGCCAGGGCCAGGGCCGGCTGCAGCGCCGCCCGGCGCATCACCACTTCGGCGGGGGTGTGGGCGATGCGGGCGAGGGCGTCGCCCTCGCGGGCCACCAGCGCCTCGATCGAGGCACGGTAGGTGTCGGTGACCAGGCGGGGATAGAGGCCGATGCCGATGATCGGCACCAGCAGGCAGGAGATCACGTAGATCTCGCGGGGCTCCGCATCCACCAGGTTGGTGTGGGAGGCCAGCTCCACGTTCTCCTTGCCGAAGAAGATCTCCCGCAGCATCGACAGCAGGTAGACCGGGGTGAGAATGACGCCGATGGCGGCCAGCACGGCGATCACCACCCGGAAGCTGAGGGAATAGGTCTCGCTGGTGGCAAAGCCCACGAACACCATCAGCTCACTGACGAAACCGCTCATGCCGGGCAGGGCCAGGGAGGCCAGCGAACAGACGGTCCAGAGGGCGAACATCTTGCGCATCTTCTGGCCGACGCCGCCCATCTCATCGAGCTGGAGGGTGTGGGTGCGGTCGTAGGTGGCTCCCACCAGGAAGAACAGGGAGGCGCCGATCAGGCCATGGCTCACCATCTGCAGCATGGCGCCGCTGGTGCCGAGGTCGCTGAAGCTGCCGATGCCGATGAGCACGAAGCCCATGTGACTGATCGAGCTGTAGGCGATCTTGCGTTTGAGGTTGCGCTGGGCGAAGGAGGTGAGGGCGGCATAGATGATGTTCACCACCCCCAGGACCACCAGCAGCGGCGCGAACTGGGCGTGGCCCTCGGGAAGCAGCTGAACGTTGAAGCGCAGCAGGGCGTAACCGCCCATTTTCAGCAGGATGCCGGCCAGCAGCATGTGGACCGGTGCCGTGGCTTCACCGTGGGCATCGGGCAGCCAGGTGTGCAGCGGCACAATCGGCAGCTTGACGCCGAAGGCGATCAGCAGGGCGGCGTAGCAGAGCACCTGGAAGCCGGTGCCAAAGCTCTTGGCCGCCAGCACGCTGTATTCAAAGCTGGGGCTGCCGCCTCCGAAGAAGCCCATGGCCAGGGCCGCCAGCAGGATGAACAGGGAGCTGCCGGCCGTGTAGAGGATGAACTTGGTGGCGGCGTACTGGCGTTTCTTGCCGCCCCAGATGGCCAGCAGCAGATACACCGGCAGCAGTTCAAGCTCCCAGGCCAGGAAGAACAGCAACATGTCCTGGACGGCGAAGACGGCGATCTGGCCCCCGTCCATGGCCAGCAGCAAGAAATAAAACAGCCTCGGCTTGAAGGTGACCGGCCAGGCGGCCAGGGCCGCCAGGGCCGTGATGAAGCTGGTGAGCAGGATCAGCGGCATCGACAGCCCGTCGGCCCCCACGGACCAGGCCAGGCCCAGGTCGGGCAGCCACTGCACCCGTTCAACCAGTTGCAATCCCTCGACGGAGGGGTCGTAGCCGGTGAGGTAGGCCCCCACCGTGATCAGAAACGTGATCAGCGCCACGCTCAGGGCGTACCAGCGCACCGTTTTGCCGTTACCGGCATCGGGCACGAAGGGAATCAGCAGGGAGGCCGCGATCGGGAACAGAATCGAGGCGCTCAGCCAGGGAAAGGCCACGGGCCAGGACAATTCATCTCGTTCCAGCTTAGAAATTCCTGCCTGGCGGGCCCTCTGTTGATGGGGGATGTCACACACTCAGGGGTGATCCCGCCACCGCCTCTCGGCCGAAACCGTGTAGATCCGCAGGTGACCTTGCGCAGGCAGCGAATCGGGTCGGCGGCAACCTGGGCGATCTCCAGGATTGTGACCAGAATCACTTGCAAATCTGCCCGATTCAGCCGAAAACCCCAAACAGCACAACCATGGCGATCACTCCGCCGAAGACAATCAGGGCATAAAACTGGGCCCTGCCGGTTTCGAAGTATTTGAGACCTTCGCCGCTGCCGAGGGTGAGCAGGCCGGTGAGATTCACCACGCCATCGACCACCTTGGCGTCAACCTCGAGGACCTGGCGGGCCAGCCTGCGGCTGCCCTGCACGAAGATGCGCTCGTTGATGGCATCGAGGTACCACTTGTTGGCCAGGAAGCGGTTGATGGCCGGAAAACGGCTCGCCACCGCTGTGGCCAGATCGATTCGGTGCAGGGCATAGGCCAGCACCGCCACACTGATTCCCACAACAGACACGGTCACCGAAGCCCCCGCCAGCGGCAGGAATTCAGACCAACTGAAGTGCTCGGCCATCTCGGCGGCCTCCTGGGGGTCGAGCAGGGCGGCGAAGCGACTGTTCCAGGGGGTGCCCAGCAGGCCGATCAGCACCGAAGGCACCGCCAGCACCACCAGGGGGGCGGCCATCTGCCAGCCGGATTCATGGGGATGCTCAGCGTGGTGGCCTTCGCCATGGCCCTGGTCACCGACGCCTCCCTTACCGGCGGCGGCCAGCAGGCTGGCCTTGAGGCTGGCGTCGTTGCCGCGGAAGCTCCCCTCGAAGGTGAGGAAGTAGAGGCGGAACATATAGAAGGCGGTGAGGCCAGCGGTGATGAAGCCGGCGCCCCAGAGCAGCGGGAAGCTGTTGAAGGCCTGGCCGAGGATCTCGTCCTTGCTCCAGAAGCCCGCCAGGGGTGGAATGCCGCTGATCGCCACACAGCCGATCAGGAAGGTGATGGCGGTGATCGGCATGTAACGCCGCAGGCCCCCCATCAGCCGCATGTCCTGGGCGAGCACCGGCTCGTGGCCCACCACCTCTTCCATGGCGTGGATCACCGAGCCGGAGCCCAGGAACAACATCGCCTTGAAGAAGGCGTGGGTGACGAGGTGGAACATGCCCGCAACGGGGGCGCCGCAGCCCATCGCCAGCATCATGTAGCCCAGCTGGGAGACGGTGCTGTAGGCCAGGCCCTTCTTGAGGTCCTGCTGGGTGAGGGCGATCGAAGCCCCCAGCACCAGCGTGATCGTGCCGATCACGGCGATCACCACCTGCACCAGCGGGAAGGGGGCATAGACCGGTTGCAGCCGTGCCACCAGGAACACCCCGGCCGCCACCATGGTGGCGGCGTGGATCAGGGCCGAGATCGGCGTCGGGCCCTCCATGGCATCCGGCAGCCAGACATGCAGCGGGAACTGGGCCGACTTGGCCATCGGTCCCATGAACACCAGGAGGCAGAGCAGCACAGCGGCGGCGTTGGAGAGGCTGCCCCCGGCCACAGCGGCGCTCAGCCGGGCGCCGATCTCCTCGAAGCCGAAGCTACCGGTGGCCCAGAACAGCCCGAGGATGCCGAGCAGCAGGCCGAAGTCCCCCACCCGGTTGACCACGAAGGCCTTCTGGGCCGCGTTGGCGGCGCCGTCGCGGTCGTACCAGAAGCCCACCAGCAGGTAGGAGCACATCCCCACCAGCTCCCAGAAGACGTAGATCTCCAGCAGGTTGGGACTGATCACCAGCCCCAGCATTGAACTGCTGAACAGGGCGAGGTAGGTGAAGAAGCGCACGTAACCCTTGTCGTGCGCCATGTAGCCATCGGAATAGACCATCACCAGTACGGCGATGGTGGTGACCAGCGAGAGCATCACCGCCCCGAGCGCATCGACCCGGAAGCCCATCTGCAGGTTGAAGCTGCCGGCGCTGGCCCAGTCGAACAGCACCTCCACGGGGCCGGCACCGGCCAGCTGCTCGGCCAGCACGGCGAAGCTGAGCACCGCGGCGGCTCCGACGCAGCTGATCAGCATCAGCGCCACCGGGCGCCGCAGCCGGTTGACGGTGCGGTTGAACGTGATCAGGCCCAGGCCGGAGATGGCCGCTCCCACCAGGGGCAGCACCGGGATCAACCAGGCAAGTTCGGCGGCTGACGGCATCCTGACTGGGCTTGTTGCCGCAAGTGTAGGCAGGCCGCAGCGACGACTTCCAGCCATGTGGGGGCACGGCCACCGGTTGTGATCCGGGCCGGCTGAGGGGTGGCCCGCCGCCTTCAGCCGAGCCAGTGGGCCAGCGCGGTGCGCGCGAAGGCGGTGGCCCCCAGGCCGATGAAGCGATGGGCCCACCAGAAGACGCCGATGGCGATGGCGATGCCCAGCTGGGCCGGCCGCAGGAATTCCGCCGCCACCAGCGTCTGCCGGCCATCGAACACCGCCTGGAAGGGGATCACCGAGGTGCTGGCCCGCAACTCCTCGAAGGCGGCGCCGAATCGCCTGGCCAGCCGCCGGTCGCCGTTCCAGACGGCGAACAGGTGGTGGGCGATCAGTCCCACGCAGGCGGCCACCATGAAGCTGCTGCCGATCCAGAGCAGGTGGGTGGCGCACCAGAGGATCTGGCCCACCGCCTGGGGATGGCGGCTGACACGGATGATTCCCGTGGCATAGAGCCGCACCCGGGGTTTCAGCACGGCGGGGATCTCCAGCAGGTTGTAGGTGGCCGGATAGAGGAACAGGAAGCTGACCGCCGTTCCCGCCCAGACCAGCGGCACGATCCAGGGCCGGTCCTGCAGGTTCCAGAGCCGCAGCCCGTCGTAGCGGTGGGCCAGGAAGTAGCCGATCACCACCACCGCCGCCGGGATGCTGACGCCGGCGAACAGCAGCCGCCAGGCACGCTCGCCGATGCGCTCCGCCCCCCAGGCGCGCAGGGAGGCGCCGCCGCTGTGGAGCACGGCAAAGCCCAGCAGCAGCAGCAGGACCACCAGGCTGCTGTGGTTTGGATCCGCCGGACTCAGCAGGGACATCGCAGGGGGAGCGGACGGGGATGTGAAGCGCGATTCTCGCCACCGGCCGCGCCCCCTAGAGTTCTGTTCCTGATGCCCGGCCCCCGGCCCGGCCCGAACCAGCCG
>Ga0207954_1000358_pt1 | contig 15001 bp, 13 predicted proteins | sample CryBogmetaGMA0M_FD_184547 | JGI IMG/M metagenome (GOLD analysis project Ga0207954, IMG submission 184547) | Freshwater microbial communities from Crystal Bog, Wisconsin, USA - MA0M (SPAdes) | ecosystem: Environmental > Aquatic > Freshwater > Lake | place: Crystal Bog, Wisconsin, USA | collected... | reverse complement strand
ATTTCATAGGGACCACCCGAAGGAATACTAATTCGCTTCCCCACTATAAGAACTTCTCGTGAATAGCCAGCCGAGTCCTGGATATTGGTATACATATCTTGAGGTTGGGCAGACTTGGCTACTTCGATTCGAAGATTTGCAGGGATATTTTTTGGTCTCACAAAGCTTGAAGCCATTTCATAGGAAATGCTTGGCTTTACTGCACGAGGTACTCGAAGGAATATGACCTCGCGGCGAGCCTCTTTTACAACTTGAGTAGTCGCATTGACAATAATGTCTGCCAGAATTTTCTTACGTTCATCAACTGTTGAGTCGCGCGAAATCGCTAATTTATATTCGGCATCAAAGAATGTGTACTTAGACTCTGAAATAGCTGAATTAAATGCTGCAGAACGTAATCCATCGGAAAGTCTCGAATTCAGCGCAGATCCGGCAAGGCTGATGACTCCGAGAGATAGGAGAACTGTCGAGAGAATAACTTTTGTCGCAAGCGACTGCGCTAGTGCCCGACGAATTCCTCTCATGGATCAAGAGCCCGTTTACGCTGGGCCGCCCGCCTTATAACCAACTCCACGAACAGTCATGACTATTTCTGGGTGCTCTGGATCATGCTCAACCTTTGAGCGAAGTCGCTGCACATGCACATTCACGAGTCGCGTATCTGTGCTGTGGCGATATCCCCACACTTCGCTGAGTAGAGCATCGCGAGTAAAGACACGACCTGGATCTTTAGCGAGTGCAACGAGGAGATCGAATTCAAGTCGGGTGAGCTGAATGACTGTGGAGCCGCGATGCACTTCGTGTGCTGTGACATCGATAGACAGATCACCAATCGTGAGGAGACCTGTGACATCCGCATTGGTGCGACGTAAACGTGTGCGAATACGAGCGATGAGTTCTGCCTTGTCGCGGAAAGGCTTCTGCATATAGTCATCGGCGCCAGCTTCGAGTCCACGGACAATGTCTTGTGTCTCGCCTTTGGCGCTGAGCATGACGATGGGAACCATGGATTCTTGTCTGATTAATCTGCAGACCTCGATGCCATCAATTCCTGGCAACATGACATCGAGCAAGACGAGGTCTGGAGGATTATTTCTAAATACCTCCAGCGCCTCATCTCCTCGACTTACAAGATCTACATCGAAGCCTGAACTTGTGAGAACAATTCCAAGCATTTCTGCAAGGTCTTGATCGTCATCGACGACCATAACCAGGGTCATTTATGAACCGTGCTCCCAAGAGTTGAGGTACATATCCTGCGCAGGTGTAAGTGTGTCGATGCGACCACCCATTGACTTGAGCTTGAGCGAAGCAACTTCCTTATCAATGTATGTAGGAACTTCGTGAACACCAGCAGGAAGATTCTTCGCTTCCTTAACTAGGTATTCCGCAGTAAGTGCCTGATCAGAGAATGACATATCCATTACTGATGCTGGGTGACCTTCTGCAGCTCCGAGGTTTACAAGACGTCCTTCTGCAAGAAGAAGAAGGCGACGGCCATCCTTCATGACGTATTCGTCAGTCTGGTGGCGCATCTTTTCATTCTTCTTTACTGAGTTCTGCTCAAGCCATGCGACATCGATTTCAATATCGAAGTGGCCAGAGTTAGCCATGATTGCGCCATCCTTCATAACAGCGAAGTGTTCGTCGCGAAGTACATCGCGGTTACCTGTCACTGTAATAAATACATCGCCCACCTTTGCGGCATCAAGCATTGGCATAACGCGGAATCCCTGCATCATTGCATCGAGCGCCTTTGTAGGATCGATTTCAGTAACAATCACATCAGCGCCCATACCCTTAGCGCGTTCTGCAACGCCCTTTCCGCAGTAACCGAATCCGGCTACGACCACAATGCGGCCTGCAAGAAGGAAGTTAGTCGCACGGAAAACAGCATCAAGAGTTGATTGACCTGTTCCATAACGGTTATCGAACATGTGCTTGGTATCAGTGTCATTGACAGCGATCATTGGGAAAGTGAGTGCACCATCTTTTGCCATCTGATTAAGACGGATGACGCCTGTTGTTGTCTCTTCGCAACCGCCTGCGATATTTGGCAGAAGTTCTTTGCGGGTTGTATGAAGCGTGTTTACGAGGTCGCAACCATCGTCGAATACTTGGTGTGGCTCAATGTCGAGTGCGGCATTGATATGTGAGTAGTAACCATCACGATCAACTGCGTTGCGCGCAAATACAGAGATTCCATATTCGTGGACAAGCGCTGCTGCTGTGTCATCCTGAGTTGAAAGTGGGTTTGATGCACAAAGTGCGATTTCGGCGCCGCCAGCTTTAAGAACACGCATCAAGTTTGCGGTCTCAGTTGTGACGTGCATACATGCTGCGATTCGCACGCCAGCAAATGGCTGTGACTTTTCGAAGCGTTCGCGGATTTGAGCAAGCACAGGCATATTACGTTCTGCCCATTCAATCTTCTTGCGACCTTCAGCAGCAAGTGATGCATCTTTGATGTCATGCTTTGGAATAGTTGTAACTGGTGTCATTGAGATATCTCCCTAGATAAACGGCTGTTTTTTCGCTTGACCTTCGGCGTAGGGCTCTACTGTGCTAGTCGGCTATAGGTGAAGAGTACTAGTTAGGCGATAGTTACGATGAAATCGAGGTCGCCTCGAATCGTGTTAAGTACATCATCCCGGACCTTCTTCATGCGAGATTCGGAAGAAGCCTCAACGTTGAGTCGAAGGAGGGGTTCGGTATTGGAGGCTCTGAGGTTAAACCACCAGTCCTCTGCATTGATCGTCAAACCATCAAGATGGTCAACCTCAATTCCATTTTTCTCACCGTACTGCTTCTCGATCACTGCCATAGCTTGCTTGGCATCGGTCACTTCTGAATTTATTTCACCACTTGAGAAATAACGATTAAATGAAGTGAGTAACTGTGACAGTGACGTTTCAGTTTCGCCAAGTGCTGCAATCGCATGAAGAGCTGCCAGCATTCCAGAATCTGCTTTCCAGAAATCGCGGAAGTAGAAATGCCCCGAATGTTCGCCACCAAAGACTGCATTGGTCTCTGCCATCAACTTCTTAATGTACGAATGGCCCACACGTGAGCGAACTGCGCTGCCACCGTTTTCTTCTACGACTTCTTTTACTGCGCGAGATGAGATTAAGTTATAAATGATGTTAGAACCTGGATACTTCTTGAGCTCACGGGTAGCGATAAGTGCGGTGAGCGCTGATGGATTTACCAGATCTCCTTTTTCATCTACAAGGAAGCAACGGTCTGCATCGCCGTCAAAGGCCAATCCAATATCGGCCTTATGCTTCTTAACCGCCTTTTGGAGATCTTTAAGGTTCGAAGGTTCGATGGGATTTGCTTCATGGTTCGGGAAAGTTCCGTCGAGTTCAAAGTACATCTCAATAACTTCTGCATTGAGGCGTTTAAAAACTGCGGGAGCCGTATAACCGCCCATGCCATTCCCAGCATCAATAACCACTTTAAGTGGGCGAATATGTGAAACATCAACCAAAGTAAGCAAATGATCTACATACTCTTCAAGCATGTTCTGTGATTTTTCTACCCCAATGTTGCGCATCGCCATCGGAGTTCCTTCTTTTACAAAATTTTCAATAGTGACAAGCCCGGACTCTTTTCCAATAGGGCGCGCACCGCTGAGACAGAGCTTGATGCCGTTGTAAGCAGCAGGATTATGACTGGCTGTGAACATTGCTCCTGGAAGATTGAGCTTTCCTGATGCGAAATACAACATATCTGTAGATGCCAAGCCGATGCGGATGACATCGAGACCCTGTGAAGTTATGCCAGCCGAGAAAGCTGTAGCGAGTGTGGGTGATGAGGGGCGCATATCTTCGCCAATCACGACAGTGCCCGGTTCGCGTTCTAGTTCAAGGAATCGAGCTACAGCGACTCCGGTCGCAAATGCAAAATCTGGAGTGAGTTCCTTATCAACTAAACCTCGAATGTCGTAGGCCTTAAATATTGATGCGCTCATAGAAGTATCGTAAAGAGTAGGTGTACGGAATGAGAAATTAGGAAGGAACCGCGCGCAGATGGCCGCGTCGACCGACGCTTGATTGAGATTGAGATGAAACCGCGTGTGTTTCTTGATCGACTGGAATCTGCGCAACTTCGCGGACTGCATCAGCGATTGCCATTAAATCATCGTCACTTGGACCAGTTGCATTTTCATCGATTGCCTGGCGAATCACGTTCCAACCATTTGGGACAGTTAAGCGTGCCGAATGTTTATCGCAGAGGTCGTAGGAATGAGGCTCTGAAAAAGTTGCAAGGGGGCCAAGAACTGCCGTGGATTCAGCGTAAATATAAGTGAGAGTCATTGATGCAGATACACGACAGCTCACGCGCGAACAGACGCGACCGGTTCGTGGTTGTGCACTCATAACACCTAGGTTAGTGGCAGGCGGAATGAAAATTAGGGATTGAGCACTCGAATATTTGATGATGGCACAAATGATTTTGTCAGTGTGCTACCCGCGTTTAATGGGATGTATCCGTATCCGCTTGTGGACGAGATCAGCGCCGCTCCAGCTGTGCCTGCAGAAATGTGGCTAAATTGAACAGAACGTAGGTTGGCTGGAGCAGCATATGTTGCAATATCGTCAGCAGAAATTTCTACACTCTTCTTTCTGCCATTGGTGTATGTCAAGTCAAGGTTGACCTTGATCGAGTGACCAGTGAAGACCAAAGTAGGTGCCAGGCCAGTCGTTGCCAAAGTAAATTCAGTGAGATTTTCTGCCGGCGTACTCCAGACAAAGTCACCTTTTCCGTTGGAAATCGTCTTTGAAAATACTGAGGCAAGTATCGGTTGATCTGAGGTAATGTGGAGCGCAAATTTTCCTGAAGCTGCAGTGATATTCATGGGAATTTCAATGACTTTCTTATGTGCGATTGTCTGGCCATCAATTCCGACAGGAGCAAATGTTCCGTCGGATGATCGAATTTCGGCAGTGATACGCGCATCTACATCACCCGGAACGAGTAGTCGAAGTGTGTGATCGTTCGAACTCTTCTTCCCCGTCTGCTGTGGAATAGCTGGAATCTGAATATCTTTTGTAGCCTGCGCGACAGAATTAACTAAGTCGCCGCCAAGTCCACGCAGGCCTTTGCCTCGTTCATCTACAACAAATCCATTAACGCGACCGGAACGAATAATCAGATGAATGGCAATCGATTGAGACCCAGGCTCGAGAGTGGCGAGTCCAATCTGCACAAATGAATTTGGCTTTAACGAGATAGAGCGTGGCGTAATCGCTCCTTTCTCGTTGAAGAGTTCGACATCCACTAGTGCGCGACCCAAGCCGCTATTCACGATGTTGAGTGAACCCTTTGAAGTGATATCTGCAGTTGCGCCAACAAACCATTGCGAAGCTGAAGGTGCGCTACACGGAACCGATCCTGCCCATGAACCTGCGCGAACTTGCCATACAACAGGTGTTACTTGTCCAGATTCGATGACAGCTGATTGCGCTGCAAGTGCGTAGCGAGTGAAGCCGACTGGGGATGTAGACATCGAAGATGTGCCTGTTTTACGAGCTAAGGTTTTTGGTGATGTGAGTGAAATAGCTGTTGAAAGTCCATCTGTGTTAGGTGGGCAAACAACTGCCGGAAATGCTTCGTTAAATCTACTGGTCGAAGCAGTGTGGTTGAGAACTGTACTTAACAAGGCAATAAGTGCCGTCGCTGCTGCCAGTATGAGAGTTCTTTGATTTCTCATGCGAGCTCCGTTTCAGCAATCTCGCTCTTACGTCGACCTGATGGCAAAGCAAGTACAACCGTAGTTACAAGAACAATGATGAAGAAGGAGATCCATGCACGGCGCACAGTTCCATCATGGATTACCGAAATGTGACCACCAGTTGTAACAGCGAAAGTTGGTAACCCATGATCATCTTTTACCTTTGCAAGTCGATAGCCATCTTGCATGATCTGCCACGAATTACTGTACGACTCGGTTAATGTAATTGTTCCTGGTGCGGGCACATACGTACGGGTACCCTTAAATGGAAGCACGATTGTCTTCCCTGAATAATCAACAAATCTAAGCCTGCCAGTATCTTCGAGTACACGCCAAACGATTCCTGCATTGGTAGATGAAGTTCTATTAAATCCACCTAACCCATCAATAGTTTGAACTACTTCTTGATCTACAGGGCTCTTAATAAATACGTATTTAATTCCATATGCAGATAGAACTTTGCTGGAAGTTACTCCCGTATTGTCGACGAGGCCTTCGATTGCATGAGAAATTTCTGGCGTATCTTGCGGAGCAACCTCAGTTTCGCCTAATGAAATCCCCTGTCCACGCGATAAGTAATACGAGATCGAAGATTCACCATTGTGGCGATAAGGCCGCAGCACTACCGTCTTGGCATTTTTTTCTACAGAGAGAAAGGCTGGCAAAACATCTGCTGACGTTGTCCGAAGTGGTGAATTAGCTCCCGCAGTCATGAGCCAAAATATGGAGGTCGCCGTGTAAGCAACAGTCACTGCCAAAATTGCGGCGACTGAAATGTGGCGGTAGTTGAGATTGGATTGCTCGAGTCGAGCCCTTATTTTATCGAACATCACCACAGCTGCGGTAATGGAGAAGAGCGTTGAAATTGCTAAGAAAGTTCCAGCAAATGCCCTAGTAGGCGATACAGATCCATTTCCGTTAACAACAAGTGCGCTTACGAGGGTGCCTGATAACAAGAAGACAAGGCCGGTGGTTGAGAATCGACGAGCTGCGGTCGTTGAGAAGAAAGTGACTAGAAGAATGACAGTGAGTGGGCTAACACACCACCATGGAAGTGATCCCGGTCCACCCGGATTCGAGAAGAATGCGAAGTTTGGGCCGCCGCCTTCGACTGTAAAGCCGATTTCGCTCCAGAATTTCGTTGGATGGATGAAAAGACTAAAAGAGCTGGGAGCGGAAAGTAAGAGTGGGATAACAATGAGAGTCATTCGTCGCTTGAGACGTTCAATAAATAGTGGGTCGTTAAGATTTTGCGAGACTGATAAATAATCTTTCACCAGCGAATAAAGAACAGTGACGCCAAGAATAAGCATTACCGATGGATTAAAAGCAAAGAGAACCCATGTAAAGAGAGAGAGAGCGAAGATGCTGCGCCAGCTGCGTGACTCGATAGTTGTCCAGTCACGCAGCGATGCAATAAAACTTGGAAGGCAGGCAAGAAATACCAGGACCCCGAGGCGACCCGAGTTGATGGCGGCTAGCGATATCGGCGAAAGCGCAAAGAGCAGCGCCGCGCCACTTGATAGCCAACGATTTTCAGTAAAGCGCGATAGATATCTGTGAGATGCGAAGAGAAGAATGTACGGAGCCGCCAAAAAAATTAGGGTAATGAGTAGAGCAACATTTCCAAGAGTGAGGATCGATGCAACTAAGAGAATCAGAATCCAGGGAGGAGATGAAAGACCACTCCCCATGCCGATTTCATGCCAGCTAGCGAGATAGAACTTCAGAAGCTGCTGAAAGTTATGAGGAGACTGAGCCAAAGCCCCGCCTGAAATTGCTCCGAGCCTATATCGGGTCCACACTAACGAGACAACGGTAATAAGAGTCGCGGCAGCTACTAATGGGCGAGTAAAGATGGTTTTCCACGATTGATTACTTACGGGCGTAAGTAAATCTTCATCCTCATTGAGTGTGAGGTCGCTCAAAGCGGGGCCTTCGATATGTTGTTCCGGAATCAGCTGTGTTCGCAGACTTTCAAGAACTCGAGCCACCGCACTTCGCAACTGAGCAAAGCGAGAAGGAATAAATTGCTGAACAACGCGGCTAGAAATCAGTTTATGTTTCTTTCGCTCTTTGCGAGCCGAGATTAATTCGGCTGGATGAATAATGAGTGAAGCAACAGCCAAGAGTTCATCACTTGCATAGCCAGGTAGTTTTGCAAAGAGATAACCAATGGCGCGAATAAATGCACCGGAGAGAAGCTGTAACGAAAGTAAAGGAAGTAACCAGATGCTCGAATTCGCGAGTAGGACATAGGCGGCGTTCTGACGATCAAGTAAGAGCGGACGATGTAATAGCGCACCTTTTACATCGATAGTCCGGCGTTCAGTCGAAGCCGCTTGGGCGTGGTACCCAATTGCATCAGTGACAGCAATGATGGAGTGTCCTGCTACTCGAGCTCTCCACCCAAAGTCCACATCGTCGCGGAAAAGTTCAAGATTCTTATCGAACCCGCCAAGTTCTTCAAAGATATCTCGGCGGATTAAAGCTCCCGCAGTACTGACAGAAAGCACTTCATGTACTCCGTCGCGTTGACCTTGATCGTATTCAGAAGGTTCTAGCCCAGTCCAACGTGCACCATTTGTTGCAAGACTTATTCCCACTTCAAGTAAATGAGTCTTATCGTGCCATCCCAATAACTTTGGACCAGCCATGGCAACACTGGGACGATCTACGATTGCTTGTAAAAGTGATTCAAGTGCCTTGGGATGTAAGAGGCAGTCATCATGCAAAATCCATAACCACTCTTCAACACCTTCAATAGCCGCCGGTAATTGGTTGACACCTTCTGCAATTGCTTCACCAAATCCGGCATCACGTTCGAGAGTGATAGTTGGGACGCGAGCGCCTTTCAGTAATTTAGCCGAGGAGTCGATTGATCCAGTATCAATTGCGAGAATGCGATCTGCGCCGCGGCTCTGAGAAGTGAGTGAGGCAATTACTTCAGGCAACCACTTTGCACCGTCATGGACAACGAGAAGTGCAGTAATGCGCTGCGAACTCATGAGGGAAACTTATCGGTTGAAACTGTGAGGTCTGCGTGCAGCCTGAATTTAGGCAGGGCGACGCTTTAGGCGGCGACGTTCACGTTCGGAGAGACCGCCCCAAATACCGAATCGCTCATCGTGAGCGAGCGCGTATTCAAGACACTCTTGACGTACCTCGCATGAAAGGCAGACGCGCTTAGCTTCGCGGGTTGAGCCGCCCTTTTCAGGAAAGAAAGCTTCGGGATCTGTCTGAGCGCAAAGTGAGCGCTCCTGCCAAGAGAGTTCAATATTCTCTCCGTTGGCGAGTTGGATAGTTGGTCCAGCAGTGGGGGCTGATGGCTTGCCAGTCGATGTTCCTTCTGGGCGGATCGGCATTCGCGAATCTCCTCAAGTCATTAGGGCGCACTTCGGTGTGAAGAACGCGCTCTAGGAGTGAATTACACCCGTGTAATCCCTTGGAGTCAAGCCCTGGGTTGAGACTTTTTTCCACTTTTGGGCCAAATTCGACCCAATTTTCTACAGCGAGATGGGTAAATCCAACTTTTGAGAAAGATAGTGGCCTGTTTTTACTGTTCCGGCGGCAATTGTCGTTCCATGAGCGATAAAAGAATGTGAAAGCTGTGCGCCTGATTCGATGGTCACATCATCACCGATGATGCAATCGTCGATGATGCATCCGGCCGCAACTGAACTTCGCGCACCGATTGATGTACCACCCGTGATGACAGCATCTGATGAAATACGTGCGCCGTCCATCGCTTTGAAATCGCCATCAATTAAATCGCGAGATCCCTTAAAGAGGGCAGCGGGGGTTCCAACATCCAACCAATATGACTGTTCCTTGTATCCAAATACTGGTCGACCACTGTCAACGAGTGCGGGGAACGTTTCTCGTTCGATGCTGACAACTGTCGCAAGTGGAATCTGATCGATCACATGCGGACTAAAAACGTAACATCCAGCATTGATGGAATTTGTAATTGGGTTTTCCATCTTTTCTAAGAACGCAGTAACGCGACCTGAATCATCAGTGGGCACACATCCAAACGCACGTGCATCTTCCACGTCAATCAGGTGCAGCGTGACATCCGCAGAATTCTTCTCATGAAAAGCAATTTGGTCTGCAATGGAGTGGCGACTCAATACATCACCATTGAAGATGACAACTGGTTCATCGCGTCCAAGTAGCTCTGCTGCATTGCGAATCGCACCGCCAGTGCCGAGTGGTTCTTTCTCAACTGCATAAAGAATTTTTATTCCCCACCGTGAACCGTCTCCGAAGTAAGGAGTAAATACTTCAGCGAGATACGAAGTGGCAAGCACCAATGTATGAATTCCGGCTTTCTTCGCTGCAAGGATTTGATGTTCAGTTACTGGAAGGCCTGCAACCGGCAACATTGGTTTGGGTGATTCATCAGTGAGTGGCTTAAGGCGTGTACCAAAACCTCCAACAAGCAAAATTCCAACAGCCATTTACGATGTCGCAATCTCACCGATACGTGCCGCGGCTTCGGAAATCTGCTTATCGGTTGCTGTCAGAGCTATGCGAATATGCGAAGCACCGAGTTCACCGTAGAAAACCCCAGGTGTAGCGATGATTCCGCGCTCTGCCAACCAGGCCACTGAATCCCAGCAATTTTCGTGGCGAGTTGCCCAGATATAAAGACCCGCTTGCGAATCTTCGATCGTAAAACCTGCAGCTTGAAGTGCAGGTAATAACTGTGCGCGACGTGCGTTGTATCGACTGCGCTGTTCGGCAACATGCACATCATCACCGAGCGCAGCCACCATCGCTTTCTGTACAGGAAGAGGAACCATCATTCCCGCATGCTTGCGAACTTCGAGAATCGCGGCAATTAATTGTGGGTCCCCCACGATAAATGCTGCGCGATATCCCGCCATGGATGAACGCTTGGAAAGTGAGTGCACGGCGAGCACATTGGAGTTATCGCCATCTGTGTATTTCAATATAGAAGTAGGCGTCGCTGTATCTCCAAATTCAAGGTAACACTCATCAGAAACAACAACGCTCTTATATTTTCGAGACCATGCCAATGCTGCGCGTAACTCTGCTTCGCTATGAACTCGTCCCGTTGGATTAGATGGTGAATTCACCCATGCCATATCTGCGTGTGGCCACGCCTCAGCATCACGATTGACCGCAGTCGCATCTGCTTGCGCTAATAGCGCTCCCACTAAATACGTTGGATAAGCAACATCTGGATACAGAACGCTCTGCGCTTCAATAAAAGTTGGAAGCCAAGCTACAAACTCTTTTGAGCCAATGAGAGGTAGAACTCCAAAGTCACCAGTTGCGCCTAAAACTTTCTTGGCCCAGTTGGTTATTGCCTCGCGAAGTTCAGGAGTTCCGACCGTAACCGGATAACTAGGTGAGTTTGATGCCTGTCGAAATTCACTTTGGATAAATTCAGGAGTCGGATCGACCGGAGTTCCTACAGATAAATCAATTGCACCTTTTGGATGCTGACGAGCTATTGCGCCATAAGGCGCGAGCGCATCCCAAGGAAAATCAGGAAGTTTTTGGCGCAAGAGCAGTCACATCTGCATGGTCGGTATTTGTCTCGCCGACCTTTGATGCTCCCCCAGGTGAACCGAGTTCGATAAAGAATTCTGTATTGATCTTCTTGTAGTTCTGCCACTGGCCAGGGACGTCATCCTCGTAGTAGATAGCTTCGACCGGACAGACAGGTTCACACGCTCCACAATCGACGCATTCGTCAGGCTGGATATAGAGCATGCGGGTACCGTCATAGATGCAATCAACTGGGCACTCTTCGCGGCAAGACTTATCTTTTACATCGACGCAAGGTTCAGCAATTACATATGTCACGAAAGATCCTCCAGGAACTATGGAACGGTTGGCGGTAATTCTAACCCTGCAAGAGCCTCCTCGCACGATTATGGTTAAGCCATGCTCGCCTTGATTGTGATTCCTGCATGAATTTGCGCACTCAGATTGAGCAGGCGCAGGGAAAGCGCGTGACTATCCGGCTTCATGACGGAGATGGCACCTTTCGCGACATTGTCGGTGTTTTACAGAGTGAGACTGCCCTCATCAACCGTCGGGGCGAACTCTTTGAATTTAACCCTGACGACGTTGCCGCATTTCGAGTAATCCCAGTATTTAATAGACGAGATATCTCGCAAGGTCGACTCTCTATTTACGACACGATGTCTCGAAAACTTCAGGCAGTCGAAGATCGTGATGGGCATGTATCCATATATTGCTGTGGCCCTACGGTCTATCGCGATGCACATGTTGGAAATCTGCGTACTTTCCTACTTGCAGATCTCATAAGCAGAGCGCTGCAATTGTCAGGACTAGAGGTCACACTCGTTCAAAATATTACAGATGTTGGTCATATGGCCGATGACTTTTCTGATGAAGACAAGATGTTGACCGAGTCAGCTAAGACAATGGTTGATCCCTTTGAAATCGCTCGAATCTTTGAATCACGCTTCCATCACGATTTACATCTTCTCAATGTCAATCCAGCAAGCGCTTATCCGCGGGCATCCGAAAAGATGGACCAGATGATCGTTGCCATTGAAAAATTGATTGAAAGAAAACATGCTTATGTTGGAACTGACGGATCTGTCTATTTCGATGCGACATCATTTCCAAGTTACGGTGCTATTAGTGGCAACCGTTTAGATTCATTAAAGCCCGGCCATCGTTATGAATATTCAGATGACGGCGGCAAAAAATTCCATGCAGACTGGGCGCTCTGGAAATTAGCTGGCGCGCGCACCCAAATGATTTGGGATTCACCGTGGGGTGCTGGCTACCCTGGTTGGCATATCGAATGCAGTGCCATGTCCATCGAGCTTCTCGATTCACACGTGGACCTTCACGTTGGGGGCATCGATCTGCGCTTTCCTCATCATGAAAATGAGCGCGCTCAATCAAATTCACTCACTGAAAACGAGACTGTTACAACATGGGTCCACGGCGAGCATCTGCTGTTCGAAGGCCGCAAGATGTCCAAGAGCGCTGGAAACGTAGTGCTTCTTAAAGACATTATCGATCGTGGATTAGATCCATTATCACTTCGCTTTACCCTTCTTGAAAATCGCTATAGATCCCAGATGGATTTGAGTTGGGCTTCCCTTGAAGCAGCTCACTCCACCTTAAAGCGCTGGCGAGATTTGCTTGCTTCTTCTGGAACTGACATGGATTACAAATTTGATCAGGAAATCAATAGCGCGATTATGAATGATCTCGATACACCACGAGCCATGCAACGTTTACGCACCATTGAGAAAGATCAAACAATTGGTGCACTCGATAAGCGTGGAATCTTCCTTTACGCCGATCAAGTTCTCGGGCTGCAACTCGATCGCGCACCAGAAGCACGCGAACTTCCTGAAGAGATTTCCGAAATACTTGAGAAGCGCGTTGCTGCCAGAGCTGCGAAAAATTGGTCCGAGAGCGATGCGCTGCGCAGCCAATTAGAAAGTCTCGGAATAGAAATTAGTGATGGGGCGGACGGCCAAAGCTGGCGGTGGAAGTAATTAAGCCCGCTGCGCTAATGCAATGAGCCCGACAAGGAATCCAATCATCAGTAAGGCACTTCCCTGATTATCGCCTTGGATAAGAAGTTCATGGCCAGCTCCGAAAGATCCAGCTTTAGCAATAATCACAAACCAGCCCACGAGACCGGCAAACTTATAGCGACGTTTTCCAAAATATCTGCCGAGCCACCAGATTGCGACGTAGGTAGTAAGAATTGCGATGAATACGCCAAGGGGTAGAAGTGTTTGATGAATCAACGTTGCTGCGACTGCAGTAGTTGCACCGAAGAAAATTGAAAAGAGGAAACGCATTTAAAGAGTAATTCCGGCAAAGAGGTCGGTCTCGTATCCGTGTGCATCAAAGGGAGCGCTCTTTTCGCCCTTGACCAATGTGTAGTACTCATTGCCCCAGACCTGAAGACCCAGGTTATTTGAGAGAGCAAAGAATGGGCCATCCACTTCTATCTGTGTGGCATGGGCGCGCATTGCATCCATCTTCTGTTCGACATACTGATTTCCATCAATCATCGCGTGCACAAAAGAATCATCTTTGGCAAAAGGTAGGTCGTCGGCACTCTCTGCTCCCATAAAGTCAGAGCCGATCTTCTTCATCGCATCGATACCTTCTTGAATTACCGACTTTGGCATCACATTCCAATAAATCTTCGGAATATTCCAAATGGACTTTTCCGCCGCTCGCATGGCAACTCGGTGAGCCTGAATATGGTCAGGATGGCCATATCCACCAAACTCGTCATAAGTGATGAGTAAGTGCGGTTTTACTTCTTCGATGACTCGCACCAAATAATCGGCTGCTTCTTCAAAATTCGCGTTCCAGAAAACATCAGGACGATTATTCGGTTCAGTGCCCATCATTCCGCTATCGCGGTATTTGATAGAACCGTCACCGAGGAATCGATGATCTTTGATCCCAAGTGCTTTCATAGCATCGGCTAATTCAGTAACTCGATGGTCGCCGAGTTGATCTGTTTCATGTGCCGCGTAATGCGCTAGTTCTGGAACAAGTACTTCGCCTTCTTCACCGCGGGTGCAGGTTACGAGAGTGACTTTGGCTCCCAGAGCTGCGTACATCGCCATCGTGCTTCCGTTATTGATGGTTTCATCATCCGGATGTGCATGGACAAGAAGTACGCGATAACCCTCGTAGCTAGAAAGCATTAATACACCGGAAGAGTTGTATCGATCTGCTTTGCCCAGGCGATAACGCCTCCAGCGACATGCGATGCGTCGGCAAATCCCGCACTCTTCAGGATTGCCAAACATTCTGCAGAACGCACACCGCTCTTGCAGTGAAGAACAATCGGCTTATCTTGTGGAAGAGATGCAAGCACGCTGCCATCGATAAAACCTTGCTTTGGAATTAAATGTGCAGTCGGAATATTGACGATCTCGTACTCGCTTGGTTCGCGAACATCAATGAGATAGAAATTTTCCTTCGCATCAATCTTGGATTTGAGTTCCTGGACTGTAATTGTTGAACCAGAGCTTGCTTCCTGAGCTGCTTCAGAGAGAGTTCCGCAGAAAGCTTCGTAATCTGGAAGCAGTTCCTTTTGGGTTGCGTTCTCACTGCACAGTGGACAGTTGGGATCTTTACGTACCTTGATTTTACGGAAAGACATTTCTAGTGCGTCATAGACCATCAGTGAACCGATAAGCGGTTCACCAACTCCGGTAAGAACTTTTATCGCCTCAGTTGTCTGAATTGAACCGATGGTTG
>Ga0207954_1000354_pt1 | contig 15050 bp, 14 predicted proteins | sample CryBogmetaGMA0M_FD_184547 | JGI IMG/M metagenome (GOLD analysis project Ga0207954, IMG submission 184547) | Freshwater microbial communities from Crystal Bog, Wisconsin, USA - MA0M (SPAdes) | ecosystem: Environmental > Aquatic > Freshwater > Lake | place: Crystal Bog, Wisconsin, USA | collected... | reverse complement strand
ACCCTATACCTATCAATGGAGAGTTGACCTTGTCGGCAGTGGCCGTGGCTGTTCCTGTGATTATTGCCTTGCCACTTAGAAGACTGATTGTGGAATCGAGACCGTTGGCAATACCGACTGCGGCGGCACCAGAGACCAGGCTTGAAGGTAAGTCAGAACAAATGCTTACTTCAGTGAGGGTCACTTTGGCCGAACCTTCCAGGGTCTGAGTTCCTGTCCCCACAGAGGTGATTACCGCGCCAGGAATTTTGGGGTCAAGCAGCCTTAGGGGATTGGAGTTCGTGATACCAACAGCGAGGCCTGCATCAATGAAGCTGAATGATTGTTTCTGGGAAGAGCTCGCCACTGCTTCACCAACGATTTTATTGCTCCCACTACCAAGATCTATGCTACCTGAATTTAGAACTCCAGCAGCAATCGCGGCATTAATCAAGCTAACAGAACCACCATTCTTGAGAATTGCGACCCCTTTCCCCTTGATGTTATCTACATCGTCTCCAGTATTAATATTGCCAGCATTTAGGATTCCGACTCCGATAGCACCGTTGATGAACGAAAGCGGTGTAGTGTTTTCACCTGAGATAGTATCCTTAATTGAAGAAATTATATCAGTTCCGGTTATTTTCGACTCTCCAAGTCCGCTCTCAACAGAAGCTGATCCGATACCCTCTATCTTATCCTCGCCCGTTCCCGTGTCAATTAAACCAAAATTAACCAATCCCAGGGCAGTACTAATGTTGGCTAATGCACCACCAGCCTGTTCAACTTCGGCCTCTGCTTTACCGCTGACCGTATCATAACCGGAACAAGTTTTTATAGTCCCAGTATTAACTAAGCCAAGTGCTATGCTAACGTTCAATTGACTTCCGCTGACATGATCGATTTCAGCATTTGCTGAACCTGAAATATTGTCGTTGCCCGCGCCTGTATCAATTGGACCTCCAAGATTGATCAGCCCAACGCTTCCGCTGAGGTTGACCAAACCACCGGAAATGTACTTGATCTGAGCGTTGCCAACTCCTATCATTGAGTCATTACTATTGCCAGCAATAATTCCACCTAAATTTGCAAAACCAACTGCAGCAACCAAATTAATATCTTTCGTTGCCTGCAGCTTGGCTGTAGCTTTGCCAGAAATAGTATTAGAGCCGTTGCCTAGATCAATACTAGAACCGTTGACGATTCCGTCCAAAGCGTCTACTTTGTTTGACTTCGTTTTACTCCAAGTCTTAATCAATACTTGACCGTTGTAATACCCATCACTTTTAAGCGTTGTACCAGCTACCGCAAAGTCAAAAGCAAAGGTTGGGTTGGTCATAACTGCCTTGTCGAGTACTGACCTAACTTACTCCCCCGTAACCCGGTGGGCGTGTCAGGAGATACATTGACTGATTATGCCTGCCCTATTGAACTTGGTTTTCCTCGCCTCGCAACTACCCAGTGAAATGCCTGAAAAGCATTAGCCCCTCTTGGGGAGCAATGGCTGTGGTGTAACAAGAGCTGTCACCAGAGTTGAATAGTCCGTAAAATTTGTGCGCAACAAAAGTCACCAGAAATTAGTAGGATGAAAATGCGATGTGAAACTCTTAATCTCAAAAGAGGAATTGTGTAATAAAAAGTCTACCAAAACCGCCAATTTATAGACAGGTGTAATCTATCCGATGGCAGCAAGATTTCTAATCAATTAGGGAAATTCAGGATGGCAAAAAAATTAGGATACTAATACACTACTGCGCTGTGATGAGAGATCAAATAAGCCGATGATGACATAACTATGAACTCATTGGAATTTATGAAATGGCCTAGTGGCTATAATTTAAAACTAACACAAGCGCAAGATATGCCGGCGCTAGCCGGAACTAGGCATACCCTACTTCCATCAGATATAAGGCCAAGTTTTTTTGCCTGATGCAAACCAGCAGGTATACTGGAAGAAACGATATTACCAAAATCTTCAAAGATCTTAAGGAAAAACTTGTTTTCGGGGATCCCAATCGTCTTAAGTCGATCAGCATAAGCCGTTTTGGAAGCGGCATGGGGAAAGTATAAATCAACTTCATCAGGTCTTGGCCCTTTTTTCTTTACAAGATTTAGTAATAGAGGTGTTGCATTTCCAAACAATTCCTTCCCAAAAGAAGTAAATTTTCCAATACCGTTGATCCCAACTTTTTTGTTGGGCCGCAGATAAGTGTCGTAGCCATTTAAAGGTATAGTACACAGATCAAAGTGTTCCGGACGTGAAACGAAGTTAAAGTTCCATGGCTCTGAACCCTGCTGAAGAAGAGTTGCAGTTGCTGCTTCTCCAATTGTATAAACAGGAAAATTATAGCGGAGTGAATTGAAACTTGTTATATTGTCGGGTGACCTGATGTTTAAGTGAAATTCACCTGTTATCACGAGAACATTGGAGGCTCTTGAAGAGGATAGATAAAGTTGAGCGATTTCCATAGCCCTAACCCAGCTCATACAAGCATCTGCAATATCAAAACATTCAGCTGTTTCCATGCCCAATTCAGATGCATAATAATAGGCATTGGATGGCTCAATAACACCTTTTCCAACACCGCAATAGATTACTAGGTCAACCTCTGATGATTTAATACTGGCATCAACAAGAGCACTACGTGCAGCCGTAAGAATATGTTGGTAAGCCGATTCCCCCCTTTCTATATCTCTTACGTGTCGATATTTAGCCCCTGCTTGCTCAAGCAGTTTTGATACGGCTGAATAATACCTATTCGACTCTGCTTGATTAAGGGAAGATTTAGTAGTTTTGAAGAGCTCGATCAGCTCATCATTATTTATTTTCTTCGAAGGAACACTTAAGCCTATCGATTTAATCTTCATCTTTAAAACAACGTTTCCAGAATTCTACCATAGGAAACGTCAATGTCAATCGATATTTGAGATTTCCTTCAAGGAAACGATTGGGCAAATCCTTCAGGACGGAACAAACATGTTAGTAGCTAAAACAGGAAAATAATGATGAAATCAGAACACATACTTTCAAATGATAATTCTGCAACTTAAAAAGTAGAATCCTTGGTGTTTTTGTGGTCTAGTAAGTACAGTAGGACTGTCATTAAATAGCTAAAATGGATTTAGATGGGATTTACAATTTAATCAGAAACAATACGGCCATCATCAATTCGGATAACTCGATCCGCCATGTCCATCACTTTTGGGTCATGTGTAGCCATAAAAATTGTAATAGTTTTTGCTTTGGCAATTGTTCTTAATGTCTCGATAACTTTTCGTCCAGTCTTAACATCAAGAGCAGCAGTTGGCTCATCTGCAAGAATTAATTCTGGACTACCAGCTAGTGCTCTGGCAAAGGCCACTCTTTGTTTTTGGCCACCAGAAAGCATTGATGGATAATTATTCTCCTTGCCACGGAGACCAACTGAATCAAGTAGTTCGAGACTAATACGCTTCCTCATTGAGTAAGAATGAGTCACTGCTGCTTCCATTGCTACTTGTATGTTTTGTGTTGCAGTTAAAAACTCCATCAAGTGATGGGACTGAAATACCATTCCTAAACTATTCCTAACAATATTCAATGTATGTAGAGAACAACCCTGCAAGGCATGTCCCAAGATATCCAATCGTCCTACTTGAACAGATTTAAGACCACCAGCAAGCGTCAGCAATGTCGATTTTCCGCACCCTGATGTACCGGCAAGTGCTACAAACTCACCACGCTTTACTTCGAGAGAAATATCCTTTAGTACATGAATTGAGTCACTACCATCACCATAGTAATGATTTAAACCTTCCGCAAAGATTGTCAAATTTTCCATAGTTTCAGTAGAGATTTTAAGGATTAAGCTAAAAGAGATCGGAGGGGTCTGCATCCTTAATTTTGGCCATGGCGAGTAGAGCGGAGGCACTACACATCAACACTAGCAAGGTATATGTAGATGCCAACATATTAAAGTTAAGATCAAGATCCATCAGTGTGAATGCTGATACAATCCGGCAAAGAAAAAGACTTGTTAACCAAGCCACAGGAAATCCAAAAGAGGATAAAATTATTCCTTCAGCAAACACAATTGATTCCAGCTTTCCTCTTTTGTAACCAATTGACATTAATACTGCATAGGAAGATAGATGAAATGTGACATCCATGTGTAAAAGTTGGTAAACCATTGTACCGCCTACAACTAATGATGTTATTGTCATAAAAGAAAAAACAAAACCAATTGGTTTGCTTTTGTCCCAATAGACTTTTTCATTTGATTCGTATTGGGATTTTGTCATAATATCCACATCTGGGGGAAGAGTTTTTGATATTGCTTTTGATACTACCTGTGGATTAACTCCATTTCTAAGTTTTATTACACCCATTTCTATTGGTTGATTGATAGCTAAGTCATTTGCAGTATTAAACTCAGAGACTGTTGAAATTGTAGTTAAAATCGATGCATCATACCCAAAAGAGGGGCCAAATGTTATTAAGCCAACTACTTTTAGGCGCTGTTTTCCAGCAAAAGCGGTGATTGATTTACCATCGACATAGTCAATCGCAACGCTACCGAACTCAGGGCGGGAAAGTCGATCAAACAGGACATCATTACGATTAACCAGCTTCAGCTGCTGCGAGCTTATATCTGTATCATTAAATACTGCCTGATGCGGGTTAATACCTACGGCAAGTGCGAGCCTAGATTTATTTTCCCCGGCTAGTCGCCAACTTAAAAACCTGAACCTTACAGGATAAGCTTCTTTCACATCTGGACTTCGTAGTACAGTACTTAATCGCTCTTCTGGAAAACTCATGAAGCTAATCAATGATGCTGACTGCTTACTTATAAGCAATAGATCCGCATCGGTTTTGTTGACTATGCTTACGCTAGATTGGAACAAAGAGTCCTGAAGTACCAGTTGCATTAATATTAGCGCTCCAGATGCAGCTACTCCTAAAAAGGCTGTGATGAGCTTTGCTGGATGTCTTCGGAGCATTAACCAAGCAAGTGGCAATCTTCGGTAAAGGAAAAATTGAGTTATCTTTGCGAGGAACATTATTTTAATTCAGAAATTTAGCTGTAATTTTAACCCCGGTAAGATTTTTGACATAGTCAGAATCATCTGGTCTAATTCTTACCCTCACATCTATTGATCTGGTATCGTTGTCGGCGTCCGCTCCAGGATTTAGTGTCAATGACTTCTTGCTTGTCACTCCTGGCGAGATTCGAAGAACAGTACCGCTTAATTTCCTGTCGAAACCACCATTTTGACTGGACAATTCGACTGCTTGCCCTATATGTACAGATCTAATATCATTTTCGTTGACTTGGACAACTGCTTCCATGATCTGGATTTGTCCAATTCTCATGACTCCTTCTGCCCCAACTCTTTCACCGGGGCGTCTATAAATTTGAATGACGCTTCCATCAATAGGTGAATAGAGCGTGCTGTAATTTTGTTCTGTTTTATTTTGATCTAAATCTTTCGTGGCAAGTTCAAGTTCAGATCTTAACTTTAGAAGATTTAATTGGCGTGACTCTAACTCAGATGCCGCTATAGCTCCATTGGTAGATAATTTTTTGTAACGATTTGTCTCGCTTTCAAGTAGAATGACCTGTGCTTTTAAATATTTAATTCTTGCTTTTATCGTCTCTTGCTGCGAAATAAGACTGTCAATAGTGTCAAAAATTGCAACTTTTTGTGATAAATTTACAGATTGGCCTTCTTCAACAAATAATCTTTTAATCCTTGGGCCACCGTCTTGGCTCAGAATTGGAGCTCCAAGTAATCTTGTGTTCCCAGCAGGTTCTAAATATCCATAAGCGGAGATACCAGCGTCTTGATGTATAGTTAAAACTTTTTCTCTTCTAACTTTAACCTCCTTTTTTGTATATGGAGTTGTAACCTTATGCAAGATCCAGAGAGAAGCACTACCTAATAGAGAGACATAAAAAAACAGACGAATTTTGTTTTGCATGCCCCCTTGCAGTAAAAAAGACAACATCACTTGAATTTTACCATCCTCTTCAGCGATCTGCTCGATTCTCGCAGATTTTGGTGACTACGTCTAAGTTCTGGCTAATATTCTTACTACGTCAACCAAACACTTGTTTGCAGCGATAATAATTTAGCATTCTGCCTCAGAAGTCTTTGAGAAGGACTCTTGCAATTTACTATACTAACTGCTGGCCCCCTTTGCTAACTTTTTCTTGGAAACAATTCCAGCCATTCTTGAAGGTGTATTTATTGGAAATCTTTAGCTTTGTTGGCGTCGCTATGAAGTTTTACCAAGTCTATAATTCTTTGTTTCCGATCAAGTCAAGCATTATTTCCCCCATCTGAACAAGCATCTGTTTGTCTAAGCTGTTGACATGCCATCTCAGAGGTGCTAAAATTCATGAAAAAAGATTCAAATGACCCGCTTTTGTCTCGTTGCAATGTTTTAACATTTTTTGTTTTCTGGTCAAAACTCCACCCTATTCAAATTCGTCTTGACTTTTAACATCCTATGTCCACCACAAAGCGGCTAAATCCTTCAACAGTCTTTCTTTTTACCGTATTACACATTTTAGCTGCCTTAGGAATTTTCTTCCACACATCAGCAGCATTGATTATGTTCCTTGTCCTTTACTTAATCACAGGTTTTGGAATTACGGTAGGTTATCATAGATTGCTGACGCATCGTGGCTTCAAGACTACTTCTTTTGTTCAAAACCTGTTGGCTACAGCAGGAGCTCTTGCAGCTCAAGGAGGTCCGTTGTTTTGGATTGCCAACCATCGCCAGCATCACCAGTTTACCGATCTTGAATCAGATCCCTATAATTCTCGGCTAGGTTTTTGGTGGTCCCACATTGGGTGGATTCTTTGTGCCGAAACTTTATTAGACTCAGATCCTAATTATGTCTCTGAATTGTCCATCAACCCTTGGTTGTCTTGGCTTGATCGTCATTTCATTGTTCTTCAGTTGTCATTCGCCACACTACTTTTCTTACTCACTTATCCGTTCTCTGGATTGTATGGAGCTATATCAATGGTAGTTTGGGCTGTACCATTGCGTATTGTTGTTGTTTATCACAATACTTTTCTTACAAATTCCGTTGCTCATCTTTGGGGATACCGTAATTTTGAGACCTCAGATTGTTCTGTGAATTCTTGGTGGGTCGCCCTTTTAACTTTAGGCGAGGGTTGGCATAATAATCATCATGCTTTCCCTGCATCTTCACGGCATGGTCTGCGGCGTTGGGAGCTTGATCCTTCTTGGTGGTTCATTTTACTTTTACGTCGATTCAACCTCGCCTGGGATATTAAGTCAGCTAAAATTAATCCTTAGACTTCTTTGTTTCGTAAATTTATACCTTTTATAAGTCAACCTAATTATTCAACTCAAAATACTCTTTTTCTAAATTCAGTACTTATTCTTTGATTTTCTTGATCGTAATATTTTGTTATTATTCCAACTTGGTTATGTTGCCGGCTTGTATTGCGTTTAAATTTACCTTTCTTCTCGTTCCATTTTTGACAAATCAAGTATTCCTTCCGATGTAGGTCTATTTTTTAGTTTTTTCTCTCGTCATATTTTTTATTTTTCTTTCCTTTAGATTTTGCTATTTATTTGTCCCACCTTGATCGAGCAGTTTTGAAAACATTTTTATATCCTCATTGATCTCCTTATGTTCTGGAATTTTCGTTTTCGCATTACTATATTGAAGAAATTCTCGTTGTCCAACCTTGTTGATTGTGCATTGAATTAGATTTGCTCAATATTCACTTTGTTTTCTTGTTTTAAATTACCGCGTATCCTTTTCAGTTTTTCCGCTGATTGTCTTCGTTGTGGGCGGGGCACAGCTTCGATCATGGTTTGCCTTGCCATTCCTTGATATAAATTGTGTTGTGCGAGCGCAAGGATTGACAAAGTTTGGATATTGTGATATTAACGTTTGGGCGTGTTATTCGCAAAATTGTCTTTTCAGATCAGGCGTATTGCTTCTTGATTTACTGGACCGTTCCAGGCCCGCTACGATGACACCTAGAGCCCATAGCATAAGACCAGGTTTTCCAAAACGCCAGTAATCAGTGTCCATAAAAACTTTTGCTGAGTTTGCTCAACGGGCCGACTATTCGCTGCTGGGTTCTCTGCATAGTGATCCCCAGTCGACCTCCGATGGAAGCGATCATCGGCCCCGGCAGGTGTATTCAGGCCATTATGTGCCGGTAACCCCCTCACCGATTCCATCGCCTGAACTTGTCGTTCACAGCCGAAGCCTTTTCCACGAATTGGGTCTGGCTGATGGGCTCGCCGACGACGAAGACTTCCTCCGTCTGTTCTCTGGCGACATCACCGTGGCGCGGGACCCGATGCGACCGTTTGGTTGGGCTACCGGTTATGCCCTCTCGATCTACGGCGCTGAATACATCCAGCAGTGCCCGTTTGGCACCGGCAACGGCTATGGCGATGGCCGGGCCATTTCCATTTTCGAAGGGGTCTTCAACGACAAACGCTGGGAGATGCAACTCAAAGGCGGAGGCCCGACGCCCTACTGCCGTGGCGCTGATGGCCGTGCCGTGCTGCGCTCCAGCGTGCGCGAGTTCCTGGCCCAGGAGTTCATGCATGCCCTGGGGATTCCCACCTCCCGGTCCTTGATGCTGGTGATGTCGCGGGCAGAAACCGTGCGCAGGCCCTGGTACTCCCCGAATTCCAGCTCATTGGATCCCGACATCCTCGTGGATAACCCTGCGGCGATCACAACCCGTGTTGCCCCATCCTTTTTGCGGGTCGGCCAGCTGGAACTGTTTGCCCGCCGCGCCCGTAGCCAGGCCCATCCCGATGCGCTGATCGAGTTGCAGATGATTGTTCAGCACCTGATTGAGCGCAACTACCGTCCTGAGATTGATCCGGGTTTGGCGTTCAGCGATCAGGTGGTTGAGCTGGCCCGATTGTTCCGTGCAAGGCTTACAGCCCTGGTTGCCCATTGGATACGGGTTGGTTTTTGCCAGGGCAATTTCAATAGCGACAACTGCGCCGCCGCTGGCTTCACCCTCGACTACGGTCCCTTCGGTTTCTGTGAACTGTTCGACCCCAGTTTTCAGCCTTGGACCGGAGGCGGAGAGCATTTTTGCTTCCTGAACCAACCGTTGGCCGCTGAAGCCAACTATCGGATGTTCTGGGCCTCCATCCGGCTGCTGCTCGAGGACAACCCCGAGGCCCGCTCAAGGCTTGATGAGATCCGAGACGGCTTCGCAGGCGTGATGCAGCAGCAACTCGAGGCCATGTGGGCCAGCAAGCTCGGCTTGGCCAGTTATGACGCCGCCTTGGTGAACGGGCTTCTGCAGCTCATGGCCCTCTCGCAGGTTGACTACACGATCTTTTTCCGCAAGCTATCTGCTATTCCTGCTGCCATTCCAGCTGGCATTCCAGAGCAACTATCAAGCCTGAAGGAGAGTTTTTATTTTCCCAGTTCAGAGCAGCTTGATGGCCAATGGAGCCAATGGCTCCAGCGCTGGCACCACCACCTCTCCATCAGCGGCGACCCAGCCGTGACATCCGCAGCGATGCAACGCACCAACCCCAAAATCACCTGGCGCGAATGGCTGATTGCACCAGCCTATGACCAGGCCGCTATTGGTGATTTCAGCCTGATCCAGGATCTACAGGCGTTGTTCAGCCATCCCTACGACGGGCAACCCCAGGAAGTGGAGTCGCGGTACGACCGCTTGAGGCCCAGGGAATTCTTTAACGCCGGTGGCTTATCGCACTACAGCTGTTCGTCTTGAGTGGACCTGCTTGGAATTCCCCTTGATTCTCAGTTCCCGTTGCAATGTCCTACGGCCATCAGGTAGACGATCTTTCCAGGTGCCTCCTGGCTTTTCAGGTTTGGGGACTTGCGCAAATTGATCTGCTCATCGACGCAGGCGTTGTAGCGGCTATTCCTCACGGCACCTGGAATTTGCAACGCCGCAAGCACGATCAGGCTGATGGTGCTTAGTGCTGCCAGTACCGGATAGGCATGGGCACGCACCATTTCGCGCTGGCTCAGCTTCTCTCCGTTGTGCTCGTTGCCCATGGTCAAGACCTGATGTTGAGCCCATTATCCCATCCAACATCGCGCGGAAGTCCGAGCGTTCCTGCCCGTCCATCGCCCCGATGACTTGTTCATCGCTGGCAACGATTCCCGTCCATCAAGTTGAGAACGATGGGGCCGCAGAGGCGGGTCCAGATCGCCATGAAGCGGTCGTAACCGGTGCCATTGGTGAAGCGGATCGGCTCACTGCCCATGGCCTGCCCTGGTAATCGAAGGAGCCATGCCTAGACCGGATCTAGGAGAAGTCAGCTGATACCAAGGCTGTTCCCCTTGGGACCCTGCTTCGCCCAAACCGGGCCAGTGCTGGCCTGTTTATCCAACTCGCACCCATCACCATGATTCAGCGCGTTTTCTCCCTGCTGGCCTTCTTCAGCGTTCTTTTCTCCCTTTGGCTGCAGGTCCCTGTCCAGGCAGCTCCTTTCCCAGCAAGGTTTCACCCAGGTTTGATGGCCACCACCAACCTGGCTGTCAATCCGGCCTCGAAACCGAAGGGTGACCGTTCTGGAGACGCCACTGCCACAGCGCCTACCGGAGATCGCCTCGACCTAACCACCCCACCGACGTCTCCCGAAACTGGTGCTACCCACAGGGCCATTGAATTCTCCGATAGCAAGCATTCCTGATTGATAGCCAGGACAGATGCCAAGAGCCAGAAGCGGGCACCACTGCATCAACTGCGGAGGGGATCCACATCTCTGGGCGCCCAGGGCTGGATCCCCTGTTTAGGCATGGGAATGGCACCCCGTGTCGATCCTTTGCCCTCCATGCGATGAAAAGTTTGATTGTTGCCCTGATGGCTGTCTTCACTCTGCTGACTTCGTTGCTCAGCCCCGTGCCAGCTCTAGCCCTTTCCAGCCCTAACAACAGCCTCGGGTCTCCCTATCCCCTACCGATGGTATTGATGACCAAAAAAATCGATGCGAAGGCTAAGACTGTCGAAGGCCGGCTCCAGTCGGCCTCAGGCGATCTCACAGGAAAAAATGGAGACAAGATCAAAGGTGCTGCCAAGCAGGTGCAGGGTTCGGCCATGAACACCGCGGCCAACCTGCAGAAGGCGAACAAGAACGCCGATAAAGCTTCTTGAGTTAACCTCCCCTTGAATTTAAGCCTCCTTACTGGTGCGCCAGTTCCGCTCCCTCTCTGACGCATTCCATTCCAGGGGGCGCCGGTTGGGAGTGTTGGGGATGGTTGCTGTTACTCCGGGGTAAAACTTTTTAATTATCAAAGTTTGTAAGTATCAAAGCTTGCAAGTATCAAACCTGACAGCATGCGGTGCATCAGAAGGCCATCCAGGCAAGGGCTTTAAAGGATCACTGCAATGTCAACTGCTCAAACTGACAAAACCCTGCGAGTTGCCTCGGAGCCGTAAATCTGCTCCATATCGAGGTGATGAGTCTGTGCCTTTGGTCATTTTTATCTATTGTTTCTTTGTGCTGGAGGGGGTGTTTGTTTGCAATTTATGGACGTTAATGTAGCGGCTCTTCTCTTTGGTGTAGGGATTTATTCATTTCCTTTGTATGCCCTTTGCTTGTTTGTAATAATTCTAGTTCGTTATTTAGTTGTTGCAGGTTTGGCTTGGTGGCTTGTCTGCGCCCGATCTAGCCTGCTTGATCAAGATGTCTTCCAAGATGTTCGATTGTCGATGGTTTCTGCAGCCATCTTTGCGATGGCAATGGCAGCTGCAATTGAGCTCCACCTGCATGGTTATACCAGGATCTATAATCAGCTTGGCACCTACAGTTGGTGGTACATAGGAGCGAGTTACTTCCTGGTTTTGATTTTGCAGGACAGCTTCTTTTACGTTACCCATCGCCTCTTCCATCGTCCCAGTCTTTACTGCTGGGCGCACCAGGGACATCACCGATCTCGTCGTCCTTCGCCCTGGACTTCGTTCGCTTTTGAGCCCATGGAATCCTTGGCCCATGCCATATTTTTGGTCGGCGTTGTTTGGCTCATCCCGCTCCATCTCGGAACCATTTTGGCTGTGCTGGCAACGATGACAATTTGGGCAGTGGTCAATCACCTCGGCTTGGAACATTTCCCAGTTCGATTTCCCCATCACTGGTTAGGCCGTTGGATTATCGGTCCAGCCCATCATTCTGTCCATCATGACCACCAGAACAAGCATTTCGGCCTTTATTTCACCTTCTGGGACCGGGTCCTGGGTTCTGAGGACGGTTCTTACGACCGGAGGATCAAGAGCCGAACGAAGAGCTTCCATCCCCAGCCCTTTGTTGTTGATGCTTAACCTCCTTTGCCCATGAGTAAATCGAGCACGGCTTTGAGCAGTGCGACCTCCTCGGCCATGGCTCCCTTGTGAGCCACCGTGGTGGTCATCTGTCCCATGCGGTTCAGCTCGGCGCGCACTGAGCAGGCCAGCCGGTGCCTCAGCATCACCGATTCCTTCAGGGCCTTAATGCTGGCTGGGGTGCCCAGATTGGTTTTGATGCCCATAGGAGTGATGTAGTGCCCCCACCATGGACCAGCGCCTGCCCCTCCAGTCCCCGGCTGCAGCAAAGCTGCTGTAATGCCACCATCTAGCCAGTCTTGCCTGCCTTCCTAGCCGTCTGAATGGTTTCTATCATCTTTCACCCATTTTGATCACGATTGTTTTCTATTAAACGGCGTTTTGGGAAGGACTCATCGAGTGCCATTGGTAAGTAGTCATGGATTACCAGTTTAGCTCCATGACCAAATTAAATCTATTTAAAACTCTGTCTTTGACTACCAGCGACTCCATGGGTGATGGTCATAGCATTCGTGAGTTGAATCTGAAGGATCACCTGTGAATATCTCCCCATTGGTAAATCTTGGCTGCATAATAAATCTTGCCAACCTAATATTCTTTCACTACAGCTTGACGAGTATTTCGTATACATTTTCCTGGTCTTTACAGGCGAGCCGGCCCCGCTGCTTGTCAATCAAGTTCTTTGTAGTTAGGATCTTTTCTTTCACCGTCTATAGGCTAAGGATCCTGGAGTGGCTGCTGTCAGCAGGCTAATTTTTCCATTAAATGAGTCAAATGAAGCAAGCCCATCGGTCTTGGACATTCTATTGCAGATTGGTTGTTGATGGGCGCGTGGATTGATAATCTAAGTGTTTGGCCTGGTTCTAGTTCTGCAATATTCCCCCCATTGAGCTAGATTTGTTTCCCTCCTTAGGGGGAAGACAGCAGGAGAATTATAGTAGATAATTAGCAGGGCTATTGCAGCTCCTCAACCTATTCCCGAATGATGAATATCTATTCACTTCAACAGAGTGGCTTGGGCACTCTGCAAAAGGCACCGAAGCGGATCACAATCACTGTACCCTTTACGGTTCTGAATGATTTAACTCAACGCTCAGGCTATGAGGGCAGGAGCATTAGCAACCTGGCTGCCTTTTTATTTGAGCAGGCTCTAGCGACAAGGCCCTAGCGTCAAGGCCCTAACGACAGGGCGCTAGAAGCCAATGGATCACCTATCTCAAAGCAGCCCAGCATGGAAGGCAATGACAACGGCGTGGGTGCGGTCTTTGGCGTTTAGTTTGTTTAATAGGGACTTGACGTGTGATTTGACCGTCTCTTGGCTAATGCATAGTGCATTTCCAATCTCTGCATTACTTTCCCCATTGCCGAGGTGCAGAAGCACATCCCTTTCACGCATTGATAGCAGGTTCAGCAGTGCGGTTGCCATCTGCCCGTCACCTTTGAGGTGCTCACCGTTCTTGATCAGGCCAGCGCTACGCCGCAATAGGGCGTAGATCCTGGCCTGAAGCTCGTTGAATGAAAAGGGCTTGGCAAGATAATCATCGGCGCCAGATTGCAGTGCTAAAACCTTATAATCAATGCCATCATGAGCTGTCAGCATCATCACGGGCTGTAAGTATTTGTCTTTGCGCATTATTTTTAGGAGTTCTAGGCCGCTGAAGTCTGGCAAGTCCCAATCAATTAAGACGAGATCAACAGGTTTAATCTGTTTCAACCTCGATAGGGCCTGGCTTCCATCCGGTGTCGTTTCTGCCACGTATCCTTCTGACTCAAGCTCCATGCACAGGCATTCGGCCAGAGCAAGATTGTCTTCAACGACTAAGAGCGTAGGCATAGGGTATGTTCAGGAGTGACCAGTTGGCAAGTAGATGGTCACCTCTAGCCCACCCCCCTTTCTTGCTTCGGCTGTCACCTTGCCATTCATGGTTTCAATGATGCTGCGCACAAAATACAGTCCAAGCCCACTACCCATCTTGCCACTGGCGTTTTGAGCACGGAAAAAGGGATTAAAAATCTTCTCTAGTTCCTTGCTGGTTATTGTATTGCCGTAATCGGATACCCGGATTTGCAGTTGTCTTTTCGATTGGTGAGCCTCAACAGAAAGTTCGATTGGTTTTTGATGATTGGCATATTTAGAACTGTTTTCAACAAGGTTATAGATCACCTGTCCTAAGTGGTCGTGGTCAACCATCGCTATCCTTTCGGTAGGCATGAGTTTGCAATCGATATCTACAATGACCTCCAGACTTTCGTTTGCCTTGCTAGCGACTTCCCTGAGGACCGGCAGCACGTCAAGCGCTTTCAGCGATAGTTTGATTCCCTCTTCCTTTCCCCGGCTTATGTCGAGAAGATCGTTCAGTAAATGTTTGCAGCGCTCCGCTTCATTGGTAGCTGCACTCAGGGCTTTCTGATTAGAGGTAGTCAGCTCTGCCGAGTTGCGTGTTAAGTGGTTTAATGCGATTAGAATTGTACTGACTGGATTACGCAACTCATGGGCTGCCATTGCCGCGAAACGATCCAGCTTTTCAATGGCTAGTTTTCGTTGATTGAAAAAGTAGCGTAAGCCAAGAAATAACAAGCTACCAATTCCTATGACATTGAACGCTGCGATGTTATTGCGCCATTCGATTTGGCTTACTGGAAGGTCCATCAGGATGGCCTGTGCTCCTAGAGCTAAACCATTGGCAACAATGAACAGATAAAACCACCTAAGTGCCGTAGTCGGCTCGCCGAGGAGAAGGCCGAGTAATGGGCAA
>Ga0207954_1000353_pt1 | contig 15056 bp, 10 predicted proteins | sample CryBogmetaGMA0M_FD_184547 | JGI IMG/M metagenome (GOLD analysis project Ga0207954, IMG submission 184547) | Freshwater microbial communities from Crystal Bog, Wisconsin, USA - MA0M (SPAdes) | ecosystem: Environmental > Aquatic > Freshwater > Lake | place: Crystal Bog, Wisconsin, USA | collected... | reverse complement strand
CATCGGCAGGAAACGAGCACCGGCCGGCTCGATGGCCGTCCGCCTGTGGACGCACAGCCCGAGGAAGCACAGCCCGTGGAAGCACAGCCGCCGGGATCGCCGGCACGCGTTCCGGGCGCGGCAGCGCCAGCGGAACCCGGCGGTGTGCCTGCGCGGTCCGACGTCCGGCGGGATTTTTCCAGGGGATGTCGGTGGGCAGACTCATGGCGGGCGTCCTGCGAAAGTCATGAGCGGAGGACGGCGGCCGAACGGCCCGATCCGCGCCGCCCTCGGCCCGTCGCCGCGTCGTGGCGGCGGTCGCCAGTATAGGCGATTCCGGCGTTCCTCGTGCGGGCTGGAAACAGCTGAACGCCGCCCGCGTTTCTCACAGGTTGTGCACCGCGTTTTTTCCCCGTCTGGCAACATCTTCCACGCGATCGTGGACGCGTTCGTGCATGGTCCGTGCATGGTCGTGGCGCGGTCGGAATCGTTCTCGCCGCCGCGCTGCTGTCATGGTTTGACAGCACTGCCTGCACTCCTATACTCGCCGCCCGATCACGAGTTGATCCGAATCACGGATGGGCACGAGTCGGCGGGAACGCGGCAGCCGGGTGAAATCACCCGCTTTCCGCGGATCTGCCGGTGCGTGTGGCGCGGGGTGCAAGGAGCAGCCATGGCAAGACGAGCGCGGGCAGCCGACGGGACTCGAGGTGCCACGACGGCGCGGTTGTCGCAGGCGGTGGTGCCGGGTTCGGTGGTGCCGGGTTCGGCCGCGACGGATTCGGTGGTGGATGCCGCGAAGCCCGATGTGGCCGACCTGATCGGGCAGGCGCTGCGCGAAAGAATCGGTGCCGAGCGGCATGCCGTCTGGTTCGGCGACGGCGTGGAGATCGTCGTCGCGGGCGGTGTCGGCGACCCGGGGGCGGATCGGCCCGAGATCGGCGTGGTGGTCGGCGCCGGCAGTGGTTTTTCGCCGGAGTGGCTCAAGCGCACGTTTCGGGCCGACGTCGAGGCGGCGGTGGCGGCCGTCTGCGGCGGGGCCGCGACCGTGGTCTGGCGGAAGTCCGCGGTGCCCGCGGCGGCCGAGCAGCCGCGTCGGCGGGCACGCACCGCCGAGGTGGCACCCCGCGAGTCGGCCGCTCGTTCGCGGCATGCCACGGCGTCAGCGCCGGCACGGCCGCGCACGTCGGACGAACAGCCGCAGGGGGCCGATTCCGCCCGTCGACCGGCCGCGGGGCTCGATTCGTTCGTCGTCGGCCCGAGCAATCGCATGGCCTTCGCCGCCGTCGAACTGTCGGCGGCCCGGCCGGGGGAAATGTCACCCCTGGTCATCCACGGTCCGAGCGGCGTGGGCAAGTCGCACCTGCTCGAGGGCATCTGCGGCCTGTTCCGCCAGTTGCATCCCGGCATGACGACGCTGCTCTTGTCGGCGGAGCAGTTCACGACGAGTTTTCTCCAGGCTCTTCACGGCAGCGGGCTGCCCGGATTCCGGCGGACATGTCGCCATGCCGAACTCCTCGTCGTCGACGACCTGCAGTTCTTCGCGGGCAAGCGGGCCACGGCGATGGAACTCCAGCAGACGGTGGACACGCTGCTGCGACAGGGACGGCAGGTGGTGTTCGCCGCCGACCGGGATCTCGAGGCGCTCGACGGCCTCGGTCCGGAACTCGTGACGCGGCTCCGCGGGGGCATCTCGGCCCGGATCGAGCCCCCCGATTACGACGTGCGGCGCGGGATCGTGGCCGCCGTCGCCACGCGGCGCGGGCTCGTCATGCCCGACGCGGTGGTGCATTACATCGCCACCCACATGACCCGCCACGCCCGCGAACTCGTCGGCGCCGTCAACCGTCTTGAGGCGACGAGCCACATGCTCGGCGCTCCCATCACGGCCGACATGGCGGCGGAATCGCTCTCCGATCTCGTCCGTTCGAGCGCCCGCAGCGTGCGGCTTGCCGACATCGAGCGGGCGGTGTGCTCGGCCTTCGGCATCGAATCAGGGAGCCTGCAATCGGCGCGCCGGGCGCGCACCGTCAACCATCCCCGCATGCTGGCGATGTTCCTCGCCCGGCGGCACACGACGTCGGCGCTCGTCGAGATCGGCAGTTACTTCGGCCGACGCAGCCACTCCACCGTGATCGCGGCACAGAAGACGGTGGGCGAGTGGGTCGCACAGCGGTCGCGGATCGTGCTCGCCGACGCGTCCTGGGACGTCGAGGAGGCGATCCGCCGCGTCGAGGACGTGCTCCGGGCCGGCTGACGGGCCGCATGCCGACCGCGCCCGGGAGCATGGCCGATCAGACAGGGTCCCGATCGGTGCGGATGCCGGGCGGAGCGGATGCCGGGCGGAGGCACGTCGCATCCCACCCCCCGCTGCCGGCCGTCACCCGCCCCCCGCACCGAGCCGTTCAGCAGGCTGGCCGGAGGCTTGGGCGTCGGTGTTCCTTTCACGGGGTTCCTCGAGCGTTTCGTCGAGGCTCGCCTTGTAGCGCACGCTCGACTCCGGCCCTTCGAACCCGACCACCCGGCGGTCGATGCCGGTCGATCGACGGAGCACCCGTCCCCGCTCGACGTCGAACTCGATCGTGCCGTTCCAGATGCGCTCGAGCAGCCGCGATTCCAGGCGGGGATCGTCGACGGGGGTGAGCACCGTGGTGTCGACACGGATCGTGGCGATCCCGTCCCGCAGGTCCACGAGCCGATACCGTAGCCGCGTCCGCACCGCCTTGCGGAGGCCGCCCGGGGCCTCCGCCACCACCTCCTGCGGCACGGTCCACTCGGCCCCGGCGGCCACCGCCTCCTCGGGGAGCGGCACGACCACGAGGTCGCCCGTGCTCGACGCCGGGCAGGGGCGCAGTTCCCGCCGCTCGAGCACGCGGCCGCTCTTGTCCACGACCATCCGCGAGAGGGGCACGCCCAGGCTCGCCTGCACCTGCTCGTAGCCCGGCGGCGCCGGCTCCGTGCCGGCGCTGCTCCAGCGGATCTCCCCCCTGTCGCTCGTCCGCGAGGTCATGGTCACGTCGTCGACGGAATGTTCGAGCGTCGCGCGGCCCTCCGGGTCGACCGCGATCACGGTCCACCGCTTGCGGGAGTCGGTGGCCGTCTCCGTCGACTGCGACGTCGCGCCGACGGTCGTCTCCGTGAGGGCCCGGTGCGCCACCCGCATGTCGAGCCGCTCGCCGGCACGAAAGCGATATTCGAGGCGGGTCGGCCCCGGCTCGGCGCCGGTCGTCGCCGTCGGCCCGGCGGGAAGGGCGGCCAGGAGGCAGAGGCAGCGGAGGAGCGGTGTTCGACGGATCATGGGGCCGCCCTCCGCGGGGCGCGGGAGCCGGCGCCGTGGAGCCCGCCGCCCCACTGGAGCTTGTCGCGGAGCGTGCGGTAGTAGCCGTGCTGCCGCGTCTCCACCAGCGCGAACCGCGGCTGCGCGCGGCGCACCCGCACGCGGTCGGCCACCGCGAGGCCTGACACGACCCCGCCGTCGACGACGCAGGCCGATCCTTCGTTGGGCTGCGGCAGGAGCAGCTCGTAGGACCGGGCGGCGGAGTCGACCACGGTGCGATTGGTGAGCGTGTGCGGGCTGAGCGGGGTGAACACGAAGGCGTCGAGATCCTTCCGCACGATCGGGCCGCCGGCGGACAGGTTGTAGGCCGTCGAGCCGACGGGCGTGCTCACGATCAGACCGTCGGCGCGGTAGGTCGTGGCGACCTCGCCGTCGATGAACAGGCAGATTTCGATCATCGAGAACGGCGGGCCCGCGAGGATCGACGTCTCGTTGAGCCCGAGCACGCGGTGGATGACACGGTCTTCGCGGATCACCTCGGTCTCGAACATGAGATGATCCACGAGCCGAAAGGCGCCGGCGGCGATGTCGCCGAGCGCCTCGTCGACCTCGGCGATCGAGAAGTCGGCGAGGAACCCGAGCGTGCCGAGGTTGACGCCGAGCACCGGCACCTGCCCATAGCCCATCCACCGGGCGGTCCGCAGGATCGTGCCGTCGCCGCCGAGCACCACGACCAGATCGGTGCCCTCGTCGCCGACGGGCCGCCAATCGACCGCGCCCCATTCGCCGCGGCCCACCAGCCGGCAGGCGACCACGTGGCCCGCCCCTTCCAGCCGCGATCGCAGCCGATCCGCCTCGACCTGCACCCGCACGAGGTCGCTCGGCCCCACGATCGACACCCGCAGGGGCGAGGGCGACGGGTGCCCGGGACGCAGTCGTGAGTTCGCAGGCATGGCAGGGCTCGCTGGACCGCGGCTGACAGGGAGGCATTTCCCGCCCGCGTAGCATCCGCGCCACGCGGGTTTTGCAAAAGGGGAAAACCGGGGGAGCCCGCCGGCAGACTACCGATGCGCCGCGGCGTCGGCCGGGGACCGGGCGAGGCCGGCCGCGACATCCGTGCGGGGCTGCCGGCCGGAGAGGCGGCGGCAGGCGGCGGCGATGCCCGCGGCGTCGAGCCCGAGTTCCGCGAGCAGTTCGCCCCGCTCGCCGTGCTCGACGAACCGGTCGGGCAGCCCCAGACGGACGATCGGAACGGAGTGCACCCCCGCATCGCTCACCGCCTCGAGGACGGCGCCGCCGAAGCCGGTCTGCAGGGCGTTTTCCTCGACCGTCACCACCCACGGCGACGCCTCGACCCACCCGGGCAGGCGGTCGTCGAGCGGCTTGACGAACCGGGCGTTGACCAGGCCGACCGACAGGCCCTCCTGCCGCAGCCGATTGACCGCGTCGAGGGCCGCGCCCAGCAGCGTGCCACAGACCACGATCAGCCCGTCGTGCCCCTCGACGAGCACCTCGGCCCGGCCCAGCTCGATCGGCGGCCGTGGCGCCGGCTGGCACTCGACCACCGCCTTGGGGTAGCGGATGGCCACCGGGCCGTTGTGGGCCAGCGCCCAGTCGAGCATCGCGGTGAGGTCGTGCTCGTCGCCCGGGGCGAGCACCGCCATATTCGGGAAGAGCCGCAGGTAGCCGAGGTCGAAGGCGCCGTGGTGCGTGGGCCCGTCGGGACCGGTGAGACCCGCCCGGTCGAGCATGAACACCACCGGCAGGTTCTGCAGGCAGACCTCCTGGAAGATCTGGTCGAACGACCGTTGCAGGAAGGTGCTGTAGATGTCGACGATCGGCCGGCAGCCGACCTTCGCCTGTCCCGCCGCGAAGGCGACGGCGTGCGACTCGCAGATGCCGACGTCGAAGAACCGCGTCGGAAACTCCTCCCGCACGGGCTCCAGCTTGTTGCCCTGACACATCGCCGCCGTGAGCACCGTCACCCGCTCGTCCCGCCGCATGTGGTCGGCGATGGCGGCACTGGCGACGTCGGTGTAGGCCCGGGCCGACGACTTCTTGATCGAGACGATGCAGTCGTCGTCGTCGCATTCGAACGGCGCCGGCGTGTGGAAGAACACCGGATCCTCGACGGCCGGCTTGAAGCCGTGTCCCTTCTCGGTGAGCACGTGGAGGAGGATCGGTCCCTCCTCGTCCTTGACCAGCTCGAGGTAGCGGATCAGGTTGGGCAGCGAATGCCCCTCGACGGGGCCGAAGTAGCGCACGCCGAGCGACTCGAAGAGCATGCCGCCGTGGAGCGTCGCCTTGAGCGAATCCTTCATGTTGACGAGCATCCGCTCCATCGACTCGCCCACCATCGGCATGCCCTTGATGAACCCCTTCCCCTGGCTCTTCAGGCCGCGGTACCAGGGGTTGGTGCGGACGACGTCGAGGTATTCCGCCAGGGCGCCGACCCGCGGGCAGATCGACATCCGGTTGTCGTTGAGGATCACGATCAGCCGCTTCTTGAGGAAGCCGGCGTTGTTGAGCGCCTCGAAGACGATGCCCGAGGGGAGTGCGCCGTCGCCGATCACCGCGACGGCGCGCCGGTCGCCGCGGCCGCAGAGATCGTCGCCGCTGGCCAGCCCGAGCGCCGTGGAGACGCTCGACCCGGCGTGGCCCGTCATGAACAGGTCGTAGGGGCTCTCGTCGGGGTTGGGGTAGCCCATCAGGCCTCCCCGGGTGCGGATCGTGCCGAATCGGGCGAACCGGCCGGTGATCAGCTTGTGGGGGTAGATCTGGTGGCCGGTGTCCCAGATCAGCCGGTCGCGACTGAAGTCGAAGACCCGGTGCAGCGCCAGGCACAGCTCCACGACGCCCAGATTCGAGGCGAAGTGCGCCGTGCGGCTCGCGGCCACCTCGCAGAGCGCCTTCCGCATCTCGACGGCGAGCTGCTCGAGCTCGTCGATCGAGAGCCGCTGGAGGTCCCGGGGCGACAGAATGGAGGGGAGCAGGGTGGGCATGTCACAAGGGAACATCCTGTTCCCGTCCTGAAGTCATGGGGCGTGGTGACGACCGCTGTTATACCGGGCGATTCCCGCGTTCGGCGGCGAGTCCGTCTGGAGGAGGGGGCTGCGGCGGACGCTCGCGGGACGCGTGTCAGTGGTTGCGGCGGACGATCCAGTGTGCGAGCAGGGCCAGATCGGCCGCGCCGTCGCCGAGGTCGGCCACGGCCAGGGCGGCCTCCTGGGCGAGGCTCGCGGCCCGGGCGCGGCTCGCCTCCAGCCCGACGACGGAAGGGAAGGTGAGCTTGCCGCGCTCGACGTCCTTGCCGACCCGCTTGCCGACGGCACCTTCGGTGCCCTCGGCGTCGAGGATGTCGTCGGCGATCTGGAAGGCGAGGCCGAAGCCGCGACCGTAGGCCGCGAGCGCCGCCAGCTGCCCCGCGGTGGCGCCCACCGCCAGGCCGCCCAGTTCGAGGGCGGCCTGAAACAGGGCGCCGGTCTTGCGGCGATGGACACGGTGGAGCCACTCCTCCTGCTCGGCGGCGGTCGCCTGCGACATGTCGGCGATCCAGCCGCGCTCCGCGGCCAGGTCGTCCATCTGTCCGCCGACGAGCGCCCGGCCGCCGGCGGCACGGGCCAGCGCCAGGCAGGCCCGCGCCGCCACGCCGGCCGGCATGCCGGCGGCGAGCGTCTCGAAGGCGTGCGCCTGCAACCCGTCACCGCAGAGGATCGCGGTGGCCTCGTCGAAGGCGCGGTGGCAGGTGGGCCGCCCGCGGCGCAGGTCGTCGTCGTCCATCGCGGGCAGGTCGTCGTGCACGAGCGAGTAGGCGTGGATCATCTCCACGGCCAGAGCCGCCGGCGCCGCCGCCTCCCAGCCGCGGGGCACGCCCGCCGGTGGGCCGGACCGATCACAGGCGGCAGCGGCCCAGAGCACGAGTGCCGGCCTCAGCCGTTTGCCCGGCGCGAGCAGGGCGTAGCGCATCGCCTCCACGAGCCGGGGCGACGCCTCGGGGTCGGGCCGCATCGCCGTGTCGAGCCGCGGGTCGATGAACCGCCTGACCCGGTCAAGTCCGGCGACGACGTCGCCGTCTCCGGCATCCCGCACTTCGGCATCACGGGACACCGGGGGAGCGGCGGGCGAACCCGCCGTCCGCGCCGCGGACGCCGTCCGGCAGCCTGCCTCGTGCCGGTCTGCCATGATGATCCCCGCAGCGAAAACGAATGCCGCAGCCTCCGGCCGCCGGCCGTCCGTTCCCGGGCAAGAGACACCTCGCGTCCGCTCAGGACGGCTGACTGGCATCACGGGCCCCGGCCATCGCCGAAGAGCCGCAAGACCAGGGGCCGTCAGGCCCGCTGACTCGGGAACGAAACTCGCTGAATATTAGACATCGCCGGCGGCATCGTCCATCCCGGGGAGCCGCTTGGCCCGACTGGTGCGCCCGGCTGCGCGGGGGGATGTGCGGGCCGGCCGCTCGCCCTCCGCCGGGACGGCGGCGGGCTGCTGCTGGCTCGGGGAACGCTCGAGGATCGGGCGGCCTTCGTCGTCGATGCGCACGAGCAGCCGCACCCGCTCCTCGACGTCGGCCAACTGCCCGTGAAGCCGCTGCAGGAGGCTCACGCCGCGCTCGTACGCCGCGATCGAGGCGGCGAGGCCGAGTCCCCCCGACTCGAGCCGCCCGACGAGCTCGTTGAGCTCCGCCAGCGACTCCTCGAACGACGGCACGTTCGCCGGCGCAGGCTGGGTCGGGTCTGACGGTTGCGCGGAGTCGTGGGGCTCAGGGACGGCTGGCATCGGGCATGATCCTTTCCACGCGGCTGCGGATTCGTCCATCGGTGAGCTGCGTCACGAGGAAGCCGCCGGGCTCCACGCCGGCCACGCTCGCCAGCGGCAGGTCTCCCGGCGCGGTGCCGCAGGCGGTTGCATCGTCGTCCTCGCGCGACGCCTCCGCGGGCACGAGCCATGTCACCGACCAGCCCCGCGCCAAGAGCTTGATCGGGCTGCCCGCCTCGAGCCGGCCGGCCGCGGCGCCGAGCCGTTCGCGGGCCCGTTCGACCGCCGTCTGCCCGAGGCGGTGGAGCCGGGCCGTCTGCTGCTCGACGAGCGTGCGGCGATCCCGCGCGATGCGATCCGGATCGGCGAACACCCGTGATCGGGCGGCCTGCATCATCCGCTCGCGGGCCAGGTCCACGCCGCGGCGCAGGCCCGTCCGCAGGCGGCGGCCCAGCGCGGCCACCGCCGCCGCCACCTGCCCGCCGTCGGGCACGATGCGGACCGCCGCGTCGGTGGGCGTGAGCGCCCGCAGGTCGGCGGCCAGATCGGCGAGCGTCACGTCGATCTCGTGGCCCACGCCGGAGACCACCGGGATCGGCGAGGCGGCGATCGCCCGCACGAGCACCTCCTCGTTGAAGGCCCAGAGATCCTCGAGGCTGCCGCCCCCGCGGACCAGCGCGATGACGTCGACGGCGGCGGCCAGCCGCGCCACGCCGGCCAGCGCGGCGGCGAGCTCCTCGGCCGCCCCCGCCCCCTGCACCCGCGACGGCACCACGATCACCTCGGCGGCGTGCCAGCGCGCGAAGAGCGTGCGCAGGAAGTCGGCGATCGCCGCGCCGGTGGGGCTCGTGATGACCGCGATCCGCGTGGGGAACATCGGGATCGGACGCTTGCGGCCGGGGTCGAAGAGCCCCTCCCGCTCGAGCGTCGCGTGCAGCCTGCGGAACCGCGCCTCGAGCGCCCCCGTGCCCACGGCGTGGAGGCGGTCGATGGTGAGCTGGTAGGTGCCGCGCGGCGGGTAGACCTCGATCCGGCCATGGCAGATCACCTCCATGCCGTCCGCGGGCTCGATCGCCAGTTGGGGCAGCATGCCCCGCCACACGACCGCGCGGAGCAGCGCCGCGTCGTCCTTGAGCGAGAGGTAGACGTGGCCCGAGGCCGCGCGGACGAGGTTGCTGATCTCGCCCGCCACCCAGACGTCGGCGAACCGCGTCTCCACCTGCTCCTTGACGCGGGCCGTCACCTCCGACACGCTCATGGCCTCCGGCGGAGGCGCGGCCGCCGCGTCGGCGGCGGAGGCGTCGCCGTCGGCGCGGGAGTTCCGGCCGTTCGTGCCTTTTGGCCTGTGCATGGGTGCCTCGGGATCTCCCGCGTCGCCTGCCGCGGCGCCGACCGTCCGCCGACCGTCCGCCGAACAGCGCACGGCGGCCCGCCAGGATCCGTCTCGTCTCGCCCGGGAGTGTATCGCGCATGCCCAGCCCGCATCCCCCTGCCGCCGACGAGGCCGCGGCCCCCGTCGCCGCCACGGCGCCCCGCGGGGCGCTCATCGTCATCTTCCTGACGGTGTTCATCGACCTGCTCGGCTTCGGCATCGTGCTGCCGGTCATGCCGCGGCAGGCCGGGGTGTATCTCCAGGCCCTCGGGCTTCCACCCGCCGCCGAGGGCACGATCATCGGCGTGCTCTTCTCGGTCTTCTCGCTGATGCAGTTCCTCTTCAGCCCCTGGTGGGGCCGGGTCTCCGACGCGATCGGCCGCCGGCCGGTGCTCATCGTCAGCCTCGCGGGCTCGGTGATCTTCTACGCGCTCTACGGGCTGGCGGTGACGCTGCCGCCGGAGCGGGGGGCGCTCGCGATCGGGCTCATGCTGCTCTCGCGGATCGGTGCGGGCATCGCCGGGGCGAGCGTGGGCACGGCCGCCGCGGTCATCGCCGATTGCACGCCGCCGGAGCGGCGGGCCGGCGGCATGGCGCTCATCGGCATCGCCTTCGGCGCCGGCTTCACGCTCGGGCCCCTCATCGCCTACTTCGGCCTGCGGCTGTTCGCCGAGAAGCCCTGGGGCGTGGGGGCGCTCGCGTCGCTCTTGTCGCTGGTGGCGCTCGTCTTCGCGCTCGTCGTCTTCAAGGAGACCCGCGTGCCGGGCAACCGGGCCGGCCGGGAACTGCCCTCCGCGGCCCGGACGCGCGCGGTGCTGTCGATGCCGGCGGTGGGGCCGCTCGTCCTCGTCTACTTCCTCTCGATCTTCGCCTTCGCCAACTTCGAGGCCACCCTGGCCCGGTTCACGCAGGAGGCCTTCGGCCTGACCGACAACGGCAACTTCCTCGTCTTCGCCTCGATCGGCGCGGTGCTGATGCTGGCGGGCGGCGCGTATCGTCCGCTGTCGAAGCGGCTGCCGGAGAGCCGGCTGCTGGCGATCGGGCTCGCCCTGCTCATCGCGGGCATGACGGGGCTGGGGTTCGTGGCGCTGGCGGTGTACCGCAGCGAGGTCGGGGCCGTCGCCGTGCCCCCGGTCGTGCGCTGGCTGTTCCACCTCGCGGCCGCGGCGGCCGTCGTCGGATTCGCCTTCGTCAACCCCTCCGTGTCGTCGTTGATCTCGCGGCGCGCCGATCCGGCGCGGCAGGGGGAGGTGCTCGGCGTCAACCAGTCGTTCGCGTCGCTCGGACGGATCCTCGGGCCGTTCGCCGGATCGATCCTCTTCTCGTTGAGCGACTCGCGGACGCTCCCCTACGCCGTCGCGGTGGCCGTGCTCTGCCTCGTGGCCACGCTCCTGCCGCGGATCACCCGGGCTGCCGAGTCACCGGGCGGCTGACCGCTCCGGTGGGAGCACACGCGGGCGGCGGTCAGCCGTGCCGTGTCAGCCCGTAGTGGTCGAGCGCCTTGCACAGCGTGCCGCGGCTGATGCCGAGCTCGACCGCGGCATTGGGCACGCTGCCCCCCGTCCGCCGCAGGGCCTCGATCACGAGCACCCGCTGCCACTCGTCGAGCCGCAGCGTGCCGGTCTCCGCCACGAACGAGTTGATCCGGGCCATCGCGGGGGAGGGATCGGGCGTGGAGAGCACCAGCTCCCGCAGTCGTGCCTCGTCGAGGGCGAGCGTGCCCTGGCGGAGCCCCTCGGCGTCGTCGGCGTCGTCGTCGCCCGCCGCGAGATCGACCGTGAGCAGGGATGCCAGGTCGGCCCCGCCGTCCTTGGAGGTCCCGGTGGCGTGACCGGCGCACGCGGCCGAGGCGAGGCTCGCGAGCGCCACGAGAAAGTCGAAGTCGATGGGCCGCTGCGATCCGGGGGCGGCGGCGGCCACCAGCGCCCCGTGCACACGCTTCTGCACCATGATCGGGATGCAGGCGATCTCCGGCATCGCGGCTTGTTCGCCGGCGGGCTCGCGGGCCGACGCCGTCCAGAGCGCGTTGCCTTCGCACACCACGAGCCGGGCCATCGAGTCGGCCACCATCATCGCCAGCGGGCTGCCCGGGGGCACGACGCAGGCCGGCTCGAGGCCTTCGGCGTCGGTCACGCGAAACCAGCCCACACCGGCGGCGCCGGAATGCTGCAGCGCGAGTTCGAGCGTGGTGGCGACGACCTCACGGTCGGAATGCGACGAGAGCAGCCGGAGGCTCGCCTGGTAGAGCACGAGTGGCCGCCGCGTTTCATCGCTGGCCGCGACCGCCGCCCGTCGCAGGACGCTGCCTTCGATCTCGGCGACCGGCCCGCACCGCACGAACTGACTGCGGTCGAGCACCGCCCCCACGCCCGTGCCGAGCAGCTTGAAGACCAGTTCCGTCGTGCCCACGCGCACCACGGCGCCGTCGGCCACCTCCGCCTGCGTCACCGCGGCGCCGTTGATCGCGGTGCCGTTGCGGCTGCCGAGATCATGCAGCGTCCAGGCATCCCGCTCGGCATCGAAGCGGAACACCGCGTGGATGCGGCTGGCGAGCCTGTCGGGCACCACGATGGTGGCCTCGGGCGAGCGGCCGAGCGTGTTGTCGCGGCCGGGGTTGAGGAGGAACGTCGGCCCGGGCCGGTCGGCGATGTGAAGCACGACGGCCGCGGACGCGTTGCGGGAGGCGGGGAACGACGCCGATGCGCTCGACAAGGGCTGGCTCGCGGTGGGAGAGGCGGGAGGCGTGAGGGGGGAGGTGGCATCCTGCCAGGTGCGGCTCTAGAAACTATAGATTCGTTTGCCGCCCCTGTGAACGGGCGGGCCACTTCCCCGGGCTCGCTCCGGGGCTCCGCCGGAGTCGCCGCATGTCGTCGTCCCCCTCGCCCGCCGTTGCCGGACACCCCTGGAGGGCGGGGCCCGAACTCGGTCTCGTCGTGGTGGGGCACGGCACGGCCGACCCGGTCGGGGCGGCGGAAACGGCCGCGGTCGCGGCGGCGGTCGCCGGGCTCCTGCCGGGCGTCCCTGTGGAACTGGGGTTTCTGGAGATCGCCCGGCCCTCGATCGGGGAGGCGCTCGCCGCGCTGGCCCGGCGGGGGTGCACGGACGTGGTGGCGGCGCCGCTGCTCCTGTTCACGGCCGGGCACGCCGAACGCGACGTGCCCGAGGCGCTCCGCGCGGGGGCCTTGGAGGCCGGCCTGGGGGTCGTCCAGGCCGACGCGCTGGGGGCGCATCCCGACATCGTCCACCTGTCGCGGATGCGGCGGGAGCAGGCTCTCGCGGATGTCCCGCCGTTGACCACGCGCGAACCTCCGGCCGCGGAGGAGACGGTGCTCCTGATGGTGGGCCGGGGCTCGAGCAGTGCGACGGCCCGGTCGCAGCTCGAGGCGTTCGCGGCCGCGGCGGCCCCCGCGTCGATGCGGGTGGAGGTGGCCTTCGTCGCGGCGGCGCGGCCCACGCTCGCCGAGGGGATCGCCGCCGCCGCGTCGGCCCGTCGTGTGATCGTGCAACCGCACCTTCTCTTCCGTGGTCACGTAGAAGAGCAGGTGGCCGCGGCGGTGCACCGCGCGCGGACCGACCACCCGCGGGTCGACTGGGTGCTGGCGGCCCGACTCGGCGCCGATTCCCTCGTGGCCCGGGCCGTCGTCGGCCGGGCCGCGGAGGTCGCGGCGTCGTCGGGCGACCGGCGCCCCGCCTGATCGTCGGCTGCCCTGCCGACCGGGACGCATCCAGCGGCGACCGGCTTTTTCGGCAGCAAACGACGTCTCGCCAGAAACCGCCCGATCAGTCAGAATACGGGGCCGGAACAAGGAATCGATTGGGAACGCCCCGTCAGGGAAGGAGCCAGCGCGTGAACCGCCCCTCTGCCGACCATGCTCGAGCCGACATTGGCCGTGGAAAAAGTCCTGCGGACGTTTTCCCCCGTGCCCGCGGCCTGCGGGCGGCGTTGGCCGCCTGCGTGTTGTTCGTCGCGATGGCCGTGCCCGCGCAGGCCGAGCAGCCGCCGTCGGCGGCCGCCGCCCAGCCCGCCGCCGCCGCCGCCAAGCCGGGGCCCAACGATCGCCAGATCACGCTCGCCGTGCGCAGCTACCTCGAGCGGGAGCACTTCCTGCGGCGGCCGATCGACGACGAGATCGCGAAGCGCTGGTTCTCGATCTTTCTCGAGGGGCTCGACCCCTGGAAGCTGCACTTCCTGCAGAGCGACATCGACGGCTTCCTCAAGAAGCGTGACTCGCTCGACGACCTGGTCAAGCGGGGTGACGTGAGCTTCGCCTACGAGGTCTTCAACACGTTCCTCAAGCGGCTCGACGAACGGCTGCCGCTCGTCGAAAAGCTGCTGCAGGAGCCCCAGGATTTCACCAGGCAGGAGACGATCGTCACCGACCGTGACGCCTCCACCTGGGCGAAGTCGGAGGCCGAGGCCGAGGACAACTGGCGGAGGCGGATCAAGTACGACCTGCTGGTGCAGAAGATGGAGAAGGCGACGCCGGAGGAGGCGAAGGACAAGCTGCTCCGCCGCTACCGCAGCTTCGCCAAGCGGATGCACCAGATGACCGCCGACGAACTGCTCGAGACCTACCTCACGTCGCTGACGAGCAGCCTCGATCCCCACACGAGCTTCATGTCGCCGGGGACCCAGGAAAACTTCGCGATCGCGATGCGGCTGCAGCTCGACGGCATCGGCGCCCAGCTCAAGGGGGAGGACGGCTACACGACGATCATGGAGCTCACCCCCGGCGGCGCCGCCGACCGCGACGGCCGCCTGAAGAAGAAGGATCGCGTGGTCGGCGTCGGACAGGGGGTCGACGGTGAGATCGTCGACGTCGTCGACATGAACCTCAACGAGGTCGTGAAGCTGATCCGCGGCAAGCGGGGCACGATCGTGCGGCTCAAGGTGATCCCCGTGGGGGAGACGGCGCCGAAGATCTACGACATCACCCGGGCCAAGATCGAGCTCAAGGACGCCGAGGCGCGGGGCGAGGTGATCGAGGAAGGCAAGAAGGCCGACGGCTCGCCGTGGCGGATGGGCGTGATCAACCTGCCGAGCTTCTACATGGATATGGACGGCGCCCGTCAGGGACAGGCCGACTACAAGAGCAGCACCCGCGACTGCAAGCGGCTGCTCGACGAGTTCAAGCAGAAGGGGGTCGACTGCGTGGTGCTCGACCTGCGGAACAACGGCGGCGGCTCGCTGCCGGAGTCGATCTCGCTCACGGGACTGTTCATCGACACCGGCCCGGTGGTGCAGGTGAAGGATGCCGACCGGCGGGTGCAGCAGTTCGACGACGTCGATCCGGGCGTCGCCTGGGACGGCCCGGTCGTCGTGCTCACCAACAAGTTCAGCGCCAGTGCCAGCGAGATCGTGGCCGGCGCCATCCAGGATTACCGCCGCGGGCTGGTCATCGGCGACAAGTCCACCCACGGCAAGGGCACCGTGCAGAGCCTGCTCGACCTCGGGCGGCAGCTGTTCCAGCGGCTGCCCAACGCGCCCTCCCTCGGTGCGATCAAGATCACCATGCAGCAGTTCTACCGGCCGCTCGGGGCGAGCACGCAGCTCGAGGGGGTGAAGAGCGACGTCGAGCTGCCGAGCATCACCACGCACCTGCCGGTGGGCGAGTCCGACCTCGACCATGCGATCGCGTTCGACAAGGTGCCGGCGGCGGCGTTCCAGCCGAG
>Ga0207954_1000350_pt1 | contig 15165 bp, 12 predicted proteins | sample CryBogmetaGMA0M_FD_184547 | JGI IMG/M metagenome (GOLD analysis project Ga0207954, IMG submission 184547) | Freshwater microbial communities from Crystal Bog, Wisconsin, USA - MA0M (SPAdes) | ecosystem: Environmental > Aquatic > Freshwater > Lake | place: Crystal Bog, Wisconsin, USA | collected... | reverse complement strand
TGGAGGAGGAGGCAGGCGACTTCGAGGATGTCGCCTACCTCCTCCTCCATGGCCACCTGCCGACCGCGGCGGAGCACGACGCGTTCTCCCGTCGGGTACACGACGCTGCCGCATCGATCGACCCGACGGTCATCGAAGCGCTGCGGGTCTTGGCCGCCCGCGCGCCCAACGCCTCACCGATGGACGCCCTCCGAACTGGCGTCAGCATCCTCGGGCAGATCGAGCTCGACCAGCAACCCGGGCCGCACGCGGCTTTGGTGTCGCAGGCGGAGCGGCTCCTCGGGCAGGTGCCGGCGATCCTCGCCGCCTGGCTCGATCTTTCCGCCGGCCGCCCGGTTGCCCCCTGGCCTGAAGGATCGATCGCCGCCGCGCTGTTGGAGCGGCTCACTGGCCGTAAGCCGAGCGCCGCGGAGGCCTCGATCTTCGGCACGACCCTCGTGCTCTACGCCGAGCACGAGTTCAACGCCTCGACGTTCGCCGCGCGGACGGTGGTCTCCACAGGCTCCGACATGCATTCGGGGATTGTCGCGGCGATCGGGGCGCTGAAGGGCCCGCTCCACGGTGGAGCCAACGAACAGGTCCTCGAGGCCCTGGCCGAGATCGGCTCCCTCGACCGGGTCGTTCCCTGGCTCGAAGAACGGTTCGCTGCCAAGAAGGTGGTGATGGGATTCGGCCACCGCGTCTACAAAGATGGCGATGTGCGGGCGAAGCTCCTCGGCGGGATGTGCCGCCGGCTCGCCGACGACGGCGAAGGGCTGGCGCTCGAGCGTCTTGCCGACGCGGTGGAGCAGATGATGCTCGAGCGCAAGAACCTCCGCCCCAACCTCGATTGGCCCGCCGCCCGCGTCTACCACGCCCTCGGCCTGCCGGTGCGCGTCTTCACGCCGATCTTCGTCGTCGCGCGGATGAGCGGATGGACGGCCCACGTCATCGAGCAGGTGGGGGATAACCGGATCATCCGCCCGCTATCGATCTACGCTGGCCCCGCCCCCCGCGACTGGGTCGCCCGCTCCGCGCGCTGACGCGGCTCTTGTCCGCTGAAAAAACCGCGGCCGCCGCGATGGGAATCCCACCGTGGCGGCCGCGCGAGTTTTCATGGCTCTGGTCGGTCGCCCGCTTCCGGTCGGTCCGCCCGACCCAAGATCCGCCCGACGACGATCGTCAGGGAAGGACCGTGGTCGGGGTCGCCACGGCGGAGGTCTGGGATGCCGTCGGCTGGGCCGCCGCGGGCTCACTGCCGCCGGCAGCCTGCCCTTCGACGGTCGCCTGAACCGTCACCACGGGCACCGCACCGGCACCGAGATCGGTGGAGATCTGGATCTGCCGCTCGATCTTCCCGGTGGCCTCACCGGCCTGGAACGTCACCGGAAGGATGTGGACCGGAGCGGGCGTCTCCTTCACCGGGCAGGTGATGCAGCCGTCGGGGCCGCACTCCACGCCGGTCACCTTGAAGGGGCGATTGGCGCGGACGACGACGTTCTTCGTGACCGAGCCACCGGGCTGCACGCTGCCGAGGGCCAGCAACTGCGGGCTCACCGTCACCTCGGCGACGACGCGCCCCTCGACATCCATGGGGATCTGCGGGGCGCGTGGGTCGTTGGTCACCAAAAGCAACTGTCCCTTGACGTACCCGGCCGGCGCCTCCGGCTTGAGACTCAACGTGAGGTCGTAGGCCGACTGCGACGAGGTGTGGAGTGGCGGGGAGAGCGTGACGGCGAAGTTCGAGTTCACGCTCCGCACGTCCTTGATCTCCCAGGGCGTGCTGCCGGAGTGGGTGACGCGTACCTTCCGTTCGGCTCCCTTGCCGAGGTCGACGTTGCCGAGATCGATGAATGGCGGATCGAACGTCACGTCGCCGCGGATGTTGCCGGTGACGCGGAGCTGCACTTCGGCGAAGAACGGCTTGTCGAAGGTGACGGTGAGCGTGGCCCCGTGCTGGCCGAGGAACGTCTTGGTGTTGAACGTCGCCACGACCTCGGAGGTCTCGTGGGTCTTGAGTTCCTTCTTGGTGATCGTCGGGGTCGTGCAGCCGCAGCTGGTGCGCACGCCGACGACATGAAGGTCTTCCTTGTACTTGTTGCGGAACACGAACCGGTGTTCCGTCTTCGCCCCCCGGGCGACATTCCCGAAGTTGTGGCTCGTCTCCGAGAACATCTGCTTGGCCCAATCCTGGGCCCGGGCCGGTGCCGCACCGAGCAGCAGCAGCCCGAGAACAACGAAGGCTGGGAGAGCGAGCTTGGCGAAGACGGGGCGGGCGGCGCACATGGGCGTGTCACCAAAGGGTGTGCGGCCGGCGGAAGCCTTGGCCGCGAAAGACGTTACGAAGAGTACGGATGCCATGGAAGAGGAGTCAACGGGGCTCTGGGCGGGCTGGGCTGACAACGGTGTCCGCCACCTCCCAAACATTCCCCGCCGGGGCGTCCCCGGGGGGTGTCCGGAGGGCTTTCCCTCTGAAATTTCCTTGTTTGCAGCGCCAGGACCGCTACAGCCCAAAGGGTTTGCTAGGATGGGAAAGTCACCCACCGGAAGGCTCCCCAGCCGCTCCGGGACGACCGGACCCGGCGCGAGCCGGGCCGGACAGTTCCTCGATCGCTGGTCGGTGGTCGGGTTCCGTCGAGTTTTGGGTCGGCTCCTCCGGTGTTCCCGGTGGTTCAGAGCCAAGCCTGACGAACCGGCCGCCAACCTGCCGATGGAGGGAGTGACGAGCTTTCGATCCCTAACCTCGGTCGGGGATCGAGAGACCAAGGGGGCGTACCGGCTTCGACCGGATCGAAGAGGTTCAGATTGCGTGTCGTGGTTGGTCGGCTGGCCACGTTAAAAGTCGACCAAGCTTCAATTGCCGAAGCTCAGTTTTCTCTGGCTGCTTAATTAAGTAGCCCCGAGCGATGGCCCCAGTCGGAAGGGCCTCCCAATCGGTCGCCAAATCCGACTCGCTCCATTCCACCGCCGGGTACGGGTGGGGCTAAAAAAGTTCCTGGCTGGTGGATGACGAACCCTGTCGGCCGGGGGCGCATCCACGAGACTCAAATCGACCGGATACGCACGTAGACGTTTGTTCTGAATCATCACGGGACGCGGGTTCGACTCCCGCCGCCTCCATCCTTCGCGAGCCAGCGCCGGCAACGGTGCTGGCTCGCGTCGTTTTCAAGGCCCGTGATTCAGTCACCAAGCGAACGCCACGGCCGTCCAAAGGCCCTCAGCCGCGGCCCCCTTCGCAGCAGGTCTCGCAGATCCGGTGGCACTGCTCGCAGTGGAACTTCGCCCGGATCTCGATCAGCCGCCCGCCACACACCGGACAGGCCGGCCGCGATTCACTGGGGCGCGTCGGCTCGTCAGGCCCCGGCGGGGATTCGCGATCGCTCATACACTCCCTCCGATTGCCCTCACCTCATGGCTCGAGCACGACCGCCACCGGCATCGAGTCGCCGAAGGTCTCGAAGTCGCGGAAGCTCCACACGACCTTCTTGTCCGGCGTGACCTCGATGATCTGCGGGTTTTCGGGGCCAGCGTGGCAATTCACGAACCGGGTGTTGCCGCTGGGGAGCCGCCAGACTTGCGTCACCCACGCCAGCGTGATCCCGGGGAGATCGTTTTGCTCGACGCTCCAGACGATCTCCTTCGACGGCGTCACCTCGAGCACCGAGTGGCCATTGCCCGTGCCAATGAGCGTGTTGCCGTTGGCGAGCCGCACGGCCGAATAAAGCTGATCGCCGAAGGCCTCGGGGCCATGGCCGGGCTTGGGCTCCTTGCCGAACAGCGGCACGTCGTACTCCCACACCACTTTCCCGTCGCGATCATATTCACGAACGACGCCATCGCGCTCGTGGGCCACGAGGATCGTCCCGGCGGCGGTGCGGCGGGCGTTGCGCGTGTCGGAATGGACGGCCGGGTTGTTGACGACCAGCTTGGTCGACTTCCGCACCTTGCCTTCGCGTGACACCTCGACGATCCGCGCCGGCCCCGATTCGACGACCATCGTCGCCCCGTCGGGGAGTCGCTCGAAGGTATGAACTTCGACCGGCTTGCCGGCGTTGTCGCCCGCCGCGGCGTCGTATTCCCACACCGGCTTGCCGTCACGATCGAGCTCGAGAACGCGCGTCCAGCCATCCTGGATGAGGAGGTGGCCTTCCGGCAGGAGGTGAAGATCGTGGATCGCGCCGTTGGCCCGCTTCCATTCCACCTTCCCGTCGGGAGCGATCGCGGCCAGCGTTCGCCGCGAGTCGTCGGCGGCGATCACGCGCCGCGGCGGGCCGGTCTGCTCGGCAACCGTCGTGCCGCTCGAGCCCGCCGCGAGCGAGAACATGAGGATGACCGCGCGGGCCACGGCCGCGGGAGTCCAGCCCAACTGCGGTTCGGCGTGCACGCGCGGGGCCTGCCCGGCGGCGGCAGCGAGCACTTCGTCCCGCGCTACGGCCACGCTGGGCCCCGGAACATGATCGATCGAGAGTGAAAAGGTGATCTCCCCGCGGGGAGGAAGCGTCACGACTCGCCCCTGCAATTCCTCGAACGAACGCGAATTGGGGAAGTTTGTCGCCGGCTCCAGACCGGTGACGTAGCCATCGGCCTCGCCTCCCTGCTGCTTCCAGAGGGCGAAGCAGGGGAGCGTCCGCGAATCCCAAGACAGCCGGGCCGCCTGCTTGCCCCCGGCGGCAACGAGGAGCGCGGCGGCGGTGCCGTCATCGCGGGGACGGATCCGGGCGTAGTGGCAATCCTCGGGGCGGCCGGGGCGCGGGGCGTCGTAGCGGTTCCACGTGGCGATGTCGGCCGCTGCCACGGCATCGCGCGGCACGATCTCGTCGATCGGCGCGACGACCTCGGCCCCCGCACCGAGAAGCGGCGGCCCGAAGTTGACGTGATAGAGCATCTGCATCGAGGTGGGACGGTCAGAGAGATTCGTGACCGTGTCGGTCCAGGCGACGCCGTGGCGCTCGACCGAGAGCGTCAGATTCATCGTCATCCGTAGGGCGTGGAAGTGGAAGCGAGTCTCATCGACGGTCCCCCGGGCAGTGAGGGTGCCGGCCTGCTCGTCGAGGATCACCTCGAGCGACCGGGCTGGGAGGTTGGCAACCCGGCCGTGGAGGCCATAGCGGAGTCGCCCCTCCGGCGTGAAATCGGGAGCGCCGTTGCTTACGAGGCCACAACGGGCGACGAGCTCGTCGAAGCCGTCGAGCCATCCGAGGCCGGATGGCTCCGACAGCGGCACGAACCCCGGATGCACCGGCCCGCGCACCGGGGACTGCCAGCCCCATTCCGTCCCGGCGGCATTCACCTTCCAAATGCCGAGGCCCCGATCGGGCAGGAGCCACACTCGCGTCTTCCCAGCGACGAGCTCCACCATCCGCACCCCCTCGGCAAGCCCGCCGACGAGCGTCCGGCAGCGGACCGCAAGGGGGCCAGCCGAAACGTCGATGTCGGCAGGAGCCCGGGGGGCGAGCCCGGTCCGTTCGTGCGCCTCGATGATCGACACCATTCGCGGCCCGGACATGAAATGAGCTCCCTGATGCGGTAATCTCTAGCTGTCCGTGGAAAAAGTCATCCATGACCTTTTTCCACTTGAGACACCCCCAAAAAAGCCAAGGTTTTTCGGGTGTGTCGGCCGCCGCATCCGGCGGCGGTCACTTTATCCACAGGCTCCTAGGCTTCCGATCCGGCCATTCAGACCCGGTGGGACGCCGGGAAATCTATCAGATTCCACAGACTTCCCGGACGGCGCCTTTTCGGGAACAGCGAGGCCGCATCAGGCCACCAGCCCCCATCCAGGATGACCATGCCACCCCATCAGCAGCCGATGGCCGTCGTACTCGCCGCCGGCAAGGGAACACGAATGGGGAGCGACCTCCCGAAGGTGGTCCACGAGGCGGCCGGGAGACCGCTTGTCCGCTGGGTAGTCGATGCTCTCCGCGAAGCGGGGATCGGCGAGATCATCGTTGTCGTCGGGCATCGGGCTGAACTGGTCGAAGCCTCCCTGGCCTACGTTGCCGGGCTCTCCTTTGCGACTCAACGCCAGCAGCGTGGCACCGGCGACGCCGTCGCCGCCGCGGCAGCCGGGATCGAGGCGCGGCTCTCGGACGACCGTCGCCGCCCGGTGGTGATCGTCTGCGGGGATTCGCCGATGCTCCGCCCCGAGAGCGTCCGCGGACTGCTCGCCCGACTCGCCGAATCCGGCGCGTCGTGTCTGGTCGGCACGGCGGTGACCGACGACCCACAGGGGCTGGGGCGGATCGTTCGCGATGAGGCGGGGCGATTCCTCCGGATCGTCGAGCAAAAGGATGCCACCCCGGAGCAACGGGAGATCCGCGAGGTAAACATGAGCACCTACGTGTTTGCCGCCGAAGACCTCCTCCTGTCTCTTTCCCGGCTCGACAACGCGAACGCTTCCGGCGAGTACTACCTCACCGATTGCCCCGGGATCCTCCTCGGCGAAGGTCGCCCCGTCGACGCGCAGGCCTGCCTCGATCCGAGCGAGACCCTCTCGGTGAACACCCCCGAGCAACTCGCTGAGGTCGCCGAAGCCCTGCGGCGACGCGGCGGCGACGCCCCATCTTGAACATCCCCCCCCGCGGCCAGACGATGCCGGCCGGCTGATGCCCTCCATTCCACAGGCTCCGACGACATGAATGACCTCAAGATCTTCAGCGGCCCGGCCAACATCCCGCTGACGCAGGACATCTGCCGCTACCTCAACCTCCCCATGGGAAAGATCTCCATGGGAAGGTTTCCCGACGGCGAGATCTCCTGCAAGATCGACGAGGACGTCCGGGGCCGCGACGTGTTCATCGTCCAGCCGACCTGTCCGCCGGTCAACGACCACCTCATGGAGCTGCTGGTCATGATCGACAGCTTCAAGCGAGCGAGTGCCTTCAGACTGACGGCGGTCATCCCGTACTTCGGCTACGCCCGTCAGGACCGCAAGGATTCGGGCCGGGTGCCGATCACCGCCAAGCTCGTGGCCAACCTGATCACCCGCGCTGGGGCCGACCGCGTGCTGGCGATGGATCTCCACGCCCCTCAGATCCAGGGATTCTTCGATTGCCCGGTCGATCACCTCTACGCGGCCCCCGTCCTCAGCAACCATGTCCTCTCGATGGGGCTGCCGAAGGAGGACATCGTCGTCGTCAGCGCAGACGAGGGGAGCATCAAGCGAGCCAGCGGCCATGCTTCGCGGCTGGGGGCCCCACTGGCGATCGTCGACAAACGGCGACTCAGCGCCGACACCACCCGGAGCACGAACATCATCGGCGCCAGCGTCGAGGGGAAAATCGCCCTGATGTTCGACGACATGATCAGCACGGCGGGATCGATCTGCTCGGCCGCCGAGGCGGTGCAGAAGCACGGGGCCGGGGCCATCTACGCCGCCGCCACCCACGGCCTGCTCGTCGGCCCGGCGATCGAACGACTCCGGGCAGCACCGTTTGCGGGGATCATTGTCACCGATTCGATCCCCCTTTCACCGGGAAAGCAACTCCCTTCGATCACGGTCCTCTCGGTGGCCAGCCTGCTCGGTCAGGCCATCAAGCGGATCCATCGCAACGAATCCGTCAGCATGATGTTCCAGTAATCCCCCCCGAAAACGGGATCACCGTCGCCCCTGGCGGTCGAGAAGCGTTTCGGCGACCGATTCCGACGGTCGCCGAGGGTTTTGGGAGGAAACAGCCGCATTTCACGGTTCGGCTTGCGGATTCCAGCCCAGATGTCACAATGATTGGCTTGCTGAAAGGAGCTGTCATGAGCGATTCGCTTGAAGTTGTTGCCCGCCCCGCTACCGGTACCCGTGAGTCCCGCCGACTCCGTCGCCAGGGGTTCGTCCCCGCCGTTTTGTACGGGCATGGTGAAAAGTGCGTCGATCTCGCTGCCCGGCGGGAGGCCCTCGAAGCCGTCATCCGCCACGGTGGTCGCATCGTCGAACTCAAAGGCGCGGTGAAGACCAGCGCTTTGGTGCGCGATCTCCAGTGGGATACGTACGGAGTACAACCGCTCCACGTTGACTTTGTTCGCGTCGACAAGACCGAACGCATCAAGGTCCGCGTCCCTCTCGATCTCCGCGGCGAGGCCCCCGGGCACCGCGCCGGTGGCACGGTCAACATGGTGCTCCATGAGATCGAGATCGAATGCACTCCCGACACGATCCCAGAGAAGATTCTCGTCCATGTCGGCAAACTCGACGTCGGCGGCATGATCAAGGTCCACGACATCGAACTCCCTGCCGGGGCGAAGGCTGTCACTGACGGCGAAGAGACCGCCATCAGTTGCACGGTCACGATCCACAAGACCGACGACGCCGCTCCCACCGGAGCCGCCGAGCCGGAGATCATTGGCCGCAAGGCCGGCGAGGAGGGGGATGCTGCTGCCGGAGAAGGCTGATGCGTCCGGAGGTTGCGAGAGCGGTCCGTGCGGTTGGACGTGGGCCCTTGCGGGCGTCCTTTCGATTCGCACGGTGGACGCTCCAAGCCGTTGGGAAGCTTTGCCAGCCGAGTGGCGATGTGGCCCGCGGCCAGAGCGAGCCAGGCTCGGGGCGATCTCCTGAAGGCAGGCTGTTTTTTGGTGCCGCTCCCGCGGTGCAGCCATGAAACTGGTCGCCGGATTGGGAAACCCGGGTCGGGCCTACGACGGAACGCGTCACAACATCGGGTTTGATGTCCTCGAGGTCCTCGCTAAACGGGCGGGGGGACCTGGTCGTCGGGCTCGATTCCAGGGGGATTTTGCCCAGACAACGATCCGCGGCTGCCCGGTGCTCCTTCTCTGGCCGCTGACCTGGATGAACCTCAGCGGTGCCAGCGTCCTCGCTGCGAAAGACTTTTACAAAATAGACAATGCCGACATTTTGGTGCTCTGCGACGACTTCCAACTCCCCACCGACACGATTCGGCTGCGGGGAAGTGGTTCCAGCGGGGGCCAAAAAGGGCTTTCCGACATCCTCGCCAGACTCGGTTCCAATGCGGTGCCAAGATTGAGGATCGGGGTTGGGCCGCTGCCAACAGGCTGGACATCGGCCGACTTCGTGCTCGGTAAGTTCACCAAGCAAGAGCGACCGGCGGTTGCGGCCCTCGTGGAGCGGGCTGCGGATGCCGTCGAGGAGTGGGTCGGTGCGGGAATCGAATCGGCGATGAACAGGTTCAACTGACCCCCAGACCGCGGTGTTTCCGGCCCGGATTTGTCATCGCCCCCCTCTTCAACCTACAACTCATTCGACAATTCAGCCCCTATACAACTCCCCTTCGGGTGGGTTTTCACCGACTTTTCAACTGCCGATTCAAGACACTCACGACAACCAGGCCCGGCTCCGCCGGACCCCAGCAGAGGAGCGACGAGCGACATGGTGGTGTACGAAGGGATGTTCATCCTCGATCCGACAAAGTACTCCCGCGACCCGGCGGCGATCACGCAGCAGGTTGCCGATCTGATCACTCAGCACGGCGGGACGATTCTGGCCGCTCGTTTGTGGGACGAGCGGAAGCTTGCCTACCCGATCAACGGCCACAAGAAGGGGGTCTACTGGCTCACCTACTTCAAGATGCCAGGGTCGGGCGTGACGCCCTTGGAGCGGCAGTGCGAGATCAATGACGACATCATCCGCAAACTGATCCTTAAAGTAGATCCGCGAATCGCTGATGCCCTCGTTCAGCATGCACTGGCGGGCAACGAGACGGCGGCCGCGAAGCGTCCGGGCCCAACCCCTGGCCCGGCCGCCGCGCCAGTCGCCGCGGAGTGACCCTTCGGGAGCACCCTGTGCTGCACGGCACCGGTCGGCCCAACGGCCTACACCGAGCGCCGGGCCGCAGCGGGGGATTGGGTTCGTTCCTGCCGAATGGTCTATTTGCACCCGGGCCTGAGACTGAGTAGCATGGTGAACAAAGGTTCACGCACCATCACCAACCTCGTCAGTCCAAGGAGCGATCCATGGCCAGCTTCAACAAGGTGATTCTTCTGGGGAACGTCACTCGCGACCCGGAACTTCGCTATGTCTCCAACGGCACACCCGTCACGGAGATCGGTCTCGCGGTCAACAACCGGCGCAAGGGACCCAACGGCGAGTGGGTCGACGAAACGACCTTTGTCGATGTGACGTTCTGGAGTCGGGACGCCGAAATCGCCGGGGAATACGTCACGAAGGGCTCCCCCCTCATGATCGAGGGGCGCCTCAAACTCGATACCTGGGAAAAGGACGGAAAGAAAAACTCCAAGCTCCGCGTCGTCGGCGAAAAACTCGTTCTCCTCGGCAACCGCCAAGGGGCCCCAGAAGCGGGCCGAGGGGGGCCCGAAGGGGCTCCGCGGCCGAAGCGGGCCGGCGTCGGGCAGTCGGCGGCGACATCCGCCGACGGACCTGATTATTCTCATGGTGAGCCTCATGGTGAATACGATGGCCCCACTCGTGATGGTGGCGGCCGGGGTCCAGACGCGGTCTCCCACGGGGGATCCGATGACGACATTCCGTTCTGACCCCATTTTTGGCACACTCCGACAGACCGACCGTGGTTACCGACTCCTCGCGGGTCAGGTAATTCCAACCCCGAACTGATCCACACTCCCCGAGCCCTTTCTCCCCGAGCCTCAGTTTCAAGAGACGAATCATGTCACAGTCATCCACCGTCACCTCCCGCTCTCGGTCCGTGAATGCGACCGGCTCCCATACCGGTCAACTGCCGAAGGGGCAGCGTGGTGGCATCGAACTTCTCTTGGTGCACAACGTCGAGCATCTCGGCAAGCAGGGGGAAGTTGTCGAGGTGAAGCGTGGTTACGCCTTCAACTACCTGCTGCCGCAGGGCCTGGCGACGGTGGCCACGGAACACCACAAGCGGATGGTGGCCAAGCACAAGGCGAAACTCGAGGAGATCGCCCGTGAGCGTCTCGCTGGTCTCCGGTCGCTCCTCGAAGAACTCGTCCGTACGAGCGTCACCATCGAGGCCAACGCCAACGACGAAGGCCACCTCTACGGCTCAGTCACCTCCGTCGAGATCGCCCGGGCACTCAAGCAGCAGGATCTCGTCGTCTCCAGCGACAACGTCATCCTGCAGGGGCCGCTCAAGGAAGTGGGCCTCTACACCGTTCGTGTGCGACTCGCGGCGGAGGTCGAGGGGGATCTCAAGGTGTGGGTGGTGCCGACCAGCGGCGACGCGGCAGCGAAGTAACAACTTCTATCCCTGCGGCCAGGACACTGACGTCCTTACCGGCAGCAGTGGTTGAACGATCCGGTGGGCAGGGCTGCAGCATTGCGGCCCTGCCCATGTTCGTGTGTATCGGCACTTCGGTGCGGCACCCACGCCTCAGTGCGGAGTGGACGGCATCGCCGTGACGGCCCCTCGAAGCATCGTGCGGCCCGGGGCAACTGACGGAACGAACGCGGGGCGGGAGGCTCGATCAGGTGGCATCACGACGCAGTGGCGACGGGGGCAACGGCGAGGGGCGCGACCGCCAGCGCGACGGAGGGCGGCGCCGCACCCGCGACAATGGCGAAGGGGCCGGCGCAGCACCCGATCTCCGCGAGCGCCCCGTCGATCTCGCCGCCGAGCGCGGCGTGCTCGGCAGCATCTTTCTCAAGCCTGACGCCTGCGACGACGTCGCGCTCGTCCTCCGCCCGGAGGACTTCGCCGACGAAGCCCATCAAATCCTCTTCCGCCACCTCCTCGACCTCCACGACGGTGGCAAGCGGATCGACACCACGATCGTTCTCGACCGGCTCCGTTCGAAGGGAGACCTCGAACGGATCGGAGGCGTGGCCGCCATCGGCGAGATCGTGCAGTCGGTGCCCCACGCTGCCCATGCGACGCACTATGCGCAGATCGTCCGCGACAAGTCTCTCCTCCGCTCGCTGATCGACGCCGGCACCGACATCCTTCGCGACGCCTACGACTCGACCGACGAGCCGAAGGAGCTCCTCTCCCGGGCGGAATCGAAGATCTTCACGATCCTCGAGAACCGTAGCTCCGCCGACGCCACCCCGATCAACGAGGTGCTCGGCAAGGTTCTCGAGCGGATGGACGCCCGGATGAAGCACGAGCAGACGCTCGGCGGCGTGGAGACCGGCTTCACGGAGCTCGACGCCCTCTGCGGGGGACTCCACAACTCCGAACTCGTGATCCTCGCCGCCCGGCCGAGCATGGGGAAGACGGCGCTGGCGATGAACATCTCCGAGCACGTGGCAATCACGAATCGCCATCCGGTGTTGTTCGTGAGCCTCGAAATGGCGGCCATGGAACTTGCCGACCGTCTCCTCTGCTCGGTCGCGGGCGTCAACGGCCATCGGCTCCGCAACGGGACGATCTCCAAGGAGGACCGCCGCAGGCTCGTGGAGAAGTCGGCGGAGATCAGTGTCGCGCCGCTCCTCATCGACGACACCCCGGGGCGAACGCTCACCGAGATCTCCGCCGTCGCCCGCCGACAGAAGCGGCGTGGCGGGCTGTCGCTGATCGTCATCGACTACCTTCAGCTCATCGAACCGGACAACCCGCGTGATCCCCGTCAGGAGCAGGTGGCGAGGATCGCGAGGCGGTTGAAGATGATGTCCCGCGAGCTCGACATCCCGGTGCTCTGCCTCGCTCAGCTCAATCGCCAAGCGGAAGCGTCGCGGGACAATCGACCGCGGCTCAACCATCTCCGCGAGTCGGGGGCCATCGAGCAAGACGCCGACCTCGTGATGTTCGTGCATCGCGAGGAGTACTACCAGACCAACGACGAGGACCGCGAGCGAGTGAAGGGGCAGGCGGAGATCATCATCGCCAAGCAGCGAAACGGCCCGATCGGCGACGCCAAGCTCCTCTGGCAACACGATTTCACCCGATTCGTGAACCTCGAACACCGCCAGTACGACGAGTTCGAGCAGTTTTCGAGCTTCTGACAGTCGCGCCCGGCTGGCTGTCCCGTCGCACGGGGGCGACGGCTGGCTGTCCCATCGCACGGAGGCGACGGCTGGCTGTCCCGTCGCACGGAGGCGACGGCTGGAAGGTTTGCCGAGCGCGTCGGCCGCCGCATCCTGCGGCCGGACAGGGCAATCCAAGCTCGGGTCAACGCCCTCGGGCAGCGCTGCGATCGGTGCCGGGACGGACATCGAGTTCCAGGCCATCGTCCTCGCCCCGCTCCAACCGCTCCCAGGCGATTCCCCCCATGGCGGCGTTGTCGGTACACAACTCCCGCGGCGGGATGAGCACGTCCACGCGTCGCTTCCTGCCGAGTCGCTCGAGAGCCTCGCGCAGCGCCGTGTTGGCCGTCACTCCCCCTCCGACGGCCAGCACGCGGCACTTCGTCCGGGCGAGGGCCAGATCGACCTTGGCAAGGATCGTCTCAACCACGGCCTGCTGGAACGACGCCGCGAGATCGGCGAGGGCGCGTCCGGTGGGAGCGGGCGTGTCGTCGGGGGCGCCCGGAGGCCTGACCCGATAACGGAGGGCTGTTTTGAGGCCGCTGAAGCTGACGTCCATCCGATCCCGATCGGTGGCGAGCGGCCGCGGAAAACGGTGTGCGGCGGGATTCCCGCCGACAGCGGCCCGCTCCATCGAAGGGCCGCCGGGATACCCGAGCCCGAGGAGGGCCGCCGCTTTGTCGAAAGCCTCGCCGGCGGCGTCGTCGATCGTTCCCCCGAGCCTTTCGAGCTCGAGCGGCGAATGAAGATGGAACAGCGACGTGTGCCCGCCGCTGGCGACGAGCCCGACACAGGGGTAGGTCATCCGCTCCCCGTGGGCCAGGCGACACGCATAGAGATGGGCGGCGATGTGGTCGTAGCCGACGAGAGGACAGCGAAGTACGGCGGCAATCCCCTTGGCGACCGACAGGCCGACCAGGAGCGAGCCGACCAGCCCCGGCCTGACGGCAACGGCGACGGCCTCCAAGCCCCCCCTCGCGACACCAGATCGGGCCAGCGCCTCGTCGATCACCGGCACGATCCGTTCGACATGCGCCCGCGAGGCGAGTTCCGGGACAACTCCCCGCCACCGCGCATGGAGCTCATCCTGACTGGCGACCACACTCGAGAGCACCCGACGCGACCGATCAATCACGGCAGCCGCGGTCTCGTCACAGGTCGTCTCGATCGCCAGGAGAGGCACGGGGGAAAAACTCCAGGATGGGGAGCCGGGACAGCGAGGGGAACACGTCCACTGCAGAGCCGTGCCGGCGCGTGTCACCCATCCGCCTGACCGACGTCAGTAGTCGTACCACATCCCAATGCCGGCCCGATTCTGGTTCTTGTAGACAAACTGGTACTGCGGATCGGAGCCGTAGAGATATTCCAACCCGATCCGGTAGAGCTTCTCACTGCGGCGTCCCCGCCACGCCCAGCCAGTCTGCACGCAGACATTCCCCCCCCAATCGAGCTCCTGCCGGGAAAAACCATTGACCGCGAGGAACGGTGCTCCCTGTCCTCCCGTGGGCCGGGCCTGGATCAGCTCGACGCCCCCCTGGAATTCCCACGGCTTGGCCCCTCCGGCGGTGAAGAACGCCCACCCAGCTTCGCCATAGAGCCGCATCCAGTCGTAGAGGTAGTAGGAATTGCCCCACACGATGCAGTCGCGGACGTAGTTGATCCGCGGGAAGGTCGGATGCTTGAGCATGAACTCATCACCGAGGTGGGCGCTGTTGTGGTAGTAGGCGAGCTTCGTCTGCCACCGCCCCACGCCGTAGACGAACGGGACGCCGAAGCGGTAATCGGCCGAGCGAAGGTCGCGTTCGTCCTGGGGATCGAGGCGTACGAACGCAGCCCCTTCGATCTGCACCTCGAAGCCCTGCGGATGGAGCACCGGATCGGAGCCATACCGGGCGATGGACGCCCTGCCGCCGAGCGTCGAATCCCACAGCCAGCCCTCGTGGCCGGTAGTGGCATAGGGTGGCGGAGTCGTGTCGTCGTACCAGACGGTGCCGAAGCGGGGTTCCTTCGGGCCGGCGAGGTAGCTGGTGTAGATGAGGTTGTTGGGCATGAGTTGCCACGACCAAGGCCGCGGCGCCCAGAGATCGTCAAAGCCCTCGGGGAAGGCGTTCCCAGGCGTGAAGTAGCCGTCCTCTGAGGCCGAGGGGAGGGCCTCATAGGGCATGTCGAGAACCACCGGACCGGCCGCCCCCACCGGAGGGAGCGGATCGATCGCGGGAAGTGACGGTGAGGACGACCTCGGGAGCGGGTTGTTGATCGCCCCCGCCCCCCCCGGATTGGCCAACGGCGGGAGGTCGAGCCCCGGCGATTGT
>Ga0207954_1000348_pt1 | contig 15171 bp, 11 predicted proteins | sample CryBogmetaGMA0M_FD_184547 | JGI IMG/M metagenome (GOLD analysis project Ga0207954, IMG submission 184547) | Freshwater microbial communities from Crystal Bog, Wisconsin, USA - MA0M (SPAdes) | ecosystem: Environmental > Aquatic > Freshwater > Lake | place: Crystal Bog, Wisconsin, USA | collected... | reverse complement strand
GCACAATGATCCTCGCGGCATAATGATCCTCGCGGCATAATGATCCTCGCGGCATAATGATCCTCGCGGCATAATGATCCTCGCGGCATAATGATGCCCGCCGCACAATGACGCCCGCCGCATCATGGCTCCCGTCGCGTGTCGGCGGTCGCCCTTCGTCCCGCGACGCCTGTCCCGCGTCGCCCGCCGCGCGTCGCTCGTCACGTCCCGCCCGCCCGCCGCGATTCGCCCTCCGCGTTCGTTCGTTCCATGGCTCCACCCGTCGGCGACCACCCCGAGCTGGCGACGTGGGGAGCGGGCTCGGGCCGGCTGCGGCGCGGCGGCCGCGTCACCGTCGTGCTGCCCTGCTTCAACGAGGAGGGCAACGTCGCCGAGCTGCACGAACGGCTCACGCGGGCCTTCGCGGGCCTCCCGGACTACGCGTTCGAGATGGTCTTCATCGACAACGCCTCGACCGACGGCACGGCCGCCGCGGTCAAGCGGCTCGTCGCCGCCGACCCGCGGGTGCGGCTGATCGTCAACGCCCGCAATTTCGGCCACATCCGCTCCCCGTTCCACGGGCTCATGACGGCGCCGGGCGACTGCGTGATCTGCATGTCCACCGACCTGCAGGATCCGCCCGAGCTGATCCCGCGGTTCATCGAGGCCTGGGAGCAGGGGGCGAGCGTGGCCGTCGGACAGAAGCGGACGAGCGCCGAGTCGCCCCTCTTCTGGCTCGTGCGCAGCCTCTACTACCGGCTGGCCCGCTCGATCGCCGAGGTGCCGCTGCTCGAGCACGTCACCGGCTTCGGCCTCTACGACCGCCGCGTGCTCGAGATCATGCGCAGCTACCACGATCCCTACCCCTACGTCCGCGGGCTCATCTCGGAGATCGGGCTGCCGATCTCGGTGATCCAGTACGACCAGCCGCTGCGCACCCGCGGGCTCACGAAGAACAACTTCTTCACCCTCTACGACATGGCGATGCTGGGCATCACGAGCCACTCGAAGGCGCCGCTGCGGATGGCCACGCTGGCCGGCTTCGCGCTCAGCGCCCTGTCGCTGCTGCTCGCCCTCCTCTTCCTCGTGGCGAAGCTGCTCTTCTGGTATTCGCTGCCGGCCGGCTACGCCCCGGCCGTGATCAGCATCTTCTTCCTGGCGTCGGTGCAGATCTTCCTCATCGGGCTGGTGGGGGAGTATGTCGGGGCCGTGCTCACGCAGGTGCGGCAGCGGCCGATGGTGATCGAGGCGCGGCGCGAGCCCGCCGACGCCGACGCCAGCGACTCCACCGCTCCCTGACCGCCCCGTCGGACCCGTTCCGGAGCCGCGCATGGACGCCGACACCCGAGCGACGCAGCCCGCCCCGGCCGACGCCGGCCCGGCGTGGGCGTGGTTCTGGGCCGGGCTCGCGTTCGTGGCCGGTGCCCTCGCGGCGCTCGAGATCCGCGATCCCTACTACTTCTGCCAGGACGACAGCCTTGTGCTCGAGCTGCCCGAGACGCTCCTCGCCTGCCGGGCGGTGTGGCAGGGCGTCGTGCCGGAGTACGACCCCTTCATCTTCCTCGGGTCGCCGCTCCTGTCGCTCGGCGGCGGCCTGCTCTATCCGCCGCTCTACGCTGCCTACGCCGTCGCGCGGCACGTGCTCGGGAACGAGTTCGCCACGTTCGACGTCTTCGCGATCGGGCACCTGCTGGCCGGCTACTGCCTCTGCTGGCTCGTGGCCCGCCGGCTCGGCGCATCGGGCCCGGCGGCGGCGCTCTTCGGGGCCACGTTCTCGCTCGCGGGCCCGCTCGTGGTGATGGGCCGCTGCTGGCACGCCTTCAACGCGATGGCGGTGTTCATCCCCGGCCTCGCGCTCCTGGCCGACCGGCTGCGACGCGGGCCGGTGGGCGTCGGCTGGGCGGCGGCCACGGGGCTGGCGCTCGGCCTCTTCTACCACGCGGGGTTTCCGCAGCTCTTCGTCATCGGCACGGGAATGTTCGTGCTCTCGGTGGCGGCGCTCGTGGGCCTCGGAGCGGTGCCGCGGCGACGGGCGGCCTGGCTCGCGCCGGCGCTCGCGCTCGGCGCCGCGATCGCGGTGCCGATGGTGGTGCAGCAGGCGAGGCTCTCGCGCGACATGCTGCCGATGGGCGGCGGCGGCGACGGCATCGGCGGCAACCTGTTCTCGATCCTGCTCCCCTATCCGCTCGTGGAGGGGCGGCTGCCCAACAGCTGGGCCAGCGGCAACGACCATCACGGCGGCCACTTCTACCACTTCGGCCTGGTGGCGGTCGTCCTCTTCCTCGCGGCGATCGTGCGGATCGTCGGCGACGTGCGGCGCGGCGGGCTGCGGGCCGTCGACCCGGTGACGCTCGTGCTCGTGCTCATGACGATCGTCTCGGGACTCCTGGCGCTGGGGCCGATCGGGGGCCTCTGGCTCCTGACGGGCCTCCTGCCCCGCGGCTTCGGCAACAACCCCTTTCGCGTGCTGCCCTGGCTCGTCTTCAACGCGACGCTCCTGGGCTGCCTGGAGATCGACCGCGTGGCGGCGAGGCTGGCGGACCGGCTCGACGCGGGCGAGCTGCCGCGGGTGGGCGGACGGGCCGGATTCACGCGACTCGTACGCGTGGCCGCGGCCGTGCTCGGGGCGGTGTTCCTCGCGGCCCACGTGGCCTGCCTCGACGTGGCCTTCTACCTCTACGGATTCGATCCTTATCCGCCGCTGCCCGCGCCGCTGGCGGCGGCCCTGTCGGAGGACGGGCGGCCGCAGCACCGGCTGGTGTCGATCGCCGCCTGGCGGACGAGCGACCCGAGCTATCCGCTGGCGGTGCCCCACAACCTCCCCGCGGTGTACCGGCTGCCGGCGCTGACCGGCTACAGCCCCGTGATGCAGAGCCACCGCGGCTTCGTCGCCTGCACGAACCGGCTGATGGCGTCGCCGAAGGAGGGCCTCGCGGCCTACGGCGTCAGGCACGTGGTCGTGCATCGCACGCTCGCGCCGTCGGTGGCGCCGCCGCGTTCGGCGAATCCGTTCGAGCGGGTCTATCCGTTTGCGGAGCTGCTGCCGCACGTCGACATGAGCCGCGAGGCGGCGCTGGGCGACACGGCGGAGTTCGTGCGGGTGTTCGACGTGCCCGGGGTGATGCCGCTGGCGAGCGCGGCGGGCGACGCGGCGCGGCCGCTGCCGGTCGACCTGCGGGCCGACGGCATCGACGTGGATCTGACGGCGCTGCCGGAGGGGGGCCGGGTGCTCGTCAACGCGCTGTGGTGGCCGCAGTTCACGGCCCGGGCCGACGGGGCGTTGCTCGAAGCCGTGCCGGACGAGTGGAACCGCACGCTCGTGGAGGTGCCCGCCGGCGCGGGGCGGCTGACGGTGCGTTTCGAGCCGCGGTGGTCGGCCGGCCTTCCGCCGGCGGCGCTGCTCGCGGTGCTCGGCGGGCTGGCGGCCGTGGCGTGCGCGCTGCTGGTGGATCGCTCATCGAAACGCTGGCTCCCCGTGGTCGCCGGGCTCGTCCTCGCCACCCCCTCCGCGTCGGCCGACGGGATCGTACCCCGCAGCCCCGAGCTCACGTGGCGGCGACCGGCCCGGGAGATCGACCCACGGCAGTATGGTGCCCGGGGTGACGGCCTGGCCGACGACACGGCGGCACTCCAGGCGGCCCTCGACGTCGACGACGCGACGGTCGTCGTTCCGGCCGGCACGTACCTCGTGTCGCGGCCGCTGCGGGTCGGCTCGAGGCGCTGGATCGCCGCCGCCCCCGACGCCGTCATCCGCCTGGCTGACGGCGCCGGCGTGGCCTGGGATTCCTTCCTCCTCACGAACGCCGACCCCGCGGGCGGCAACCACGACATCGTCGTGGAAGGAGGGGTTTGGGACGGCAACAACGCCGGCAACCCGCGGCGGCGCGAGTACCACGGCCGCTCCTACGGCGGTGTGGCGATCAACCTCACCAACGCCCGCCGCTTCGTCCTCCGCCGCCTTACCGTTCGGAATCCGGAGTCGTTCTCCATTCGCGTGGGGGAAGCCGAGGACTTCGTCATCGACGACATCGCCTTCGACCAGTCGCGGCCGCGCCCAAACCAGGACGGTGTCCACATCGGCGGCCACTCGCGGCGCGGGGTCGTGAGGCGCCTGCGGGTGACCTCACCCAGCGGGACACACGACGACATGGTGGCCCTCAACGCGGACGACGACGTAGAGCGGCCGTTCAACGTGGGCATGCGGTGCGGGCCCATCGGCGACATCGTCGTCTCGGACCTGCGGGCCGATCGCGCCTACACCTTCGTGCGGCTGCTGAGCCACGAGCACGCCATCTCGAACGTGCTCGTCGAGAATGTCGCGGGGGGGTGCAGCACCCAGGCGATCAACGCGGACCGCTGGCGGTTTCCGGCTGGGGGCGGCTGCCTGCGCGACGTGCTCGTTCGCGGGATGGCGATCCGGCGTCATGGCGAGAAACGCGACCCCTTGATTCTCGTGCAGTCCCGCATCCACCATTTCGTCATCCGGGATTTCCAGCGGCTTGACGACGACGCGATCCCGGACGGCGCGGCGACGATGCTCATCGACACCCGCGACGCGGTCTGCGTGTCCGTCGGCGACCCGTCCGCGCCGCAGGGGTCGGAGCACACAGCCGTGGATGAGCCTTACGTGATCCGGCACGGCGACGTGCCGTACGTTACGCTCGATTCATGCGCCTCGGCCCCGTGCGATCCCGCAGCCCCCATCCCACCGTGAATCATCCCCCGCATGCCCCCTGACAGGCTTCGTCAGCCGCACCGGCCCCGGGTCATCGCCATGACGGGCGCCACCGGCTTCCTCGGCAGCCAAGTCGCCCGGCGCCTCGTCGCCACGGGGCACGGCGTGGTCGTGCTCAAGCGCTCGTTCTCCGACACGCGGCGGATCGCCGATCTGCTTGCGTCCGGCACCGTCGCCCACGACATCGACGTCCGTCCGCTGGCGGCGCCGTTCCTCGGGCATCCGATCGACTGCGTGCTGCACTGCGCGACCGACTACGGCCGCCGGGAGAGCACCCCCGCGGCAATCATCGAGGCGAACCTGCTCCTGCCGCTGCAGCTGCTCGAACTGGCGGCGGAGCATCGCGTGCCCTGCTTCATCAACACCGACACCAAGCTCGACAAGCGGATCAACGCCTACTCGCTTTCCAAGCGGCAGTTCCGCGAATGGCTGGCGACGTTCGCCAACGCGACGACGGCCGTCAACGTGCCCCTCGAGCACTTCTACGGGCCCGGTGACGACCGCACCAAGTTCGTCTCGTCCATGATCGAGAGGCTGCTGTCGCCCGAGCGGTCGATCGCCCTGACCGCCGGCGACCAGCTCCGCGACTTCATTCATGTCGACGACGTGGTGGAGGCGTTCATGCGGATCGTCGAACGCTGTGTCGTGGAGGCGCGGCCGCCGGCGCCGCCGACGGCGGGCGGCCTCCTCACGTTCGAGATCGGCTCCGGATCCCCGGTCTCGATCCGCGACTTCATGCTGCTGCTGCGGCGGCTCGCCGACCGGCCCGACGTGACGCTCGACTTCGGGGCGCTGCCGTACCGGCCCAATGAGACGATGCGTTCGGCCGCCGACATGGCGATGATGGCGGCGCTCGGCTGGACGCCCAGCGTCGGACTCGAGGACGGGCTGCGCCGCACGCTCGCGGCAGAACGGCGTCGACGCCACGAGGTGCAAGCATGCGCTACCTGATCACCGGCGGCTGCGGATTCCTGGGCTCCAACCTCGCCGCCGAGGCGTTGCGGCTCGGCGGCCACGTGGTCGTCGCCGACAACCTCGGCCGCAGCGGCGCCACTGAGAACCTCGTCTGGCTGCGGTCCCTCGGCCTCGAGCACTTCGTGCACCTCGATGTCCGCGTCGCCGACGATGTGACGACGGCCGTCACAGATGCGCGGCCCGATCGCATCTTCCACCTGGCCGGCCAGGTCGCGATGACGACCTCCCTGCGGAATCCGCGGCACGATTTCGAGGTCAACGTCGTCGGCGGCAACAACCTGCTCGAGGCGGTGCGGACGCGGGCGCCGGAGGCGGTCGTAATCTATTCGTCGACGAACAAGGTCTACGGCGACCTCGCCGGCCTGCGGTACTCGGAAACGGACACGCGCTACGTGGCCGACGACCATCCGCTCGGCTTCGACGAGTCGCTGCCGCTCGACTTCTGCTCCCCCTACGGCTGCTCCAAGGGGGCGACGGACCAGTACATGCTCGACTACGCCCGCATGTTCGGCCTGCGCACGGTGGTGTTCCGTCACTCCTCCATCTTCGGCGGACGTCAGTTCAGCACCTACGACCAGGGATGGATCGGCTGGTTCGTGGCCCAGGCCGACGCCCGCCGGCGCGGCCGGCTCCAGGAGCCGCTGACGATCTCCGGCGACGGCAAGCAGGTGCGGGACGTGCTCTTCGTCTCCGACATCGTCCGGTGCTATTTCGCCGCGGCCGACCGGATCGACGCGGCCCGCGGCAAGGCCTTCAACATCGGCGGCGGGCCGGAAAACAGCCTTTCGCTGCGGGAACTCTTCGGAATCCTGGAGACGGACCTGGACGTGCGCCTTCCGTTCCGCCAGCTCCCTTGGCGGCAGAGCGACCAGAAGGTGTTCGTCGCCGACGTGTCGCGGGCCCGCCGGGAGTTCGGCTGGTGGCCGCAGGTGTCGAAGGAGGAGGGGCTGCGGCAGATGATCCGCTGGGTGGTGGATCATGCGTGACGCGGTCGAACTCTCCGTCGTGATGCCGGCCTACCTCGAGGAGGAGAACCTGCGGCTGTTGCTGCCGCGGCTCGTGTCCACGCTGGCGACGCTGGGAGTGCCCTGGGAAGCGATCGTCGTCGACACCGTCGCCCCCATGGACAGGACGCGGGACGTCTGCCTAGCGCATGGCTGCGTCTATCTCCCCCGGTCGCCGGGTAACGATTTCGGCGACGCCGTGCGATCCGGGATCGCGGCCTCGCGGGGCCGCCGCGTCTTGTTCATGGACGCCGACGGCTCGCATCCGCCCGAGTTTGTCGCCGAGCTCTGGCGGCACCGTGACGAAGCCGACGTGATCGTGGCCTCCCGCTACACGGCCGGCGGCGTGACCGAGAACAGCCTCCCGCTCGTGCTGATGAGCCGCATCCTGAACATCTCCTACGCCTGGGTTCTGGGCCTGCCCTGCCGGGACGTGTCGAACAGCTTCAAGCTTTACCCTGGCGCCGCGTTGCGGCGACTGCACCTTGTGTGCCGCCACTTCGACATCGTGGAGGAGATCCTCTACAAGCTGGTCCGGGGGTCGGCACGAACGCGGATCCATGAGATTCCCTTCGCCTTCAAGAAGCGGCTCTTCGGCGACACGAAGCGAAATCTCCTGGTCTTCGTCGCGAGCTATGCCGCCACGATCATCCGCCTGCGCCGGATGCCGCTCGACGACGGCATGGCACCGGAAGCTCCGGCGGCCGCCGCCTCGCGGAACCCGTCCGACGGGAGCGCCGACGCATGACGCGGGATGCGGTTCCTGAGATTCCCGCCGCCGTGGCTCCGTCCCCCGCGGCCGACCGCAGCGTCGCGCTGCCCGGATGGGCGGGGCGGCTCCTCGCCGGCACGGTGCCGGCCGTGGCCGTCGCCGTGGCCTGCCTCACGTTCGGCCGCTGGCAGTTCGGCGGGTTCGATCATTCCGCCCTGATCGACGTCGGCTGGCGGCTCGCGCAGGGGCAGCGGCCCTACGTCGACTTCCCCTGCACGGTGCCGGTGTGGTGGATGGAGGCCATCGGACTGGCATTTCGCTGGCTCGGGCCGTCGTGGTGGACGGTGGTCGTGCTGCAGGCCGCGTTCGCCGGGGTGTCGTACGCCTGGACGTTCTGGCTGCTCGAGCTGATCTGGCCGCGCGTGCTCTGGTCGCTCCTCGTGGCGCTCGCCCTGCAGGCGGGCTCGAACCTCATCACGAGCTACTGGTGGTACAACACGTTGACGACGATGGCCGCGTGCATCTACCACCTGTCCCTGGTCGCCCTCGCCCTGCACCCGCGCCGCCGGGCGACGAACGTGTCCTGCGTGCTGGCGATGACGCTGCTCGCGGGCTGCAAGCCGAACGTCGCCCTGCCGCTGCTCCTCGCCAGCGGCCCCTTGCTCGTGCTCGCGACCCGTTCGTTCACCCGGGCGGCGGCGCTCGTCGCCGCGACCGTCGCCCTGACGTGGGCCGGGCTGGCGCTCGCCGGCATCTCGCCCGTCCAGGTGTGGAACTCGTATCGCGACGTCGCCGGCCGCGGGCTGACGCTGCAGACGCTCGTCGAGCTCATCCGGCTCACGCCGTCGACGCAAGTCGCGTGGATGGCATCCCTCGCGGGGGAGTGCGTTGCCGTCGCCCTCGCCGTGATGGTCCTCTTCCGCGGCCACCGCACTCTGCCCGGCATCGCGGCCGTCGTCACGGGGGCCGCCGCCGTCATCGCCGTCCTCACCAATGGGGAGAACAAGCTCGTCGATCTGACGATCATGCTCTGCGCGACGTGGGCGACCTACGCCGCCGGACGACGGGCCGGCGCCGAGTGGCGCCGCGTGCCCCGCCCCGTCTTCCAGGTGCTCGCCTGTTGCATCGCCGCCCTCTGCCTCGTGTGGACGGGCTACGGCCTCGCCTTGTCCGCGAGCCGCGATCGCGTGCGGGCGATCGGGCCGTTCTACGCGCCGACGTACTCCGCGCGGAGGCCGTCCACCCCGTTCTTCGCCGGACTGCAGGCGAGCGACGAGTTCATCGCCGTGGAGGAGCAGTTGGCGCACGCGCTCAAGACGCTCGAACCGGCGTCCGTCTTCTTCGGGCCCCGCCTGCAATGGGCCTACGCTGCGTTCGGGCTCCCTTCGCCGCTCCGGGAGCCAGTCTGGTGGCACGGCGGCGTCTCGTACGGGTCGGCGAAGGAGGGGGAGATGGTCAAGGCCTGGCGCGACAACGCCCACGATGTGCTCATCTTCTACCGGAACGAACGCATCTACATCCCCGACGGCCTGATCGAGAGCATGCCAGAGCCGTATCTTCCCGCGGAAGGCCTAGAGGCATTGACGCTGCTCGTCACCCGAGCGAAAGCCGCGCGACATTTCCCTCGGCCGGCATCTCCCTGACGCCCCGCGGCATCTCCGCCACGACGGGGCGCCCGGTAATCCTGGGAGCCGCGGGGGCCGGACTCCTTTTTCGCCGCCTTAGCGTCGCCGTCGGCCAGGTCGCTCGACCGGCCGCCCGACACGCTGCGTCGTGGCGGCCGCCGGCATGGCCGACGCGGCCGCGGCCCGGCCCGCCAGCCGCCGCGCGTAGGCCCCCCGCAGCGTGCGCCACAGCAGCCAGATCAGGATCATCGGGTTCAAGGCCGCGTTGAGCGTCACTTCGCGGGCGATGATCACCCACGTCTTCGGCACGAAGAGCAGGGCGAAGAGCACGGTCGTGACGAGGCCCTCGCGCCGGCCGGTCCGCGAGTTCACGAACAGCGCGAACGGGATCATCATGTGGATGAGGCGGTAGTCCGGCGACGCGGTGGGCAGCATGACGAGGCACACCGCCGCCACGGTCGCGATCTCCCAGAGCTTCATCGGCAGCACCACCGTCGAGAGCATCGAGCCCCCCAGGATCGCCGCCGCGATCAGCGGGTAGACCGCGGCCAGCCCCTTCCAGACCGATCCCGTGATCGGGTCGAGCTGCGCGGTCCAGGCGCCGATCGCGATCAGCCCGTAGAGCCCGGAGGCGTGGTTGGCGGGCCCGATCCCCGCCGCCGTGTCGGCGGAGTAGTTGCCGAGCACCTCGAGCAGCCTCGGCACCGTGACGTGGATCGGACTCTTGAACATGAGCAGGCTCGCGAGCGTGAGCGCCGCGGCCGCGGCCATCGCGACGACCACGCCGCGCCGGCCGAACACCTTGTGCAGCAGCGGCAGGAACACGACCGGCGCGGCCTTCATCGCGATCGCGGCCCCGAGCATGCCCGCGGCCGGCACCGGCCGCCGCCGCACGAGCAGCACCGTGAAGCCGGCGAGGAAGGCGAACACGAAGGCCTCGATGTTGCCCCGGTCGAGGATCACGTGGGCGGGATAGTTCATCAGCGTCAGCGCGACGATCGGAATCGCGTCGGTCAACGGGGCTCCCGTCCGCATGAAGGCCACGTTGAACCACGCCAGCACCGCCATGAATCCCGCCGCGAAGACCGCCACCGCGAGCGGATAGGGGATCAGCGTCAGCGGGTAGGGCAGGATCGCCCCGAAGGGAAAATAGTTGCTGGGGAAATCCATCGGGCGCGAGAAGGGCACGGGGATCTCCGCGAAGTAGGGATCCCGGTTCTCGGCGTGGATGCACACCGCCAGCAGGTCGCCGAAGCAGTGGTTGGTCGTGGCCAGCGTGTCGCTTTCGAGCGTGTCGAACGGGCGGAAGAGGTACGTCTCGTACGGGTAGCGGTAGCCGCAGTACGCCCCGTAGACGTAGTGCACCATCACCGCCAGCGCGAATCCCGCCATCACCACGACCGATGCAAGCCGGAGCTTGTCCGCCTTGGAGAGCCTGTCCGACGCCGTGCGAGGGGCGTCAGTCGTCGCTGCCATGGTCCGGCTCCTCGAAGACCACCCGGAATCCGATCGCATCGCCGTTGACATTCGGATGAGCGTGGTCCCGGCACGCGGAGCGGCAGTCGGCCGCGGGCGACGTCCAGCCCCCGCCCCGCAGGGGAAAGTCGAAGCAGACGATGAAATAGCCCTGGTCGTCGGTCGTCAGCACCAGGCGGTTCGCCGGATGGTAGTGATTGCCCGTCCGCTCGGCCACGTTGCCGTGCATGTCGTGGAGGCCCCAGGCGTTGGGGGGATACGAACCGACCGGCCGCGCCCCCCCCGAGCCGTCGGGCGGTTCGTCGGCGTCGGCGGCGCGGCCGGCGAACCGGGCCTGCGCCGCCGTCAGGTCCTCCCCCGTGTTGAAGGGCGTCGTCGTGCCGGCCCGGCACGCGTATTCCCACTCCGTCTCGGTCGGCAGTCGATAGTCGCGGCCTTCGATGTTGCCGAGCACCGTGCAGAAATCGGCGGCGTGCCAGTGCGCCATGTTCGTGGCCGGAAGGAGATCCCCCTTGAAGCGGCTGCGGTCGTAGACCTTGATCGCGCGGAACTGCGCCTGCGTCACCTCCGTCTGCGAGATCCAGAACGCCCGCGGCATGGTGACCGCCGTCATCGCCTCGTTGTTCCTCCGCCCCCGTTCCGTGTCGGGCGATCCCTGCACGAAGCTGCCCGGCGGCACCCGGATCATCCGCATGCCGAGCGAGTTGACGAACGACTCGAGCCCCTCCGGCGGCGGCAGATCGGGGCCGGGCGGAGCCACGGGCCGCTCCCCCTCGCGGGGAACGTCGGCCCGGAAATACGGCTCGACCCGCCGCGGCAGGCACCACCAGCCCGCCGCGAGCGCCGCGGCGCAGCCGAGCACGACGGCCCGTCGCCGGTTCGAAAGGCTACCCGGGGAGAATCTCATGCATTCCTCGCGCCCGTGTCCGGGGCACGGCAGGTCGTGGTGCCCCCGCCCGTGCCGCGCGTCACAGCCCCCGCTCGTAGATCGTGGCCTTGAGCTGCTCGTCGCCGGCGTAGGGGGAATCGATCATGTCGATCGTCACCGCCGCGTCCTTCGCACACGGGGCCGTCATCCGGTGGCCGAAGCGGCCGAGCATCAGCTCGCGGCAGGAGATCTGCCCCTTCTGCAGCGGGATCGCCATGTAGATGTCGTCCTCCGTGAGCATCTGCCCGGCCACGAGGTCGTGCTTCGCGTAGACGCCGCGGATGTAGGAATCGAGGTAGGCCGTCTCCTTCGCCAGCGGCTGCTTCCGTCCGGTCCGCGACGTGCCGCAGAAGGTCACGGCCCGGTGGAAGGCCTTGAACCACATGTCGATCTGCGACGGCAGCGAGGAGTAGCTCGCCGGCTGGAAGCCGTCGGAATTGATGTCGATGTGCCGCTCGAACGTGCGCGCCCCCTTGGCGTAGGCGATCATCACGCTCGAGGCCCAGTCGCCGTGCTCGTGGCAGGAGTAGCCGACCGTGTGGCCCGGATAACGGTCGCGCAGGAAGTCGATCTGCTCCAGCTCCGCCTCGCTGTCCTCGTGCGGATAGGCGGCCACGCAATGGTTGATGGCCAGCGGGATGCTGCGGTTCTCGAAGAAGGTCACCACGTCGTCCATGTCCTTCAGCGGCGTGCCGCCGAAGGAGATGATGCAGGGCTTGCGGGTCTTCGCGATCCGCTCGAGCAGGAGCCAGTCGTTGGAATCGGCGCTGGCGATCTTGATGATCGGCAGGTCGAACTCCACGCACCACTCCACCGACCGCTCGTCGAAGGGCGTGGCCATCGGGATGCAGCCGCTCTTGCGGATCGCCTCCACCATCTGTTCGTGGTCGGCCTTCCGCAGCCGCGTGTCGAGCACGCGGCGGATGTAGCGGATGTCCTCGCGGTCGCGGAAGTCCTTGTGCACGAAGGTGTCGACGTCGCGGAACTGCAGCTTGATGGCCGCCCGCACGTTGTTGAAGCGGGCGATGCGGCTGTGCTCCCGGATGATGGCCAGGCCGCGGTCGAGGCTGCCCTGGTGGTTGTTGGTCATCTCCAGGACGAAGAGGTTTTCGAAGATGTCACGATTCATGCGGTTCCTTCCGTCGACGCCGGGACCGGGGTGAGGCGCACCCCGCACGCTCAACCAGTGAATCCGGTTTCCACGAGCCGGGCAAGGGTCGGCAGCACCTCGGCCGCCACCTGCCCGGCGGAGAGCCCCACCTTCTCCATGCGGCCGAAGCCGCGGGTGAGGATGCAGGTGAGCCCCGTTGCCGTGTTCTTCTTGTCGCGGGCGAGCGCCGCGAGCAGGTCGGCCGTCGCCACGGGCCCGAGCCGCGCCGCGAAGGGGCGGTGCCAGGGCTCGAGCAGCCGCGACAGCTCCGCGGCGTGCGCCTCGGGCACCATGCCCAGCCGGGCGGAGACGTGCGTCGCCGTCAGCATCCCCAGCACCACGGCGATGCCGTGCGGGATGCCGTAGTGCGTCACCGACTCGAAGGCGTGGCCGAACGTGTGGCCGTAGTTGAGCAGCAGCCGCCGGTCGCGGTCGAACTCGTCGGCCTCGATGACGGGCTGCTTCACGTCCATCGACCGCCCCACCCACCGGGCGAGCAGCTCGCGCCGGGCGGTCGCGTCCGCGGCGGCGAATCCCTCGAGGTCGGCGAGCAGCTCCCGGAAGCCCGCCTCCCCGGCGAGCAGCTGCAGCTTGATCACCTCGCCGAGCCCCGAGCGGATCTCGTCGGCGGGAAGCGTGTCGAGGAACGCCGGCACGAGCAGCACGCGATGCGGCGGATAGAACGTGCCGAGCTGGTTCTTGAACGAGCCGATGTTGATCGAGCTCTTGCTGCCGATGCAGCTGTCGGCCTGGGCCAGGAGCGTGGTCGGCAGCAGGCTCCAACGGATGCCGCGGGCCAGCACCGACGCGATGAAGCAGCCGGCGTCCTGCAGCACGCCGCCGCCGATCACCACGAGCGCCCCGGAGCGTTTCAGGCCGCGGGCGAGCAGGTCGAGGAAGACGGGCTCGAGCGCCCCGTAGGACTTCGCCTCCTCCGACGCCTCGACGAGCACGAGCCGCGCCGCGGGCAGCCGCTCCGCGAGCACCGGGCGGAAGAGGTCGTGCACGGCCGCGTCCACGAGGAAATGCGGCTCCGGGCCCTCCCGCGCGGCGTCCACCGCCGCGGCCACGTCGGCGAACTCCTCGACGGTGTAGGGATGGGCGTGGCTCTGGATCGTGCGCATGGCGGGGGCCGTCAGAGGCAGGTGAAGCCGCCGTCCACGACCACCGTCTGCCCGGTGAGGTAGGAGTTGGCGTCGGAGACGAGGAAGGCGGCGGCCTCGGCGAGCTCCTCCGCCCGGGCCATGCGCCGCAGCGGGATCGACGCCTCGATCGCGGCGATCGCCTCGGGTGGGTTGTTGCGCCGCGTCAGCTCGGTGTCGACGTAGCCGGGGGCCAGCGCGTTGACGAGCACGCCGCCGGGGCCGAACTCCACCGCCGCGGTGCGGGTGAGCGCGGCCAGGGCCGCCTTCGTCATCGAGTAGGCCGCCCGCCGCTCGCGGGTGACGACGGCGAAGATGCTCGCCACGTTGAGGATCCGGCCGAAGCCCCGGGAGGCCATGCCGGGGGCGAACGCCTGCGTCAGCCGCAGCGCCGACGTGAGATTCACCTGCAGCATCGACTGCCACGTCGTCGCGTCGATCTCGGGGATCGGCCGCAGCACGTTGATGCCGGCGTTGTTCACGAGCACGTCCACCGCCAGGCCGCCGGCCCGACCCAGGAAGGCCTCCATCGAGGCGGGATCCGCGAGGTCGAGCTCCTGCCGCGACGGCGCGACCACCTCGTGGCCGTCGGCCCGCAGCCGCGCCGCGATCGCGGCCCCGATGCCGCGGGCGCCGCCGGTGAGAAGGACGGTTCGAGGCACCGTGCGGGGCTTCGCCGCGGTCATGGCGTGGCCCCGTCGCGCAGGGCGATCATGTTTTCGGCCAACTCCTCCCGCGGGAGGAAGGGGGCCATGTCCTCGAGCGCCGCCGTCACCATGCTCCCGTCGGCGAGCCGGCGCGAGGAGAGCTTCGGCGCGAATTGCTGCCCCAGGTCGAGCACCACCTCGCACACGGCCGGCCCCGGGCCGGCGAGGGTGCGGCGGATCGTCGTCTCGAGGTCGGCGTGCCGCCCGCACCGCTCGAACGGCATGCCGAACGCCGCGGCCACCTTCCCGAAGTCGGGGAACGACAGGCCCGAATCGGTGCCGCAGCCGACGACCCGACCGGGGAAGAAGTTCGTCTGCGTCTGGCGGATCGAGTGATAGCCCGAGTTGTTGAGGATGAACACCTTCACCGGCAGCCGCATCCCCGCGATCGTCTGCAGCTCCTGCAGGTTCATCATCACGCTGCCGTCGCCGGCCAGGCAGACCACGCGCCCGAGCTCCGGCCGGGCCACCGCCACGCCGATCGCTGCGGGCAGGTCGTAGCCCATCGACGCGCAGCCCGAGTTGTGGAAGATCCGCTGCCCCGGCCGGACGATCGCCGCCTGAAACGCCGTCACGCAGGCGGTGCCGTCGCCGCAGGCCACCACCTCGCCGGGCCCGAGCTGCTCGAAGAGCCGCTGCATGAAGCAGTAGGGGTTCACCGGCTCCGGCTTCTCCCAGTATTCCGGCAGCACGACGGGGTAGCGGGCCAGCCGCTCGCGGCACCAGGCCAGCCATCCG